>Ga0315915_1001065_pt1 | contig 32013 bp, 27 predicted proteins | sample MpolbnodulesMG_FD_207738 | JGI IMG/M metagenome (GOLD analysis project Ga0315915, IMG submission 207738) | Medicago polymorpha root nodule microbial communities from Los Angeles, California, United States - branched nodules | ecosystem: Host-associated > Plants > Roots > Nodule | place: USA... | reverse complement strand
GACATTACATTTTAGTGGAACTCTCCTTGGAAGTGCAAGGGGGACATGACTACTTTCGGTTTGTGGAAGGAACCTGTATAATTGCTTGTGTTCTTTCTTCCTCTGTTCTTTTCATTTATCCGCTGCACAAAGACTCTAAACTCACTCAGACTCTGAACTACTTCAGACTCTGAACCTGAGAACAGTTTTTTAGAACGTAAAAGAAGAAGTTTTCGAAAACACAATTCAACCCCCCCTTCTTGTGGTTTTTCTCACCTTCAAAACACACTCTGAGATTGGAGAGCATGTTAGTTTCATCCTGTTTTCCTTCACATACGGGTTACTATTGTTGTTGGGTTCACTGAGATGTGTTGGTGGTGGTGATGGAATAGAACAATGGTGTTGGTGGAAGGAAGAAGAAAGAAGGGGTATAATAGTCATTTCAACTTTTGTCTAATGTTATTAATGATAAAACCATCATTTTAGATGTATTATGCTTAGTCATCCATGCTCTTTCCTAATCAGGTCACTAATCATGTGTCACATAAGTAATCAGATGTGATAAGAACCAAATTTCAAATGATTAAAAATTGAAGGAAAATTTTGGAAAGATTAGCAAGTAAAGGAACGAAAATTCAAACAAGCCTTGTTTCAGACCACCAATCACGTGTCACATAAGTAATCAGACGTGATTAGAACTAAATTTCAAATGATTAAAAATTACAAGAAAATTTTGAAAGGATAATAAGTACATATTCATACGTTTGTTTGATTGCTAAAAAATGAAGGACAAGACATAACAACTTCAGTTTTTCCGTATTTGATTTGTAAAACAGTTTTAGGTACATGACAAACTGGAGGTAATGGATGACAAAAACTGATGTTTTTGTCTTTCACCAAACCACAACACAATTTTTTGTCCCACATATAATATAAGTTGTCTAAAATACCAAAATGATATTTCGTCCCCAAAAATTGTATAAAACAAAAATTATTCAATGCTATAAAAATTTGTCATGTACTGTTCTACCTTGTGTTATGTTGTTCGGTCTTGTACCGTTTTGTCCATTAGTTACTATTTTGCAAATCAAACTCACATTTTACCGAATATATATCAGAAGAGGGAATAAGAAACAGCCGCGATTGAGATGGCGCCGAAACCGAAAAAGAATTGGAAAGAAGAGAATCGGCGAAAAGGTCCTCAGCTGCAAATTTCTGCTGAAAATGAGAATCGGCTTCGGCGGCTGCTGCTGAATTCTGGGCGGGCCACCATCCCTGCTTCGACGGAGATTGACGATACTCTAACAAAAGATCAGAGAGCTAAGAAGCTTAAATCTGTCTATGAGAAACTCTCTTGCGAAGGATTCACTGATCATCAAATCGAGCTTGCTCTTTCTGCTCTCAAGGTATAGTAATAGTATAGTATACTTTCAATTGAAATAATTGATTAATCGATTCTCTTCTCTTTCTCTTTCTAGGAATGTGCTACCTTTGAATCATCCCTTGATTGGTTATGCTTGAATTTGCCCGGCAATGAACTTCCACTCAAGTTCTCCTCTGGAACTTCCTCTCATCCCTCTCAAGGAGGTTCTGTTGGTGTTATATTCAATCAACAACAACAACAACACCACCACCACCACCACAACAATTCAAGGACCAATCCATCCATCACAGACACAGTCACAACTAAAGACCAGTCTCCGCTTTTAATCCACAAGAGACACGATGATGATGATGATGATACTTTACATTCTTCTCAAGCAGATTGGATCAGGCAATATGTGGAGCAGCAGGAAGAAGAAGAAGAGGTAATTTAACCACTTATATATATATATATACTCTTTTGTCTTCAAAATATACCAATCTTAACTGTGTGGTATCTGCAGGATGAAAATTATACTTGGGAAGATGGCATTTTTGATGGAAGTGGTGCCGCAAACAAGGTATTTCTCTTTTTCTTTAAGATCAATAAGTATTTTTAAGCATGATATTTGCATTGTCTCTATGAATTGTATTCATATGTCTGTGGTTTTGGTTTGCTAACTAGTTATTTTATTTTATGCAACATACATGAATTTTATGATTTTGGTAGGATCTTATAATGTGTTACAGTCCCACGATTTATGATCTTGACTCGATTCTTGATTTTGACTACCATATCCAAAGAGTTCATGATTTATTTTTCTCTCTTATTAGCTCTGCGAACCTAGGCCTTATGATGTTATTGCCAAGGAGTATCTTGCTGCAAGGTTGGAAGCTACAAAGGCGAAGGAGAAAAAGGACAAAAAACATCAGGAGCAGGCAAGCCGTATCATACGAAAACTGAAACAGGAGTTGTCTGCCCTAGGTTAAATTGAATTTTATTTTTATATTTATTTCAATATTTTTTCATGATATTCGATCCGTCTTGTTGACTGTACAACACATTGAGCAGGATTATCAGATGACAATTTGGCCTTAGAATACGAGCAAATCAGTACTAACCATGCATCTGAGGGAGCATCCATGGGCCATGAGCCTTTGATAGAAAAAGACCCAATTGATGAAGAAAGTAACTCTGCCATTGTTTTTCCTTCTAATGAAGGAGCAATAAATGGTAGTGATGTGGAGCATCACAGTGTGGAGGAAAGTCTTGCTAAGTCTTGCTTACCAGCTGTACATGTTGAAAAAGATTCTGCAGAAGGAGTGGCCGGAGACATTGAGCTTGGTGGTTTCTTCTTGGAGGATGTGCCGTCTAATGAAATACACCTTGATATTTTGAAAGCACAAAAAATAGAAAAAATTAAAAGATTATCTGAGAAGAACTTGGATAAGTTAGATGGCATTTGGAAGAAGGTAAGTTTATTGGCTACATTTCATGACTATCTTGATGGAGTTTAATGCAATTCACGAGTCTTCCAATTACTCTCATTGGAGTTCGAAGAAACACATTAATTATTTTGGTTGGGCTTTAGACATATAAATACTTTGCCGAAACTAATATACAAATATCAAGGAAGGTGAAAGGAATGTTTACATGAGTTTTGATATGACATCTCCCGTTTCCCAATTTTTTGATTTTATTTTCCAATATTCCCTAAATAGTAAAATAAAAGGCCACATGTACCTGTACTTGAATTTAGAACTCTTGTTGTGTGATCAGATTATATTTTTGCTTCAGTACTTTGCTCCATCAACTTTATCTTTTTATTTTGGTTTTTTTTTTGGGAGGATTCCTTATCCCCGCACGTAACTTTTTACTCTTCATCTTAATGGGTTTGTTCTTTTGTAAAGAATAGTATTTAAAATAATTATGCGTATCATTTGTTCTAAGCATTGGGTGGATAACAATGTATTCTATTTATGTTTTTCCACGTGAATATATATCTTGCTATGGTCCGACAATGTCCATCTCTTACTTGGTACAACTTGATTTTGGATAGGGGGACCCTCAAAAGGTTCCAAAGGCTATTCTTCATCAGCTATGCCAGAAATCAGGATGGGAAGCTCCAAAATTCAATAAAATACTTGGCAGAGGAAAGAGTTTTTCCTATACTGTTAGCATACTGCGTAAAGCTAGTGGCAGGGGCAAGAATCGGAAAGCCGGGGGGCTGGTCACACTTAAGCTTCCAGATCAGAATGAGATCTTTGAATCTGCTGAGGTGAGTGATTCATATGCCCGTATTATGATTCTATGGTTTAGAAAAAGGTGCGAGAGGTATGAGATTTGATTGGAAACTGTATTCAATTTCAATGTTCCCTAACTAATTGATAGTGTACACACAGCTTTTGTAGAAAGGTTATGGTTTACCAGAAAAAACAAAGCTGGTACAAACAGTTACATGACTTAGGCAAATTGTTCCCGTGGTCCTTTAAGTTATTTTATTGTAACAAATTAGTCCTTTATATTTTTGTTTTCCCAAATTCGTCCTTTAACTTTCATAATGTTAAATGAGATTGACCGGTCGTTACAATGATGATGTGGATGTTATAAAGCTGATATGAAATGTCCAACCAGACTTTGAGAAAAAGCTCAGAATAATTTTAATTGAGAATTGTAATTTTTAAATATTTTTTTATTACAAAAAGAAAACCCCAAATTAATTTTAATTTGGGTTCTTAAAACCCATTCAAATTTCTAGGCTTCCCATTCAAACCTAGATATTGTATAGTAATCCAACTTATTCTGAAGTCGAATTGCCCTAGTTTTATGAGGATGGCGACAAACATTGCATTCTTCTATTCAAAGGAACATTGCATTCTTCCCATGAAGTGCTGCTCAGTGGTAAGAGCTTATCCTTGTAACCTCAAAATACATAGCTCAAATCCCCTCGAGGATGGTTGTAAAAGAGCCATTAGTGGCACTCTAATTAATAAAAACCCCCTGTCCCCAATTTTTTTTATAATATTTTTTTAAATTTTGATTTTTTTATGCTTAATAATTAAAGCCTATTTGGACAATCCCGATCAGCTCAACAATATCCACTTCATCATTGTAATGGCCACATGTTTTTAATAACGAAAATTCTGAAGTAGGCCAACATTGTTTAGTCATGAACGTTTCAGGATCTGTTTGGAAAAAAAAGATGATAAATGACTGATTCGTTAACAATATAATAAGATAAAGTACCACATGAGGGTTTTTGCCCAACAGATATAACTAACACCTATAGATAGAGCTGTTAGCTGAGAGATAGCTAAGCTGATACAATCGACTCTGTAAGCTGAGGAAGCAATCGGACCAGACACTTCTGTCTTGGCTCCTATAGACTCTGTGTAGCGCGATTCTTCCCAAAGTCATTGGTAGCATAATGCATTCAAAGTTTTGGACAAAATGCACGTGCACTTCCATTATCTTATGCGAACCAAGTTGTAACAATCGCGATCTCTGGAGAATAGTACTGTCTCTGAGTTCTTAATCAAAGACCTAGTTGATTCTCTAGCAGTGTTTGGTGACTTGATTTTGTGCAAGAGCACATTGATGTCTTGTTTGAAGATTAGTAACAACAAGAATACAATCGAGTCATCTCACTAATTGAGAGTCGAATTCATCCAGTTTCAATTGAAGAAGCTCAATCTTTAATGCTTGCAATAGAATTACAACTTTTAAAATGTCCAAGAAATCCCTAGCAGATGCAACATTCATCAATTTGACACATTCTCTTGCCCAAAATGCTTCAACAAATTTAAATTTTGAATCTGTTGCTTTCTCTCAACTCAATCCTCAGGTTAATTTCATTGATTTTGTGGTGGTTCTGGTCGTGGCGGTTGTAGTGATTGGCTTGTTGCTCCTTAATTTAGTGTCAAGTCTATTTTAAAATTGCACACAACATCTATATATGCTACCTTCGCTTACCACCCCGAAATCCCTATCCTCCTCCTTCAATACATGTTTCTATTCTTATCGTTCACCCATAAAACATTTTCTGTCCACATGGGTTCTCACAACAATATGTAACTAATCCCAATAGCAACGTCACCACCTTCTCACATATGTTCTTTCTATTGTTGGGATTATTAGCAGTTAGCATTAACTAGTAATGGAAGTTGTAGCAATCATGTACTCAGGTAGTCATGTGTCTCTGAAATATCATTCATGCACGTAGGAAGTAGTATTATTATTAATCTCTTTATAAATGTAAATTGTATTTACTTCTAGGAGTGTATATAAATGAAGGATCAGCTGAGATCACTCAAGCATTTCACAAATCCCTTAGTTCTCTCTCTAAGTCTCTCAATACTATTTATCAAACCTCTGCAAACTTGTGTCTTCTTTGACTGTGTTCTCTGCTAATTCTCATTCATCTAAGATTGACCCGCACAATATATCTAGTCCTCACAGATCCTATTTCTTGCAACATACCTCCAAACACTCATCTAATGCAAACTGAGCCAAGTCTGACATTTCCAAACCTAGACTGGTCGTCTGGTCCTACCATGCTAACTGCTCACTTTGAACCACGAGACACATTCAACACCAATCATACGTGACAAACTGCAATCCTGCCATGATATGAATATCTTCAGTGAAGGCAATTAAATGATCATGAAAACATGTTAACAATAGGTTGTAGAGTCGATGAGACACATTTCGCACCAATCGTCTGTCACGAACCGTGATCCTGCAGGACACCAATATCTTTAGTGAACAATCATGAAAACAGGTTAAGAGACTTATAGATGGTTAATTAAAGGGACACCTTTGGACACAAATGACAAAGTCAACTGAAAGGGAAGAGAGGGGGCAGGTTGTTTCAATCCCTTGGGATTGGGCACCATTAGCTAGAGTCACAATACGTTATAACCAGATGTAGAAAAAGAGGAGAGAAGAGCCTTATTATTAGAGATATGGTCAGTCATGCTAGAATCAATAACCCATGGACCAAGAGAAAATGATTGAGATATGCAAACAAATAACCAATGTGTTCAGCTGAAGCAGTAGACCCAAAGCATTGACGATAGTCAAAACCTCTATATAAAATCTTCATCGTTAGCCGAATAGGCTTGTGGAGGATCCATGGTCTGAGGTGTGTCAAGTGGAGTAGTTTGAGGTGCATTTATAGGGCATGAAGGGAAGCCATGTAGTTTCTAACACCACAGTTGGTGGTGCTATGTCCCAGACGATGTAACTGCTCACACATGTGATGAGGCTTGTAGTTGGATGGTCATTGTCGAGAGCTACCCTGATTGTTGCTTTGAGATACAAAGGCAACAATATTGGTAAAAGCAGAAATGATAGAGAGCTGAGTGGTGGGTTTAGCTGGATCCCGAGGAAGAGTTGAAGAGGATGAGGACATAGTCGAGACATTAGTTGACACCAAAATTTGTTAAATATTCAAGAGGCATATAGAAGGTGTTGCATTGTTTAAGTTTTTTTGCTTTACTTTTCTCTTGGGTCGCTAGTGGCATGAGGTAGGAGTGGAGCATGAATATTATGAAGATATGCAAAAATTGGACCATAAAATTTCTACAGAGCTATGATATTCATGAACTCATGAAAAACTCCAAGGAGCATAAAGAAGGTGCTGCCTTGTTCAATTACTTTTTTTCATTTCTTTTAGGTTGCTTGTGTTGTGGCTTGAGGTAGGAGCGAAACATGAATGCCATTAGGATATGCCGAAGTAGGACCATAAAATTTCTTCGGAGCAATGACATTCATCAACTCATGACAAACTCCATTGAAGTATTGTGCATAATTAGGAAAACACTTCAGCCTGATCCAAAATAGAGTTGCATGTGAAGTGAGGATGGAAAATAGGTTTCATGGAAGGATGAAGAGCAGACTTGGTGGCGCTCCACGATTGAGCACCCATCTTCTCCCATTGTTGACGATCAGTCTTAGTGGTGAGGTGGTCCTCCTAGCCTTGACCATTAATTCATAACTTGATGTCAAAAGCCTAATATGGTTCAGTTCAATTTCCTAGTATATAAAAGAATAGTGACATAGAAGAATGGGAGAACACAATCAGTAATAAAAGAGAGGACGAGCACCAAATTGTGGCTGTAACAATAGGAATATTTGGCTTGGAGTCACAACAGCAACAAACAAGGACAAGTCCTAGTAGAGTAGAAAGGTGATGCCAGCGTAGGAAGAATTGGTTGGAAAGTGTTGAGAAATTGTAAATAAAATTAGTATCAGTTAGGATATTGTGTCTAATTTTGTCTTGATTATGTTGATTCAGCTTTCCTTTCTTAGTTGAATCTTTCCCTAATTCTTGGGATTGGTTAGGAGGCTCATGTGTATGTATGTATTGTATATGTATATATCTACGCATGTACACTTATGTATGTTATCCTGATATAATACAGACAGGATTATCAGTCTCAAGTGAATAGTTGCTGGACATACAAGTGTCCTACAGTGATACACTTTTACCCAATTTCAAGGACTGTTTCTGATTCCCTCCCTCTCTCTCTCTCTCTCTCTCTCTCTCTCTCTCTCTTCTGAGGGAACTATCCTTCACTAACCACTCTACTAGTTTGATGGTAAGACTACCTGTATTTCTAAGGACATTGCTGATGACTGGACTTGGTTGCTTCGGTTTGCTGACTACATTGTTCTTTAGGGTTTGATATAGTCCCTGATAGGATATAAATACAAACAACAGTTTGGCATGTTTGGCTAAGGATTATTAAATATTCCCTACAGGGACATGGGGCCCCTCGGGCTAAAGCTCTTACGCCAACGTACCTTGCTTGTACGACAGTTGCTCAAGTCAGTTATACCTTGATTGTGCTTAGTCAGATAAGCTGTCACTATAGCTGTTAGGCAGTTAAGCAGTTACACAGTTTTCTCCTTAATTCTTTGTCGAGAAATGTATCTCTGATCTGTATGGTATAGTGAGTTAATTCAGTCACACTTGGTGAATATTTTCTTTCCATGCACTTTTTCACACCTCACATGCAATTGATTCATTTCCTGTTATAGACTTTGTCTGAATATTAGAGTATCTCTATTTTGTACTTTTCTGTACCCCTGTTAGAGGCAATTACCTTTATAACTGACTTAAACCTGAGCTCAGTTCTCCGCAAGTTAGAATTTCATAATACAATTTTTCCATTTCAGTTTCACTATCGCTCAACTCTATGTTTTCTCTCTCTCAAACCCTAGATCCAACTATGTTACTGAATGGGTTGTACTAGATTTTACTTGCATATGTGGACTGTGTCTCTCTTCACATTTAACACATAACACAGAAAAGTAAATAATGAAGTTGATTGTTGCATATTTATGTAAAATGTTTTGAGGAATGTGCTAGATCTTAAAACGTTTTTCTATGGTGCAACCTGGGTGCAGCCCATGCATGCCAGTTTTATCATTTACGGGAATTGCTTCCGTGGATACAATATTTGCAGTGTTCACTTGATTGCAGGATGCACAGAATAAAGTGGCTGCATATGCTTTGTTTCAACTATTTCCTGATGTTCCAATTCATCTCCCAATAACTGAGCCTTATGCTTCAGCTGTTATGAAGTGGATGGAAGGTAAGCCTTTTCCTTTTTATATGTTTATATGAACTCTGATTTCTACCATTCTGTACTGCGCAACTGTCATGTTATTCATATAATTCTTTTGATAGTTAGGTTAAATGTTTTTAGACCTAATAAAATATCTCTCATTTAAGTTTAGTTCTTATAAACTTTTTATCCATTTTTAGTCTCCACCTTTTACAAAAAACGGAGTGGTTTTAGTCCCTGACTAAAAGCATGCAGTTTTTGTAAAATGTGAGAACCAGAAATGAATAACTTTTTATAAGGAATAAACTTAAAAGGTAATTTTATAGGGACTATAGACATATTTAACACTTCAGTATAAAGGTTTCTTAAAAGATATGGACTTTTAAAACTTCCAGGGGAATCATTAACCAAGCTAGAAGACAGTGTGGAAGATCACAAGTCTCGTTTTGTGGAGTCGTTATTGAGTGGCGATGGTTCTGGTAAAACTGCATCTGCTGATGTTACAGACTACAAGTTTCCTCAAAACAACGGTAGACTTGATGAAAATAAAAGTTCAACCATTGATGGTCATCAATCATTTGCTCAGAGTAGGTTATTCCATTTCTTATCTAAGTCAATTTGGATTTGGAATCTTAGTTCCTTTTCTTTTCTGCATATTTTTCTGTGATATTTTTTTTTTAAATCAGTCTGGCCATTTTTTAAACAAAATGTTTCTTTGAAGGTTGAAAATATTAATATCTAGATGTGTGTTTAGTGTTGGAAAGAAACATTTGGATATCACAAGTGTAACTGGCTAACTCAGCCCGTTTTGTTACGGTTTTATTCGTGAAAAAACTACTTTAGAAATTTTCACCCTTTTTTAGAGATGTTTAAAAAAATTAGAATTTGAAAAAAAATCCTAAATTGCTTCAAACGAGAAGTTTTTTTAAAGGGGATCAATAGTGTTCTCCACTGCCCTCGTCTTGACTCGAACCCACAACCCTTTGGGTGTAGCTGAATCTTTACCAACTAAACTGCTTCCAACGAGAAGCTGGTCTGAGTAGTTACTCCAAAAAATCATTTTGATAACGAAGTTTTAAAAAAAATGATTTTCATTATGGTAAACAAACACAACAATTTTTTATTTATTTTTTGGTTACCAACTTTTGTTGTTTTTAAAATCTCTAAAAATTAATCTCTAAATTATTGAATCAAAATCACTTTTTTTATAACCGGTAACAAATGAGCCTTTAATTATTAGTTTATCAACTATAGCTGCTTACCCATAATATTTTTTTCCGGTGAGAAATATTTGTGGGTTTATACGTAGCCAACCTAACTTTTCCATCAACAATGAATTCAAGTAAAGGAAAGGCTTTGGGGATAAATCCAAGAACACAACCAAACCATTCAGGAGAACAAAAGGAATGAAAGTAGAAATAGCAAGAAAATAAATGGGACTTGTGTTTTTATGAATATAATGAACTTTCTATGGATGATCCCCTAAATCCTGGCGTTAGATGAAGTATTAGAAAGACGGCATAAACGGAGTTATCCCATAACCAATAATATGCTATGTTTACAATGAACACTAAGCATAGGAAATAGAAGAATAGAGAATCTCTAAAGATACTTAACCCCATTTCCCTGAGATTGCTATTTTGGTAGAAGTTTTATATTGCTTTCGATTAAATCTGATTTTGCATACACTTAAGAGACATGGAGGATCTGTTACGAGCACAATACTTTGGTACCTTTTGATTTTGATAGTAATTGAATAATAGTATTAGAAATAAAATGGGCAAAGTTTAAGTGGGTGTCAACTTTTGCAGGAGGAACCTATAGTAAGGAATTGGAGAGTACTAACTTGAGACAGGGGCAATACATTAAAATGGGATCACAAAGATACCAGGTCCGCACTTATTTTGTTTGATTTCTCATAGCAACTCTATGATTTCTTTTTAGGTATATTAACACATATTTCTTATGAATTCAGAGGAAAAAGTGATAGAATGTGTAAGATTTAGATCAGTTGTCAAACTTGAGATCTTGCCTAGTAGTGTGAAAAACCCAAGTCCCACATTGAAAAGAGATAAGGCTTGAAACCCGTGTATAGAGAGTAGCACCTCTCACTTTACAAATCGGTTATTTTAGGATGAGTTAGGCATAATTTGAAAACCTAATGTGATATAAGTGTATCCATTCGGGTCACACACCAAATTATCCACGCACCAAACCAATAGTTTTGGATGTGCGGGAGTGTATGGGGAGAAACCCAAGTCCCACATTGCAAAAATATATGGCATGGAAAAAGTTTATAAAGAGTGACACCCCTCAAATTACAAGCCGGTTTTATAAGAATGAGTTAGACTCAATATAAAAACCTAATACTAGAACCGGATGGAGTGAAAGATTGTAACTCGTAGGATCTTAACACAAATTATAAGATCCTACCTAAAATGACAAATTATGTATGTATTAAAAATAACATAAATTATGTATGTTGCAAAAGGCCAACTATTCTAAATGCCTAGGCTGAGATAGAAGCTTATAAATTGTTTTGTATCTCTTACATTTGGCGTTATATGTTTAATTACCAAAATTTTCGTAAAATTTTCAGTACAATTGATTGACCTTTCTTTGGAGAAAAATATTAGTTTGCACTAACCTAGATCTATTTTCTGCTCAAGGATATGTTGAATTTTAGAGCTACACTTCCTATTGCCACACTAAAGGGTGATATATTGCAAATGCTAAAGGAAAATGATGTTTTAGTTGTTTGTGGGGAAACAGGCTCTGGAAAAACAACTCAGGTAACATTTCAGTTGAAGTTTATGATTTCTTGACACATCATATCAAAACTTTAAGTCCTCAATTCCATTCTTGCTTTAGGAATTTGAGTATAGTTGATTATAGATGCCAAACTCCTCCTTGGAGTCAGAGAATCTGCAGAATGCTTTAAGATTGACCTTAATGTAGGTTCCGCAATTCATATTGGATGAGATGATCGAGTCAGGTCATGGTGGACACTGTAATATTATTTGTACACAACCAAGGAGAATAGCGGTAGGTACAAATCTTTTACTTGCATATGTTGACCATGCATTATTACTTCTGCAATTTTAAACTTTGTATCGGATTCGGCATTGTTCTTGTTGAATATAAGATTAAGATCCATGTATACGGTAGAAGATAAACTTATCATATCTGTAGAAAGAATAGGGTAAATATTGTTATGTTTATCCCTCAGATAAAGGCTGGTTTATATAGAGAGAATATCCTTGAACCAAGGAGAAACTTAAGGAAAAAGAAACAATAAAATCAGAAAATCTTTTCTAATAAAAGGAGAGAGAATCACGAGATTCTGCCCCCCCTCCTTCAACGTTGGTTCATTGATATCTATCATATGCCCAACTTGCTTATTAAATGCTCAAAGACGGGTCTTGCCAATCTTTTGGTTAAGATATCCGCAGTTTGTTGACTAGAGGTCACAAATGGTAGACATATGATTCCAACATCTAATTTCTCTTTTTTTATAAAATTACGGTCAATCTCAATATGCCTGGTCCTATCATGCTGGACCGGGTTGACGGCTATGCTTATGGTAGCGTTACAGTAAGAATATTTCAATGGAAGCCTGATTTTCATCTTAGGTTCCTCAAGGACTCTTTGAATTCAATCCTTCAAATATACACTGACACTGAGCCATAGCCTTAAACTCAGCTTCTGCACTATTTCTTGCTACAGCTCCTTGTTTTTTGCTTCTCCATGTTACAACATTATGCCAGACATAGGTACAATATCTATAGGTTGATCTTCTCTCTGTGACTGAACCTACCCAATCTGCATCAGTGAAGATAGACACATTTCTTTCACTACTAAAAAATGAGACTTTTAAAGGTCTGGCCTTTAAGCATCTCAATATTGTATAAACTGTCTCAAGATGTTCCTCATAAGGAGAATGCATAAAATGGCTCACTACACTAATTGAGATGGCGATATTAGGCCTAGTATAAGGCAAGTAAATTAACTTACCGCCCAACCTCTGGTATCTTCTGGTGTCAACAAGAACACTTCCTTCTCCCCAAAGTTTTGCATTAGGATCCATGGAGATGTCGGTGGTCGACAACCCCTCATTCCCGTTGCTCTCAATAAATTGAGAATTTATTTCTGTTGTGAAACCACAATTCCTTTCTCTGATCTATAAACCACTATACCAAGAAAGCATCTCAGGGATCCTAAGTCCTTAATTTCAAAGTCTGCAGCAAGTCTATCTTTTATCTTCTCATTTCAACTGTATCATCTCCAGTGACAGGAATATCATATACATAAACAATCAATGTGTTGGAAATTCCGCCTTAATTGCGGTCCGCCCCTAGTCGCCTAAATTGCGACCTTTGGTTAGCCTTCATTGCAGCCTCCAACACCTTCATTGTGTTGGCTTTAAGGGGGTGGATTTAGTCACACATCGGATAGATAGGACTCTTGAGAAGAGTTTATAAAGAGGAGGCACTCCTCACCATGCAAGCCGGTTTTGTGGGGTTGTGTTAGGCCCAATCACGATTTCTAATATGGTATCAGAGCCTATCCTAGATCTACCGTTGGGCTTCCCGCATCGTCCACGCTTCACTCAGGCCCATTGGGCCAGGCTGAAGCGTGAGGGGGTGTGTTGGAAATTCCGTCTTAATTGCGGTCCGCCCCTAGTCACCTAAATTGCAACCTTTGGTTAGCCTTCCGTGCAGCCTCCACCACCTTCATTGTGTTGGCTTTGAGGGGGTGGATTTAGTCCCACATCAGATAGATAGGACTCTTGAGAAGAGTTTATAAAGAGGAGGCACTCCTCTCCTTACAAGCCGGTTTTGTGGGGTTGTGTTAATACAGTGCAACAAATTTCCCATCAGAGGAGAATTTGGTGAATAAAGTGTGGTCATTTTGCCCTTGAATGTACCCTTGGTTCTTCACATAACGTGTAAAAATTTCAAACCAAACCCTCAGAGATCGCTTTAAGCCATAAAGAGACTTCATCCTGCATACCTTCAATCCGAATTTGTCTTCAAAGTCAGGAGGACCATCCATGTATATTTTTTATTCTAGATCACCATTGAGGAAGACATTTTTAACATCCAACTGATAAAGGCCATTCTAAGTTAGCAACATGGGATAAAAGTATTCAAACAGTGTTCAATTTTGCAACGAGAACAAATGTTTTGAGTAGTCTATGCCATAGGTCTGAGTGAAACCCTTAGCCACCAAGCGAGCCTTGTACCTTTGAACTGACCCGTCTGAACTATATTGACTTACATCCCCCATTCTTCTTTCCATCTGATAGTGCAATAACACTTCAAATTTTGTTCTTTTAAAGAGCTCTCATTTCTTTAAGTAGAGCTTCCCTCCACTTTGGAACTTCTAGAGGATCTTATACATTCTTTGGAATCTCTACACTAGACAATTGGGATGTGAAAGTAGAAAAAGATGAAGGTAAATTTGAATATGATATAAAATTGGACATTGGGTGATTAGTGCAAGATCTAACATGTTCCCCAACGGCTATGTGATCATCGATACCAGGATACCAAATACGAATCTCTAATATAAACTTACCTTTCCTTTTTTGAGGAGGTTGATCCTACACCGGTTCAGATTTGTGGCAATGTGGAGATGTAGACTCATCGCCTTTATGGTTCTTCACAAAAACTTTCCATGTCCCATTTTCTTTATGACTCATCATTTTGTGGCATTTCAATTAGTTCATCATTATTATCATTTTCAAGATTCTCATTGTTTTCTTTGTGAGAAAATGTAGACACAGATTCACCAAGTTCTTACTCATAGCAGAAGTAGGTTCAGGTAATGAATCATGGCCACATTCTATTGGTGCAGAAGTACAAGTCGCAGAACTTTGTGATATGAGGAAACTATTATAAACACTTATGTCCCTAGTTTGAAACTAATCTTCCTTTAATTTTCTCCCCCTGAAGACGAGTATCATAAAAAAAAAAAGTTTGTTTTAAAAGAATGTGACATTCATAGTGACAAACATTTTCTTGTTTTTTGAATCAAAACATCTAGGGTCTTTTGTGGTTTCGGGTCGAAGGGTGGTATACACCACTACGATAATAATGTATGACACTTGCATAACACACTATGTAGTGTTCTCATAGCGAGTCAATCCAATATAAATATTACTCATAATATTTATACGTATGTGAAGACTTGATAACTCTCTATCCATTATCTGTGAGATTTGATCATCAATCTACCTACATAATAGTCTCTATGTTTTAATACTATCCTACTTCACAATAAAGCTTGACTATGGATACTTTAAGAATAATGTTCTATATGTTAATGAAGTCTCACTATTAATTAATGTTTCATTACTCTAACCATCTATTCTAAGGACTTTATTAATCTTAAAAACAAATATAATAAAGAAAGTCTCATTATTTAATAATAAAATTAATGATACAAAATATAACTTTAACTTAAAACTATTGGCCTCTAGGGCTGACACCAACCCTTGGTGCATATGAATCAAGCATATTGAGATAGATTGCCATTTTATTAGATATAAGGTTTTATCTGGATATATCACCACCAGCTTTGTTAGTTCAAATGATTTTAGAAATAGTGAAGATATGATTGCTATTATTTCAAAAATTATAAATATGGTAACTATTACTCTTCGTATTTATTAGGATTCAATATCCATAGATATAACATAGCTTAGCTGTCAAATACATGTATTTTCTTGTTCTCAACATTGCTTATAATTTAAATTTTGTGCTCTCATGTTTTAACTTTCTTTTCCACATTTTAGATTGGATTTGCTTACAATTTCATTCAAAGCAAAATATGAAGTTGGCATTTCCAAGCTTATTATCTATTGTTTTTTTTTTAGGCTATTTCTGTGGCTGAAAGGGTAGCTGATGAGCGTTGTGAACCTTCACCAGGTTCTGATGGCTCCTTGATTGGTTATCAAGTTCGTCTTGATAGTGCCAGGTGTTCAGTTGTCCATTCAACATTTTATTTTGAAATGATGGATTTAATTACAAAATTGCTTATTGACCCAAACCTGCCAAGCATGAAGCCCTAAAAAAAGCTCTAGATAGCATAACTGTGTTTCCGAAAATGCCAACACAAAGAGTACATGCAATACTGTGAGATAGAAGAGATGAGAGGAAGAGTATAAATCCTACTCTTATCAACTTTCAGTTGTCATTAATCAAATATGTTTATGCAACCAAATATTTTTATCGTTTAAGGTTGTTTTTTTTTTGGTGGTGGCCGAGGTTTGAACCCCGGACCTTGCATATATTATGAATTGTCCTTACCAACTGAGCTAAGCTCACGAGGACATCGTTTAAGGTTGTTTAACAATGCACATGTAGTACCTTGATCCTTTTGTAAAGAAAATTATTAATTCTTAATTAGTGACATAAAGAAAGTATTATGTAATGGAGTGCTAATTGGATTGTGTTTTTTCCTCTCCATATGTGCAAATGCATGATATTTTATCTTTTTGCTATGTTATATTAATATATGTATGAGTTTATTGACTGCTTATTTTCATTGCCAGGAATGAGAAAACAAGGCTTCTGTTCTGTACAACAGGCATCCTTCTGAGAAAATTGATGGTACATTATTCTGTTTGATAAATTTAATCGGTTTATTTTTATACAGACAGTATTCCATGATAGGAAACTCAGAGAACATTCAGCGATTCAAGAAAAGCATAGAAAACAAAGAAAGATATGAGACCTTAATTTCTGTTATAATTAATAGAATGTATTACAGAAAGACTCAATTTGAATTTCAACTGATAATTCTTATTTATAATCTGACACAATGAAAGATTAACCGAGATTTAGTTATGGGAGAATAATTAACCTCAACTAACAAAATTACTTTAATGGTAAATAAAATGCTAATTACAACTAAAAGGTACACAAATAATAGGACTAAAATACTCTGTCACATCCCTTCACAAGCTCAAGGTGGCTGAGCAACCAAAGGGAGTATTAAGTTAGTATCAAATCATTATCAGTAATGTTACACTATTATTGTATAAAGTCTCTATTATTTCTCTGCTCCTTATTTTTTCTAAAACTCATAACTTCAACATGGTATCTAGAGGTTTTCTCATCAGTCACCTGTTCCGCTTCTATACCACTGCGATTTTCCACTATGTATGAAAGGATTCTGATATTGTCAGCCATACAAAAAGAGTAGTGTTGCGATTTTTCTCTCATTCATTGGTTTCCTCTTTTCGAGAGTGACCTCTTCCATCTACGGCTACGACACAGCTGCCAGCCACAATCCACCGCCACAAGAAATATTTTTTCAAAAAGTTCCCGAGCAAAACCCCTGCCATCTGGAGTGCCTCCAACCGATCAATGTTCTGCCTAAGTTTCAGCTCCAACGGCCTTGATAGTTGATACAAGCTCACATTGGTCCTCTCCTTCCACTGCATTTTTGTGAAGGCTCCACCAGTCTCCATGCGTCAAGCTGTTGTCCTGTCCGATGTGATCACCGACACTTCTTTGTCACACATCTGTTTAGACACTACTATATCGAAGGTTGGTTGCTTTCCATTTCGCATATACAACCCTTTTCGGCGTTTGTTTTCTCTCCCTTAATTGCCTTCGCCATTGTTTCTTGGCCCTCCTATGCCCTATTTCTGCTCTTTCAGTGTGTCCTGGATCTGTCTGGTTGTTTCTTGGCAAATCTTCGTCATTCACTCTGCTTCTCGGATTTGTTTATGCTTACCTTTCTGGTTCCATATATTTGCTTTTTATTATTGAATTTTAATTTATTAGTATTTACCTTGCTCATTTTGTTAAAGTTGTGATTTGCCTTATTCATTTTGCAGGGGAACCGAAGCTTGAAGGGCATTACTCATATCATAGTTGATGAAGTTCATGAGAGGTCTTTATTGGTCAGTTAAACCAATTAGGATAGTATACAAAAACATTTGCATGAATCTTACATGACATGGTTCTGATTATTTATGTCTTGTCTGACTTGATGAGTGGTTCTTTGTAAGATATCCTTGAATCCCACGCATAAGTATTTATGTCATATATCAACCTAAAGATGCTATTGTTGATAAGTGAGAAAGAAAGCAGGCTTTTAATGTTATTTTGTGTATGTGTAATACAATATAATCATCCAAAAGCTGTATTTATACTAATATTTATGTCAAAAATAGTGTACTATTACTAGGTACAAGTTAAGTGAAATTACAGAATTTACAATTTTTTCTTTTATCATAAAATTTTAGAGATCCCTTGGTTCGGCAATATATTTTATGGTTTTTAGGGGACTCATAATGCTTTTTTATCTTTTCCATCTTATGCTAATAATCTATTATTTTTCTTAGAAATATGTTAATCTTGTATGTTTTATTTTCAATTTGTTACAGGGCGATTTTATTCTAATTGTGCTAAAGAATCTAATTGAGAAGCAGTCCAGTGAAAGCTCTTCAAAAGTCAAGGTCATTCTAATGTATGATCTTAAGTATTTAAATTTGTTCCATGAGTTAGTTGTCTACTTTAGTTTTTTTTTCTTTTCATTTCCTTTTAGCTCGACTTCCTTATTTATCTTACAACCATAAATATCAGGTCAGCAACTGTGGATTCAGGTTCATTTTCTAGCTACTTCGGTCATTGTCCTGTAGTTACTGCAGAAGGCAGGACTCATCCAGTGACAACATACTTTCTTGAGGATATATATGATCAGATTAAATATCGTCTTGCTTCAGATTCACCGGCTTCTTTAACAAATGAAACATTTCCCAAAGGACAGGTAATCTATAGCCCTCTTAAGATTACTTTTGCTGAATTTAGTTATAATTTAACCATTCCTTCAAACGGTATCATTTTATAGGAATATGATAGAAACTGGTGCCTATAGTGATAAAATTAGTAGAAACGACAATTTATTTATAACAATCTCTGGACTGTTGACTCAACGGAAAATGAGTTCTCTTACAATATAACAAATTAGGAATTTACACAAACTAGGGAAAGAAATAGTCTGCTGTTACAAGACAATTCATATCCAAAAAATTCGAGAGTTTTGGTCCCAAAATAAACACCTATTCATTTTTCCTTAGGTTTTCCTATTATTCAAAACTTGTTTAAGAACCTACTTGCTGCCTAAAGCATAATAATTGTTGGTTGTTGCCTAACAACATGATTACTTACACACTCCTCTTCCTTCTCCTCCTCCTCCTCCTCCTCCTCCTGAGTTCAAACCTAATTTGACAGATAAAAATTTCATCAACATTATAAATCAAGTAATCGATTGATTACCCCCGAGAAACAAACCCAGGCGATTGCTCCAGATACACATTCCTCTTCAAGATCACCATGCAAAAAGACATTTTTAATGTCAAGTCGATGGAGAGACCAGCTGCAATTGTGAGGAATCTAACATGTGCCATTTTGGCTACCAGTTAAATCCGTGTATATCCCTTGGCCATTAAGCGAGCCTTAAATCGACCAGTCTTACCATCAAGACAAACTTTCACCATATAAAGCTAACAACAACGTACTAAAGTCGTCCCAATGGGTATAGGAACCAGTTCCCAAGTACCTCCGTTTTGGAGAGCACACATCTCGTCAATCACTGCTTGCCTCTTCTCATGGTGGGGTGATGCGTCACCTGGAGATTTAGGAATAAACAAAAGACAAAGAAGACATACAAATATAATGCAAAGGGGAAAGACTGATAGCACAAGTCAATGTGATGAGGAGATGGGTTTCGAGTAAGACATATACCTTTACAAATAGCAATGGGAAGATCCACGGTCGGATCCGGTAAAGGTGGCAGAGGAGCATGGAATGACTTCATTATCATAAACAGGTGTCAGAACATGCACAAGAGAGGGCGGTTAACGACAGTGGTATGTCTGAATAAGTTATGGAGTGGGAAGGTACTCGGGAGGATCTGCCAGAGGGACACTTATAGTGGGTTCTGGTGGGATTGACACCATAGGATGAAGAGGGATGATAGGAGGCGTGGTAGGTACGACAACTGGAAGAGGATCAGGACGTACGTAGGTCGACTCAAAGTATGGAACAGACTCAAAAATATATCATAAGTCAAAATGAGGCACCGTCAAAAGAGTAAGAGTAGGGAAGCGAGTGTAAAGGGGTATTAGGAAAAAGGACAGAGCAGGGGACCAGGTCACCTAGGACGGAAGAGGGCATGCGATAATATAGCATGTCGTTAGGACAACATCTCCCCAAAAAGGAGATGGAACATTACCATGAAAGAAAAGAGTCCAAGTAGTTTCAATGAGATGCTGGTTTTTGCGTTCGGCTTCCCCATTTGGTTAAGGTGTATGGCACAAGAAGTTTCGATAAGAATGCCATTAGAGGCCATAAAATTTTGAAATTGATGGGATACATATTCTTGGGCATTATCACTATGCAAAAACCAAATTGACACGCCTAACTGAGTTTCAACTTAATGATAAAATTGCTCCCAAATAGAGAATATTTCCATTGTATTTTTCATTAAAATAATTTTGTGCAACAAGAATAGTCATCAATTAAAGTAACAAATATTTGGACTCAGAAGTCGAGAAAGTACGGGAAGGCCCCCGAACATCTGAGCGAACTAAATCAAAAGGGGACGAAGCTCATTCATTGACTGAATCGGTAAAATCACTACGAGTGTGTTTCCCTAACCGACACAACTCACAATGTAAACCTGATAACTTGGAAAGACTAGGGACGAACCTTTGATGTTTGATAAGACTTGGGTGACACAACCGAGCATGTATAGAAAGACGGGAATTTGTGGTAGGGCACGTTGCTGATGGGTTTGAGAGATAATAAAGGCAATTAGACTCGCATTCAAGACCAATCTGCCGTTCCGAAATCCGATCTTGCAGAGGAACAATGCCATTAGTAAAGGTGACAACACAATCATTAGAACGAGTCAATCGACTGATAAACTAAATGGACACCCAGACAGAGAAAACAGATGCAACTGACCGGGAGGGGAGGATTTGGACGGGTATCAATCCCTTCGGACTGTGTTTTGGAACCACTGGTGGAGAGTGCACTAGGTAAGTATTAAAGGATAGAACTGGATTAGACTCAACTAACCTTAGTTAGTTGAAGTCACATTAGTAACTAGAGTTATACAAGCTTCATTGGCTTAGATAACTATTGAAATTTGGGGCCTAACTCATCCGTTCAAAACCGGCTTATAAGGTTAGGAGTGCCTCCTCTTTATAAACTCTTCTCAAGAGTCCTATCTATCCGATGTGGGACTAAATCCACCCCCTCAAAGCCTACACAATGAAGGTGTTGGAGATCGCAATGAAGGCAAACCAAAGGCCGCAATTTAGGCGACTAGGGGCGGACCGCAATAAAGGTGGAATTTCGAACATTAACAGGGAAGCCAAGGTCTAGAGTTATACAAGTGTAATTGTTTGGCACAATAAATCTTTGGGTTTAGGTATGTTTTTTGCCTGCTGTTTTTGTTAGTCTGGGGGTTTGCGGTTTTCGCTCGCAGCTGGGTTTTCTGAGGGGATTGATATTTTGGGCGTTTGTTTTAAGTGCTGTTAGCCCGCTTGCTTACTTTGCTGCACACAGTTCTTTTGCTTTTTACCTTTGTGTTTGGGTGGTTTAAGCCGTAATACACAGTGCTGGAGACTATACTAGCTCTTGCGAGCTCTAGTCTAACTATTCCTTTGATAATATATATATTTTGGTGTGATTTAATGTTATTTCCTTCTACTTAAAGCAATGTTCAATCATTTCACAGCTGTGTCGTTCTTGTTGCTCATAGTACAGCTGTAAAGCCACACATAACACCGATTGGTCATCCTCAATCTCCTACAATTCAGTTGTCTGGCCCAATTTTAGAACTAAAGATATTTCCTAAAAAATGCACAAGTTTTACATTGAAGAATCGTACTAGATGTTATACTGATCAGCCTTGCTCTAATTAATGTAATGTTGCAATTTAGAACTTGCAGAGAGCTCCCGTGACAAACAGCAGGGGGAAGAAGAATCTAGTCTTATCTGCATGGGGCGATGAGTCCGTGCTTTCTGAAGAGCATATTAATCCATATTTTGTTCCAAGTTATTATCAGTCATACAGTGAACAAGCCCAAAAAAATCTGGTGAGTTTCTTTTAAAACGTGAATCTTCGTACTACCTATAATTGTAACTCTGATTTGACCATTCAGAAAAAAATATGCAGAAAAGAGTCAATGAGGATGTCATTGATTACGATCTTATTGAAGATCTAATATGTTACATTGATGAAAGTTGTGGTGAGGGTGCCATCCTTGTCTTCTTACCGGTAAGACTATTCGGTTTTCATTTGAGCTGGTATGCTTATCTGTATTTTCATGTATATTAATATCTTTTCTTTGTAATTTGATTTGTCAGGGAGTGTTTGAGATAAACCACTTACATGATAAGTTAACAGCGTCGTACCAGTTTGGTGGGCCATCTTCTGATTGGGTTATTCCTTTGCATTCGTCAGTTGCATCAACTGAACAGAAAAAGGTGTTTTTACGCCCTCCTGGAAATATACGAAAGGTGAGTTTGATCCATATGTTATATTTACTGGTACTATAAAATACTAATATATAGTCTATTAAAACTCATGAGGGAGAACTTTGATGATACCTTGCTCGAGGGTCTTGATACCTTGGAGCATATATATCGTATGCATCCAATTCAATCTGTTACAGATAAAATCAATGTGAGGTCTTTGTAGAGATTTGATGAATATATCGGCCTACTGAGTTAATTGAAGAGGTTTAATGATGTCTGAAAGGGTCTTCTCATTGATGAAGTGGCAAATAATTTCATGTGTTTAGTTATATTATGAAAGTAGTGTGGGGCATAACACAATAGCCTGAAGTAGACCTCCTATCACTGATATGCACTGCTCAATCTGCATCTAAATATCCAACAATATTGGCATGACCTCGATCTGTATAAATAAACCCTTTCCTAGGTGATCTCTTGATATACCTCAGGATCTAATCCACTGTATTCCACTGGCTATTACAAAGTGAATTTAGAAATCGATTCGCAATACTGACAGCAAACGAGATATTTGGTCTGCTCATAGTGAGATAATTCAATTTTTTTTTTTACTAATTTCCTGTTTCGGCCTGGGTCAAGATATGGCTCCCCGTGATTTGCTTGAAGTCACTTTAGGGTCCATAGGCAATCCAGTTTCAACCAAGGATCATCTTGGTGCTGTTCTTGATGATCTTTTGGAAGGATATAATGTCTTCACCCTGTCAGTCAATAGTAGTGTTCAAGTTCTCAATGCTCATGAAGCAACAGTCTATAATATATTTGATCTTATGTTAGAGTACCAGATATATGATATTTTCTCTTTCAAAAAAAAGAAAAAAGATATATAATATTTTCTTATATTCTATAAACTTAAATGATTTTTGTTTATCCTTATATATCTTAAAATATGTTTTGTCGTACTTATAGGTCGTTATAGCAACAAATATAGCAGAGACCAGCATAACAATAGATGATGTGATATATGTAATTGACTGTGGAAAACATAAGGAGAATCGATACAATCCGCAGAAGGTATGTTCTTTTATTCTGATTTTGATGAGTTTCTATTTTACTTGGACAAGTCAATTGCGCAAATCTAATTTAATTCGTAGAAGTTTTGATTATAGACAGACTGCTCTTGAACTTTCACCATTAGCTGCATTTTTGCTCTGCTAAATGTATTTTGTTTTCACCTTGTTAATAAAGCTAAGAACAATAGTTTTGGTGTGGAGATGGATATGAGTCATTCAAAGGAAAAAGTATGTGTGTTTTTGGTTTGGGATGAAGCAGGACACTTGAAGCTCTTGTGGTGTCCTTTTAATAAATTTTTTTCTTGTTGTATTATCGTATTTTTATGAATCTCTACATTCTCTGGATCAAAATCATATGAGCTATACATGAATAAATTATTTAGAAAGCAGAGCCACAAACACAAATATGATACCGACATTGTACAATACAAACACAAAGTACTGGGAAAAATAAAAAATTTATATGTCATGATATGAGTATAGTGCAACACATAATGTGTAAAACTAATATTAATTTGAAAACAAGCACAAGCACGTCATAGGATACCAATAATGTAATATAGACACAAGTATACAGAAAGTTTTCAAAGTGCAACACATAAAATTAATATAGAAACACAAATATTAAATCAAAAGAGAGAATTAATAACTTTTAAGTTGGCAAAAGTCATTGTTGAGATGATAAGTTTTTCTCATGTATTTATTTTTATGGTACTCCCATTTGTATTGGTATAAAAGTTCACGGAATGAAAGTAAAAAAATGTGAAATACAACCAAAAGTACCCAAAGTATCATACATGAATATATTATAGATGTATGATGCTTAGCCACACCAACCAACCACTTTATTGTTTACTGATTTCACTTTTTCTTTTTGAAGGGGATTTCACTTTCTTTTGTAGATCTAGAATTACAACTATAATATTACTATTAAACTGTTAACATGTGTGGAATGAGATGATAGAACACCTCACTAACTGGTTTGATTGAAATTAGAAATTGTCTAGCATGGTTGAAGATTGGATTTCTCAAGCAAATGCAAGGCAGCGTCAGGGTAGAGCTGGACGTGTAAAACCTGGAATTTGCTTTCGCGTGTACACTCGTTATAGATTTGAAAAGCTCATGCGTCCTTATCAGGTATACATTTTGAAAGGAAATGCTTACAAGAATACTCTTACCTACAGAATTCTTTTACTGACAGCTTTAGGGTGTGTTTGGTAACGACAAGAAGCTAGCTTATAGCTTATTGAATTAGCTTATAAGTTTGTTGGATCAAAACATGATGTGTTTGGTAACAGGCTTTTCTCACGAGCTTATAGCTTTTTGTGAGAAGCTATTTCAAGTAGCTTTTGAGCTTAGAGCTTATAGCTTTTTATATTCTCTTCCAATTTTAACCTCATTAATTTAATTTTATTATTTTTTTAATAAAAAAAATTACCCACTTTTAGTAAAAATAAATAAAAATAACTACCCTTTTTTTATAGTTTGGTGAAACCTGCATGTTAGCACGTTATTACCTTGCGCTATTTTTCTTATGAGGAATGTTAACTTGTGCCCTTAAGACATAAGTTAAGAAGGTAAATATAAAAAAGTTTTCTTGGAACTTGTACATTTAATGTTTTAAAAGTTGTAAAAGTTATACTTTCAATAAAAAAAAAAAAAATTTATTTCCTTTTTAAGCTCCTTAACTTGTGGGCGCAAGTTAACATGACAATTTTCTTATTACCGCTCATGTTACAGTTTTCCTATATTTTTCTTATTATTTTGCTCTTAATTCATATAATAATTATAATTTTAAATAAAATATATCTTGTAAAAAAAATATACAATAAATAGTGAAGCAAATATTTAGTAAAAAAATGTTAATTGAATTCATAAAACACATTTATCATTTTGGAGATGAAAGTAAATTGAAATAAATTTAAATATTTAAAAAGAAATAAATTAAGTAATTTTTTTGTATGTATATATTTTATAAAAATAAATTAAAGAAACATGTCATTTCATGTCATTTTATTCTTATCAGCCACTTGAACAACTAATTTTAACAAACACATTTTTTCAGCTATAAGCTATCAGTCATCAGCTACAAACTACATTTTCAGCCATCAGCTATCTTATCAGCTATCAACTAGCTTAAAGCTTCTTTTTACTAAACAGAGCCTTATTTGACAAAAATGTTGACAAAGGCTTGTTTTACGTTACTCATATTGGTTTTTTGAGAGGTACGATACTCATACTTTTTGTATTTTATAAGTATTTGAGACCAAATCTTAAAAATTTATTTATTAAGTAAATTTTGGTGCATTGATTCTTCTTAATCAAATTGTTGTATTTATTGTATTTTATAAGTATTTTGAGACCAAATCTTAAAAATTTATTTATTAAGTAAATTTTGGTGCATTGATTCTTCTCAATCAAATCCCTTGTATAACGGGAGATTTCTAAAATTCGGCACTTCTTTCTTTTTTTGAAAAGGAATATTTTTATTTTTTTTTATGTAGAAAAAAGGATTTTTTTAATTAAGCATTAATTAATTCAATATAAATGTATCATTCTTCATAAATAATTAAATCAATAAATAGGCACTTTCCTATTAATAAATTCATAAATAGTCAAATGGTCATACTAACCGGTACCCAGACACCGGTTAAGCATACCAAAAAAGAAAATTATTGTAACTTATTGAACAAATTACTCACCTTCTATCTTGAACAAATTACTCACCTTCTATGTTCCAAAGTTTTTCTTGCTGCACTTCTATATCTGCACCAAGATACTAACATAATTTAGTTTGTATTTTTATTTTATGAAAGGCCCGTGCTGGAGCAGATGTGGTCAGCCCCAGCGATATGATGGATGGTCGGGTAGGAACGAATTTATCTAACCATAGCATTCAAATTCCTTTAGTTATGCATCTTGTAGCTGCCATGATCATCTCATTATTTTTGCTAATTTCTACTTACTTGTCACTGATTTCCTCATTGGAGAATCAATTCTACAAAAATAGAAATTATGACTAACAAGATGGATTGGTGGATGTTGCTATTAGTTTCATGCATATTTTTTTGTCAGTTATATAGCTCAGACCTAAATTATGCCATTTATTGGTTGCCAACAGGTACGCGAGTTCATTTTATGGCCCGTTTAGAGAAGCATTGGACTCAAATCCACGGTTTGGAGATAAGAAGACGTACGTGTTATCTTGAAATTGAACTTAGTATCAAATATATAATCTATTTTAAATTATTGATTCTTACTTTGCCATAAATTTGGTCTGGCTGAACAAAAGTTATCAGATGAATCCAACCAATTACAGAGAGGCTTTGACTGAAATGAGAGAAGATGAATCAGAAGGAGCTGATATTCTATTGGTTGGTTTAGTTTTCTGTGTCTCTATGTGTACTATCTAGGAATGGAACTCATCTTACGCTCATTCTTGTACTGACTTTAGAAAATTTGCATGTGCAGGTGAAGCCTGGTCTTCCTTATTTGGATATCATAAGGCTACTCAGGGATAATTCTCCACTGCCAATTGCAGCATACCAGGTTCTTCTTTGGCCCATTCTAGCTCTAGGCAAAACAATTCTTCTGAAAAGTAGATCAAATAAATATTCAATTAATTCTGACCGATGAATACTTCATTAAGCTAGATACTCATAACAGAAGTCTGCAATAATACACAAAAGTGATCCTTATATTTTTATATCGAGCTGGGGCACAAGTTTAATGGTTGCTTCAACAATTATTTTTCTTATGCTGTTTCACTATTACGTGTCATCAAATTTTAATCCGATTCTTTCCAAAATGGTTGATTGGAAATTTGTTTGTGTATTGATCATATATCTGTTGTCTTATGTGATTCTTCCAGTTTGGGAATATGAACTGCATATGCTATTTATAGCATTGAATAAAAAAATAAAAACTGTTTAGAACATTTTTAGCTGCCAAAACAAATGAACAAGATTTTAAGTACAAAGTTGCACAAGTTGAAGAAGAAGCTTGTTTGATGTTCTAACTTAATAGTTTCTTTGAAACACTATTGTAATAATGTTTGGCTGTCCTCGTGTTCTGGAAAGATTAATCAACTTTTTCTCTTCCTCTTCCCTTACCCATCTGTATGGTCTGGAGCATCGTTTAGACAGTGGGAAATACATGATTAGAAGATAAAACACAAATCAGTTGGTAAAGAATGTGAACAAGTATACAGCATACAAATGTTAAACCTGGGTTTTATGTGAATGATGATAAGATATATTTCCGAGCAGTTTGAAAACACGTTTGCTTTGCTTTATTAATTTAACCCTATTTATTAATAACAGGTTTCTGGTGAGTACTCCATGATAAAAGCAGGTGGTGCTCTTAAAATGATTGACGAAGAAAAGGTCATGATGGAGTCACTATTGTGCCTTCTACGGGCTGGTGCTGACATCATCCTAACATATTTTGCTCTACAAGCTGCCAGATGTTTGTGTGGAGAGAAGAGGTGAGATTATTAAAATATTTAGGACAATTTTCTTCCCAGAAGGCCAAAGAGCTCAAAGCATTTGCCATTGTGGAGGGTTCAAATTATATGCTGAGATTTTTTTTTCCCAAAACGTGTTGTTGTAGATTTTGTCAACCCATTATCTTACAATTTACTCAACTACGGTTATAAATGACAGAATGTGCTCAACAGCAGAATAATGAAAACTGTAATGTATTGGCACTTAAATAAAGTCGACTTTTTGCGGTAAATGTTTATGATCCATTAGCCTTCTGGCTGTCATATAGAATGCATTTATGGTATAAATCATGCAATGTACGATATGATTGGTTCATAGTTTCATGAGTTGGACGCATAGTTCACATTGTTGAACAGCGAATTGATTTTGTAATAGCAGATCTCATGAGGGGTTAGTAAAAACAACTCGGATCATGGATCTAACTAGTATCACTAATTTCCATAACCATGCTAACGATTACTTCATTTACTTTGTTATCATTAGTCCGCTGGCATTACAGTTTTGCCAGTCTAGCAGTAGCCTACTTATTAGACTAATATCATTGGAAAAGTCAATCTTAAACCAGGATCTCCTTAACTTAAATTATTTAATAGTTTATACTGATGGACATTTCCTCCAGAAACTGAACATATTTTATACATATATGGTGCCCCCACCTCTTCCCTTTCCTATTTTGAGCCTACATTCTACAGGAGGAAATCAAAACCTGGTTTCTACCATTCCTTAACCTCAAGCAACAAATAAACAGAGAACGTGAGGAGGATGGATAAACCAGTGTACCGGTTTTGTACAAAGTGGAAAGGACATGGTTTCCGAGATCAACCATGCTCATTAAGGTACCTCTCTGCAATGGTGGCATGAACAGCCGCTCCAATTGGTAGAGCATCTTCATCAATCATGAAATGTGGAGAGTGTCCTGTGTGAGTAGACCCTAGTGTTTCATTCCTTATCCCTATGTAGAAGAAAGCTGAAGGAATGACCTGGGAGTAAAAAGAGTAATCTTCAGCACCCATCATAGGTGGGACTACCCTGAAATTCTTTTGACCCAGCAAATCGATGGACACTTTTTTCACATGCTCATACATTTGGTCATCATTAACCGTGGGAGGGTAAATAGTGTACTCCTTTTCAAAGAAGTCAACTTCCGCAAAGCAACTGTAAACACTAGCCTGTTGCACAATTACCTGTTCGAGAGTTGGGAGAATGGTAGGATTAAAATTAAGCTCATTCAGCCATTTGCACTCACATTAGAATAATAAAAATAGAAATCAAGTTACATTTATAAACCAAGTTGCCAACCTGCTCTATTCTTTCTAGCAGCTGGTAAAAACTGGTGTTAGAAAACGCTCTGAAGGTACCACCGATGACCACTGAGTCTGGTATCATGTCATGGCTATTGCCTCCATTAAATGAAGTAACAGACACAACCTGAGTTTTACAGGGAGCCAAATAGTTAGTTAGGGAAGTTAAGCAAGCAAGACCACAAAAGAATACAAGATTGGTAATTTGTTGAGAGGTATATATGACAACGAGGCAATACCTGTGAATCCAATGGATTTGATTCGCGGGAGACGATGCCCTGTATGCTGATAACTGCAGCTGAAGCGGCCAAAACAGGATCATCAGAGTTATGAGGGTTCGTGGCAGAGGCTCTTTTCCCACTAATCACGGCTCTGAAAAATCCACATCCAGCCAATAGGGGTCCAGGCCTCGACCCAATTATACCAGTCGGGTGCTCATGGGATACATGAACTGCAAATATAGCCTCCACATCCTCCAAAGCACCGTCTTGTATCATTCGCTTTGCACCATTACCAGCTTCTTCTGCTGGCTGGAATAACAGAATTACTGTACCCTGCGATGACAACAAAAATGCTAAGTTAAAGGCATAGGTTGTAGGGGATCTGCTATGAAGTATGAAGTTTAGTTTAGTGACACAATTTCTTTTTTCATCCAATATTGCATAGTAGAGCAGACATAATTTGCAGGAGTCGCAATTACCATTTTAAAAACACGGTAACTAAAATTTACAAGTAACTTGCCACGCGAATGAGAGAGACTCACAAAAAGAAGCAGTTCTTTCAAGTTCTACAAGCAAAAATATTTTTAAAAAACTGGCGTTTTAATGAAACTATATTTTCAATGGCTTTTGCTGAAATTTTGCTAATGACAGTCAATTTTTATTGAAAAGTTTTGAGCGGAAAGCATGTCTGATTTTTTGCACTCATTGTGCATATTCTCTTTAATCATCATGGAAAGAGTACCAAGTGATTTTTCTTTAACCAGATATTCTATACGCGTAACTGCATACACTAATCTCTTAACCCGAGCAAAACCGTAATGAGTGGCAAAACTCTCCCTCAAGTAATTTACTAAAGCTGCATTTTCAAGGTTCAATTCAAATCTAAAATCTTTAATTAGATTGAGAGAGATCTCTTACCATCTCATCCAAATGTTCTTGGATAAGTAACAAGTGTTCTTTTTTATGCAATAAAATTAAAAATATTTCATTTAAATTATTAGTTGATTAAATATCAAATCTTAATAAACTAATATCTTGTTTAATTCGTTTGTTAATATTAAGCTTACTCTTTAACAAGAATAGCTTATTATTATTTTTAAATGAAAAGATAAGCTTCTTATCCAAAATTTCTAGGCCATCATAAAATAAACGTCGTTATTTAATCTAAAAGTAGGAATTTAATAAAAAAAAAAATGTGAACGTTGTTTCAAATGCAATAAAATTGACAAATGACATAACACTTGTATTAACCTAATTTTACTTACCATTATCGTGTTTTTCACCATTATTTTTTTTCAAAGTGAAATACTTTCGAAAAAGATACTCCTTTTCTTAAAAGGAGAATCAACTTCTTACCAAACCAAAATGTTAACAAGTGTCTCAAGAGTACTAGTTATATAAACAAATATGGTAATAATATCTTAGAATTTATACTATTAAACTTTTAAAAGTGTTTTTTTTACAAACTTTTTTTTTTGTGGTGGTCGGTGTTTGAACTCTGACTTTGAATATATTATATATTATACATTGTTCATACCAATTGAATTATGCTCACAAAGACTTTTTTTTTTTAAGTGTTAAACATATTCTTTTTGTAAGAGTGTTAAACATATTCTTTTCAATGCAATTTTGTTAAACATATTCTTTTCAATGCAATTTTTTTTCTCTTAACTAGTGATCATGTAACATTAGTTAACATGACCCGGAGAAGAAGAAAAATAAATTACCAACATCATCTTTTCTCTTTAACCCAAAAAACAGTCGGTAGCGCGATTGAAGCTCGTGCATGGGCCAATAGAAGACAAAAACAACATTATTCATAAGGAGCACTTGCATGTATGCAGTGACAGTGTTACGATAAACACTGAACATTGGCTCGGTCAGAACAAGTTTTTCCCGAGTAATGGGATAGAACCAACCAAACAATCAACTGAAAAAGCTTTTAATTAGATCTGACGTCATGTCGGTATTCATTCATGTGACAATAATTGAGTAGATGTACAACACTTCATTACGGTAGCTATTCAAACAATTTCAGTTATTTTCTTCGAAAGAAAAAAAAAAACTGTTTTGAGTTATTATTATAGAGGGAAAAAAGTATTTTAGTCCCAAAAAATGAAGAGTTAATTTCCTTTTTGAAAAGAGTTTTAGTGTGTGTTTGGTATCACCATCGATACTTGAGATTCACGATGATTTATCATGATTTTGTTGAAGTTATAAAATGTAACTTTTGTAAAATTAAGACGAATCACCATAATTCTGACATTACCACCATGATAGAAAACATAGGCTTAATATAAGATTTAATTTAAGATATTAAGTTTTTAAGGGGAAAATATATATGTCATCATTTTTTTTTGTAATATATATGTCATCATAAAACCTTAATTATTTCTGATACGACACAATTGCCATATGGTCTAATGAGGGGTTCAAAAAGTACAAATATTTGGTAATGAATTGACCAAACACCAAAATTGATGTTTCATGTTTTT
>Ga0315915_1001064_pt1 | contig 32026 bp, 13 predicted proteins | sample MpolbnodulesMG_FD_207738 | JGI IMG/M metagenome (GOLD analysis project Ga0315915, IMG submission 207738) | Medicago polymorpha root nodule microbial communities from Los Angeles, California, United States - branched nodules | ecosystem: Host-associated > Plants > Roots > Nodule | place: USA... | reverse complement strand
TATATAGTAATGTGTTGGCTTGATGCATATCAATATCTCAACATACAAGATTATTGACTTACAAAATAGAGTTTATAAGACATGGTCTCTAACAAAACTAGAATTTATAAGGTATGGTCTCATAAGTATCAATTATACAATTAACTTTAGACGTCTAAAGAATGGATCTTCAAGTCCATTTTTATGAGCATATGCTAACAGTTGTTCAATATCAATTGACAAATGATACTTATCAAATGCTTTCTGAAAAGTTCAGAAAATAAACTCTTCTTCAATATATATCTTTTTTTAAATAGTTTCTGCATCATAATAGATCCGGGATAACCCAACCGGTCTTGCCAACGATTTGAAAACTTCTGATTTACAATAATATGTGCTTCCATTGCACTAATAATATAATATGTAAACTTTAGGTTTACAATAATATGTGCTTCCATTGCACTAATATTAGTGTAGTATAAATCAGAGATAAATTTTTAGTGTCACAAATACAACTAACATTAGTTTATTGTATGACCAAGTATATAATTTTCTTTTCTAGTGTCTATAGTAGCACTATCAACATGACACATTTAGATAGAAAGTTATCACTCATCGATGAAAGGACATTAAAGAAAGAGTTGACACAAGGGATCAAATAGTATATTAACTTTAAAAGTAATAAGGATCTATTGAAGTTCATTCATACCAAATTCTATTAAGATATATTAATGTTGCAGAATCAAAATGAAAAGCACAAAAACCAATCGATGATATACGGTATCTTTTTTCGGCAAACACTTAAATGTGACTTATAGCAAAAGAGAGAATTATATGTATGAACTCATGGATAAATTACATAAAACAAGAAAGTAAGTAATTACATTGAACACAATATCATATAGATATACATCATTTATAATTGACATAAGTAGATCATATATAATAATGATAAGTAAGAAGAAATAGATAGAACCTGAGAGGCATATATGGCTTTCAGAATTCATTCTCCATTTTCCACAAAATCAAGTTCCTTAAACTCCTTGCTTTCGTTCCTCACATTCACATCAAAGTTTTCTTCCACATCCAAAAGTTATGGTCTCTAATTTATGTCTTGTGAGAACTCATTAGTAGTAAATTTCTTAATCATCATAATTCATAATTTATCATCTTAACATGTATCACACAGATGATCATCTCGACTATATCGATTCTTGATATTATTTTCTCAATTTCTTTGCTTCAGGAGCAGATTCAAGGGGCATAAATAATTTTTCTTTAATTCTTTTGATGTAATTTATACTAAGATCAAATAGATCGTATATATTTCAATTGTGACCAAAAGATTTAGTTCTTCGAGAACTCAACCACAACCCTCTATCGACAATGACAAAGAAAATCACAAAAGTTTTATATAGCAACCGTTCATGAATGCTTGATATTATATTATTAGTTCTTCTAGAACTATATCCCAAATTTTTATAAACAATAATAACAAAAACAATATCCATTCTTTGAGCAATCCTTCGAAGATGCATTAATATCAAAAGAAAAAAAATAGTTCTTCAAGAACTATATCATAAGAGATCTTCATTGTTTGAGCAATTTAGAAAAGAAACATATTTCATCTTTAGGTACATTTATCGATCATTAGAATAACATCTAATGTAATATTTTTCTCTAAATTAATTTCAGTAGATAAAACACCACAATTTAATATTAAATTTTAGCAATCTTCAGAGATGCTTTAATATATAACCATTTTATATTTAATATGACTAACCATGCTAAATTATCTATATATGTTTCATATATAATATCAAAATTAAAATATTTGAATATATCATGGCTTTATGAATGATGGAAAATGAAAAAGGTATTGCAACGTTAAAAAAATGACAGTAACGTGATATTTTCACAAGACATAAAGGTCAAGAACATGACAGTAAAGAAGGTACTTTGGATCAATTATCATGGCTATATATATGAAGGAAAGAAGGTATTTTGGATCACAAGAACATGGCAGTAACGTGATGATGAAACACAAAGGTCATAAATTTTCAATTAAAGATAGAAATTCATTCGATGGAAGTAAAGTTTAGAATCAATAAATTACATCCTAAACATGTAAACAATACAACAAATAATATTAAGAACAAGTAAGAATCGATATCACCTCAAATTGTTAGAGCTTCGTGCTGATAACGTGTTAAGAAATAAACTAAAAGCACATGATCAAAAAGAAGAAGAGGAAGAAGAAGATGAAAGCACTTTGTATTATTCTCTTCACAAGTGTGTTCTTTACATTGAAATGTAGGTCCTATTTATAGGATATAATATGAGCAAGTGAATGATCAAAGTAATTAAAGACCACCAATCATCTATTCACTTATGGGAGGTATAAGAAGGTGGGAGACTAAGGAATGGACATCCACTAAAGTTAATTATTCATAACAATAATATAATTAAAGAATTAAAAAAAATAGCACAGACATGCATTAAAAGAAACATATTTCAACTAAGTGATAGACAGTTCTTTATTTTGATAAATCCTTGAATTGTGTTTCTTCCAAATGATTCAGATGGTAGTCAACCAAATCACTTAGAGACAATGATGAATATCCCTCGTAAACATATGATCACCCCCAAACTGTTGAGTGAGCATGCAAATATCATACGGGAGAACACTATAAATCCCCAACCAATGTAGAATGATCCTTGTATGTTGCTGAAAACATCACAATTCAGAACTAGAAAATTGATTGATTCCTCATTTCCACATCCATGAGAAGACAACCTGCAACGACGAACCGAATCATCTTTAGTCTGAATTCTTTTGTTCAACACTCCCAACTTGAAAATCGAAACTTATAAAAGTACTGCTTTGTTCCAAATGATATCCATAAATAGTGCTCCTTATATTGTTGGGCATCATGTGTCAACAACTGATAGGCTCCTTTAACTGAATAGCCTTAAGCTGGATCGTATATCCAAGTCCAAGTATCGACAACATTACCCTGAAAAATAATGTTATTCATCAATAAGAACGCTCCAACATCATATTACTATCAACATGAAGTAAAAAAGGCGGCTTAACTTGTAACGTAGAGGGCCACATCTCAACCAACCATCATTATAAGAAGGAGAGTTCTCACCACTTCCTACTCTCCGCCTAAGACCATCCTTAAACCAACCAATCTCAGTCATGTCTACACCCTTTCTAGTCACACAAATATTTTCCATAAACCAGACATCTTTGAACCACCCCCTTAATGTGACCACCATATATTTCATACTTAGCTACCCATAATAACCTACCCTAATCAATTTGTAACCTTCAACACCACTTAACCAACAATGTTAGATTAAATTCCATAATCCTCCTTTCCCTTAAACCTCTAAACTCCATAATAGAACAAACTTTATGTCAATTTATCTAGTGAATTTTGCGAGCATCCTTACTAACAACCCCTTGTTGGCTGGTATTTTTACCAGCCTCATTTAATGTGGTCAACATTAGGTGACTTTTACTCTTGTAGGAATTGAAGCATTTTCTTCAACTTAAGGGGTTTCGACGAGATGTTGGACAAAACACGAGTCGGGGATGCAAAACCGTCGAAGTCAAGCAACCTCCGTTGAAGTGGGAAGATTCGAATTTCAAAGAGAAGCGGTTTCCTCAATGGAGAATGTGGGAGGCAAGCGGTTATCTATATTGAAGAAGTGTTGATCGTGGGATTATACTTTTTCTAGTTATTTACTATGTATAAATAGTAGTTTTCCATAGGGTAAATGGGTCGCAAATCACCTATACAAAATTCTAAAACACTCGAAGTACCGGCGCGAGCGAAAAGAGGCATAAAGAATGTATGTAAAGGATTTGTCGAACCATCTATATTTTTAATGCATTGTACTTTATTTTTCCTTTAAGTTTCTGCAATTTTAAACTTAATGCCTTTACTTTGCTTTTAAAAATCCTTTTTCTGTCGAAAGACGCCATACGGTCTCGTCCTGTTCGTAAAGCAACCTATGAACTCGATCAACGCTTGAAAAACAGATACACAACATGTCCTAGATTTTCTGGTTTGATTCTACTTGTAATAACCAAAATCAGCCCTCGTAGTTTACCAAAAACACCGTTAAACACCACCCCCTCCCCCCAATATAAAAAAGGTTTTAAAAAGGGATCTAAGTAAAATAAATAAATTGGTAATAACGACAAGAAATATTTCATGAGAGCAAGCCGACCACCCGTACACAGGTGTTTACTTTTCCAACTATACAATCTTTCTTGAATGTTGTCAAACAAAGGATGGCACAAAGACAAGCGTCGAGGGTTGCCACCAATAGTTAAACCCAAATAAACAAATGATATTCGATCGATTTTACATTTTAAAACAACAGCGGCTTCCACCAATCATGATTCCTCGACATTAACACCTACGAGAAGGAACTTGTGAAAATTCACTTTTAAACCTGATACGAGCTCAAAAAGAATTAAATTTGCCTTTAAAGCTCGAATATTTCCCAAATTTTCTCCCCTAAAAGCAACATATCATTAGGAAACTGATGAATAATTCGAAAATTGGAATCTTCACCAACCACATAACAAGTAAAAATACCCCATTCACATAGGCATTTAACATCACATTCAAACATTCGGCTGCAATAAGAAGAAAAAAATGGTGAATGGGGATCACCTTGGTGTAACCCTCTATCCATTTTAAACTCATCGGTGCGACTCCCATTAACTAAAACAGAAATTGTCGTTGATTTCACACATTTCATGATCTACTTACACCATATACACGGGAAATCCATCTTCACCATAACTGCTTTCAGATACTCGAATTCAAGAATCATAGGCCTTTTCGAATCAACTTTGAACAAAATGAGCTCCTTTTTTAATTTCTGGGCATCATTAACAACCTTATTAGCAATAGCAATACTACCCAAAATTTGTCTACCTTTAACAAAAACCGACCGAGTTTCATAGATAACTTTGTTAATGACAAATCGCCAAAATTTTATACATACAACCAATTAGTTAAGGATGGACATGGGCTTAAAACCTTAATGTAATCAATCTTATTCAAAAAAAATTATTTATATCATTTTGTCAACATCAATACAAGACTATCGACCAAATTGCTCATTATAAAAAATAAATAAAAAGACCATTTTGCTCCCTCTTTCTGGTCCATTTAAGTCATAACAAAAACTTATACCTAAATTAATCCCTGAAATTTTGACCTATTTAACATTTGAATTAAGCCAAAGTGCTTAACAATGTAGCTGTGGATACTGCTAGCATTCAGTTGGCCTTAGTTAGTATCACTCGATTTGAAGAATTACATCTCTAGACATGGTCCCCTGACACATGCTACATCTTTCCACCAATACTCTACAAAAATTTTAAATTTGTTGAATTTATGACAAATTAAATATTAAGATAGCAACCGCTGTTAAAGAAGGTTTGTCAGTCATTTTCACTCTTCAAGCATGTTGAAATTAATGCCATCATTCAAACAATATTTTTCTGCTCTCCTCTACTTCGTATTTCCCTTTCCTTTGATAGATCAACCCCACATTCCAATTTGTATCCAAACGGTTTGGAATTATTATTCAAATTAAATGTTCTCTTTATTTTTATTTTTTTTTGACGAAATTAAATGTTCTCTTTATTTATATTTATAGTTTCTGACCATACTGATATTTTTTTGTTTCATATTTATTTCTCGGATAAACCAAAACTTGTGAAGTATTTAATAGAAGGTCGTGGATCATGTGAAATGTGGCAGATATGGATCTTGTTGCACATTTAATAACCCTTTGCATATTCGTGCATATATTAATATAGGTCACTCTTCGTATAGTATAGTACCCCCTACATTTTCTAGCTAGCTTACATTTTTTCTCTTCTAATGAAAATTGATTTTATGCTACACTTGAGTTTGTAGTTCCTACAAATATGAGCACTTACTCTCTTAGAGCCCACAAATCTTTCCTAGTTTTTATTTTCTTCACGTTATTTTCTATTGGTTGGTGCCTTAGAGTGATCCCAAATCATGGTACGTGACATGTTTTACATTTTACATAATTTTGAAAGTAACACATGAATATATGATATTGTTTTTCTCATAGTTATCTCATGCATAAGTGTTCTAGTATCATGTAATGATGTAAGTATCTATGTTATTGCCTTGAGTATTTCACATTCGTTTTTATTCTCATGTTCCAGATAAGTCGATGCACTTACAAGAAGAGAAAACAACAATTATAGACAAAAAGGTTTGACACATTTAGTTTCAACATTGTATAATGTATAGTTACTCACTTCACTTCTGTCAAGAAGTGAAAGATCAATTGTGGTTCACATATTTGTGTTTTTGTAGGAAGGAGCAAGAGAAGGTAGCAATGTAATGGAACTCTATCCAACCGGTTCCACCATACCAGATTGTTCCCATGCATGTGGACCATGTTCACCCTGCAAAAGGGTCATGGTAGGTTACAACAAATGTTCTATGGCAGAGTCTTGCCCTATGGTTTACAGATGCATTTGTAAAGGAAAATACTACCATGTTCCGTTGAATTGATCGATCGATTATCGTAGTTATTAATTTTTGTTAGAAGTTTAGGATCATTGTTGTAATTCTGAAGAAGGTTATGGTGAGGTTTGGGTATGTTTAACATTTGGCGCTACTTAGATTGGTTAGGCATTGTTGTTTAAACAAAGGGAAACTTTTATATCATGACTCCATCTTTTGTTGCTTGCTTGTGTGTCTTGACTTGACTCTGTCTTTAAATAACTGAAAAATGAACATCATATTAGAGTCATTTACATGAAAAGTAAAAGCTACCCATGCAAGGTTATTGTCTTAAACATTCTTGAGTGTATCACTAGATTAAAATATGGCCTAAAATGTGGTTATAAGTGATGAACACTTGTCACAAACTCGATTCAAATTTTAAGATAGTGTTCAAGTCTTTTTCTAGATTCATCAAGTCACTAGAGTCACGCTCAAGGTGTTAGTTGCGAGTGAGTGTTGTGATGAGTCTCATATTTTTTGACTCATAAATGGTGATGTAACATGTTTTAAATTGTATGTCATGCGATCTCATGATGTGGAATAATCAATAACTATAAAGTTACAACAAAAAAAAACCTCTAAAACTTCAATTAAAATATGATACATCACCATTTTTAAGTTTAAAAATCTAAAGAAAAAAAGAGGATGAAAATTGTGTGAGTTTAAAATGGAGGGACCAATTATGATAAGCTTTTAAAAACAGAACAAACCTCAAACACATAAAAAATTAAAATCAATTTAATGAGAAGAAATGAATAGTTGTCATGGAATAAAAGGTTAAAACACACAAAATAGCTTGTGTAATGTGAACAGTGATAAAAATAGTACAAAATGCAGCATGACCAAAGATGCACCAACTGAACAAGAAACAACCAGAAATAACTCTTTTGTGAGACACAAATTGATCTCATATTGGGATGGCTTGAAAAAACAAATTAAACAAATGAAAAACAGCCTGTAGCTCAATGCTGAAATGATGCAAGAAGGATCTTACTATATACACCATAAAATTGAGTGAATCATCAACTTCGTCCCCGAATTTGCACGAATCGGTCAAATTCTACCCCCAATTTAATGAAATATCAAAATAGTCCTTGAATTTGTAAAATGTCAATCAATTTAGTCCCTCCGTCCAATTGCAGTGTTAACGGTGTTGACGTGACCATTAACCTCTCACATGTCAGATGCCACATAAGCAAGGACTAATTTGGCTGATAGTGACCAAAATTTACAAGGACGGAATTGATTGATTTGCAGAAAATGTTATTTCCTCCCCAACGACTCTTTCTTTCATCCTCAACGGCTCTTTCTTCCCCAAATATATAAAATTGGAACCCTAATTTTACAGTCTTTAATCTACACTCTAAAATCTCCAAAATTTCTTCCAATAATTAGTGACAACGTTCTTCCCCAATTCAAAAAACTTCAAACCCTAATTTTCTTTATTGATTTTGAAAACCAGAATCCCAATTTTTTTTTTTAATGGAATTGGTGCTGGTCATGGAAGAAAGACAATATTGACGGAGAAGGTTATGTCCATGGTTAAGGCTAGGGAAAGTGGCAATGATGAGGTTTGGAGGGCAAGCTTGATGGACAAAGTTTTTGATAGTCATAATTTGCTTGTGTTGATTAAGTTTTTGATACTCATAATTTGCTTCTTTGAGTTTTTTAACATGCTACTGTGTTGTTCTAGGTGTGTATAAAGTTGTAATGAAAAGAGGTTGAAGATGAACGAAATGTGGCATTTCTGCAATAATTTTACCATCAAATTAGTCCCTTAATTATTTGTCTAACTATCAAATCGATCCTTGTATTAAAAAGTCATCAAATAAGTCCTTGAATTACATAAACATAAATTAATTTGATCCTTGAAGTAGCTTCTGCAATCTCCCACAAACATAACTCATCCGCATCCATTTTTTCCCAAACACAAAATTCACCACGAACATATTGCAGCCTTTGATACTCATCTCGCTCTAAACCACCACCATGTTGCCAAAATCCGTAGGATGGAAGACAATATTACGTTAATCCTCCTGCATCACAGATTTTGGCAACACGATGGTGGTTTAGAGGGACATGAGTATCAGAGGCTGGAATATGTTCGTGGTGAATTTTGTGTTTGGACAAAATTGAATGCTGATGAGTTATGTTTGTGGGACATTGCAGAGGCTACTTCAAGGATCAAATTGATTTCTGTTTATATAATTCAATGACTTATTGATGGTTTTTTAATATAATGCAGGGATCGATTTGATAGTTAAACAAATAATTCAGGGACTAATATGATGATAAAATTATTACAGAAAGACTACTTTTCTTTTATCTTCAACCTCTTTTCACTACAGCTTTACACACACGTAGAACAATATAGTAGCATGTTAAAAAACTTAAACAAGCAAATTATGACTATCAAAAACTTAATCAGCCTACGCTCACTTCCTACACAATCAACTTTGTCCATCATCCTTGCCCTCCAAAAAGATAATCAGCCTACGCTCACTTCCTATACAATCAACTTTGTCCATCAACCTTGCCCTCCAAACTCTTAATCAGCCTACACTCACTTCCAAACCTTCATCATTGTCATTTTCCTTAGCCTTAACCATGGACTGAACCTTCTCCATCAATCTTGTCTTTCTTCCATGACCAACACCAATTCCATAAAAAAAATTGGGATTCTGGTTTTCAAATTCAATCAAAAAAATTAGGGTTTGGAGTTTTTTGAATTGAGGAAGAACGTTGACAGTAATTAATAGAAGAAATTTTGGAGGTTTTGGAGTGTAATCAATATTGTAAAATTCGGATTCCAATTTTATATATTTGGGGAAGAAAGAGCCGTTGGGAAGAAAGAAAGAGTCGTTGGGGAAGAAAGAAAGAAAGAGTCGTTGGGAAGGAAAGAACATTTTCTGCAATTCAATCAATTTCGTCCTTGGAAATTTTGGTCACTATCAGCCAAATTAGTCTCTGCTTATGTGGCATCAGACATGTGAGAGGTTAACGACCACATTAGCACCCTTAACACTCTAATTGAATGGAGGGACTAAATTGATTGACATTTTACAAATTCAGGAACTATTTTGATATTTCGTTAAATTGGAGGACGAATTTGACCAATTCGTACAAATACAAGGACGAAGTTGATGATTCACTCTCACAAAATTATACAAATTACCTTCCCCAATTATCAATCAAACAACAAAGTTTTTTAAAAGGAAGCAGTATACGAATTCTAAAATTAGAAAATTATCAAATCAGTACAACAAATTCATGAAGTACACAAAACAACAAATATAACAATAATATATGTTTTTGGGAGGAAAGTAATGATTAAGAGGTCCAACACCGTATCAAGTATTAACATACCGTTCGGATGCGGTTTTGACCTTTAAATCATTATTTTCTCTCTCTTCTGATGGAAAACAATGTCATCCAAATAACACAAAATAATCAAATCAAGTATAAACTCAGCTAACATCATATTGCTCAGGTGAATCTAGTAAGTCATACTATAGCCTAAGTATAACAGGTGAATTAAACTTGAATTTTGTAAGTTTAACTCCTATAAAATTATAAACTACTAAAAGTAACATAAAATATATTTTTTTAGTAGTGCTAACGATTTCATTTTGTTCACGGTACAAACTGCAATACTCAAACCCAAAAGCTTCATGAATATTCAAGAAAATATAATGTAACTAATTTCAAGCAAATGAATCAGATGATATTTTCTGAATGTTTTCCCCCTTATAGGCAACTAATTGCCCCTAAGTGCCTTTTCCGATGTCCTCCCCTCCCCTCTTCCAGTTGTGGTCTTCCGGCATCTCTATCATGGACAGTTAATCTCAGACTCAGTCCCCAGCTAAGAAAAATTTCGTCATTGAGATATAACTAACATATTCAACAAAAGTATAAAACTTATCAAGTTGTAGCGGCTGTGGCATCTGCTATTTTAGCTGCTATAGTGGGCTGCGATGACCGCCACATTAAAACTGCTACACGACTGCATGTCCTGTGGCGGCCATGGGATGCATGGCCATTGCGTGCTATAGACAACACTGATATAAAGCACACTATTAAACATTTTGAATGATCTTATTTTACTGCAAGATATATAAAGATCAGGTGAAAGCCTCTAAAACAGAACTAAGGATAGAAATGCTATAAAAGAATTTGGACAAACCAATTCGCAAAACTACCACGTATAATACGACTATGATAACAATTCGTGTTTCTCTAATCGCTGTAATGAATTATGTGACTACTGACTATGGTCTAAAAACCAAACAAAAGAGGGACGGAAGGGAGTGGAAAGCATTCAAAAGAAGAAATGTTTCATTAAAAATAATAGATTCTTAGAGCAATATGGTTCTTTCTCATGTATCTTGGATGATATGGCAAAAGTTTACTTTGGTTAGAAATGTGAGATATATTTTTTCTTCAGGTGCTTCAGGTGCTTAGAAATGTGATCAAATTTAACAAATTTATGATACCAAAAGTTTACTTTGGTTCTGGATCCGATTATGCATCATGCTCACGCATGAACAAAACTAACTACTACCAATGTAGTAACAACTAGCAGCCCTAGACATACAGCCCTGTTTGGATTAACAACTTATTTTGCAGCTTATCATATAAGCTCTTAAAATTAAGCTATTTCTACCATACAAGATAAAATAAAGTCAAACAGTTTTTGCATAATCTATAATCTGTTTTCATAAGTTACTCTGGATAACTAATGGAAATAAGTTGAAAACAACTTATGAACATGTCAAAAGCTGTTTGTTTTCATAAGTTCTCTCAAACAAGATAACAAGTGCTTATGTCAATTGATAAACTCAAATATGCAAATCTAATAACAAGAAATCAATAAGAAGAACTTCTAAGTTCTATATATCACATGCCTTCTTAGATATTCAGACCAAACAATGTTCATGATTTCCCCTATTAACAGATGAGCAAGTTCAATTCTCTTGTACCAAACCCCTAGAAATTCAAAAACCCTGCCAGCGAAATACCTAGAAACTAAAACACAGCCATAATGAAAATTATGGTTAAATATTTTTTTCCATAGATAAGGTTAAATGTGTTCAAATTCTTATAAATTCACCAACTTTTAAATTTAATCATTTAAAATAATTTATAAATTTTTAGTTTATATTTACATTTATTTCGAGTACTAAAATCATCCTTTAATTGTAAAAACAAAAATTTAAAATAGATATTATTCTTACAAAATACAATATTAAAAAGGACTAAAATTGTCATTAAGATTCAATGGGGTCGAAACTTTATATCTCATGATTTTGACTAAACATATTTAACCCTAAAAACTATCTCATGATTATATTTTTTATCAAGTTGTTTAATGGCTAAAATTTCATCTCTTAAGGGAGTAACTTTATATAACAACAACAATCAAAGCTTTACTCCACTAAAAATAATATGATTATAAATCAAACGAAACCATAATAATCAATCATGTATCATTCTTATTCTACTCAATAGTTTCTAGATCTTTCTTGATAGTTTCTCTTATAGTTTTTCTAGGCCTTCATTTGCCTCTTGGGATTTGACAATCATCCATATGATCTGCTCCTGTTAGTACTTAATCTAGTTTTCTCTCTCCATGCTTAAACAACCTAAGTTTCCGTTATCTTCTCTACTGTAGGTGCTACTCTCTCTCTCTCTCTCTCTCTCTCTCTCTCTCTCTCTCTCTCTCTCTCTCTATCTCTATCTCCCTCCCTCCCTCCCTCCCTCGCTCCATCTCTCTCTATTGTTTTCATTTCTAATCTTATCTTGTTTAGTCATACCACACATCTAGTGCAACATTCTCATCTCTTGACAAATTCTAATTTTCTCGAGCAACACCTCTTCATATACCTCAGTGAGACGATACCCCTGATGCAAGCCATAAAAACCTCTCGATACACTCCTTACATGTCCATATAGATCCTATACTAGATTTTTATTCCCTCCTAGTTGTACATCTTCAATTAAGCCTTTCTAAATCTTTCTAAAAATTTACTTTAAGGTGTTCTTCTAAGCTTATACATGAGTTGTGAAAGTAATGTTGTAGTATCACTCAAAATTTGATGGATGGAGAGCTGCTCTCTCCCCCATACTAGGTCAGTTTTGGACCGAACTGGGTAAACAAAGTCTTTTGTGTTCTCTCTTTCTTTCTCTCGTTATTTTCTACCTTTGCTTGTGTTTATAACTTCCATGCACTTTTTTTTGGTTGCTTGATTATTACTTGCTCCACACATCAAGTATTTATTGATGTGATTTTCATCGAATTCACAACAAGTACTAATATTATTAAAGGTGTCTTATTCAGCTAAAAATTTTAGGGTTATGATTTGATCTCCTACCATTTTTACGGCCATAATATTCTTCTTCCACTCCACGTCAACAATAATGTTGATCTCTACCATATTTTTTATCTAACTTTGCTAGTACACAAAATCTTAAATATTGATATATCCAATTCTTACGTAAGACTGCTTATATTCTATTGTTTAAAACAAATCTCACTCTCATGAACTAACTTCATCGCCCACAACTATTTACAAAAATGTGGGAATCCTTGTTTATTTGTCACTACATCCATGTGGGTGATGCATCCACCCTTGCTCATTGACATTATACTCGAGTCATACAATGTCCTGGCAACAAGCCGGTATTCACACTACAATGTATTTGATCCATGTTATATAGAGATTCGACTAAGTTTTACGTTGATTGTCAATTTTCTAACACAACCCTCTAAAAACAAGTTTATTTGTCAAAATTAATTTGTAGAACTAAGAAAGTTAAACAATTATTACTTGATTGATAAATTTATTTTTCTTGTTTGGCGCTTCCAGCCTCTGCAGAAACTACAAAGGGAACTTTGTCTGCAATGAAAAAGATCAATACAATGCAAGAATCTAAAGCAAAACAAACAATGGATTCCTTACAAATAACTCAATAGTTCACACACTGAAAGAAATGTTACTTGTGTGTTTATTTATTTATTTAGTACAACATCAATTATTAATGAATTTGGCCATTTAAAACATGGTCAACATCGAACTCAACTTTTTTAAATAGTTATAGTCAATATTTCTTTTATAATGTTGTAATTACATTTTATGAGTTTGTTTAGTAAGACTCATTTTTTAACTTATATCTTATAGGTTATGTGTCATAAGCTCATTTGATTAAAAAGACCCGTTTTTGAACCAACAAATTTTATGAGCTTGTAACTTATTTTTAACAACTTGTAGTGTTTTTGATACGCTAATTCAAGTAGATTATAGTTTATCATTGGTATCTCAATTTTACTTTTGTAATCTTAATGGAAAATAAATAAATATTAATTAAATATATCAATTTTATATCATTTCATATTTATAAATTAATTCAACCGCTGATTTTACTATACACTACAAATTCAATCAACTAATTTAGTATGAAGTTTCCTGGAAAACTACAAAACACGACTTTGAGATGGCCAATTCTAAATATAAATTAAAATAAAATAGTAGATAACTGATAAGTTAGTTTATAACATGTGTTTTTATACTAAGTAGTTTACCAGAAGCATTGGTAGGACTAACGTTAATTAATTTCCACAAATGAAAAGGACTATAATAAGAGTGGTGGCTGTTTGAACGAATCGTTTTCTTGAATATAGGTGAGTCTAGAGAGTGGAAACGAATTATCAAACTATCTTTTTTAACGGTAGTGGGTGACCAAACTTGTTGAATTATGTACGGTTGTACTTGTCAAATTTCTTCCAAGTCAAGTATTGGAATTCAACGCCCAAGCTTGGACCAAACTTTTTTTATGTCCTCTCATATAATAATGTGTGTAATGTCTTTGCAATTTTTTCCCCGAAATTTGCTAGTGACTTACGAGGAATTAAGAGTTAAGAATGATTGAGGTTATTGGGGTTGAAATAATATCCTACATGCAAACTCAATGTTATTCAAACTTATCGATCGGTCTATTAAGATGTTCAAAACCGACTTATAAACCAGAATTGTTATATTCGGTTATCGAGTCTTACTTATATATACTTAATGAATAGTTGGACTCACAATTGAATGATATATTGTTGGTATATCAAGTGTGAGTCACATATTCACATTGAATGAGGGTGTGTATATTGGATAAAATATGAATGACACAACTTATATACCAAATATCTTTTAGTTTTTGGTGAAAATGCGATATTTAGTTCATTTATATGGTTATTCTTAATTTAATATGATAATTACTCAAACTCTCGCCAAGACTCAATAAAGTAATATCATAGTCTAATTCAGGATGGTGGAAGAAGTGAGAGTGCAAAACATTGTATATTTGATCTGCATAGAAAGTCTTCTTGACGGAGTGGTGGCGTGTTTTGTTGCTACGATGGTGCGCAAGTATAGTAACGTGGGATATTAACACATGAGAGAAGATTGTCAGAATTAACGTGTGAGTGATAACTTGTCAAAAAAAGTGTGAATGATAATCTCACAATGACTAGAGAGGAGCAACCAAATATAACACATGAATCTATATTGTAAAAAAAAAAACATACATGTTAATAATTTAATAATTGATAATCTAAAAGGTTACTTGTTTCTGATATCACTCGAATACATGACCGTTCTTTAAAGGGTGTAAATTTTATTTGTATAATACTAAATTTTAGAGCCTAAAATATTTTTTTTTATTTGTATAATACATAAAAAATATCCAATATATACGAAGAACATGCAAATATTTCAAAAGTATTAGGATGGTCATTTGGTCGAGAAGCACGTTGGTATATTGTTTGTTAGATGTCCTTGGTTCAACACCAAAAGGTCACCATATATACTTTTTCTTTACTAATAATATAACTTTTTTTTCTTATTTTTTTAAGAACACTTGTAACTTTTGGCCCACGATTATCATGTAAAATAGCAAAGCTTTAATTATTATCCTTTTTTCCTTTTAAAAAAATCGTGTTTTTTTATTACCAGTATATCTTTACTACGAGAGTCGAGCGTCCAATTTCATAAAAACGGATTAGCTCATACAAATTGGCAATTGTCATACGATAATCAATCAATATGGTTGTAGTTTTTTTATTTACAAAATTAACATGCTAGTAGTTGATTACTTAGTCTTATCACTTTGGATATTATTCCACAATCAAATTGTAAACAATTTAATCATCAAGATCGAATTATTATATGAAATTAAAACACACTTACTTGGAAACCATGATCATCGGACTCGCCGAGATTTGAGATAAAGTCTTCCTTTACCTTTCATATACTCCAAACTTAGGGGTTTTCAATGGGGAAAACCGCTAATGAGCAGAATAGTCAGAGTGATGGCAAAGGGGACCTAACCTCTCTATTTATAACCGTGCAACCCTAGGTACCACTCATCATGGACCTAGTGTTTGGGCCTACACTATGTTTCTACACAAATCAGATTAAGTGCCCAAAAGTCCATTATTTATTGATCACTTTTATCATGGCCTAAGCATCATCAAATGGATCACAACATCAGTTCGTTTTTATTAAAACCAAAACCAACAATTGATTACAGGCCACAAAATATTAGAAGAAATTCTAACACAAATAACTTCTTTGTAGTCTATTCATTTGTAGTCTAATCCTGATTTGAAAGTCTAACCAATTTGTGACATTAAAACAAACAACTAAGAACATATATATGGGTCCTACGCAGAAGCATCCCTCTTAATTAGAGTCCTGTGATTGTTGGGACAAAGCCAATAGACATGAGACAGAGGGGACTTGCAAAGTAAATAATTAGGGGAACAAAAACCAATTTTTTGTGTCATGTATGGTGTCACCAAATTCATACAGCCCAGGCCCAGTTAAAACAAGTGGGCCAGATTCTATATGTGAAGATTTTTGTAGTGCAAATAAAAAAAACGGTTTATTTTTCCACATATCAGCTTCTTGCGTACACTATACAGTTCAGATTATAGAATTTGAATGACATGAACACCTCATAAAAATATCCAAAAACAAATTGAAACATTTTAGGTTTTAAAATTCGATTAAGGTGCATGAGAAACTTATTAGGTGGAAAAAGTAACAGTCTATAAGAAAATATAAATTGAGTCTCCAAATTTTTCAATGACGATTTTAAAATGAAAATATATCTTTTGTTCAAAAGGGAGAATTAAATTAAGAAACTAGTTAATGTTGAGCACATCTATTCTAAGCATCATCAAGCAAAATTAAGGGAACGACATTTTAAAAAGTTCCTTCAAAGAAATAGGTGTGGCATATATTGACCACAAAAATCAATATTGTCCAGTGGTAAACATGTATTATTGATGTCCATCAATCAATGTGTTGGAAAATAAATACAATATCTTAAAGGAGGGGGAAGAATTGAAACATTTACATAACTGCAATCATGGACCATGTCAACTATGACTTTCCAATACATTTCGAATTTGATCTGCTTCAAATTCAAGAATTGGGCAATTTTCACTCCAATTCTTATGGTCCAAAGCACAACTCAAATAACATGGGGTGGAGAATCCTTGGATGAAGTTATCCTGCATTGATTTTATGACAACCATGGGGTGGAGGAGTTCATAAAGAATAGTAATCCCTGCGTTTCAAAACGAATGTCGCTTTAGCAAAAATAATTTGTTTTAAAATGAATGTCATTCTCACTTTTTAATGTACTATTAATTACTTTTTTCCAATAGTACCCTTAATTATTATTGTCCACACAACTTCCAAAGTATCATTTTGTACTTTAATTTATAACGATGACAAATACACCAATAACTAGCGATGCTATTTTAGTAAAAGTATCATACTTTTGGACAACATTATTCCACTCTTTAATTTGTGTGCAATTGGTTAAATCGACACTTATTTTGAAACAGATGGAGTATTAGCAAGGACATAATAAAAATAGAAAGAAACGGTCGATTAGTCCTTAAAGTATCATTTTCTTATCAATGTAGTCCTTAAATTATTATTTTCTTTTCAATGTAGTCCTTAAATTATTAAAAACCAATTTAAAAGGTTTTTAAACTATTCTTATATTCGATTATTTAGTTTCCATTAACATTTCCGTTAAGTTGACCGCGAGTAGATTTTAAATTATGAAAGTACATCAATTTTTAGCATTCTTATGTGGGACATTCTTTCACATTCTTTGAATTTTCTTATCAATTTATCCCATAAACTTTTTTTTTAAAGTATCCCATAAACCAATCATAAAAACAACCGATTAAACCATAAGCATATAATTTCCTTATATACCTCATTAGATGAAATTTTCAATTTTGTTTGAGAAAAGACCTTAGACATGAAAGACATTAGTTCGAGCTCCACTAATATCTTATCTTTGAAGTAAGATAAATATAAATACATTTATAAACTTTTTTTAGTCTTGAATTTTCACTTTAAATTTTTATTGGAAAAACAGAAATGGATTATGATTGAGGGACATATTAAGAATAGAAATGAGGGAAACATTGAGAAAGAATGGTTAGGGGGGTCATGTACAAATTAATGGAAATCACTGTCAGAAAGTGTGGATGGTGTCTTTGCGTGAGTCATCAAAACAAGCAAGTGGGTCGGTAGCTTGTCCTTTGTACGGATGTACGGCATTGCGAAACTACTGACAACTCCGTCACACCAATATCTAGGTCCCATTCCATTACTTCTACCACGCGCATATCTTACGTCTTCTAACACGCGCCACTTCCTTCTTCCCGTGGTAAACAATCGAAACTGTTGATAGTTGCCATTTGGCACTCACTTCTCCCTTTACATGGAACAATATTTCGAAAAATTGTGATCAAACAAATGTTGTCCATTTATATAAAATTCAAGCTATTAGTTTATATTATTCTTATGTTCAAAAGAAAATTATTAATTTATTCTTCTTCTTCTTCTTTTAATATCTTGATTTTGATTATGATTTATACTTCCCCTTCCTTATTAATTTTTTTTAGAGTGGGAGGATTAAACTCCCTTCCCTTCCATATTAGTTGTCCAACAAAATTATTAATATTTGTTTATTTGTTATTTGGAAAAGTAGTAATCCACTTAGAAATTTGCATAACCTTGATTATCTTGCTTACTTTTGGACTAAGAATGTTCTTCTCTGAATGAAAAAATTTAGTATTTTAGAGTCAAACTTTGTCCAAAAAAAATATTAGAATTAAACTAAAAAATATGTCACAATTTAAAGATGATGACGTTAAACATTAAAATAAATCTTTCTTACAAAAAACATTAAAATAAATCAAAAAAGACAATAACGTTAAATAAATCATTACAGAAACTTCTTGACAAAAAAATTTACGAAAAAGTGGAATCACTTTTTTGTTTTGCGGAAACTTGGAAATTTAAAATTTAAGCAAATCAATCGGTGAAAAATGTCATTCTCCTCAAGTAGAATTTATTTAACATATGTAGTCTATTTAAATTTTGCAATAGTAAGAGATGATTATAAAGAAAATCACATAATAGAATTATTTCAGGTTTATTTTCATTATTTTGGTTGAGATGATTATAGTTTATTTCCTCTTTCTTCGTTGAACAAAAATTTATGAATTTGTTCACTATCTTAACATTTTTAATATTCTCAATTTTTTATTTCATTTTAATAACACAGAGTCAACACACATTAAATGATACTTTTGACTCATGACACACTCAATCCACTCGGTTTTTTTCTTTTCAAAATCAGTTTATAAATCTTTATGTAGGAATTTTTTAAAGGATAATCGAGGAATAGCGTATTTTTATTAATTATAATGAATCATAAAATGACCATTTTACAAAAAAAAAAAAAAAGACAAAAACAAAATGATATTTATTCATTCAAATTGAAAGATTACATCATTCAACAACGCTAAAAACGTAAATGGTGAATCTGCGAACAAACTCAAAGCATCCAAGTTAATAGCATATAACGGCATAATGCCTACAAAAATATATGATAAAATTAAAGTGACCGGAATATCTATGGCCTCCGGATCTGCAACGTTGACGCTCAAATATTTGATTAAATAATCGATCTTTCAATATGAATCAAATGAACACCGCAAGAAGACGGGAAATCAAACAACGCCGCACAAGACGACGAACAACAAACCACCACACTTAGATGATGAAATCACAAAGAAAAAATTTATATCTATGTGAAAATCACTTATTTAGATTGAAATAGAGAGAAAAAGATTAAGAGGGGTGATTTCAGGTCAAGAATTGACCAAAAACCACCCCTCAATGAAGAAACTGGAAGAGAAAACCTATAGAAAGAAAGTTAGGGCCGGCTTGTTGTAACCACATAACATCATGTTTTAAACTTTGTAGCTTGAAGTTGTGACGCTAAACTATTGCCACTAAACTAGCAGCATATTAAATTAAGCAATTTTTTCATTTTTCAGATTTATTAAATAACTGATATATTTATATTATAATATAGTCCAGATACATCAGTTATTTAATAAAGAGTAAGAGTAATGATATTTGAACAACTATTTAAAAGTTTCTTGTAAATGTGACCGGAGAAAGTATTCTCTTTGTGCTTATTGAAAGAAGAAAACTAAAAAAATATCAAAATCAACGTAATCATTAATTATTTTAATTTTTTGAATATTTTTACAAATATACTCTTACAGAAAATTGTGAAACCTAGAATACATAAACTCAATGCGGAGCCAGAAAAATCTCGAGTGGCCAATCAAAATATATTATAATATTTTTCTTAGAAGAGGGAAGGAAGTGTGTGTGAGGGTGGGTTGTGTTGTATTTTTATTAAATTATTCCTGGTACTTTAGTAATTTCCTTATAAAAAAATTAATTTTTTTGGGTTTGGTCAGGCCCACCTAAGACCATCCAGTGCTCCACTACACATTCACTAATATTAAAAAGACAAACATTTGATGATGGGTAAAAAGTCTTTTAATCATCAACTACACCTTAAAACTCGTAACTTTTTCTTATGAATAGGACTAAAATTTTTTAAAAAAATTCTTATAATAAGGAGGAGAGGGAAGTAGCCGGTGATTGTTTTCTATGACAATATCCAAAGTGATTGCAAAACACTGGACAATTGCTATAAACTGAATATTTAAAATCTCAAATTGAAAATGAATTCAATTTGGATTTTAACTACTTGAGTAAGATTCAACACAACCAAACACCACCGAAAAATAAAAGTTTCAACACAATTAGTTGATACACCGTTGAAGTAATACCATAGAAAACAAATCATGCACAAGAAATAGGCTATGTAAAAAATCAATTTGTGAACATATAAAGAAAATTTTGAACAATGAAGAGATTTGTATCTTATGATTTGCGTGTGAATTACTCATGATGATTGCAAAATAGTTGTTAAACATCATTGGAGCCACATCCTGTTAATGGTTGTCCGATGTTTGTTTTGGCTAAAAAAAACTCAAGTCTCTTAAGGCCCGTCTCAAAGTTTGGAACAAAGATGTGTTAAGCTATGTTCATAACAATGTTAAGATGGTCATTGACAATTTGAATGATATTCAGCAAATATAAGATCATAATTATTCTGACAAACTTGATGTTGAAGAAATAAGTGTTGAAATTGATCTTGAAAAGACTCTTTCTTTTCAAGATAAACATAAGTATGATTAGTCCAGAGTCAAATGATTAAAGACACTAGTTTTTTTTTTCACAAGATGACCAAGATCAGATGTTTCTCAACAAATAACCATACTTAAGCTTAATAATCTTGATACTCCTCAAAGTATTGAAGATCGTGTGGTTTCTTATTTGTCTCATCTATTTGTTTTGATTTCGGTGGTGTTGGTTTGGACTTTGGAGTATATTTCTTCCCATCGTTTCAGGTTCGAGTATCTTCAATATCAATTTGGTAGGTTAGTTTAACTTTTTCCAAAAAATTAAAATACGAAACTGAGTTCCACTTCATTTGCTCAATAAAATGTCCATTTCATAGAATATCCGTTATAGTTTTGAAATTATGGCTCCGTCGTGTTGCACAGTTGCCAAATTTATTATGGTATGATTGCATGAAGATTTTTTTTTTCATGCATGATTGCATGAAGATTAATAGATAGGTGCGTGTATTTATGTTGTGGCATGGTCGTGAAGAAATTAGATATAAGAAGTACTGGACCGGAGCCCACAAAAAAAAAGTAGTTGCTTTATATGGTAGGACAACTGACCTTTACGCGTGGCCATATGAGTTCCTTTTTGAGCAGACATCAACGATAATATGTAAAGGAAGGAGAAGGACGACACCTCAAGTTTTAGGGCAATGACATACACATGTACCCTTAACAGCTAATAAATCTGATAAAAACAACTCGTTTTTTCTTTCTTCGGAGCTTCTTTTTCCCTTCTATTATATTATTGTAATTGTATTGTAGAAAAATGTTGATAGTTAGTGATGTTCACGGTCGAGTTGATCGGTTTTTGGCCAAATCTGTTACCCAATCTAATAAAGTTTCATTTGTTTGAATTGAGTTAAAAAGAAACCCATATTTTCATGTCAAATCTGAACCTACCCAAACGGTGATGAACCACATGAACGGGTGCGATCGAGTAGGTTATCCTTCAAAAATTTGTAATTTTTAATACAAATCTAAAAAATTCTTGTATGTCATCATTTTGATTAAAATTTCAATACATAGACTAAATTCTACAATTATAAATTTTAATACTTAAATTAGATTGATTTTAAATCAAGATATAAAATTCTTAAACTATGTTAACTAAAATTAAAAAATCAAATTAATTTTAGCGGATTGGGTTTGTAGCTTCATGAATTTAGAATCATAAACCCTTTACATGAACCAAACAATTTCCAATTCGATCTGGTTGGTTCGGGTTGCATCCCAACTTGAACAAATTTGGGTAAGATACAAGTTAGGTCGGTTTGGATCATCGGGTTGAACATGTCATCTATTTCTTAATTTTATGTGCATGTTTGGATTAACTCTTGAGAGTCGGCAATGATTTTGAAGACTTTAAATTTAGTTTTGATGTATTTGATAATTCTCGTTTAGAAATGATTTTGTCTTTAGAATTGAGTATAATTGAAATTTAGAATATATAGTATTTGTCGTAAAATCTGATTTTTAAACTTAAATCAGTGTTCAAATCACTTTCACGTGAACATATCCAAACATAAATCATTTTATTTTCGTTTAAATCCAAAAATATTATAAGTTGTTTGTAAAACCTAAAAAACAACATACACTCTAGTTAAGGGCGAGACTAGGTTCAGGTTCAGAGCTCTCTCATTCCAATGTCATCTATTTCTTCACTTGTTCATTCCTTGTTTTATAAGCCCTCCAATATCTATTCTCATCCAAACTCGCAAACAAAGCATTAGTCGTACTATAGGCAATGTTTTGCGTATGATCACATCGTTCATTGGAAAGAAAACTGATATGAATATACATGTTATAATGTACTAAGTGTCAGAGTAGTTTAGGGACATTGTCAAGCTTGTGGTCGATAATGAGGTCTAGCAGGCTAGGGAATTGGAAGCCATTAACGCCAATTCTTGGGACACTTTGGCAACATTAGTTGTACCAGGCCAACAAGGTATCAAAGTCAAACAAATATTGCTTTGTACGTAGAGCCAATCGTTCTAATGCAACAATCAAGACATGCCCAGGTTCAAGGGAACAATGTACAACCGGTACCTTATATATTTTGAACTCCCACCTAATAAGGTTGCTACTGTACAACCCTAGAGGGAAACTTGTGGTGAAAATGCTCTATCTGGAACCCAAGAATGCTATAAGATAAAATCATCAATGTTACTTATGTTGTTTGGCTGTTTGAGACTTTGAATCCTTATCTCTGTTCTCCATCTCTCCAATCTTTTCAATACTATTAGCATCGTCAAGAGTTTTGTGTTAAACAATCCCACATTGGATGAGAGACATTCTGAACAAATGTTTATAGGTGGAACAATCCTCATCAGGGTAGACTCAGACATAAATTATCAGCGACGCTAAATTTTTTGGTCTAGAGATTAAGATATATTAAATTTACTAAAAAAATTGTACTAAAAATAGTCGTAACAACTAAATTTTTTTAAAAAATAGTTTATCTTCAAAAAAATGAGCTAAAATAACATCATTTTTAATTGTTCTAAGAACATCATTTTCTATTAAAGTTACAAGATAGTTATTTAACCACTAATCTCACATCTTGTTACATAGTTGACTCTTAACATATTTCATAGTAGAGAAAACACATTAACACTTGCAGTTATCATTGACAAAACCCGAGCTAATTTTAGAAGGGTTTAAGACAGAAATTTCTTGCACGTCAAGGTATTTTCAGTTTCTTTTCAAGTTTGCTTAAAAATAATTAAAATATTTGGGATCCCAAACTTTTATTAAATGTTTATTCAGCACGTTAATCAGAAAATCGAACATCCAATTATGAACAACGCATGCAAGCAAACAGACAATCAAAACCTTGTAACTATAATGTATTATTTGATTATTTCTTGCTAAAAAAAACACAATATATGTACCTGATAAATTTCAACGCGTTCACAAGCATTAAATGAATGCACATGGATCAGTCAAAAACAGAAAAGGGCACATGGTCATCAAGTATTGGATGTCAGCAGCATCTTCCCAAACAAGAAAGTAGAAAATGTCCAATAGAAAATTTAATATTCAATACAATATTTTACTTGTGAATAATATTCAATACAGGTTGAATAAATAGGTATTCGATATTCATTGACAAGATTTTCTTTTTTATAAGATAATAAAAAATATTATTGTTATATAAAAGATAGGTCTTGCTAACTTATGTCTTAAGAGCAAAAGATTAAAAACTAAATGTTAAAATTTAACCTTAGAAATTGTGCATTCATAACCTTAAAATGTTACAAACTTATTTTTTCAATACAATATTTATTATTTAATTCTATTTTAAGATCTTTATCTTGTGCCCTAACCTAAGGGCACAAGTTAGCATTTCCAATAAAAGATTAGTATTAGTAGTACTCAAAGTCAAGTCTGAAAAACAGTCACAAACAACACCTTAATAATTAGCGTAGTTTAATTAAAGTCTTGACCTAAACAATATCAAGACTCTCTAATTGTTAACTGAAAAATACCCCCCTTGTTTCAAAAGAAATCCACCCTTAAAAATACGAGTTTAGTCTTTAAAATACGAGTTATAATTGTGAATACAACTGTCTCTAACAACGTACTTTGGCATGCCCAATGTTCCATGGTACTTTTGGTGTAGGTTAAGTTTTGTAGTATAAAGTAAGTAGAACGTACCGTGATTTAGTTATCTTGTGCTAGAGAAATTTGAAAAGACTGAACTCATGTGAATAATCTTGGCCTAATTGATCTTGTTAAGTTTTATTTTTGGTGATGGTTGAGACATGAAGTAAAATGTTTTAGTTATGATATAAATCAATGGTGGGATCATCCAGCTGATTGTCTTGGCAGCATTGTAGGCACCATTTATGTTGGGTTGTAGTCTGTTTGTTTTGGCGTAGTTATGTTGTTTAGTTTGTGTTGTTTTGACCATTTTTGTTGGATGGATTGTTTCTTGTTGTTAGACAAATACTACTTATATTTTGTTTTGATTCAGGCACGTCTTATGGTTTGATCTCGTTTATCAAGCATTTAACTTTTTTGAAAAAATAAAAATAAAAAATGAAACGGCCTTTGTATGGGTGCGATTGTGGTCGCATGAGAAGTAAATATACATTTTTCCGTTTCAAAAAAAAATGAAGAGATTAAACAAATGGAATTAATGAACTTCAATAAATAATGAATTGTTCATAAGAAATTGAGTTTGAATTCTAACAGAAAACATTATTGATCATATTTTATTTATCGCTTGCCCACACTTCAAATTATGAAGATCTCTTACATATGGGAACCAAAAGGTTAAGGCAAAATAATAATAATCATAAAGAGCCAAGACCCTTTATCTAATCCACAAAGATGGGAATTTAGAATCCATCCTAACGACTTAATCTAATCACCAATTTATTAGCTCTTGTCATTCGATCAAATTTCCAAAGATGATATGAATAGAAGTAGCTATGATTCCTCTCAGATATACAATAGTCATATCTCAATTAGACAATTTATCATATTCTCATGAAAAACATCGTTATCAAGACCCTTGAAGCATAATCTCAAAAGAATCTAAACTATTCTCGTATGTCGATTCTTTTGAACAATCTTGTAGATCGGACATTCGATCTCATTTTCATTTATCGATCCAACATCTATATTAAGTAAATCAATTGTTCATGATCAAATGAGTTTAGGAAGATACAAGATTATGGGTTTAGGAAGATTAAGCCGTTGGATTTTTCACAAACTCCAGAAACTACAAGAGACTACTGACTCATGATCAAATGAGATACATAATCAATAAAATAAAGCAAATAAAAAGAATCTTGATGGAATGGAAATATGGAGTAGCAATTCACCTAAAATGCATATAGAATGAGTTTTTGGAGTTTTACAAGTGAAGAAGGTGATCAATACAAGTCTAGTACGTGCATATTTATAGCCAAAGAGGTCATTAATACGTCATTACATCAAATGACATTCAAAATTAAAATTAAAAACGTCTTATAAGGCTTATGTGAATCATTTTTTGGCACCATCTAAGTAGGTCATGTCTTATAAGGGCTTAAATGGGTCGTCTTTGGCTTAAAATCTACACTTGGCTTTTTGAACAGTCCTACAAATGCGAAGCAAGCAAATCATAGTAATTTTTTTTTTTAAAACACTCGGTAATCCGATTCAAGGACCGAAGTAATTTTTTTTTTTAATGGCACATTTATTAAACAAATCACCCATACAAGAATTATGAAATGATTGAGGATAACAGGAATAAAATCCCCAAATACACACGGCAATCCCCTACAACAATACAAACATGCAGTAAACCAAGATAGCAAGTAAAACAAAGTGACAAGGATAGCAAGTAAAACAAACCCTAAAAAGAACAAGAACTATGACTTATCAGGTGTTACACTAAACATATGTACATATATGCTACTAAACTAGTCAAATAAGTTACGTTGTTGCAAGTTAGTTTTTTAGCATTCTTTAACATGATAATGACGAGGAAGATCCGTTTTCAAATTCTTTTGTTTTTATGTATTCTTTCTGAATTTTCACTTGCAAGTTGGCAACTTGATTAGTCACATTATGTTTTTTACAAAATCAAATTCCATGATACAATAAAAAGGTAAATACTATATCCAGCATATCTTTAACAAAAGAGACTTTATGTTCGTAATCACATTCAAAAGTGATTCACAGAAAAAGGCAAAGTACAATCCTAAAAATTGAAAGAAGCCAAAATCTTGCCAAGCACGATGTCACACCGCACAAACGTAGGCAATTGGAAGGATGTCCACTATTATTGGTGGCAAAAACGGATCTGATCCATCGGGATGACTCGTTTAATCTACCATTTAAAGCGGGTTGGGATGAGGCTATAAAGTACAGACACTCCTCAGATTAGGTGTGTCCAGGTGTCGGACACCTGTCGTGTCCGGCACGACACCGACACTGACACTTGTAATTACACTGAATTATGTGATTTTTTTAAATTATTAGCTGTGTCGGTGTGTCTGTGTCGTGTCCGTGTCCGTATTTGTGCTTCATCGATGAGGTTATGAGCCCACCCCCTCTAGTTGGTATGTCCCATTTAGCCCGCATTGAGATCCCTTATAGAAAAATAGCTAACACTATGTCTAAATTTTGATGATAACAATGTATAAAAGAATAATTGAGAACTCTAAAGTTTTTTCAAGTATGCAAGACCATATAATTAAAATTTGACTTTGAAATTCAACGCGCTAACACATAGAAGCTCTAATGATAAAGCTTTGATCCGGAGATGATCAACAAAAAGTCAAAGATTTGATCAAGTGTTTATAAAGTTTTGAAGAAGAAGCTCTGTTCTGAAAGAATCAAGTCAATGGTCGACGCTCTGATGAACATCTAACCAAGACTAAGTTTTATCTCTTCTGAAGAAATGTCATTGACTATGTGTTAGGAGTACTTTTGTCCTTGGTGAATTAAAAGAAGACACGTCTGTAGCAACAGATAAGTCATTGGGATAGGCAATTGTCTGCAACTAAAAAAACACTTATACAAATTATTACAAACTTCTATCTTTAATTTCTTAAGTGTTTAGAGATAATCGTAAGATAAAAAGTCTCTTCTAGTATGCTTAAATTAGTTTATTACTCATTGAGTCTCAAGTGTATACAAACATCAAATTATTATCAACTCTTAATTTTGTTGACCTGAAGGAAGTCCACATGGTCGGGCCGGAAATCTTAGACGTGGTTAGTAAGTAATTTTGTAATCAAAATTAATTATAGTGGAAAATTCTCTTAAGTGTGAAAGAACCGAACTTATTGTGCGGTGAGCTAGTAAAAGTAGATGTGTTGATCTTTTCTCTCTCTTTCAAAAAAACACAATTCAAAACGGAAAAAATAGTTAATGTGTTAAAAATGGAAAATTGCATTTTTTTTCTCTCTAAAGTAACACTTACTATATTATTTGTACACAAAAAAAAGTATATTATTTAATGATCATGTACAAAAATTTGTAATAGAAGGGTACCATAAACGAAAGATAGCGCAAGTGTAGCCATGTCATTTTTTTAAAGGATTATTAACTATGAGTTTCGCTAGAAGTCACACATGAATGTGTCTTTTAGTAAGACACACCTGAAGGTGTAACTATCCATTTTTTAGTTAGAACTTGTTAGAAGACACCTTCATAAAAATTTGTTGGTGTCTTTTATTAAATATTAATAGAATAACTTGTTAAAAGACACCTTCATAAAAGATGTATTCTAGCAAAATCCATTAACTATTTTCTTACAAAAGGAAAAAAAAAGAAAAGAATATTTATATTTCTTTAATATGAAAAATCTAGAATGAGAGTATAATGCATGAATCCTAAATATAGCGTTCAATGGGGAGAGGATCCTCTTCAGTGATATACTCTGCAGTTTTCTGCAGTCATTGATCTCAACCATTAATTATACCCTCTTTCCATTTTTAATATTAAATGACATTATCTTACCTCTTTAATAAAGGGTTAAGATCACACATGAGAGAAATACACCGGAGAGGATCCCCTCCCCGTTCAATAATCATCCATCAATAGATCTACACTTATCTCTTTTCAAAGTGCACCAATATTATTACAATTTCAAATCAAAAACTTCAAATTCAAGGCTTATATATTTAAATCAAATCCTTAGAGTTAAGGATCTTTTGAAAAATATAAATTAAGTTAAAGATTTTCTCATATAATTTAGCCTAAATATTTGGATGCTAATTTGTTTGCCCGTTTTGAGGAGAGGGAAGAGGGACTTTAAAAAGAATTAATGAGTAAGTTGAAGAAATAAAGATTTTAATTATAAGAGGAGAGAGTACGGAGGTTCATTTTTCTTCGTAATACAAAATATTTTGTATATGAAGGAAATAAAAAAAAATTATACGGGGTGATTTTTTTTGACAAAAATAAATGATAATTCGTTCATTCAAATTGATAGAGTACATCAATACAATGCAAATTCACTAAAAATAAAAAGGATGAATCTGCGAACAAACTCGCAACATCTTTGTTAGTAGCATAAAAGGCAAAGTACAAAACCTTACACATACGACTATATTCAAGTCTCCGAAATACTCATATTTCCGGATCTACAATATGGGCGACGCAAAAGTCATTGATTGGATCTGCATTGGATCGAAGGTGATCTGACAATCTGAACCGAACAAATACTTGAACGAAACAAGAAAGACAAACAACGTTGCGCAAAGACGACGAACAAATAAACTAACGTCGCACTAAGACAACAAAATCATAAAATAAAAAATGAAATATATGTGAAAAATCACTTATTTCAATAAAAAGGAAAGAGAAAAACAAGTTAGATGAATGATTTTCAGTCAAAAATTGATCCTAAATCACTCCCCTTTGGTGGATGAAAGAGAAGAAACTATGATTTTAGTGACGGTTCACAAGAGAGAGCTTATATCCAATTGTCAAATTTAATTTATAATGCAATAATATTCTTCAAATTTAAAACATATCAATCATAAACATTATATTAATTTCTTTTTATTGGTACAACATAAACATTAGTTTATCATTCTCCATAAAATACTTTTTAAAAAAATTGAAAATTTTCTCCATTTGTCCTTGTATTTTTCACCTTCAAAGCCCTCTACTCCCCTCCTCTTCCCCTTCAAACTATCAAACAAAGCTTAAAAATAGAAGGGTCTTGATAACAAATATCAACGAAACACTCTTTAAAAATTTCAAATTACTCTTTCCGTCTCAAATTAAGTGTCCCATTTGAGTTTTGCACAGTTATTAAGGAGACGTTTAATAATGATAATTTTAATAGTAAAATATGTATCATTTACTAAAACACTTTATTAATTATAGTTAGTGGAGGTTTGTTTTTAGTGAGTAAAACTTCACCTTCTCTCTAAATTCTTTTTCTCCTCCACTCATCGTGGAGGGGTGGTTTTATGTTTTTTTTTTACCTAGAATCATGTCCATCTTTTCCCCCTTTTCTTTCAATCTAAATAAGTGGTTTCCATAAATATCAAGTTTCTTCTTCAATTTTTTTTTCTTTATGATTTCGCCGTCTGAGTGCAACATTGTGTTATTTGCCGTCTTGTGCGGCATTGTTTGATTTTGCATCTTATTGCAGTGTTTGTTGGATTCATATTGAAATATTGACATCAATTATTATAGATTTAATAATTGATTTGGACGTTAACATTACCGTTCTAGACGCATGGTTATTCCAGTCACTAAGATTTTATTATATTACATGTAAGCGTTTTGTCGTTGTATGCTATTAAATTCGGTGTTGTGGATATTTTTTATTATTTTTGCAGATTCAACACTTATGGTTTTAGGGATGTTGAATTTGTGGTTGTATCCGATATACTTTATCAACTTGAATGAATGAATATCGTTTTATTTTTGTCAAAAAATTATAGTTAATGAAGTAGTTATAGATAATTGAATTACAATAAATAAGTGTATATTAGGAAAAAAAAATAATAAATTTTACATTCGTATTATAAAAGTAACAATAATTTGAAGGAAAAAAAATCACTAAAACGACACAATTTTTGATTGACTAAATGACACATAATTTAAGACATAATGAGTAAAAAATTATTATTTAAAAAAGCTTTTTTTTAAAAGGATATTTAAAAAAGTTATATACTACAATTTTGTTTCTCCATAATTAAATACCCAAATTTTTATAAAAATTTATCAATTAGAATTATTATTTTTGAAGGATCAATTAGATTTTTATTTTTTTTTAGAATTTTTAAAAGGAGTTTCGAACACCCTTCTAATTTAAAAAAAAAAAAAAAAATTGAGATAGGCATAACCTCAAGCTAGTGCCGCGTGAATCCACATCCCACACACAATTGTCCGTCTCCACTCAAGACACTTACAAAAAGCCAAATACAAAAAAACAAAACAAAAAACTAATTCAAATCAAAACCATACAATCAATTAAAATGAAATAAATAAATCAATAAATCCCACCCTAGACCCACCCACCTCTAATTAATTTATTTTATTAAACATTTTATACATTAATTTCTTTCTCTCACCAATTGTACCTGCCAAGTACGCTTACCTGTACCTCCCACCCACACTTCTCGCATCATCACCTTTCTCTCTTCCTTCCCCTCTCACAATATATATATATATATATATAAACACACTCTCTCATTCATTTTTCAATTCCTTTTCACTCCTCACTTCTCACCCACCTCAACTCAACAAACACTCTCTCTCTCTCTCTCTCTCTCTCTCTCTCTCTCCAAAATTTTCTCTCTCTCTAATTCACTCTCTCATAACCAACCGTCATGAAGCAGTTGATTCGCCGTCTATCAAGAGTTGCTGACTCTTCTTCTACTCAATACACCCTACTCCGAACAGACACATCAACTCGCAGGCGACCTAACCTAGGTCGCAGGCGAGTTGAATCGTTCCGTCTCGAAGTACTGGCGAAGATCCGGAGATCTCCTTCGGCTGTTGTGCCAGAAGGACATGTTCCGATCTACGTCGGCGACGAGATGGAACGATTTGTGGTGTGTGCAGAATTGTTGAATCATCCGGTTTTTATCAAGCTTTTGAATGAATCGGCGCAGGAATATGGGTATGAACAGAAAGGTGTGCTTAGGTTGCCGTGTCATGTTTTGGTTTTTGAGCGCGTGCTTGAAGCTTTGAAACTTGGACTCGACACGCGCCATATCAATGAACTTCTCAATTCGTCGGAAGAAGAATTCTGCTGAAAAAGATGAGAAAAAGTTTTTAAGAGAAAATTAGGAAAAAGATGAACATGGTAAATTAGTGAGTTTTTTTTTTTTTTTTTTTAATTTTTATT
>Ga0315915_1001063_pt1 | contig 32050 bp, 20 predicted proteins | sample MpolbnodulesMG_FD_207738 | JGI IMG/M metagenome (GOLD analysis project Ga0315915, IMG submission 207738) | Medicago polymorpha root nodule microbial communities from Los Angeles, California, United States - branched nodules | ecosystem: Host-associated > Plants > Roots > Nodule | place: USA... | reverse complement strand
TATTTTAAAGAATAGAATTGACAATATTCATATGGTGTTTACATCTTTATAGGTTCGAACTTGGAACCTCGCAACCGCATGCATGAATTTTAGGCAGTGTTTGCATCTTCATTTACGGACAACAAAAGAAATTACAATTATTGGAAAAATTTAAAATTCTCACATGGTAAAACATCAAATAGAAGTCGTGACAAGAAACTGAGTACTTGGCTTTCCTGAAGTTGCAATCATGCCCCCGAAAATATAAAACTATAGTATCCAATAATCCAAATTTGGGTTAAGACAAGAATAAGATACATGCATTATCTTTTTTTTTTTTAACGGACATGCATTATCTTTATCGTGCACTATGTTGTTGAACCTTAATATAAAGTATCAATTTTTTTGGTTAAGTAGCCTAGCTGCTAGAGAAATTCACCTTAAAAGTGAATAAGTGAGGTGTTCGAGGTTCGAACGCCGGCCCCTGCATATATACGCATTATCCCTTATCAAGTGAGCTAAGCTCACAGAGACTGAAGTATCATTCTATTGACTGTAAAATTGATTTATATATAGCAACATATTTTTAACACTCTAATTTTTGTTCTTCTGCAGTTTTGTAAAATTAAAGCTCTTAAAATTGAATAGACGTGTTTGTGAAATTGCCACGAATTTTCTTCTGTACGTGTTGCATCTAATAAACCAATTCCATAGCATGCGTACAAAAATTATCAAAGAAACAAACAAGACTTGTTGATGGTTTTAACTAGCTACTTGTGTTTTGGGTAGAGACCATGTAATATAATCATTTTTTTTTGAAGAAGTGTAATATAATCATTTTACTCCTTGGTATGTGATGTTAATTAACGTGTGATTCCCTATATAGATCATACCTAAATAAATGTCCTATCATTAATAAAAAAAATTGTTTCATTTATACAAGAGTGCAAAGTAGAAAAATATCTAGCTAGATTAATAAAAACAACAAATATAAATACGGGGACAGAATAATATGCTAATATTCTTCTTTAAAAAAAAATTGCTAATATTCTTAAAATTATCATTAGTAGCTCCCACAATGAATTTCCAAGAAGTTTTCCTGCTATACTGACTGATGTTAACGAAAGCTAAAGTCTTGATTGTTAGGATGCATATATAAATTCGATATTGCACATTCTAAACTTCATTTCATACACAATTGCTCGTTGCTTCTTTTGAGAGTTGGAACTTCATCGGTGTTAATCTAGCCTTTTCAGATCTGGCTCATCTAATCTAAATCAGGTAGAGCGAGTTTAGAAAAATATACTTTTTTTTGAAAGAGTTTAGAACAAAAAATTAAAAGTTATTTTAATTTGACTCACTTATAATGTTTTTTCAGGTGTTTATTTTTCTTCATAATGCATAATTATCCTAATGTAAGATAACTCAAAAAATGTATTGGATCATGATTTTGGTGGGCTTAGATAGATAAATTATTTTAATGTTATTATAATACTTTAAAAATTTAAACCATACTCTCTCTGTTTTTATTATACGGCACTTTGCCACTTTCACACATATTAAAAAATGTAATTAATTTTTGTATGAGAAAGAAAAATTATGAATGACTTTACAAAATGATCATTTATTAATGATCATTTGACCGGATGAACTGCATTTGGCTGATGCTAGAAAGTTGGTTGTTACATAGATGTTTCTTTTTGAACAGACAACATGTGATTTGTTTATTTTTTGGAGAAATGATATTTTGATATCAAAATTTTGATGTCAGAATCAATGTCTTCATTTTTGTGTATTTTTGAAATGCATGTAAGTTGTAGAAGTAAAGTAAGAGAGATAAAAATATATGATGTCACAAACGATGTCAATATTTTTGATGTTCAAATAACATATATCTTACTTCAGTCGATCTATCTTTTTTTAGTATATTTTGTCGGTTTGATTTATATTCTCGTATGTTTGAAAAGCTGCAAGGAATGGATGACAATTCCAATTCATTTTTTCAATTCAACTTCTTTCTTTCTTTTGGATCCGGATCCTCTAAAATGAACAACTCACTTTAAAATGTAAATTGAATATTATTAACCATTGATTAACAAATCAAATGTGAATATTGCATGAGCCCCATAGCAAATCACGAGTTTGTTGACATAACAATCATTGACATCCTTACTTTACTCACTTTAGAGAGCCACATCTATTTGTTTTTGCACATAATTTGAATTTGAATTAGGTGCGCAACTCCTCTCGAAAAGGATCTAGAGACTATATCTTCAATTGGATAGTCCTATTTGAAGAGTCATGAGACTAAATGTGAATGCCTCTCCTTATAGAAATCCAAACCATGATTCGTCATATTATGTGAAACTAATCCATTTTACTGGTTCTAATAACCATTGGTGATATAGAGAGTATCTATGAAGCATAAATCTCGACACCGGACATGATATTGACATCTATACATAGACACAGTAATAATTTAAAATAATAAAAATGATTGAATATAACCACATGTGTCGGTGTTGCGTCGGCATCAAGGCCGTTTCAATAAAATTGGATGTCCGAATCAAATCCCTAATAAATTACATAATTGTTTTTTTTTTTGTTTTAAATCATCCTCTACTTAAATTCTAAATAACATCAATAACATAAAAAATCACCATCCTTGTAAAATGAAGTTTGTACGAGAGTAACTAACTAACTCGTGTTGAGCTTCACCAACCACTAATTGTTTTAATATTTAAAATTGAAATTCTAATAAAAAGAAACACCAAAAATTCAAAAGAAATCCTCACTTATTTAGTGCAAAATGGATCTTAAGTATATTTGTGATTATTGCTTAAAAAAAGCGAAATGGTCCTTGCTATCGAAATATAGTAATGGCAAACCGGCAATATTTTCGAGAAAAAAAAAAGTAACAAACTAGTACTGGTATGCATGACTAAACTTAAAACAATCGAAAGAAATACAAATTATTTATGGGACTTAATTTGTGTTAATACAATCAAACAACAAAAAATTTAATGCATATAGTAGTTTTTTATTTAAAAAAAAGCAGTTTTCTACATTTAATAGAGAACCCTAAAATGCATATTGATTTGTAAATTTTAAAAAAGAGGTGTAATGTCCTAGTGTTTACATATGTAATTGGGACTTTTGTACGAGGTTCAAATTCTATGCTTTACAATTTTTATGGTTTATTTTAACTCTTCTAATATGATATTGTGACCCCTCAAATATGGTGTTATCACCATTTTAACTTTTTACAACCCCAAATCATATATATGGTGCTGCAACCATTCAGGTATGATGTTACCACCATTTCAATCTCTAACTTCTCCAAGAATCGAAGAAGAATATATATTCTTAAGACCATTCTTAATTTTCGAAGGACATTATATCTAGAAAGGGTCTATGGTCTTAAAAATACTGTTTATTCCGAAGGTACATAAATTATTGAAGGGACTATACTCTTAAGACCATTCTAGATTCATAAGGGACATACTAGAGTTCCTAATTCCGAAAGGACATAAAAAGAAAATGAAGAGATGAAAGACTCGTGAACACAAGTCAAAAAGGGGATAAAGAAGAAAATGATTTGAAGTTTCAGAATACCTTTCGGTGTTGAATGAACTATGTGAACTCTCTATTTATAGAGAAAATTCAAAACTAATATGTGAGAAACTTTGGGAACAAGTAATTCACATATTGGATCTAGTACCGAAGTATCTCAAATTGAGAACAAAAATATTTTATATTTAGATCCAAAATATATTTCAGATCAAGTACCAAAATATAATATATTGCATACCAAAATATTTTAGGTTGTGCACCAAAATATTTCAGATTGCATTTCAAAATATTTTAGCAAAACTTGACAACTAAAAAAACACTTTTCAGTAGTGATTAAATTAATTATTTAATTTAACATTTCCAAATAATAAAATAAATCAATATATATTTTTTCGCTAATACTTACTTCATTTACATAATCATTTACCCCTTAGAGAGGTACATCCACACACTATATATAAACACTATTATTTACCCCTTTGAAAGCTACATCCACACTATATAAACACTACTATTTATCCCTTTTCAGTTCACACTACACCAATTCTATCCGATATAAAATTTATGTTTATTAATTTTCACATATGTTCCAACAATATATACATAATAGAACGTGGGGGGAACCCCCGTTTATTAATTCAATAGTTGAATTTGTAAATTTTGTATTCTATACAAAGCTATAAAAGCTGTAACTATGCTAAGTTTGTCACTCGTCAAGAGATAGTGAGTCAAGTTATTTTTTTTCTTCTAATATAATTAGCGTTTAGACGGATACTTCGTGTTCATTTGTGAGTTTTTTAATGTGTTAAAGTGTGTAAATTATAAACAACTTTGATTTTGATTAAAATTATATTTATAGATTTTCGTGACTTTTAAAAAATATATGCAAGGTCTGGGGTTTGAACCCTGAACACCACAAAAAAAACTATGTTTATCTTTTACCAACAATATAATAAATAATAAATATAATTAATATTCTTAGCTCTTTTCAAAAACATCAAAAATATAACATTCTGTCTTTTAAAAAAAAGAACATTTTGAAAAGAAAATTTATTTAAAAGGTATAATTGAAATAATAAAAAATTATACGTTAATTTTTTTTTTTGAATTCTCTTTATATATTGTTTTAGATCTTAAAAAAAAATTGTTTAACCCAATAACTGGAATAATGAAAACTTCAACCTAAAATAATATTGTATTTCCTTTACGTATTGTTATAAATATAAGTGAATCAAATTATTAATGTGATAATATATAAAAGAAAAAGAAATCCCCTATTAAGGTTGATTCCGAAGTTGTTTTGTGCACAAAAAACGTGCTGCTTTCCTAGTTTTTTTTTGTCAGGTAGCCTAATGGTTATAATTCACCTTATAAGGTGAATAAGTGGGATGTTCGGGGTTCGAACCCCAGCCCCTGCATATAATAATGCATTGTCCTACCAACTGAGCTATGCTCACGGGACTTTTTTTTTTCTTCCTTTTCTCCGGTGAATAATGCTTATTTCCTTGTTAGGCAATATGTAAAAGGAATATAAATTTTTTGACAATATGTAAAAGTTTTTTTTTTTGGTACAAGGCAATATGTAAGAGTTAATGCTGAATTGATTTAGAATCTTAGATAGGGAGAAATTTTAGGATCTTATTTTAAGGCAGGATTCCAGTAAAAAAACTATTTAGGTGATAAAATAGCAATCAAATATTATTTTGATAAACTAAAATATATCTAACCAAATAAGACCTCCTGTAATTTTTATTTATTTACCTTCAATCAAAATAGTTTGATATAAAAAAAAAAAGGAATATCCTTAAAAAAAAGGAATATATAAATTTTGTCAATATGTAAGAGTTAATAATTATTTGATTTAGAAATAATTTTCTTAATTTATGTCACACGGTTCTTTCCCTATAAATAAATCTCTTTTCATGTTACACAAAGCAAAACACTAATATTGTACTCTAAATCCAATTTCACCATGGATATGGTTAACCAAAGAAAGAAGAACATGGGACGCAAGAAGATTGAGATCAAGAAGGTTGAGAAAGAATCACAAAAACAAGTGACTTTCTCAAAAAGAAGACAAGGTTTATTCAGAAAAACAAGCGAACTTTGTGTCTTATGTGATGTTCATGCAGCCATCATTGTGTTTTCCCCTGGTGACAAACTATTTTGTTTTGGTCAACCCGACGCTAACTCTGTCCTAAACAGCTACATCAAAGGAACCACGGAGTTTGAGGATTCAAAGGCAGCAGAAAATTTTCTGACCTACCAAGATTACAATAGACAATATGAGGAGGCACAAAAGATGTTGGAGATGGAAAAGAAGAAACTAGAAGATGTTCAAAATTTGGCTAAGATTTTCAACAAGGGTGGTGATTGGTGGAATGATTCAATTGATGATATGAGTAGTGATCAACTTGAACAGTTTATGGTCTCCATTTATGAGTTAAGGAGGAAGCTTGTTGAAAGGGCTGATGAACTTGTCATGAAGCAAAGCGCCATGCCGTAGAATAGAATTATTAGCTATCGATGAATAATTTTTGTTTTCTTTCAGTAATTTCGTTTTCATTTTATGTTAGGGTTCTTTTAGTCTGCACTTTTTTTTTTACTGCAGTTGAGATTTTGTTATTTTTTTTCTTCATAATTTCGTTTTTATTTTATGTAAGGGTTCTTTTAATCTGCACTTTTTATACTGCAGTTGAGATTTTGTTTAATGGTAATTTAATTTGGATCTTTTTCTCACACCATATGCTTATTTGAACATTTTTTTTTAATCGTGACATCATGATCTTTTCCTATAAAATTATTTCTGAGGATTAAGATATGTATATTTGGAATTGATTCTACACGACGTCTCCAAATGACATATGGTATTCATCGATTTTTTTTACTTATGCGATACTGGTATTTGATTGTAGTCGGTGGAGTAGAACGGTTGGTTACAAGTGCAACTCAGGTTCTAATTTTACCTCTAATTCCCCAATATGTTAGAACAGTTGGTGTTCATCAGTTTCTTAATTAGATTCATTAGAATAATAGATCCTCTATGATAGCCGTGATTTTTCATTAATGTTGATTATAAACTTGTTTAGTTCTAGTATAACTACTATTACATAGGAATCATTTATATTTGTTAATAGATGGTTATAAACTTGTTTTCGCAACTAATTATGCGCAAAAGCTTGATCCTGCACCGCACTTATCAGAAGGGACAATCATATTGAACTTTCCTGTTGTAGTTTTTAAGTGTTTGCTGCTAATAATTACACCAGCTGGTCATCTTGTTGACAGCCTTATGCCTTAGTCATTGAAAATAGAATCCATATTTGTTTGTGACGCAAACTTGATCTCATACCTTGGCTTTGGTGTGTATAATCTAATTTGATTTACTGGCACTGATTTGATGTACTGCTCACAAGTCTGTAGAAGTTTTAATAATGCTCATGTTCAAGCTGATAATATTAACATAGAAAGCATGGACTCAGAGGTTCAGAACACATCCAAAAGAAGTATGCTATGATGTTATATTTCTAACTTTGCGAATGCTTGTGATTTGATTTATTAACTCAACTCATAATGTTATGATTTTACATATCAAGCATTCTTAAAGATTTCCTAATACATAAAGTGGATAACAATCTAGCATATAGTTGTTTTGCAGATTAAATGATGACAATTTCTGTTAGCCTCTTGATATTAGAAGTTTTGTTAGTAATGATAAGATACATATTGATATTAGAGCTGTCTGTCCTACGATAAAAGGTCCGACACCTAATCCCACAAGTGGTGAAATCCCAGTCAAGTCTACACAATCATGTTTTCCACCTACCCATCCGTACACCATCACATCCGCAGGCCTGAGTGTTGATCTTCTTTCTAGTGGGTCAGTCAGGAAGTTCACAGGCGCCTCCTTCTTCACTGATATTCTCGCCCGTCTGAATATATCAAAAAGTAGATCCCTAACAAAGTCATGTATGTGCTTAAACCCGGAAAGCTCCTTACAATGAACGGCATGCTCCTCAAAAGTATCCAGGCACGCCTTACGACAAACAGGGCACACCTCATCAATAGAAAATAGTGGAATCATAAGGGGATATCTAAGGATAGTGTGATACTCCACTGGTGACATATGCTGGCCTAACCCATCAATCGGGATAGCTAGAAGAAAATCTTAATCATTTGTTGCTTGCAAACATCCAAAAATTGCCTCCCTCTCGTGGTCATGTCAAACTTAACTTCCATATCTTAAACACTTTTATAAGTTTGGAATATTGCAGGGGCTTGTTTTGCTTCAAATCAGATGTTTTTATTTGTACATATTGACATGCAAATCAAACTGGTAGCAGATCATTCTGCAATTTGATCCCACAAAGGACTTCCGTACTTAGAGAAAAATGTCTAGGTGGGTCGGTGGGTTTTCCTTTTTTATTTTTATATTTGCTGTTTTTTTTCTAAAACAAAAACTCTAAAACGGTGCGAACATGATATTGACATCTATACGTGGACACAATGATAATTTAAACTAATGGAGTGATTGAATGTAACCACATGTGTCAGTGTCGTGTCGGCATAAACACAATAAGAAAATAAAATGATTTCTTTCAAGAGAACAGATATTATGGCATGATAATTATTGGGTAAGTTTACTTACCAAGTACTAGAAGCTGGTTGTGGTTACTCAAAACTAGACCAGCAACTCTTAGGAGATTGAGAAATTTTTCAGAATGAGGCAAGCCCCCAGTTCCTATGACCAGAACCGAAACTGGAGCAGCAAGTTTACAGTAGCAGATTTCCAAATAACTATCATGTTCAACAGGAGATACCTAAAGCAAAGCCTACATTACCGGATATATGTACATCAACATATTATGTTTGATTGAAATAAAATCCTCTGGTAGAGTAGTAGCATACTACTATGCATCAATTTCAAATTCAGACAGATGCTCATTGCCGGTATGGGTTGCAGATTTTATTGGTTGCTGCGGCAATTTATCATCCATAATGAGCAACTAGCTAGGATTTAAGTTGTCAGGTTTTCATACAGCAGACAATGAAAATGGTGCATGGCCTGCTCAACTTTCGGAGCATATCTTCCCACAGAATACGCTGGGGATTGGAGGCCCTTTTGGACACCTTCAGACAGCACAATATCTTCTATCTGCTCATGAATAACCAAATGCATTACAAAAGGTATGTTGCAACTTGAGGAAAACTTCTAATAAAGTCTGCCAAACTAATGTTTGTACCTGCACTTTCTCACTATCTTGTAAACTTTTCTCTATGAAATCTCTGTCACCCTGTTCAGTCAAAAAGAAGGCAGAAGGCATTGAACTTTTTAAATTGACTTAAATGTTCTCATAACTATTTATTTTCAAAACTTGTGAAGTGGACTCATAAAACTAACAAAAAAATGGGTTCAATCGTATGAGGAAGTGAGGAACTATCGAGTCACTAATTTAAGTGCATATCCTGGTTTGATTTCAGAAAATTCAACATACTAATTAAGGCATTGCTCGGGATTGCTCTACTTAATGCAAACTTGAGGTTTTCAATCGAAGTAAAAAAAATGAGTGGTTTTTCATATTTTCATGGAGTCATTCAAAACACGAAAGCAAAGCACTGAACTTTGCATTTATGAAAATTTCATACCCTAGTCATCAACAACTAACCCAGCCTCTAAAGTTTTTTCCAAAAATAATCCCTCCACATGTAGCTGGTACAAAAATACCAGCACAAGGTTGATTGTAATAGTTTGTCAAATGTCAATGATTTAATACATATGTCGGCAAACTAAATTTTCAGCCAATAGTCAAAACAAGAAGATTTACAAGAAAACCAAACAGATGTTAATATCCTTAGGATAATGCCATTACCGAAACGGTGTACCCTATTCTTAAGTACATTTTAGTTTTAATGTTCAATACATTCTGAATCATCGGTATCAATATTAGACATGTGCTTAAATAACTAGAAGTTACCTGTAGTGAGGGTTCAAGATAGTAGTCAAAAACTACTTGACATTTGCTCGGTCCTAGTGGGAGTACAAGATTGGTGTCCATCCAAGGTCCATACCTATCAGACCAGCAAGCACCCCAAGTTATAAAAGCATGTTAATTTGCAAAAAAACTAGGGGAAGATACCAAATTCTTAGTAAGAACATGACTAAAAAAATGATCAATCAATTTTTGAGATAAAAAAGAAAGAACCTATTAATCATGAAGTTTGGGTAAATGAAAGCATATATGGCTTTTCTTCCAAGTCGATCATTATTCTCTTTGCTTTTCTCTGAGCTGCCCTTGCAACTTTGGATGCTAACCCTTTCAAACAACTGTCTCAATCATAAAAAATCCCTTAGTACATAAGCACTCCCCGGTAACAAATCAAACGACATTTCAAAATCCAGTTCCATAAGTTTTCTTTATTTTAAACTTATTGTAGCAAATCATTTAGCAAACAAAATGAAATGGGAAGAGAGACAGATTTTTTTGCACCTGATTGGAGCAGGAAAGGATGGAGGTATACATATGACAAAAGTTTTTTTTTTTCTTCAGAGAAAAAGTTTACATGATTCAATTTATCATCATGATATACACTATAAAGCAAAAATAGAAGGTAAACTGAAGAGATTTTATAAAAGAGAAGCAGTAAAAAAGCATACTGTGGTTGAATAGGAATCGAGATTAAGACCAGATGCTAGGTCTTTATGCGCATATGGCACATGATAGCCACCATCTAAGTAGTTATCACAGAATACCTGCAAAAAAACAAGAACCAAAACCTAAGCACCTCCATGAATTGTATAAAGAAAAATAATCATAATAATTAAATAAATAACAATGTGTATGATAATTGAAAAATGTTTTGAGTTTTTTACAGAAGAAAACAACTGGTGAGGGAAAAAGCAGGCTAAACAGCAGAAGGGAGGGTAAAGTTTCATAAGCCTGTTAAATTTTTCATTCACATAATCATAAGGAAAACAAAAGTGCGCCGAAGTGGCAAAGTATTAAACAAAACCTCTAGGAAAAAGAATAAATTTAAGATACGCTAAGAGGTCATACCTTCCAATTGCATTCAATGGTGTATTCACGTCTACATACATAACTTAACGAAGAATCAACTCCATTGGTACTCAATATTTCTGAACAGCTACCAAGCCATTCCTTTGTTACATTATGATTATCAACTTCTTCCTTCTCCTTTCCAAAATTGAGAAGGACAAAAGGCCCCCAGGTCGCTACTTTGATTGGTATAAGACTAAAATCCTACCCTTCATGGTAAGAGAAATCAGCCAACCAACCTTTTTCCTTATGTGAGTTGTATATTGTATAAGTAACTTACTATAGAACAGAACTGCATACATTTACGTTGAAATCTCGCATTCCTGATATCCTAGTGGCCTTAAGAAGATTTCCATTTAATCCATATGTCCAACCCTGCAGAAATAATTGTCTTTTTGCATTGAAGTTTCCAAAACAAGAAGCAAGTGAAAATAGCTAGAAACCAAAAATAATAAAAGAACAGATCATGGTAACAGCCATTATCCATGAAGGAAAGCTTGACAATTGTCTCTTCAACCTCACAAGGATCATAACAAAGAAAAGGAGAGTATCCATAGAAAAAGAGAATCAAAATAATGCCCGTATGCATATTTAATGATGTGATTAAACTCACGTGGTATGGGCATACAAAGCAGGACTTTTGTCCACTTCCAGAAGCAAGAATGGAGGCATGATGCCGACAAACATTGTAGAAGGCCCGGACGTTCCCACTGTCATCACGACATACCACAAATTCCACATCTCCTAGTCTGCAGTATTTAATCCTCCAAGTGGTTCTCAGAAATTCGGAAGAAAAGAAAGTAAATAGTGTACACAACTTAATATGTCACTCCTACATATCCTTCTCCCCTTCCAAGAACCAAATGGAGCTGCAATTAGACAACAATGTTAACAACATATGTAAATACAACAAGAACAGGAATCAATGTACTTCTATTGAAGACAAATATGTGGATCATATATTTGTTACGAAAATGAAAAATCCACCTTCCAGTGAAAAATTCACCAGGATTCTTTATTTGTTCCGTCGATCCTGATAAACGAAATTGAGAACTTTTGGTCGTCAAGAAAATCTCATAAGACAAATTGTAAGAGAAAAAAATTAAAAAAGCAGACTAAGTTTAGTTAATCAGATCTATCGTAGCGATTACATCAGAATTTAGAATGAATAAAAGCAGAATAATACTTAGGAATGGACTTGACACAAACCACTGAATACAGATTAAGTATAATTAATCAAAAGTTAAGTAATGAATTACCATATGCACCCATGTCATATACATTCGTAGCATTTCAATTGGCTTACATCAGCTTACCTACTTGCATAACAACGTGTGAGACTGTTTGGGAAAGCTTATGACATGTCCATAAGTTGTTTATATGAAAGCAATTTGACTTTATTTTATCTTTTGTTACAGAAATAGCTTACGCATAACTTATATGATAAGAACTCGCATTATAAGAGCTTGATTAAATCAAATGAATAATTTAATCTTCTAAACCAATGAAACTAATTATTGAATGGAAACTTTAAGCAGAATAAAACTGACCAACAGCTTGCCAGCCTCTATAGAAGACACGATCGAGCTCAAGATGGAAGAAAGAGGGATCAATATACCATGATGATGGAGGTGTAACTGCTTTCTCTATGGGGATATTTGGATTGAACTGTTGTGCAAGTTTCTGAGATACAACCATGTCTAAACTGCTATGAGAACAACAAAAGAGTTTTGATGAATGTTTGTTTGAAAAATTAAGGTTTTGAGGTTGTCTCTTTTGGAGATTTGGAATGAAGGGTGTCACTTGCATGTTCATCGCCATTTTTGCACACGAATTCTTGTTGGTCGTGTCTTTCTATGAACTCTGCGGTTTGGTTGCAAATTTTGGTTATCCAATTAACTTTTCTTTTGCATTGTATTTATCTTAGAGAAGAGAAATATCAATATCAATTACTTAAATTTGTAGCTTGTATTTAAGTGAAATCAATCAAATCTTGGTCGTAACTATAAATATTAAAATTACCAAAACTATAATGGACCAGTTGATCCATCAAAGAACTTAATATATTTTAGTGTGAAAATAATACAACTATTCATAAGAAAACAGATTGTAGATGACTTGATAAAGGGTAAATAATATGTGTGTCTATTGTCAAAAGTTTGATTTTTCACTGCCTTGTTTTAGCATTCATCCAAGATGCTCTTCCACTTTCAAATTTCAATACATACTATCGAGGCAACTCATGAACAAACTCAGTCAAACTATATACAATTTAAGTTCAACTCATTTATTTAACGAATTTAATTTTCAGCTCAGTTCAACTCATTTGGTTCATGAGTCAAATTCGAGTTAATTGTCGAATTGAATTTCGAACTATTGTCAAGCTGGTTCAGTTCATTGTCATCTCTAATCTTCATCCAACACCAACAATCTCTACCTTGATTAAAAATGATACATTCGCTTCCATTGTGGTCACAAACAATCATAGTTAAAAAAAACTATCATATTCCAACATAAAAAATATAATCACTTGAAACTAAATCACTCAAAAAAAAATTAACATTGTCTTCATTGACAATCATAGTTGAAAAGAACTATCATACTCCACTATAATGAGTACACTTCCCTCGAAACTAAAACCCCTCCAAGAATTTCCGCATGTCGAAAATTCCAAAAGGCAAAATCGATGCTTCCATCAATTTTCTATAGCCTAAACTTTACGGTAGAACTTGTGTTTGCAACACTTTCATAATACCACACTTTTTTATGATGCGGAAGATCAGACTATAATCACAAACCATATTACGTATTCCTACCCCTATCCCTGGACCAAACCAAAAGTTTTGATACCAATTGTTAAAAAAACTAGCATAGAGAAAATAAAAGAACAAAATCACAACACAAGAACATAACATTGAAAAAAAACTACGACGATTGTTATCTATTCACTACCCAAAAATAATACGATTGCAAATTTTTTACAACATATTTACTACTCTCAAACCCCCCACCAGCCCCAATACAGCCATTTCATCAAATGCAAGTACCTAGCTACATCTCGCAACAATCTAAGACAAGGGTATTAGATAAAAGAATAAAAAAGTAAGGGTTAATAGACATTTACCCCCTGTAATATAGGTCACTTTTGGTTTTCCCCCCTGTAAAATTTTTTTGTCAGATTTCGTCCTTGTAAAATTTTTGTTTTAGAATACCCCCTAGGCCTGCTGACCGTGCATTTTTGCTGATGTGGCATGCTGCATAACCTTTTTCTTATGACGTGGCGCGCTGACTGTATAATTTTTATATTTTTTATTAGGTACACGTGGCATTTGTGTTTTTTTGAAAATAAAAAAATTCTAATTTTTTTTTAAAAACGAAAAAAAAATCTTTAAAAAAAAAAATCTGGAAATTTTTTGAAAAAATACCAAAAAATTTAATAAAAATAAAAATATGATTAAAAAAATATCAAAATTTTCTAAAAATTAATATATATTTAGAAAAAAAATCATATTTTCAGATTTTTTTCAATACCGGAAAAATTTAAAAATTCTGGAAAAATCGAAAAAATTCATATTTTTTTTTCAAAAGTAAGAAGTTTTATTTTAATCTTTTCCATAATTTTTTTTTCAAAAATTTAGTTTTTTTTAAATATGATTAATCTTTTTTCGAAAATTTTGTTTTTTAAAATATGATATTCTAGAATAAAAATTTCGTAAATTTCAATATATATTAATCTTTTCCACAATTGTTTTAAATATTTCCAGATTTTTTTTCATTATTTTTCATTTTATTAGATTTTTTTAATCATTTTTATTTTTTTATTAATTTTTCCATATAATTTTTAAATATTTCGGTATTTTTTTAATTTATTTTCAATTTTATTAATTTTTTTAGTTTTTTTCGTTTTTAAGAATTTTTTTATTTAAAAAATCACAAATGGCACGTGTACCTAATAAAAAAATAAAAATAAAAAATTATACAGTTAGCGCGCCATGTCATTAGAAAAATGTGACGCAACATATCACATCATCAAAAATGCACAGTCAGCAGGCCTAGGGAGGTATTCTAAAACAAAAAAAATTTACAAGGATGAAATCTGACAAAACATTTTTACAGGGGGGAAAATCAAAAGTGACATATATTACAAGGGATAAAGGCTTATTAACCAAAAAAGTAATATACAAACTTAAAGTGTTTTTTATTGGTGCATCTTGTAGCAAAGAAATAAAGTATATATAGGCATCCCTTGTCTCGCACTTCAAGAAACAATATTATGGTCTACAAGACTTGCAAGCAAGAAAGTAAACAAGTGAAGAACCACTTTACTTATAAAATTGTTTTTTTTTTGAATTAATTACCGATAAAATTGATTGTCTTGCACTATCTATCTATTCTTTTATAATTCTAAACAATATTAGATTTCTTCAAAGTGTATATTTTCAAAAACTTTCCAGATTTCCCACACTGTGGCAAACCAAAACACCTGCATCATTGATTGACGCGGATTGGCACCGCCAGCAGCTGACATAAATTGAGTAAAATGGCTCGTTACAGTGTTAGGTGTAACTGATGAAATACCCAACCACCTATAAATATAGTGCCAAACATAGCCAAAAAAGTTACAATGTAAAAAGAGATGAGATGAACTCTCCAAAGAATCCCAACCAGATACACACATCCGAAGATCCGCACCAATGACACCACGTCGGTAAAGGTTGTCTTTTGTTGGAAGCCTAGCCCGAAACAGACGCCAAGCAAAAAACAAAATCTTCAGCGGAATATCCTTATGCCAAATCAACTGCGACATCGACATAGAAGAAACAGTAGGCTGAGCTATCAGAAAGTGATAAGCGCTACTCACTGAAAAAGTATTTGAAGGTTCTAGTTTCCAAAGTCACCTATCCTCTCTGTCAACCTGCAAATTAACACTTTGAAGTAACAATGTAAGTTCCCCCAACATCTCCTCCTCCCACACAAACAACTGCTTCCTCCATCTCCACGCATCACCACCTTCCCCCCACCCAAGCCGACACATATCGAACACAGACTCCACCTTAAACACCGATAAATCAAACAATCTGCTAAATCTAAAACTCAACGACACTCCACCTAACTAGACATCCGATCAGAAGAGAGTGGAATTCCCATTTCCGATCAAACGACTGATGTTATCAACAAACTAACCTTCAAAAATTTAAAGTGAAATATTCAGTTGTGATTTGAAAAACGTATATATATCTAAGTGTGGGACCTTACTTAGGAGTGTAGAAAATTCTAAATCGTAACATCAAATTTTGAGTTAAATTTTATGAGTGCAGAAAATTCTAAATTTTAAAATCAAATTTCGAGTTAAATTTATTAGACAATAGATCAATTTATTTATTAACAAGAGCGTCTATATATCCATGTCTTTGTTTTTTTTTTTTTAAAACAAAATTTATTTAATATCTTTTCTTTGTTATTATCATTTGAGTTATGTTACACCTTTCACATATTTATATTCAAATGCTTTAAGTTATTATTGAATTGGATCTTCTCAATTGTAATTTTTTCTTTAAAGTGGTATATGAATGATCTCACCATTAAAATTTATTAGATTCTACATCTTGTAAAAATTATAAATAGAGCCAATGCATTTTAACAATAAGATCATCTACATAACCCTTTTAATTTTATTTTCACAATCTGAAAATAACTTAAAACATTTCAATAAAAATATCAATAGATTGGGAAACATAGAGAATTAGAGATCCTTTTAAAAAAAAAAGTAGAGAATTAGAGATGATCATGACAAGACTATTACCTAAAAGAAAAAAAATGAGGACAAGACCCTCCTAATTTGTTAAGGTTGTCCTTTTCATTCTATACTACGGCCGGGAATAATTAATTACAAATATCTATTATTTTCTTAGAAGACTTCGAAGATCGAAATACATTATTTAATTATGAAAGTGATCCTTCAAAAAAAAATTATGATAGTGATCGTATCCTTTTTTTTAGGGTTCACATAATTTTATTTTTTTTTATAAAAACGAATAGATTGGGTACACTTTCAACATTGTTAAAAATACAAAAGTTGAATTTGCGAACAAGCTGAGATCAATAGAATTAATAACATACAACGACAAAATACTCACAAATAATATAATAAAACAAAGCAACAAGAATACTTGTGTGTCTGGATATGTAACGTTAACCTTCAAATTATCGATTGAATTTATAATTACTCACCAATAATATAATAAAACAAAGTAACAAGAATACTTGTGTGTCCGGATATGTAACGTTAACCTTCAAATTATCGATTGAATTTATAATTAATTGAAACTGGATCTTTTAATAAGAGTCAATCGAATGTCACAACTAGATTAGAAATCGAACATCACATTTCGATTGGTGGCTGAAGGTGTCACTTTTGTGTTTGGTAGTCTGGTGGTCGGACCCGTTGTATTGCTTGAGTATCAGTTGACCTTTGTTTTGTTTTATTTTATTTGACAGATTGTAACGTAGACAGATCTTCTTAGTACACCTTGTGCTGAGAAGGCACCTGTGGTTTTGTTAATATATACCATTTTTGCTTCTTGAAAAAAAACGAACATCAAAAAATAATTAATTTTATGCAAAGAGAGGTTTTTGAAATTAAGGCCCTGTCCTCCTTTTAAAAAAAATAAAAATTAAGGCGCTGTTCCGTACAAAAACAAATTAAGGCGCTGCCCGGACACAACTTGACTTTTTTTATTTTGGTGAAACGCAACTTGACATTAATCCTTATTATGAAAGTAACTTAAAAAATTGATTCCTTAAGATAAACACATGATCTTAAAAGTATATATAATTTCAAGAAGAGTCGTTAAACTTTGTTTGGAGTGGGACGATCACTTTTGATAGCTGCCCTAGTGAGACCGCAAAAGTATATGTGTACTGCGTGTAAACAGTGAATTTTTATATATATATTTTGTCAAGTTGAATAACTGAGCAAATGATATTATATACGTAGAGAGTAAAAAAATGTATCAAGTTGGATTTGATTCATATTATCACAAAATATCCAAAACATCTTGACCCTAGCTGTACCAGCATAAGTTGCCCGTGATTTACAGGTAGCCGGGAATGGTGATTATAGCAAAAGGATTTTTTAAGTCAACCTAATCAAAGGATAACTATATCTTTGTATAACTTTTGTTTGGACAGAACATATCTTTTGTTATATATATGTTTCCCGACTTAATTTAAAAAAATAAATAAAAAGTCGGTTATTTTTTATTTTTAAACCACGACAAAAATCATAATTATTTCTTCAGAAAAAAAGGGTGTAACATTGTCTATTAAATTATTTAGAAAAACATATGATATGGATGAATATGTTTGTTGGAATGAAATTATTGTTAGTTTGAATAGGAGGGGGGTGTTGACTTAATCAAAATATTAAGCGGTGAACATGGCCACGCAACCCCCAAAGTATACGGTTCTTGTACTTTGTATGACACATCACACATACACAACACAACACAACAAGTGGCCCTTCCACTTCTCTCTCTCATCCGTACACTTCTTTCACTTTGTATCTATAAAACTAAACAAACTGTCTTTCTTTTCTCCCATCCCCTAATTTCTTTCCCATCTTCACAACTCACACCCTTCTTCACCATCATCAATCTCTTTTATCAATTATGCTTCTAATTTCTATTATAACAATCAAGCTTCACATTGAGTGAAAAAAAAGGTAGCAATCATATACTACATTACCTAGCAATATAAAATGATGTACGAACAGCAACGGTTACAGCAGGCACCGGTGAGGAGCAAATATAATAATAATAATTCCAATTCGATAGAAGAGGAAGAGAGGCTTGAAATAGTTGATTTGAGTGGCATGTCATTGGAGTCTCTTCCCAATCCTTCTCTTAATTTAGCCACCATTTGTAAGTTGGATCTCTCCAACAACAATCTTCAGGTGATTTATATATTCTTCTTTTCTTTAGTCCATCCATGTATTTTAGAATAAAATATGAGTAATCTTAGTAGGATTTAATTGTTATGCATTTTCATTGTATATATAATTTCAATCATTCACATTCATTGGATTATTATAAATATTTGAATTTAATCATGTCTATTGTAAAAGTCAAATAAATGATAATGTATGATTAGTTGACAAAGTTAAAAAATTGTACTAGATTTTTTGTTTTGGTCTGTACCAATTTTTTTTGGTTTTGGTTCACTCTTAAAGCTATTTTTCCCAGAATAAAATACATGCAAAAATGAATTAAATTGCACATATTAAAAATAATAGTTGATTTTTGACGAAAAGTATATAAATGAGATGTATTTTAGAAATAGAAGAGAAATTATTAATATTTGCTTATATTTCATTCTAAGAAATATGAGTTAATTTTTCTTATGGGAGAAGCTAATTTACTTAGCTTACTAAGTTAGTAGCAAGCAGCAGCTAAATATCATGTCTATATAATTACTGACTATAGTTTTATAGTTGTTGTTAATTTAATACGTCTTTAATAAACAAATATGTCTGCATATACATATTTTGGAGTAATATTCATTTCATATAGTAATTTTTTGTCTCTTTAATACTTAATTTTGTGACAGAATATTCCGGAGTCGTTAACAGCGAGACTGCTGAACATGGTGGTGTTGGACGTGCACTCAAACCAGCTTAGGTCCCTCCCAAACTCCATTGGCTGCCTCTCTAGGCTCAAGCTTTTGAATGTCTCCGGCAACCTCATCCATACTCTTCCCAAAACAATCGAGAATTGCAGGTTATATAATATATTCACCTTTTCTCTTTTATTTTAATTAGTGGTAAACAACACAGTGCTCTATTTTTATTTTTGTTTTTGTTTTTTGCGTGTTTCTTAATTTATATATTTTCTTTATCTCTGGTGGTGACACTATGATATGACTATAAAATCAGTAAATCCCACATCATGATCAGATTCGAAAGCTTAACAAGTCATAAAATATTAAACAGGTTTATTTGTATGACGTGGGAATGATTTTAAAGATTTTTTTTTCTCTTTGGTGACAAGATTTTAAAGATATTCTTGATCAAAATTAAGTGGTCTGTTTTTTAAGAGCCAAAAAGAAAAATCTTACCGGTCTGTTTGTAAACATATTTGGTTATTAAAGTACTTTGGATTTAGTTTTCAAATAATTACAGAGACAACGTAAACCTGTTTTTCCTCTTATTGATCAAGACGTGTCAATTTCATATTAATAACATGCATTTCTTATTCTTCAAAAAAAAAACATGCATTTCTTAAAAATATGGTTGTCAAAATCGGGATCTCACTAAAGATCGTTGGGGTATAGAAAAAGTGTAGATCATAGGATCGTAAGATCCCACTTAATAAACAAAATTATAAAAGGTACTAAGAAAAATAACTTTTAATCAAAAAAACTTTCATTAATCATCATTCTCATTATCTTAAACATCCTCTAAAAAAGGGATGGATAAAGACATATTTGGGTTGGGAAAAAAACGTGAGAAATTTGAGAAATAGTTGGACTGTTTTTTTCTTAATGATATGAATGAACGTGAGATATGAGAAGTGGATAGGATATGATAGGAATTTATAGAATAAATGAAAGATAATAAAGGGAAATTTTCAATTTTAGAGAATTACAATTTCAGAGAAGATGAGAAAAATTCCCAATTTTCTAACCTAATGATTCAATTAAACACCAACAAGTTTCAAAAACGTAATTAATGATATAAATTGTCTTTTTAGAATGGAAAACGGGTTGAATTCTGGCCAGAATGGGTTGGATATGTATGGAAAAGTAATGGTTTGAGTCGGGTCGAGGCAAACCGAGTCGGGTCAAACGGAACACACACGGGTCAACAACCTTCCCAGACGTGAAAAATAGCGCCGATTCGACGCCCTTCCGCGGCGCGTCGGCCGCTCCGCTGTCTTCTCCGATCTTGGATCCGCTATGAATCGGCAGAGGCATGTTGACTCGCAAGATCATACGATCTTTGGATATAGATCGCGATCTTGACGACCTTGCTTATAAACACCGGAGATATACGAATTTTTATACTGATCATGTAACTGTCAAGAAAATGTACATAAATTAAATTCTTATTTTGTACGGTGGCGTAACAAGAAAGATGGATATTCTCATAAGAAGCATATTCATTGTCAGATATATTAAATTTCATTCAATACATGTGTTCCATATGTATACTTTTATTAATTTATATTGAAACGAAATTGAATGATAGGGGTGGAGGAGTAACAATAATTTTGTAGGCTCCATTTTGTCTCATGTCATATGATCATACTAGTAACCTTTGACTTTTTTTTTATAGAGATGTACCACTATAAATATCAAGGGTTTTCTATCATGTGCAAATTTGCACATGTTAACAAGTTTAAAATAGAAATTTTGTATTGGAACTTGTACATTTAATATTAAACATAAATTTTTTAAATAAATAATTGTTGTTTTCCAAGAAAAAACTATTATTATTGGTTGTTTTAACATGTGCAATGTTGCACATGTTAGATAATCCTTAAATTTGTTTGCTTCAACCATATGCCTCAGGATCGATGAAAATTGTAAGGGGTTTTTATACTATGGTACGAATGAAGTATAACTTTGATTATGTGACTCTTCATCGAATTGAACGGTTAAATTGATGTATAGAATTAAAACCTTAGACAATGTTTTAAATACACTTTTGGTTTTACTTTTTTTCTCATTCAAGATTTTGTCCCATTTTTTAAATATGTAATTTTGATCCTCCATCAATTTTGTCATCCAACATTTAACGCAAATTATGAGGTGGGTGTTAAGTATTAACATGGCAAGAACATATAGATATGACATGTAAGTAAACAAACACTTTATCTTTTCCATGCTTGCACTTAACGGCCACCTAAGCATCTAGGTTAAATATTGGTCGTGAAAATTGACGGAGAGATCAAAATTGTATATTTTGAAAAATTAGAAGATCAAAATTGAAAATTTAGAAAATTGAGAATAATAGGAAAACTAAAAGTCTATTTAAGCTAAAAAAATGAAAGAAAGTGAGACTCCCACCTGTCTTTTCTCTGCATTTTTTTTATTTTGATTTTGTTTCAAAATTATTGATATTTTAAGAACTTGAGACTCCCCTTTCTACCAAAAATAACAATAACAATAATTAAGACTCCCTTAATAACTTTTGTCAATTGCACTTTTTCTAGACTTCACGAATATTTTTTGTAAATTGCATTCTTACTAGTTTCAAAATTATTATGATTTTAATTAACATGTGTATTCCATGAAATTTGACTCCACAGAGCCTTAGAAGATTTGAATCTAAATTTCAACAAGTTGAGCCAACTACCAGACACAATAGGGTTTGAGCTAATAAACCTAAAGAAATTATCAGTCAACTCTAACAAGTTGATCTTCCTTCCACGCTCCACATCTCACCTCACATCTCTAAAGGTTTTAGACGCAAGACTTAACTGTCTTAGGTCTCTCCCAGAGGATCTTGAGAATCTCATCAACCTTGAAATCCTAAACGTGAGTCAGAACTTTCAATATTTGAATTCTATTCCATACTCTGTAGGACTTCTCTTGTCCCTCACTGAACTTGATGTTAGCTACAATAAGATCAAGTCATTGCCTGATTCCATTGGTTGTCTTAACAAGCTTCAAAAGTTGAGTGTGGAAGGGAACCCTCTGACTTCACCACCACCAGAAGTGGTAGAGAGGGGATTGCATATAGTGAAGGAGTACTTGTGCAACAAGATGAATGCTGGTCATCAAAGCCCAACAAAGAAGTCTTGGGTTGGAAGGTTGGTGAAGTATGGAACATTCAATGTAAGAAGTGGAGCTCGTGAAGAACATGAGGCTTTCATCCTCCCCGAGTATACTCGTTCAATCGATGGACTTGCTTCTCCCCGTCATATGGGGATGTTTTCACCTCGTCGCCTCTTCTCCCCTCGTAGTTACTTCAGCAACTGAGGAAAATTCATATTTTTGGAGACCTTTCCTAATGTACTTGTTTCATTAGCTGGGTTGCATGCACTTTTCTTTTCTTTTCTTTTTTTTTTCCCATTTTTTGGGATTGACTAGGTTGAACTTTAGTTATTTTCTATGTATCGTTCCAATTTTATCAGATATCCTCGAAGGGACTGAACTTTAGTTATTTTGTTAACAAGAAAAAAAATGTGGTTATGGGTTTCATTTTATACTAAGGTTGTGGCTTTTGAAACTATGGAAGCCGCCCATTTAACTTCATGGATTGAAAGAATATTTTTTGGTGGAAAGATTGATAGAATCTATGACTGGATATTGGTATAATTATCAGGCTTTGGCTCTGATATGTAAATATGTTTCTTGCCTTTTTTTGACAGGAACTTCATGCCTTTGTCTTGTTGAAAATTATGGCATAGTATGCCCCTGCCGTTTTGTGGAAGGGTGTGGCCTAAAATCCATCACCACCAAATAGAGACATAGGAAAAACTTGGAGTAGCCTTTTGTTTTTATAGGAAGAAATAGCCGGTCTTTTTGCTTTTATGCAATATTATCATTAAGACGGTAAGATTAGTTTATGATAATAAATCTTTAGCCATAAAATTCATTTCCATAGTCGCTGCTATCTAAATTTGAGGATTAAACATCAACAATACGTCGATTCAATTGGTAATGTATTTAGGTCCCTTAAGCAAATGATAAGGGGTTCAATTTTTAACTACTACGTAAGAAAAAAATTGGTTTAGAGAGGATAACCCGTCCCATCTTATTTGTGCCATAATTTCTCCCACGGAGATTAGTCTTTGCTAATAACAGTGAAAATTTTGTACTAATAACACGTTTTACCGATTAAAAAAGATTAAACAAATTAATGTATAATAGATTGGATATATGATGTAATATTAATAAAAATACATAAACTAACTGATATAAAGCCACCTTGGCAAGATTATGATCAATCTCTTTGGCTTATCTCCTATTGAATCTAACATGGAAGCTCACAAGATCTGTATATAGAATGTATCAATAGTCGTTGATAATGGAACCCCATCCACCTATGGAAGAATGTACTGTCCACAACCAATGCAGTTTTTTATATGTAAAGGCTTTTTAGGATTGGAAAACTTTCCTGCAGGCTAACTTGCAACACTTGGTCTAAAAATGTATATATAATGTTATGAAAACCATTACATGTGAAAAAAAATTGCTTAAGTATGAAATTTGTTTAACGATTTTAAAATTGAGATTCTTATTTTGCAGAGACACAAAAAGTTGCAAAAACTTACAAAACCCATGAAAACTGTACGATCACACAATACTATTGAAATAAAGAATTGTAGAAATAAGAGGGAAATAGATAGAAAATGTGGTTGTCTCACAATAAGCGTTTCTTTAACATCAATTGCTTGACGCCTAAACCACTTGTCAAGGTGGCATATATGACACATATAACACAATATCCTTCCTCTTCTTAATTTTGTTCAAGAGGAATTCAATGAATTTGAGACATAGATAAAGTGGTCTCCATGTCTCCTCAAGTGAATTTTGGTGAAAAACACAATAATGAAATCTATAACTAACAATCTCTACCTTTTCCTTTACCCTCTTTATTTTTTTTTCCTCTACAAATTTTTCCTTTCCTAATAACTCATATTTTCTTCCTCATTCCTATTTTCACTCAACAATTCTAATTCATGATTTTCTCCTACGCCCTTTCACTTATGGTACAACGTCATGCTCCTTGGGATTGGTTTTGAACATTGGTTATATGCCTCTTTGTTGATCAGTCAATGTTTTTTACTATTTGTCCATTCTAAACTTCAATATTATGAATTGAACCGTCAATTCTTTTCTGGTTGAAAATGAATACTTGTATACACTGAATCAAAATATCCTCTAATTTTAAAATTATATCGGGTTTAAGAGAATGTTGATTGTATTGTTGATAATGATGTGCTCAATTGGTTTGGTATTGCTTTTGCATAATAATAGCTATTTTCCTCATGATCAATCATGTTTTATGCATGTATTGGAGATGAATTAAGAAGAACTATCTAACAAGAACGCTAAACAAAAGATTTAGGTGCAAGAGGGATTAAAATACAAATAAAGATTACATATAGAGAGTTTTGCTAAATACATCGAATAAATTATCCTGAAATCATCACGAATATAAAACTAATTGATAAAAAATTGCACATGGACGGAATACATGGGAAGTGTTGGTAAAAGATGGAAGTAAAAAAAAAAAAGTTGATTTTTTTTTGCTATTTGTGGTTTCACATTTGTATAAGGTACTGTTTATACTCCTTAATTTTCCTATGATTTAGTTGATTTGCTTCTTTACATATATGTTGTTTTAGTTGAGATTTGTTTTAGCTGAGTATGGTCATGGTTGGCCAATTTTTGTTGTAAAAAGGTTCAGGCATCTCCTGTTTTGCAATTTAATATTTCTAGCTTTGATAAAAAAAATAAAAAATATCCTATGATTTTTTTGTTTGTTTTGTTTTTGATTAACTTCTAAAAGGTAATGATTCCAACTTCTAAAAGGCCTGACTATCCTTCATTGAAATGTCAAGGCATTTTGTTAACTTCAAACAAGAGATTGTTTTTATGATTTTATATTTTAGATTATTGAGTTTTGATGGTTGATTATCAAAATAGTCATAATTTTCCATTCCTACCCTCTGGTTTCACCGTGTTTGAGAGCAGCCATTGTAATATGGACTTATGACGAATATTGTTAGTTATTGTAATTTGATTTTAGGGTTCAGTAAGATTGTGTTATTTAATTGATATTTCATGAGAATAAGAGTTTATTATGACGAGAGGCAGCCATGATTCACATAATAATTAGTTGTTTATCTTATTGTTGCTTAATGACTCCTACTACTTCGCATATCATTTTACTTCGCATATTCTACTCTTTATTTTGTAATAGGATATTCTCAATCCGCCTTCTAAAAACACGGGGGCTTACGAGAAGCACAAATAAAAAATGTTAACAGATTTCCGATAACTAAGTTTTTTTTTCTTCTTCCAATCACATATTAATAAATAATATCCTTTTCAGGCAAATATTTATCGTATTAGTATAAAATAAACATTAAAATATGTTTATTTTTGTAGATAACTTTGGAGCTATATAGAGATGATGCATCTATCTTCCACAAGGATTTTGTTTTTTGGATTAATTGTTCTTCAAAGTATCGACTACTTTTTTGTCACTTTTTTGGATTAATTGTCACTTATAACATAAGCAATCATTAATTATTATTGGTCATGGATATGTAATTGCTTTAACCTAAATTGAACTATATGTCAAACGATTTAATTTTATGATGACAACATTAAACGATTTGTCTAACAAGTGCATTATATGTTTGTATTTTGGTGGTACTTTCAGAGTACTAATTTGTTAACACCACAAAAATTCTTTGTTCGCCCGTGCGTTGCACGGGTGGAAATACTAGTGTCACACATGTACAAAGAAAGAAAAAAATATTATGAAAGAGAAAGAAGAAAGACATTTGTGACATTGTGGTTGGTCAATGTCACCCAAGTGCTAGCCATTTTTCTTATGTATATTATAGAAAAAATGTACAGTTACTTAAAACAACACAAGTTATTGCTTTGTCAAAAAAAAAAAGTTATTGCTATGCTTTAATATCTAGACACAAGACCCCAATAACAACATCATTTTGATGAAGTTATCAAAGATAAGTATTTTATTTATCGTACTCATATGAGCTTGAGCAATATTTCCTCCGTTCAACAATTAAGATAATTCTAAGTAGAGATTGTTGGTTGATTTGTTTAACGCAACAGGCATAACGGTAAGAGAGAATTGTTGGATCAGATTTCTTCAACCACTTTGAAATATATCATAATGATCAGTTACATACATTTAGACGGTTAATCCAAGATGACACCATTAACAACCAACGTTATGTGTGACTATTAAACCTAAATTCTTTCAGTTTAGATTAAGTAAATGGTTATCCTAGATCAAGATCTAACAAGTATTTTCCAATATCATTTTAAATCTTAAAATCATGTTTAATTCGCCAAAAGATAACAAGCATTAAGAGCAAGGATAACCAATGATACTTATGAAAAACTAGAATATATGCAACAACACGATCAAAAGAGATACATGATTTTGTGAAAGATTACACCTAATTCTAACAAAGAGAGTTTAGCAACTCATGGTAGCTTTAAAAATCAAGATAAAAAAGAAAATCGAGATTAGACGTTGAAGATGATTCATCGACCTTCTCTACCTTTTTGTCCTCCTTCTTGATCACCCGACCTCTCTCTACACCAGGCACTCAACTCATGAGACAACCCTATATTTACTAAATAAACCCCATTAATAATTTTAAATTTTACATTATTACTTTTCAAATATAATTTTTTGATTAAATCCTTTTTAGATGATGGGAAACACTAGTTATACACTTTCATTTTTATTTTAATAGTGAACCCCTTCGTCAAAGAGAAGAGATAGAGTGTCTACACATATTCCTATTAGTCACCATTTATTTTCTTCTTTCAATGTGGGTGTCTAATAGATTGAGTCCTTATTAAGTAAAGCACCTCTCATTGGAGTTGTTGTAAGGACATCCTATCCTCAAACTCAATTATTAGACCTAAGAGAAAACAATATAAAGATTAGACCCACAACAAAGACACTTCACATAAGCAGTCATCACCAGCAAATGGATAAGAACTCTTTATATAAGACTTCAATCATAGTACAACTCGAAGTTTGAAACTATTATAAATAGGGATAAACACCTCATGTATACGCACTTATTCTACACCTCACTAAACCATGTCACATCATATCTTACTTTGACATCAAGATATCTTTGTCTGTATGAATAGAAGTAGGTCAATTAATAAGGTATATAACTTAGTCTCCGTTAGACCCAAATCAGATTAATAAATTTGTTTTTTTTTTTAAAAAAAAAAAGGTTAACCTTAAATTTTATGGAGAAAATAAAAAAGAATGTAATTAACACAAAATCGATAATCCGTAGTTCACGGTTCCCGTATATTCATTGTACCAACACAAATTGTGATTTGGAGAAACTCCAATTTCTCTCTAAACTTTCTTTCTCCTTCGTTCATCGAGGAGGGGTGGTTTTAGGTCATTTTTTGACCTAGAATCACCCATCTACATCTTTTTTCCCTTTTCTTTCAATCTAAATAAGTGGTTTTCACATCTATCAAGTTTTTTCTTGTGTTTTTTGTGATTTCGTCGTCTAAGTGCGGCGTTGTGTTGTTCGTCGTCTTGTGCGGCGTTTGATTTCGCGTCTTGTCGCGGTGTTTGTTCAGTTCCTATTGAAAGATCTACACCAGTCAATTACAAATTCAACCAATGATTTGGACGTCAATGCTGCAGATCCGGAGGCATGGGTATTTCGGTGACTTAGGTTTTATCATATTATTTATAGGCATTTTGCCGTTGTATGCTATTAACTTGAGTGTTATGAATTTGTTCGCAGATTCTCGTTTTGTTTTTGTAACAAAAAAAAAAAAAAAGAATGCAATCACTAGGTCACCACCATCTCTCCCCGGCAAGGGCAATTTCTTAGTCACCGCTTATCCATAGCTTGATTCACAATTTATGAGAAAAACAAAAAAGATTAATTGACACATAAACACCCACAAGCCAACAAGAGATGCGTTCCCCAAATATGCCAGAGCTAGCTAGCTCCTGCTGTCAGTGGATGCATTATGTCCACCTTAGTGTTTACATAATCTGTTATCAAACTCTTAATTTATTGTAGAAGTGTCTGAACTGGGACAACATTCATGTGCAATGCTGCCAATCCCAATCTCTTAGCTTCTTAATTTCAAATAAAAAACAGACAAGACACTCTTTTGGACTTCCACGTGATCAGAGACCAATCCATGCATGTTAATTAATCTTACAATTAATTAATGCAGAAAGAACCCACATATTCTTTCTTTGTGGTAATTACATTACCCATCAACAAAAGATGAATATGATTGTACATGCTGAGTTTACACCAATCAAAACTATTTCATTTGTCTTTTATTATTTATGTTATAAATATAGTTTAAACACTGGATAAATGAATGATTTTGATTGATAATAACTCAACGACGTGCGTAACTCTATCCACCTTTCGTTAATGGGTAGATAAGAATTTGCTTTCTTTTTTAAACTAACCCCATACGGTGCTTGTTGATCCTCGTATCATCTTGATGAAATTACTACTATAAGGAACCTAAGCACATGTTATGTTTCTGATCTAATCTCATTAGTTTGATTAATGTATTAATTTTTGTCTGGGATCATTTTTCAATTGCAAACGATTCCATTCATTCATATTGTAAATTCATTAGAATCTACTAGGGATTTTGTGGTTTAATCAATTTCTTAGTTGACATGGCTTAATGAGTATCATTTCCAAGAAATATCTTTGGTCAACCAGCGTGCGTATGTGATTATGTAATGCTCAAACTTAAGCTCTTTTATTAGCTGTCTTTTCCAATCAATGTTAATAAAGTGTGGGGGTGGGATATATGGGTTTCTGTAATAGTGACTTTCTTGAAATTCAATTTACACGTACCACAAACTTCAATGACAAGAAAACTTGGTACATACTAGTACATGTAAAAAATAAGGACCTGGATTAAGTTTTTGTGATTACATGCAGTTACACTATCTTGATCATTCGATTAAAATTCAATGGTTCAGATTTGAAATCAAATTTTAATTTTTTTTAAATCTAAAAATTAAATTTAAAATTTGGGTTCTCTGATCCTATCAAACGATCGAGATATATGTGATTAAATGTAGTCATAAGAATGTAACCACACATACACAACCCGAATCCAAAACATATTGTTCTCCCATGGTGGCATGACTAGCATCTAAGCATAAGTAGCCAATTTTAACTACACTCACATGCTACCAAGGACTAACTCTTGGAGTGAACGGAGGAAATTAGTTAATTGTGAGAATCACCAAACGGTGATGGAGAATATGTTTATTGTTATTCGCTGCTGCATGTAACAATTAAATTAATATAGGAAATGTTATCTAGTATCTTTGGACACTCTTTAAGCGTTTTAAACGATAAGTTTTTAATTAAAAGTGATGTATTGGATGCATTAGAAATTATATTAGTTGATTTTTTTTAAAAAATAATTATTAAATTTAAAATGCTTAAAGAGTGTTTCGGAGACACTCGTTAACCAGACTCAATTATGTCATAAATTGAGGGACTGAGAATGAGAAGAGGACAATTCCTTGAAACTTTAAGAAATAATGCAAGGTTTGGAACATCCCAAACACCTACGCCTATAATAATAAGGTAACATGAACTCACAAGTTTTCTCCAATTAGAGCCGTTTATCAACTGTGGTCACATCACATGGCTAAGACAATCGTTTTCAGTATTTTTATTTTATTTTAATTATTGTTGAATTACAAGATCCCATGCAATTGGAGAGTAGCCAAACTAATTTGAAAAACAAAGTGGAAAAACAATACAAAGAATCCACTATGCTTTTAGTCAATATTACCATGCTAGTAGCTATTATTTATTTATTATTTACAATACCATTTAAGTAACAACTTGGTAATTATTAATTGGCCAAAAAGATTAAAAAATAATCTATTTGCTGCATTGATATTAGTGTTAACAAAAATATTGATCTCTCTCTCAAGAGTCTCATAGGTTGCAATCTCTAGCTTTCCTACCTATAATACAAATAAAAAATAAAAGGGGAATGGAGATTACTCAGCTGGAAATGTGGGACAAATCAAACCCAACTTTCATTTGAATCAAAATTAATATATATATTTAGCATTCTGCTATACTGTATATCATTAATTTCTCTGTCCTTCTCTAATAGAATTCAATATCTTCTTCTAATTAATACATTTCCTTCCATTCATCTGTTTGAATGAACCCTTGAAGCCACATCATCATGATTGATTTGCATCCAAGATAGACTATACTCCAAGAAGCACATAGTAGAGTATTGTTATGGGCAATGCAATCAACATACCAAATATAACCCTGCGGCACACATACCAAATTATGTTTTAGTATTTTAATAAATCCACATAATCACTTGCATTTTCTCTTAACAAAGATGTAAATGAAAAAAATAAAATGAGACTCACCCAGTGCTGAGTATATTTGGATGGAGATTGTATTCTTTGGCAAACACAAAGGGAACAATACCTTGGGGAAGTGCAGCCTGCAAATTAAAATCAAACATTATTATGGTGATAAACTGAATTTATTAAGCATTTTGATTAATTGATAAACTGAATTTAATTTCACATACCTGAACAATTGCAACATGTAACAGAACTCCACGGATACCAATTGCTATTGAGGTTGCAGCAATCACAGCTGGACCTGTCAAGAACCTAACAGCCATAGAAAATGTTGCAACTCGTTTTCCACATGCAATCAGCTTAGGCTGTAATGCCATGAACAGACCTGCATAAAAATTCATAATAAAATATTCAAAAATGACTATGATATATAATTAAGTCAAAATTTTCTTAGGAAAATATAATGTTGGAATTGACAAGTACCTAGACTGAACATGGCCATTCCAAGACCAGCATCAGACAGTATTGAGATGGAACCTTTTACAATAGATGGCATTTCAATGTGAAACCTGCATGCATGCACATCATTAGCAGTTAAGGATTCATGACCAAGGATACTAAATTAATAGATTGAGGATTTTTTTGGGGATTGGTATATATGACTGAAATACCTAAATGATACAAGAGACCAAACAAGTCCTATAAGACTTGAGTAGGTATTAGGATTTCTGATCAGTTTTCTCCAAACCATGATGAGGATTAGTCTTGTCATGACACTTGCTGGAGGCATCTGTGTATTTTTGTTCACATCCCCTCCTCCTTCCAAGTCCATCTTCTTCTGGCTAATATATGGAGACTTTACTGCTTCCTCAATTTCAACATCCCTTTCTCTAGGACTCATGTTCTCAATCAATTCAGTAACAGCTGCATTTTAAATTAATCAACAAAACATAACTAGTAAAGATCATGTACAAGATTGCACGAACGTTTGAAGGATTTTTTTTGTAGAAACTAAAAAATGAAAGTTGATATATTTATAGGGACAAAAAATATATTTAACGATAGATTATATAGAACGAGGTTTTAATAAATGAAAAACATAAATGAATTTGATGTGTGACGTCGTTTTTAGTACCTTTTGATGCAACGGTATTTTCATGTGGAACATATTTGGAAGGATCAACAGTGCCAAAATCAGTAGAAGCAGCTCTATTTACTGCATGTTTAAGATTCCCTTCAGAAACAGGTGAAGCACTTGAACTCCAAACAAACATGTGTAACTCCTTGTTATTAGGTCCATTACCACTTCCACCACCCATGCTATCTTTCTTCTTTG
>Ga0315915_1001058_pt1 | contig 32097 bp, 22 predicted proteins | sample MpolbnodulesMG_FD_207738 | JGI IMG/M metagenome (GOLD analysis project Ga0315915, IMG submission 207738) | Medicago polymorpha root nodule microbial communities from Los Angeles, California, United States - branched nodules | ecosystem: Host-associated > Plants > Roots > Nodule | place: USA... | reverse complement strand
TAGGGCTAAACTACTTGATCAATTTAAGCCAAGAGATTATGAAGCAAATTATCAAATGCAACATGATGAGTAGAAAAGGAATTTGAGATTAGTGTTGGTTATATAGGTGAAAAGGAAATATGAAAATTAAGATGATTTAAAGTGTAACATCTTTCCAGGTTTTATATAGAAAAGGAATTATGAAAATTATCAATTGAGGAATGTAAAGGGACGCATCCTATAATGATGGTGTAAATATTATAGGTGAGATATATGTAATTTTATTTAGTATTTGTTAAATAGACAATTAACTTCCTAATATATGTCTTTATGCACAGACAATGCAATGTTAACGGGAAAAAAATTATCAGACATTTTTCATTTTAGTATTAATGGGACACAATCTTGCCAGTAGAATATTTCTAGACGATCTTGAAGTCACATATATATAAAAAATAAAACATATATATCCACCACTTACAGAACACAAAATGTAAACTAATGAATCAAAATAAAATGAAGGAAGAAGGGAACCAACTGACCTTTAGAAAAGCATAAGACTAAAAACGCATAACAAGATTTTTTGACATTCATTTTCACATTTCTCCAACTTATATGCATGAAACTTATAAGAGCACCATAAAAAATTTTAATGTTAGAAATTGTGGGATTTAATTTTGAAGGGTATTCATACGTTTCATTCTTTTAACTATGGAGGGTATTCATACGTTTTTTTGGCATGTGGACATAGGTGGAATTTAATTAGAGTAATAACTAAAATCTTTTGGTTTTCAAGCCTACTTACGATTGTCTGTTTTTTTCTTCTTATAAGTGAAAGGAGCTTTAAGAAGTTTAAGTATTTTGTTTAGAAATTTTGGAATAGATATTAAATGGAATTGTTATAGTTAGGGAAACTCATGAGTTTGTGATTTATTTGATTTAATTCTTTAAAGATATATAATAAGATAGAAAGCCAAGTTGCTAATAGTGTGAGAAGCTTTTTTAGATATGCCACATAGGCATAATCCTAGCTCTAGAATGAAGTAAGTTTCAAATTCAAAGATACCACGGGTTTGATCATATTTATTTTCCAAGTTATAAGAAGTAACAAACTTCATAAGTCTTTTCTAAAAATAAAAAACAAACTTGATAGGTATATTGAATTATTCTTTGATTAAAAAAATGACTATTCAAATATCTTTAAAGTTCGTCAAATTAATATATAGAATACAAAGACTTCTGACACAAATAATGTGTCATTCACCAGTATAACAAATTAATAGAATTGCAATTGAATTATATACATTTTTTCGGTTTAGTTTTATCTCCTCTTTTTTTCCCTTTATCTTAATATATTTTTGAAGAAGTTTTTTTTTGTAATTAGCACATAATTTAATGTGCATATATGTTGAAGAGTTACATATAAGTAAGCCTAGGATACGGAATATTAGAACAATCTCTAAAAGAAAAGTGCTTAAAAATAAAGGGAGGTCATTCCATCATTGCGTAGTAAAGCAGGGTAAACCGAGCTCATTCTTCGCCAAAGCGTCAGCCACTTGGTTCCCTTCCCTAGGAACATGCGTACAAATAATATTCAACACATGAATTTGAAAGAATTAGAATATGAAAGGTGGAAAACTTTTAAGAAAGGTGAGGAGATTTTTTTAGAGGTGTCAATAGAAATCTAATCTTATTATGCTCACAAAAATTTTCTTTTGCCGCATAAACTTACACCAAGAAAGACTATTTACATGAATTTAATTAGACCGAGGAGAATGAGAAGAGCGATGTTCTTGAACTATGGAGCAACAACAATGCTACATATGGTTCAATACAACAATATAGCATGTTGAAATCCCCCCTAAAAAAACATGCTGAAGGTTCAATACTACATATGGTGTCACAAAGAGACAATATCCAAACTTAAGGTTAACTCAGGCTTAGTTTACGACGTGTTTCAATTTTGACTCTTCAATAATTCTAAAAGGGATAAATAATAGTCGCACCACTTTGACCATAAAAATAAATAATAGTCACACCACAATAGTTTATGAAAAATAAAATGTAAACATGATGGAAACATTCAAATCATTTACATCACGTATAAGAGATGAAACATTAGAAATCTAATCTTATTATGCTAAATTTTTTCTTTTGCAGCACAAACTTACACAGAGAAATACCCATGTACATAAATTTAATTTGACAGAGGAAAATGAAAAGAGCAATGTTCTTGAACCATCGAGCAGCAACAATATTACATATGGTTTAATACAACAATATTTGAAATTCTCCCAAATAAAAACATGCTGAAGTTCAAAGTGAAACACAACATTATGTATATAAACTTGAAAGTCATCCACAAGTCGGTGCATAAAAAATGTGGGTTCTAGATGTGATTATGCAACCCCCATATAAATTACTCTCATTGAGAGATGAAAAGACGAAATAAATGAGAGTAAAAATGTTTTTAAGAGAATGATAGTTTGAAAGGAATGGACCATAAATCAAAAGGTGGCTTGGAAAGGATTTTAGGAAGTGGCATTAAAAGATCATCGTCGGTTACTCTAACAATAATATGTGAAATAAGAAAATATGAGAGTTTTATACTTTAGGAGTTAGTATTTTAGATATTAAATTCTTATAGTGGAGGTTATACTTTAGAAGTTGAAAGAATTATAATATGAAAGGTGGTAAGTTTTGGTGAAAAGGTAAGGAGGTTTTTTTAGAGGTGCCACATAGGCACAATCCAAATATTAGAATGAAGCAAGTTTTAAATTCAAAGATATATATATAGATAGATAGATTGCATGAAAGGTTATAGAATGAATGAGACTAATATGTATCTCTCTCTATAATATTTCTTCTTCGACTCCTTTCTCTCTTTTGTTCTTCTTAAATACTTTTATATTGTAAAGACTAGATATTAATCTAACAATTAATGTTTGTCATTAAAAAAATTGTTGTTTTTTTGATTCTTTAAGTCAATTTGATTAATATAGAGATCCCATTATTCTAAATCGATTCATTTTACTGCACTAACTTATAATTGACATTTGGTCAAAAAAAAAATCTTATAATTTACATCGTTAGAGATTCACAACCATTGCAGACTATTTGTTATTCCCATATAGTGTAGAGATTAAACAAGAGACATGATCATGGTTTAGAGGCTACATTTTTAAACCGTAAATATCTTTTTCGATGATTTCTGAGTTTGAGGCATGTTATAGTCTCCAAAACTCAATTCATATAAACTCAAGGTCATTCAAAAACAGATTAAATTTAAACGCAAACGTACTAAATAAAGGAAAATGTCAACAAAGATTCTTAGAACCTTTTGTAAGCAATCAAAATTAATAACTTTGCATATAAAAATATGTAATTATCACTTCTTCATGTATTGACGTACATCTTTGAGAAAAAAATTATTACCATGATTCTTCAAAGAATACCTTTAAAACATGAAACACTTATTAAAGAAACATAAAAAATAAGTTTTGTATTAAAAATAATGTTTTTTTTTTGACATTTTTAATAGCTTGACTATGAATGTGTTTGATTTGTTATTATTAAACAAAAAAAGACAAAAACTATTTTGCATATAGAACAAACTGCAGGCAAGAGACAAAACAAAAACTTTAATTTTTTTGTTACCTAAATCATCACACAATTTTGTCTCAAATTATATAAAAAACCAAAATAATCATTTGTCCATAAAAATCGAATAAAATAAATTTTTTGCTGATACTATAAAAATTTGTTGTGTACTTTATGTTGTATTATATTCCGTTCAAGATCAATCACATTATATACAAATTTGAAGATAGTTTTCCTAAAAAAATAGTTTGAAGATACTTTTATATATTTTTTATTCTCTTTCTTTATCCTAAAACAAAAACATGACACATCCACATTGGTTGGTGAATGTCAGTGACTGGTGGAGGCTGTGAGTCAGCGGGTAGCGCTTTAGTGCTTTTGAGTTTTGACTTTGATGCTATTTAGTGTCTTTAGTTCATTTTAGATGAAAGAAAATGTTGAATATATAATTAAAATAAATTATTTAGATGAGAGAAAATGAATGGTTAAGAGAGAGATATGAATAAATACACCAGAGACAAAGACGTTAAAGTGCTACATGTGAGTTGTGAGTCAGCATAGTCCTAAATGGAGAGACCCTTTACAATCAGATTGGCCACCCTACCCTATACATGAATGTTGTGACAGCAAAGAAAGAAAGAAGAAGCATTAAAAACATATTTAGTCATACTTTTAATTATATTGTACAAGAGGTTATAAATATTAATCTAACAAATAATTATGTTCCTATTTAATTTATTATTTATGGACTAGTCCAATAAAATCAGCATTAAAAAAATTGAACTTAAAACCTTTAGATGAACCCATTTCAATATACTAAATCAACACCATCATACTAACTCAAGGGAATTAGATTAATCTCTTATTTAAAATTTTTAATTCAATTTGACTAATATAGAGATTCCCTTCTTTTAAATTGAATAGTTTTAGTGCAGTAACTTCTAATTGACATTTAGTGAGAACAAAGTCATAATTAACATCATCAAAGATTCGCAACCATTACAAACTATCCATCATTCTCATATAATTTTGAGATTAAATAAGAGACATAATCATGGTTTAGAGCTGCATTTTTAAACCATAAGTATCTCTATCGATAATCTCTGAGCTAAGGTATTTTAGAGCCTCCAAAACTCAATTCACCTAAGCTTAAGGTTTTTAAAAAACCGACTACATTTACAAAGGAAAACGCTTACAAATATCCTTAAGACGTAGTTTCGACAATCAAAGGTAACTTTCAAATAGAAAATTGTGTAATTATCACCTCTTCATATGTTTTTTTGAAAAAGCTAAATTAACCTACTTAAACTGGTACCAGGTTGAATCGAACCTGAGACCTTGATACTCCACGTCCCAAATCAATACCACCAGATCAACTCAATTGGATTACCCTTTCATACATTTGGCTTATTATTTTTTTTTAAAAAAAATCTTGTCACAAATTCCTTAAGCAATGCCTTGAAAGACACTTATAAAAGAAACACAAAAATAAATTTTATATTGAAAAAAAATATTCCTTTACACTTTTAACCATTTTTTTAGAGGTTACATTTTTAATAAAGAGAAATGTTAACTAGTGCCTCCGGGGCACTAGTTAAGGACTTCAAATAATAAATTTTTAGAAATGTTTTTGTTTCTGCCCTAGTTTTTGTCAAAAATTTCAAAACTGCCCTACTTTTTCAAAAAATTGCAGAAATACCCTACCTTTTCTGACTTTCTGGTACTCCTCCACTTGGAGTTGCGGGGTACCCTAAAAAGTGACGAAATTTTGTCCCTATTATACCCCTCTACTTGGAGTTGCGGGTTATTTTCGTATTTTTTTTAATTTTAAATACCCCTCTACTTGGACTTGCGGGGTATAATAAGGACAAAATTTGTGCATTGGTTTCCGTTTTTGCATGCATAATATATATAAAAAAATAATTAAAATAATTAATTTTTAATAAACTAATAAAAGTTATATAACAAATAATATTACCATAAAATCTACAATTATTATAAATGCCCTGCTGTCCCACACCCTCGTCTTCAACGATTTCTTCCACGATTTACTTGAGGGTCATGTTGGCCTTCGTCAATGTTATCTGTAGTTGAATTGTAAATTGAAAACTTTGACATTTTAAAAGAATAATTACTGAATTTAGCATGCTTAAAGAGTGCTCCAGAGACACTCGTTAACAATACCCTTTAATAAATTGAATACACAAGTTCAAAAACAACAACAACAACCAAATTTTATCCCACTGATCGATTACGTGGATCAAATGACACCATAGTGTTTTATCAAAAACACAAATTCAAAAGCAATTTACTACATTTAACTTTTTAACAAATTTTAAAATAATTTTCAAACTAACTAATGTCCTTGCTCATTTTGGCTCCTTACACAAAAAAACATGACACATCCACATTAGTTGACCACCAGTGTGATGTGATGACTAGATTATTAATCTTAACTGGTGGAGGCTGAGTCAGCAAGGTTCTAATGGAGAGACCCTTTGGGTAGATAGATAGATAGAGCCTGAATTTGGTATCTGTTGCTGTGACAGCAAAGAAAGAAAGAAAGAAGAAAGCATTCAAAAACAATTTCACTTGTCATTACTGAAATTAAGGCCAACCTATCATTCCATCCATCATATATATAATAACATACACAAAAATAGCATTCAATCAATTATCTATCATTTTTCCATTTCCATTTCCAATTCAATGGGAGAAATTGACGGTAATGTCCTCGCTGCTAAATCCTTCTCTCAATTCGGCGTCCAACACATGTTCGGCGTCGTCGGTATACCCGTAACTTCACTCGCCACACGCGCCGTCTCTCTCGGCATCCGTTTCATCGCTTTCCACAACGAACAATCCGCCGGTTACGCCGCTTCCGCTTACGGCTACCTCACCTCCCGTCCCGGCATCTTCCTCACCGTCTCCGGTCCCGGTTGCGTCCATGGTCTCGCCGGTCTCTCCAACGGCACCACTAACACATGGCCTACCGTCATGATCTCCGGTTCTTGTAACCAAAACGACGTCGGTCGTGGTGATTTTCAAGAACTCGATCAGATCGAAGCTGTTAAGCCTTTCACAAAATTCGCAATCAAAGCTAAACATATCTCCGAAATTCCTAATTGCGTCGCACAGGTCCTCACTAATTCCGTTGCCAATCGACCTGGTGGTGTTTATTTGGATCTTCCTACTGATGTATTGCATCAAAAAGTTTCAGAATCCGAAGCTGAATCGCTTTTGACCGAAGCAAAAAATCTAGCAGAGAAAATCAAGAAAAATCACCTTATAAGTGTTGAATCTTCGAAGATTCAAGAAGCTGTTTCGCTTCTTAGAAAGGCGGAGAGGCCGTTGATTGTGTTTGGGAAAGGAGCAGCTTATGCTAAAGCTGAAGATGAGTTGAAGAAATTGGTGGAAAGGACGGGGATTCCGTTTCTTCCGACTCCAATGGGGAAGGGATTGTTGCCGGATGATCATCCGTTGGCTGCCTCCGCGGCTAGGTCACTTGCTATTGGAAAATGTGATGTGGCGATCGTGATTGGTGCGAGGTTGAATTGGCTGCTTCATTTTGGGGAAGAGCCGAAATGGTCTAAGGATGTGAAGTTTGTGTTGGTGGATGTGAGCAAGGAAGAAATTGAGCTTAGAAAACCGTTTTTAGGGTTAGTTGGTGATGCTAAAGAAGTTTTGGAGATTTTGAATAAGGAGATTAAAGATGATCCATTTTGCTTGGGGAGCACTCATCCATGGGTGGAAGCTATTTCGAGCAAAGTGAAGGACAATGGTGTGAAGATGGAGGCTCAATTGGCGAAGGATGTTGTGCCGTTTAATTTTTTGACGCCGATGAGGATTATAAGAGATGCTATTTCAGAATTTGGAGGAAGTCCGGCTCCTGTGGTGGTTTCTGAAGGTGCTAATACTATGGATGTTGGTCGATCTGTGTTGGTTCAGAAGGAGCCAAGGACTAGGTTGGATGCTGGTACTTGGGGGACTATGGGGGTTGGTCTTGGTTATTGTATTGCGGCCGCTGTCGCTTATCCTGATCGTCTTGTCGTTGCTGTTGAAGGGGATTCCGGATATGGATTTAGTGCCATGGAAGTTGAGGTATATATTTTGTGATCTAAAATATCATGCAGATTTACATCATTACTATTGCTTTAGAATTGTGTTTGTGTGTTGTGATCTCTGTTGGATTTGGATATTACAATGTGTTTATCTAGGTAGGGGTACATGATATAGACATAAGATATAGTATGCTGCTCTTAAAAGCATGTTCCATTTTATATTACTTGATGTTGTGATGGTTTCTGCTTTGATTTTTAGCCGGTGTTCCTATGATCTAAATTTTCATACAACTTTACATTACTATTGTTTTAGAATTCTGTTTGCGTGTGGTGATCTCTATTAGATGTTTCGTTGTGTTTCTCTAGTTGTATATGGTATGAAGCTACCAAAACCAAGTTCCATTTTAACTCAATCACCAATGTTTTTGTGAGGGTTTCTGCTTAGACTTTTAGCTGGTCTTTTTATAGTAAAGAGATTTGTCAGTTAGTTGTTAATACTAAGTAGTGGTGAATATAAATGCTTTCTTGTCCTTGAAATTGAAAAAAAGAAGTTATCTGGCATGCATTGGACTGAGCACTGATGAATCTTGGCGCCCAACTTCTTTGTTGCAACAAATGAGTGAGCAACATAACATACACATATGAGATTTGTGGATTTTACCTTATCAAAATTTCTTAACAAGTTTGTTGTTTTGGAGTTTAGCCTTGTTATTTTAGGTCTTTACCTTTTCCCTAAGACTACAGAAGTTATATATCTTGTTCTAGCCTGCAACTGAGAATAAGCTACAGTATGCTGCTGCAAAAAATCAAGTTCCATTTTAAATCCCTGATGTTGTGAGGGTTTCTGCTTAGAACTTTAGCTGGTGTTCCTGATAGTAAAGACCTTTGTTAGTTAGTAGCGGTGTTTATAAAATGTTTAATGCTTTCTCGTCCTTGAAATTGAAAAAGGTTGTTTGGCATGCATTGCACTAAACAGTGATGACTATTGGCTGATGACTCTTGGTGTCCAACTTCTATGTTGCAAATGAGTGAGCAACATAAGATACACATATGAGATATGTGGAATATTTTTTAACCTTATGAAAACTTCTGAACGAGTTATTTACTCTGGAGCCTTGTTATTTAGGTCTTTACCTTTTTCCCCAAAACTTTACAAATTTAATATCTCTAGTCGTACATGATAGACATAACATGTAGTATGCTGCTGCAAAAACGAAGTTCCAATTATATCAATTACTGATGTTGTGAAGGTTTCTGCTTAGACCTTTAACTGGTGTTCCTGACAGTAAAGATCTTGAATAGTTAGTACTTAATCATAAATGTTTTCTTGTCCATGAAATTGAACAAAATGCTGTTTGGCATGCATTAGAGTGAAAAATGATGAATCTTAGTGCCCAACTTCTATGTTGCAAATTAGTGAGCAACATAATAAGATACATATCTGAGATATGTCGATTTTACCTTATTTATGATAACTTCTTAATAGGTTTGTTTTTCTTGAGTTTAGCCTTGTTATTTAGGTCTTTACTTTTCCCTTAGACTATGCAAGTTTTATATCTGTTGTTTTAGCCTGAAACTGAGAATACATTTTGCTTCAAACTAAAATCTTCTTATGCTTGTAAATTTTAGCCATGATCCAAATGGATTTGTTTGTTTATATAGCTTTGTGAATTTCAACTTTTTAAAAACCATTCATTCATATTAGTTAATAAATTTTTGGTTTCTTAATATATGTAATGTGATCTCATTCATATATGGCTGCATATGCTTTACTCTTGCACTTCATTTTCTGAATACAAGAATATAATTTGATGCTCTATATTTTTTCCCAGACATTGGTTCGGTACCAACTGCCTGTAGTGGTGATTGTTTTCAACAATGGTGGTGTATATGGTGGTGACCGTAGAAGCGCGGAAGAGAAACATGGACCTCACAAGGAGGACCCCGCTCCGACATCTTTTGTTCCAAATGCAGGGTACCACACTATGATGGAAGCTTTTGGTGGGAAGGGTTATCTTGTTGGGACACCTGATGAACTAAAGTCAGCTCTCTCAGAATCTTTCTCTGCTAGGAAACCAGCCGTCATAAATGTTACCATTGATCCCTATGCCGGTTCTGAGAGTGGGAGGATGCAACACAAGAATTGATTTCTCTTACTCCTATCACTTGCCAATGCCAAGTGAATGCTAGCAGCCTTCCACTTCTTCAACTTCATTCACTGTGGTTCAGTTTTTTGTTGTCAGTAATACACATAAGTTAGAAGAAAGAAAAAAAAAGTATAGTATAACTACCCTTTCAATTAATTAATAAATAAAAGCATGTGAAATATATTTACTTTTAGATAATCAATTTAGGATGAAGAGTTGTAGGTGGAAGGATAAACCGGAGGGAGTTGTAATGCAACATTTCATAGTTTATTTGTTTAAGCTTTTCTGTATTTGAGTTTCTCTAGTTCAGAAATTTATGAAATGAAAATTTCAACAAACCAAACAGTTTGGTTCAGTTTTAACCTTGAATTTATTGCACGTCTGGCTATGGATGAAAAATCTCTAAAAACTAAAGGCAGTCCTCACTGAGTCCCATATTAATTGACTCATTTGAACATTTAACATATCTTAAAAAAATGTATAAATGGTTTGTAAAAAATAAAAATAAAAAATTATAAATGAATGAGACATCTGAAAGCTCATGGACTGCCTACTAACAAAACTAACCCTATATGTATGATTCATATTGAGAAACTAACCCTATATTGCTCATGGACCACTCCAAATTTTGGCATGCTCTTATTCCTAGACTGTAAGCTTTTTTTTTGTTTGAGGGATAGACCGTAAGATTTGAATGACCGGCAAACATTTCTGGACCGAATTCAAAATCATGGGTTGAGCCATATTCTCAGTTTTACATCTGATCTGAGTTCAATCCTCCAACATTTCTTCTGCACAACAATTGATTTCAAACATTGAAGGAAAATTCTCCTCCCAACACTTATTATTTCTCTCTACCACCATGCTATCGTTATCTAGCTAGCACTTCCAAGAACTTAAAAATTGTTTATACAAACCCAGCTTCATTGAGAAGCAACTGATCTCTTGCACGACCATGCAAACCATGAAGCAATGTCATTGATCATATTTTCATACGTTACATCGCAACACAAGCACTAGCACATGGGACTTGAACTTCTTTATTACATTAAAAGCATACCAAACCAAACAATCTGTATTCGTAGAGAAGTTCAATGTATACTAGTACTAGTAACATAAAGCCCAAAAGCTGGTAGTATTTAATTTCAAAGGTTATATTGTACTTAGAGAGTAAGAGGCCACTATCACCAGCGCCTTCTCCAATCGATTCACCGATTGCCGCGTCTTCTCTTCTATTCTGCTCGATTTCCTTCGGTGTGTCTTCTTCTTTTGATCAATAATTTCAAAACCCTGACTCTAATTCTAGTTTTGGTTATAGTTTGTTGTTTTGTTTTTTGAAGAAGTTCTTGTTGTTTACGCAGCTCAATCCCGAAAATTCTGTTAGTTTTAGTTATAATTTGTTATTATTTACTCAGCAGCTCAATTGTGTTTTTATTTAGTTGTTGTTGTTTTTTTGACAGATATTGATTCATTAGTTGCGGCGGCCAAACAATCATGTCGGATACCTCCTCTGCCGCCGTAAGAAAACAAAACTCGTCAGACCCCCTCGGCCTGTTTGCTCTGCTATCTCTCGATCTGGTGTTAGAAATTCTGTACAGGATCCCTGTCAAGTCACTCCTGACACTACTCAAGTGTGTCTCCAAGCCTTTTAATTCCTTTATTTCCGATCCCAAATTCGCCAAGGATCACCTTCGCTTGTCAAAGATCCACCACCGCCACCACAACCTCCTCATAAGCCCGTGGGCTTTCTTTTCAGAAGGGAAGTTCTTTCTCCTTGATTCCCGACTTACTTCTGTTTTTAACAACAACAACTCAACAACCATCGTCCTGGATATGAAGCTCAACTTTCCTCTAAATCCTTCTAATATTCATGCTATCATAGCTGACTCTTGCGATGGCATCATCTGTTTTAATACCACAGATGACAAATTCGAATGTGGTGATCCGCTACTATGGAACCCTTGTACCACCAAATTCAATATATTGCCACCTTTGGATTTCGAGAATCCAAGTATAGAAATTGCATACACCATTGGGTATGACGATCAATTTACCCGAAGGGAATGTTGGGAAATTTGTAAGTGGCAGCGTTCATTCGGCCATTGAAGATCAAAATAACCATTTCGTAAAAAAACATGATCCAGATGACCACTCTTCATGGTCATGGCACATTCTTTCTCTTCATTTAGGAAATGAGTCGTACCGGGAGATTTCCCAGCCCGATTATGGTCTACCTCTGCATAACTTCAGCTTGGGGGTTTCTAGGGATTGTCTATGCGTCCTTGCTCACACCGAAACTTTTTTGGATATTTGGCGTATGAACGATTATGGAAATAAAGATTCTTGGACTAAATTGTTCACTCTTCCATTTACCGAATTCCTTGGTCTTGATGGCATCTGCATTACTCAGCTTTATATTTCCGAGGAGGACCACCAAGTGTTCGTGGACTTCCACAATAAGGTATATGTTTACAATTACAAGACTGATGCAGTAAAGAATCCCAAGATTCAAGGCCTCCCATGTATTTCCTTCAACTCTAATGTCTATGTTGAGAGTTCCTTCAACTGTAATGTCTATGTTGAGAGTCTCATATCACCTTGACCTACATGCTTTGCTATGTTGGCTCTCAAAGATTCTCCTCCTGTGGTGTTTCCATTTATTATGTACCTCTATTTTAACTTGTCACAAAGATAGATTAGAATTATTAATATCTTTGCGCGATGCTTATTCCTTTTTTTTCTTTCTTTCTAATTCTTTTTTCTAATTGGTTTTGATTTGGAGCAATGTTAACATCAAAATTACTTTACACTTGAGGATTTTTACTTTTCTTCATTGTCTACTAGTGCTATTCTTCTCCATTTTAAAAAATAATACCCCAGTTGGTTCTATCAATTGGTATCATAGCTCTTTTTGAGCTCTGTGGGTGGACATCTTGATGAAGGCATATGCAGTTCAAAATTCAACAACAGTGATGTATATTTTCTATGAATTGCTTAAGGAATGAGTTGAGAGATTGGAGAAGAGAACTGAAAGAGTTACGATTAGCAATACCAATCTTTGAAGGAAAGGATGCTGATGGGTGACTGTATGTGAAGAAGAGAAGAGGAAGAAGAACATATGGCAGAAGTTGTGCAATGGATTGCGGTGCTTTATTCTAGGTTCTTACTTATGCTTCATTTGTGTTTGAATTGTAATTTGCGCTCAAATCATAAAAAATAAATAGGATTATTACCAGATCAGAATAATGAAGTCAACAATACAGTTGACTGATTTAGCGTAGAGTACAAGTTACTCTTAATAAGCATAGCTTAGTGTAGTTTACATTTGATCTGCTGCTTGCTATCTCATAGTTACATTCTGTACAGCATCAGCAGCCTATACAAACACTTGTATGCATTAAATAATACATTATTTTCTCACTTTATAATAAGGATCTAATTAAAATTTGTTATGTGTTTGAATATAGTTTTGAACCGTGAGATGGATGGTTATGTGCTTTTCATAGAGGATGGATAGTTATTCTGCTTCTTCTGCTTTGTATTCAAATTCAAACTATGCACTTACTTTGACATGGTCTTCTACAATTAGAGGATAGAGATGTTAAACTCTTTTATAACTAATTAGATTTGTTACATTTTCTTTAGGGATTTTCTATCTACGTTATAATGTTCTCACACACTTTATGACACACCTCATGGATCATACTAAGTAATATAAATGGGAAAATTCTTTGGTAAATGAAATATTGTTGGATACAAGTATCGTAGGTAAGCATAGTTAAACATAATAAATGGTAAAAAAAAAAAAAATCCTTCAAAAAAATAACATTACTAAATGGTTGGATGAAGGATATCTACTCATCAAAATTAACTCTAAGATACCACCAATGTGTTCATTTAAAAATTAAATGTAAATAATTAAATAAAAATCTATAAATGAGATGATCTAAAATACAAATCACTCCTTTTCATGTGCACATCATGTGATTGGTTTAAGTAGTATTTTCAGGAGATGATCAAACTTTTGAAAATGATTAGATTAAATTCTTAAGTAATTACAAACAAATCATTTGTGTTATGATCAAACCTTCTGATTTTGTGAGAAAAATAGTGTTAATAACTTAAAGTACCATCTAAAAATAAAAGTAAGTAAACTATAATTTATTGTTTCAGTTAGGTATGAAGCTCAATTGCTCCTATTTACCAAACTCAACCACTGCACTTGGTCTGACCAAGTTCATTGAGTTAAATCGTATTAATTATTGATTGAATTGAAATCTTATCCTTAAGAAATCTTATCCCCTTTTAAACCAGTATAGCATATTCTTACTTTTGATTCTAAATTTAAATTTATGCTGAATTTGAAACTAATTTTCATATGATCAAATTTGCTTAGCTCAATCAAATGATAAGATAATGCATTGTATATGCAAGGTTTGATGTTTAAATCCCGACCAACAAACAAAATTACTTAATCCAATGAATATATTTATGTTTTTAATTAAGAAGTAGTATAAAAAGAAAACTTTGTGATGCATGCGGTGAACATTTTCGACATTTGTCTGATGTTGACTGCGTACTAACCCGAGTCAAAACAAAAGTACTCAATATCAGCCTTTCCATTTGCTCATTATTTAATTATTACTATATTTAGATTTCCACCTCATGCAGTCTTATGATACACCACGTGGATCTTACTATAAAATATATGTAACAAATTAAATATAATTCTATAACCGAGACCAAATTATTTAAGGACAAATTAAACATAATCCTATAATTGAGACCAATTATTTAAGAAAAGTGTCTCGAGGTGTATACATCTTGAGAGAAAGAGATCAAAATAATCTTAAATAACTTATAAGAAATGATATTTACACAACCATTTTGTAACAACTTTCTCTCTCATACTCATATTCTATTCTTACTCTCTCTCTTTCCATTGTTTTTGATCAATAAATCCAGAGAAAAGGAAAGTTGTGAAATAGGTTGTACCAAATGGTTGTTCATGTATATGAACTTTTTCAAACACATGAAAAAGTACAGCTACAAAATTTGAGCAAACGTGAGTCTCTAGGTATAAATGGGAAATCAAACACATATTAAACCGATGATATGATAGAAAAATGATGAAGGAAAAATAAAATGTTGAATGAATGTTAGAAAACTATTATTTTACTACAACTTCTGCACATCGGAAAAATAAAATATCGAATATACACATATCATTGTTGTCGAGAACAATGATGTAATATATACATGGTACGTGATTAATTAAATATTACCACTAACTAACAATACACTTTTCAATTCTGTCATCCTTATTCTGTGTGTAGAAGCAGAATTTTAAAATAAAACTATCATTGTTTATTTGTTAATTTGTTATTAATTTGCAACTTGGTTTTTGACCATAAATATTAACATTAACCACACTTTCCATATAGGTAGAAGAAGACAGAAACAAACTCTTCTACTCCTATATAAATAAATATATTTCTCTCATATCATAGTGATCACATTTATTGAATGAATGAACAATGAAAAATTCTAGAGAGATGAGTAAGGAAGTGACAACACCACTACTAAGAAAGAGTGATGACCATGGAAGTGATGGAAGAGTTGAGATTGAGAATACATTTATTCAAGAGTTGAAGAAAGTGAGTTTCATGGCAGCTCCAATGGTAGCTGTAACTGTTTCACAATATCTTCTTCAAGTGGTTTCTCTTATGATGGTGGGACATCTTGGTATACTTGTTTCATTCTCTGGTGTTTCCATTGCCATGTCTTTTGCTGAAGTTACTGGCTTTAGTGTCCTTGTATGTTCTTCTTAACTCTTCTTTCTCTCTCTTTCCTTTTCTTGTTTTTCTTGGATTCAACTAGCAATCCAACTAGTATGCATCTCTAAGCTTTGTATTTTGTTTTTATTTGTTTGGACTAGCTAGGAATATAATCCAAAATGTTTAATTAGTATTTTGTAACAGTAATAAACAGGATCTCATGTGAAAGGTATATAATGGGCCATCATTTAATTGATTTTATAGCCAATCAGTTCTTATAAAAGTATGCAATCCTAACAAGATCAAAGAGGGACAACTCTCTATTTGATTCTTGTATAGTAGAAAAATAGCATAGTATCCTATTGAATAATGAGTGAAGATACAACTTAGTCATTCTCAATTTTCTTGTGGCTCAAATTAATCTATGATATTTTCATATTTGGGACAAATTAGTTCATAAATGATTGTATTATAGAGACTAATTTGTCTCAAATATGAAAATACCAGGACTAATTTGGATTTATTTTTTGTCAAGTAGTACTTAATTATGAGGGTTGTGTATTGATGGTGAACACTGTAGAGTAGTTGGGTATGGTTGACAACACTTATTCTCTCATTGATGATGTCCTGTTGTGTGACAATATCCTACATAATGAGTTGAAATAGGGATTTGTATACCATTCATTTGGAGAATCCTAAATTTTCTGTATTTGTACATCTCAACAATCTAACGGCTCAAGTTTTAGGGAATGGATTATCTCCACCATTCAAACACCTTAATGTCCCTTTTGTATATTGCACTCTTTTTTTTCTTTCAGGGTCCACATTTCACATAGTCATAATGTCACTTGACATAGTTCTTTTTCTTCAAATTGTTACCGATGTTTTAATATCAATGTCGTGTCTGGTGTTATCTGTATCAATGTTTGATAGTATAAATATAACGGTTATGCTTATTATGTGTTTCATGTTTGCATTGCAGTTGGGAATGGCTGGTGCATTGGAAACACTATGTGGACAAACCTTTGGTGCAGAGGAGTATGGAAAACTTGGAAACTACACTTGCTGTGCAATATTAACTCTAACTGTAGTTTGTTTCCCAATATCTCTTGTGTGGATATTCACAGATAAAATACTAATCTTTTTTAGTCAAGACCCTGGAATGTCTCATGTAGCTCGCGAGTATTGCATATACCTCATTCCCGCTCTATTTGGATACGCACTTCTTCAAGCGTTGATTCGCTATTTCCAGACTCAGGGAATGATCTTTCCCATGGTTTTTAGCTCAGTATCTGCTCTATTTTTGCACATTCCTATTTGTTGGATTCTGGTTTTTAAGTTGGGATTAGGACACATTGGAGCTGCTTTAGCGATTGGAATTTCTTATTGGTTGAATGTGATATGGCTTTGGGTTTATATTAAGTACTCTCCATCATGTCAAAAAACCAAGATTGTGTTTTCTACTCATGCTTTACATAACCTACCAGAGTTCTGCAAATATGCTATTCCTTCTGGACTCATGTTTTGGTAAATTATAATATTTCTATAAAATAATGCTGCTTCATTTCATTTTAATTTTATTCTACTAATTTCAATTTTCATACAATATTGTGTAGCTTTGAATGGTGGTCCTTTGAGATTCTTATATTAATCGCGGGGCTTTTACCTAATCCTCAACTTGAAACCTCGGTTCTTTCTGTCTGGTGAGTCTAATCGATTTCATTTCAATTTCAATTTCAATTTATAATGCATTGCCCAAAGGGTGAACTATGCATTTAGTCTATAAAGTTGTAATCTTTGTAGTTGATAGTATTTTAAACTGATCTTTTAAGTTGAAAATTTTCGATCATATTAGCTCTTTTGGATTCATCAAGTTAGTTCTTAAAAATGTTTTGCAGGGACTGATGTGATCAAGAATTTTCGAACACAATTATTATTTTGAAATTTTGTTCATTCATACATCAAGTTCATAGCACCCTACTATATTATGTGGCATGGACTAATGTGATTGAAATTTTTGTGTTGCAATGCAATCTTCTTTCTAACGTAATCTAAATTAACTCTTGCAGCTTGAACACTACCTCATTGCACTTCTTTATTCCATATGCAATTGGAGCTTCTGCAAGGTTTGGTTTGGTCCATACATATGTGACATAATCCTAACAATAATATCATGTGATATTGCAAGATCTTGTGTTTTTGATCTCCCCCATGTCATGATGTTTGTTTGTTTTCGCAGTACTCGAGTTTCAAATGAATTAGGAGCAGGAAATCCAAAGACAGCTAAGGAAGCTGTTAGAGTGGTTGTAATTATTGGAATTGCTGAGGCAATTATTGTCAGCACTTTCTTCCTTTGTTTTAGAAATATTTTAGGATATGCTTATAGCAATGATGAACAAGTTGTGAATTACATTGCCGATATGGTTCCTCTTCTCTGTGTTTCTGTTAGTGCTGATAGTCTAATTGGAGCTCTTTCTGGTGAGTTTTATATTATTAATAATTTTTTTTGCTTAATTATTAGACTAATCTATCAATTAGTGATCTCTCAAGTATTACATTTTCTTAATTTCAAAACTATATGAAATCTGCTCTAATATATAGTCATTAGGATATATGAAAATCTTTCATGTTAGTCTCTAATGTTTTGTCAATATAACAATAGGGATTAATGAGACAAATTTTCATTTACTTTCTGAGGGATTTAGATTTTGTTGCAGTTAGCAATCAACACATTCATGCTTTTATGGACGTCAATGATTATTGAATCGAGATCAAACGATCTAGATTTTAATGTATATTTTGGACCGTCTAATCTTAATTCAACGGCCACAAATATCTCCATTCTATAAACATTTTGTCACTTACATAGTATGTAAATAAAACTTGATTGTAGTTATATTTGTTACTTATATAATGAATGTGCACTGCAGGGGTTGCTAGAGGAGGTGGATTTCAAGAAATGGGGGCTTATGTGAACCTTGGAGCTTACTATATTGTGGGAATTCCTATTGGTTTGTTATTAGGTTTTCATCTAAAACTAAATGCAAAGGGATTGTGGATGGGAACTCTATCAGGATCTGTTTTAAATGTCATTATACTATCTATTGTAACTGCATTAACTGATTGGCAGAAAGAGGTTTGTTTTCTTATACAAATACATAAAACTTTTTCCAAATTGTGCACTTTTTTTCTTTTCAACCACATTTGTTTTTTACAATAATTGAGGCAACTTTTGCATGTGATTGATTGCATTGCAGGCAACAAAAGCAAGGGAAAGGATAATTGACCAGTCAATAAAAACTAACAACACATTGGTGGTGGCATGAAAAACAATGAAATTAATCAAGATAGGAAAAATAGAGAATTGAGAGTGCATGTTGTGCTTTTCATCATTTTGTTTATACAGCTGTTTTATGGTTGTTGAAGTGTTTTTTATTTTTTCATGAACTAACATCTAGACATATTTTGGTTGTACATGTGATTTTTGTACTGGATTTGTATTTGTATGAGAAATCTGATCCTACAAATTTTGAGAGCACATGCTTTGGTACATTAACCAAGACAGATTTGTCGTGTGACCATGGCTTATGATGATATATAAACAATCCACGCCCTTTGTTACATCTGGTCTTTCCAACAAATAGTGATTGAATTGATTACAATAAAATAATTCAATGGATAGATCATAAGGTAAAATTTAATATATTATAGTTGATTATTAGAAAAGGGAGAATATTCTTATTTAAAGAGAATGATTGATATCACATATATGAAATGAAATGATATGGAGCAATCTAGATGTTTTTATCATGATCATTATATGTTTTTGTCGACTTTTGACTTAAATTTTGATTTTTGTGTTCCTGGACAAATCGTGGTACAACTTGGAGAAATTGTGACACGATTTAGCGATTTTTGAAAAAAGAATGGATGTTGCTATTACCGGAAAAATTATGGTAGCACGATTTGGAAAATAATCATGGCACGAATTCGCATGTTGGGTGCAGTTGTTTGTGTATGAATTGGAGTCATGGCGCTATCCGAGCAAATAGCGCGATTTGCTTAGATCTAAAAGTAGTTGTTCACCAATTTGTTGATAGAGCTTGGTAAATCTCATGAAACGAAAGGAGAGAGTCTTTAAGGAACTTAAGAGGCTAAGAGTTTAGTGTCCTTGAGTGAGATTCTTGGGTTGGGATTGGAAAGCAATTGTAAACATTTTGTGTGAGGCAATTGTAAACATCTTGTGCGAGAGAAATCATCGAGTCTCTTGGTCACGGAAAGAGAATCGGAAAAATGGTAGAAATAAGGTTTGTTGTTGGAGAGCTTGTTGAAGTTAAATTCTTATAGCCCTTTTATATCTCTTTGTAAAGAATTCATTGATAAGTGAAGCGAAGAGATCTCTCTTCCATACAAAGGACATTGTCGGGCTGAACTGGGTAAACATATTTTGTTTTGCTTTTTTCTCTTCTCTTTTTATCTTTTGTTTATAGTTTGTGTTTTACGCTTGGTTACTATTATTGTTGTTGCTACTACTTTGATTATTGGTTATTTCTTTCTTTTGCTCTACACATATAAATTTATTGGTGTGAGATTTGAGTCTGAATTCACACAACAATTTTACACAATCAAATTTAAAGCTTTTTTTTTTTTGGTATGAATAATTGAGGCAATCATCCAAATAGAAAAGCTAACTAAAGTCCCTAAGGAAAACATATCGTTTAGCTTCTCTAAAGATATGATTCCAAGAAACCTCGCAGTCGTCCATAGATAAAAAGGTAAAATATAAGAGACAAGGTGTAGTAGGGGTAACTCATTGAACAACACTAACTTATACTAAAGGCCACAATTCATTAATAACTCACCAAACTTCAGTAACAATGGATTTAAATTTGATTAACCTTAATCAAATTTGATTAACCTTAATTTTTAAGTCATCAAATCAACATGTAGTATGAACACATGAGATTGTGGTTAATAATGTTGAAATTCATATATACTCCGGTGTTTAAGTTATCACTATATGCCCAATCACAATTTAGCATCACTTGATTAATTTACTCCAATATATTTGATTTCTTAAAATGAATCTCTTAAGCGACCCCACATGTCATGCTTTAATACTTTTTTTTATTGCATTACACTTTAATACTTTAGAATTCACATTTACATTTATTTTAAATTAAAATATTAAATTTAGTAGCCCCATATTTGATATTTATTTCAATATTTCTTCATTGTTTATTGATAAGCAATCCTCCCTCTTTATTCCCTAGTTATGCAACATTGCATAATTTTAGGCAACATTGTTACCATGTCATGCGTCTCTAATGTCAAAACGAAATAAACAATGATCTCTTAAGTTTAAGAAACCAGATAAGCAACTGACTCCGGAGATACTCTTAGTTAGGTTAAATTTGATTGAATGTAATATTTTTTGTTTCATTTTTTTTATGAATAATGGAAGTGTGTTTGTTTAGTGCTTTTTGTTGGTTTAGAAAACTTAAGATTGTGATTGAACTTCTAATTTTCCTTAATTTTGGTTGCTAGTGCCTCATTGAACTTGCTAGTTATAACTCACACCTTTACATTTCTCTCTTGTCATCGTATACCTCCTGGCCTCAACTCTAATACTTTTTGGTGCCCTCTCATACTAGTGTTTGGTTGATAGATATATTTGAACTTTACCCTATTATTTTGTAAACAAGTCTAACTTTTATTTTATATCCCTATCGAAAAATTGCATATACTACCGTGCACCTCATTAATGGAAATTAAAAAAAAAATGAACGTTGTTGTGTTTCAAAGTCCATTCACGATGACTTAAATATACATTAGTTTATCGGTAAGTTCTAACTCAAGTAACAATTGTCAAAATTATTAGATAGGGTATTAGTTTTTTTTTTTTAAAGATAGATCGGATATTAATGGTGTCCTAGGTTTGAATTTGAAATGTTCAATTTATGTGTGTGCTAACAAGTGTTCCAAGAGCATTGTTTAAGGAATACTTAAAAGGAATTTTGTCTTAGAAATATAAGTCAAACACATGTTAAAGTCATAGTTACATAATTTTTTATGTAAAAATTGCTTCTTTTGGATCCCTAAATAACACCCTTAGGACATTTGTTAACATTTTCCTATTTATTATTATGTGCTCACTTTTGTTTTGTTTTTTAAAATCTTAAAAACATTGATTAGGAGATCTATTTACTAATCTCGTCGATTTGGCTCGATCACCAATATTTTTGCAGTTACGATTACAAAATAGCGAAAAAGAGGATTATAAAAAGAAATTAAAGATAAACATAATTTTGTTTGATCAATTTTTTAGTGTTTCGCCACAACCACAAAGATCCAATAGACGCAAAAGACTTCCTGCTAAAGCAGCATGGACAAAGTCACCTACACTTATTTTTGTTATCATAAGCTCTCATTTGGAATTTAATAGGGGAATCTTCATCAGATGCATAAATCCTTTGTCTGAGAGTTTAGGAAGATACGATACATCTAGTTCCCGCTCAAGCATAGCATCATCGCCCTCAAATAGATTCTTCATACACTTGTTTCCGAGTCTTTTGCACTGCCGAATGGACAAAGCATAGATGGATTTGGCAACGTTTGGTTTTAAATATGACATTGCAACGCCGGTGACATCCACTTTGTCCAACAGTGAAATCTTCAAGATTAACTTGTCATGCAAAAAAGATATTTACCTATTTATTTCTAAAATATATGGATGCTATTCTCATTCCTATTATTTTTTTTAATTAATTTACTAATTTTTCTCTTTGAAAATGGAGTTGGGATCCAAAGTTATGCAATTCCTTTTTTGAAGGAAAAGTTATGCGATTATGTGTTCAATGTATTTGATGAAACAAGAGTAACAAAATTCAGCTGTGGTTTCTTTAAAAACAAAAGAATTCAGCCGCGGTTGGACAAATTAGATGTATTAATCCCGTGGTTTCATTATGTGTTCACGAGAATTCAAATATTAAAAAAAATAAAAAATGATGTATTAATCTTTTGGCATGTGCGTTGGACAAATTAGTACTGGATCATTCAAATTAGTATTGAACTTCTGATTGTTGTTGTTTTTTTGTTTATCTCTATAATATATAGGGTTCTGCAGTTGGATCGCTATATGCAACCTCTTGCTTAAAAAAAAAAAACTTCTAATTGGAGTAAAATTTTATCATTTCTTAACACATAAAATTACATTATGTCCTCTCAATATTATTATCTCATGTGAATTTTTGAAGATCCAATACTTTTATTTGTCATGAGATCCATATGCCACAACCAACTATATAATATGTCTTTTAAAAAAAATGCCCTTTAAACAACATTTTAAACATACTTTGATAAATAATTCAACTATTACCAATCACTATTTGAAACTAGCGAAAAGATGGACACATTGCGCTAACGTTTGAAAATTATAAACGGTGTTTATTATTTTATTTATGAAAATTCGATTTTGATTAAAACTAAAAATATAAATGTTTGTTGCTTTCAAGTTATAACAAACTAAACTAATCATGATTATCTATTTCAAAAAAACAATATAACCAAAAAAAATATAATCTAAATTCTTTTTTTTAATGACACCAACAACAATCTTTATTATAGAAAAAATTGTTTAAGGGTATAATTGTGATAATAAAAAAGTAAGTATAAATATACTAATCTAGTTTGTTAAACTTTTATTTGAATTAATAATATACACTTATCTATTTGTTATATGTGTTTTTTTTTAAGGATTGTTATATGTGTTATTTGTATTGAAAATCAAGAGTAATTTTAAAAAGAGAAAAAGACAATTCAAAAGAGGCAAAATATGTTTTTTTTTTGGTCAAGTAGCGTAGTGGCTAGAGCTCACACAATTTAACTGTAGAGAAGTGGGGTGTCCGGGGTTCGAACCCCGGCTTCTACATATAATATGCAAAATCCATGCCAACGTTATTTTCTTTACTTATAGTATAGATTATATACTACCAATAAAGGGCATACATGATTTTTTTTTTTTATTGTGTAACATATTTTCAATGTACCTAAATTACACTCAAATAAGTGTACTTTTAAATTCATTAATTATGATTTAATTGCTATAAATAGTAGCAGAGGGAGTAGGGGGGCTATAGAGGCCATGGTCTCCCCCGTATTTTTAATAATTTCTTTTATATACTATAAATAACATATAATTCTATTAATATATTAATTAAAATGTTTTTTTTTACCATGTTACTATCTTAATTAGCAACTAATATTATTATTTTATACTTCATATTCTTTTAAAATGTCTCATATTTCATAAATTATATTGATATGGTCCTTCCCACACCAAATTTTATACGGAAAGAATCAAAATGAAATAACTTCGCAAAGTAAAAAATTATATTAAAATTCCTTTAAAAAAAAGCTATATTAAAACAAACAAAAAAAGAAAATTAAAATCTAAAATAAAAAATAAAGGATCAGAAGTATAATTTACTCTTGAGAAATGCTTAATAGTACGGATAGTTGGCAAACGAAATTTCACGGAAGCCTCTAACAGTTTCTTTTCAACGTGTTACACTTTTAAAATAAAAAAATGAGATTAAATTAATAAAACCCGTAATAGAAATAAAACCTATTTCAGCATAAGCACCACTCATGTGATTGCAGGAACTTCAAACAAAGATTTCTCATCCTTCACATGAAAATACTCTCTCCTAACACCACCGCCATCTTCATACACCAAAAACTTTCTTACTAAATCTGAATCCACTCGTGGAACATCCCTTGGACCCAACAACTTCTCTCTCCCACATCGGCTCCACCGTGATATGTTCCCCGTCGCGAGCCGACTCAGCCACCGCATTGAAAAAAAGTGTCCCACCCATTCCATCACAAAGTGAATGGTGAATTTCTGCACCGAGAGTGAACCCACCGCACCTGATGGTTTAATCCTTCTTCAGGTTCTGTGTCGGGTACCAACTATTCAACGAAATGGAAAGACGGGTCGTCGTCTAGGTAGTTTACGGATTCGAGAGTGATGACTATGGTGGCGTGGATGAGAGGAACATTGTCTTGACTTGACTTGTGGAGCAGAAGAGTTCGATGAAGGGATCATGGTGGTGGTTGTTGTGGCGGTGTAAGCGTGTAGGTAGCGGATGATTGTGTTGAGGTTGCGGTCGGTGTCGAGTTGGGAGAGAGGGAGGGTGAGAAGAAAAAATGAAAGTTTGTTCATTGATTTTCAACATTCTAATTGTATAGTTTGTGTTATGTTGTATTGTCATTTCAATGCTACCATTTCATTATTGCTTTGCTTTGTCTGTTTTAAAAAATTGCAGGAAGTTTAGCGCGTGAAAATTGCTTTGTCCGTGAAATTTCGTACGGCAACATCCTGTACCATATAGCAGTTCTCTTTAGTCTTTAATATATTTATATTAAAAAAAATATCTTCTAACATAAATCTCTCCTTGCAAAAATCCCATGCCCCAACAGCCATACACAAATTTTTCTATTTGGTTATTATCGTTTTTTGTGTCCATGTAAATATATTTTTTATTAACCAATTTATCTTTTTGCAATAAATAGAAAAATAGTATTGCAAATAGGAAATGCGGTCCTTTTTATATAATAGGGATTATAACTTACAATTTTTTCTTATTTTTAACAAATATAATACTCCCATTGATTCTTTTTATAAGAATCAAAAGCGTAATTTTTTGGGGTATTTTTATGAAAGAAACATTGACCAATTTTTAAATGTGTTAGATGTTTATTAATTTAATTTGTGCCTATTATTTATTATGAAAAACAAGGTTAAAAGTAAGTAAATATAAAAGTAAGTAAGTAAGTAATCAATGCTGGGATATTTATGAAAAACAATATAAATTTATCTGAATATTAAATGAGTTTTCAAGAAGTTTCGTTTGTCTTCTTTCAAAACAAAAAATTGATGTTTCCTTTGTCTTGATGATTTTGAGAGGTTTTATTTTTTATTGAAAGGATCAGATAAAGTATTTAATACAACATAACATGCATGAATGCACGAGTCATATTTAAAACATGAGTAAGTGAGAAGAGTGGATTATATTGAGAAAAAAATAATATTAGTTGTGTCATGTGTGAAGTCAGTTGGTTGATATTGTGTTTTTGTTGATTGTCATGCATACTTCAAGAATCATACTTAATGCATGATAATGGAAAAAAAAAATTATGTATGATTTATCTAATATTCATTTTTTTTAGTTTGAACTTAATGATATTTTAATTGTCTTTATCCTTTCTTTAGTTAATATTTTTAAATTTTAACACAAATTTTTAAGTTAATAGTAAGATAACCAATTCTAGATAAAATTTAAAATTAAATTCTCAATCAAAAATCTTCTCAAAGTATCAGGTTTGATTCTCCCTGGTACTTATTAAAATTTGATCTCAAATTCCAGGGATACTTGATAAGTTTTACTTACCTGGTGATTAAAGTTTAGATCATCTATTTTTTCTTGAACTAGAACGCCGACCCGTGCGCCGCACGGGTCTGATGAACATGAATAATTTAATACACAATAAAACAAAATACTCTATGTTGGAACATAATTTAAAAAGTCAAAATACATAAACAAAATTTACTGCAGTCACCAAATCTACCGATTCAGGAAATATCGTATCACAAACCATACATGTTACAACAAATATATAAATTGTCTTTAAAGTTAACATATCATATATTATGGAGTATTACACATTCCAAAATACGTACACGACGTATGTCTCATTAATATCTTCACCATTCAAGTGATTCTCTGTTTTTCCCACATGTTTTTCTGTTAGAACATAGCTGCTGGGTCCAAGTCGCCTACTCTGCTTGAGACTTTCAGCATTCGATTTCCTTTGAAAGTCTATTTCTGTAAAAGAATATTAGAAGCGGTTATTGCGTAAATACAAACGTTTGCAAAAGAATATCAGAAGTATTTGTTGCTATAAGCCTATAACAACTACTTCTCTAAATTACGATGAGCTGAAACATACCAATGCGATTATTAAAATCCTACAATTTCTAAATCAGAGAATGCAGAGCAAATTAGTATGTGATGCTAAAACAACTACTCTCTAAATTACGGTGAATAGAAATATAACAATGCAATTGTTAAAAATCCTAAGATTTATAAATCAGATAATGCACATCAAATTACTATGCGCTGCTATAACAACTACTTCTCTAAATTACGGTGAACATAAAAAACAATGAACCATCCAAATGCTTTTCTCTAGCTAACTAAGACAAAATACATGAAAAAAATGGTAACAAAGCTGCCGTTTAGACTTCATGTGCTAATTTCAAAAGGGATATAAGTTATCGAAGAGACTTATTAAAATAACAAAAGCAATTTGAAAGTTCTATTCATATATAACAAAATTTATTGTCGACACCAAATCAATTTCATAAACAAAAGAACTATTCATTAAAAACAAAATGAAGAGTTGATGTTAATAATATGTATCTCACAATCAAGATACCAGCCAGGGTCACATATGCATATTCTCAAAGTTGTTTCTTGCTCAATGACCTATTTGAATCTTCATCAAGAGAAAGAAACATGCCTTAAGAAAAATTAAGCAAGAAAATTGAAAGTGTCAAATTCTAGGTATGTGTCACAAAGCGAACAAACTTAAAAGTGTAAACAATGTTAATAATCATGTTCAGAATAAGTTTATTGAATAATTAAAAAATTAAAGAAGAATATTTAGATGATAAAGTCATAAAGCAACATATTTTGATCCCCCATTTTCATTTCCCTCTTTGTAAACTTTTATCCTTCCATCCATTAGGCCATCAATATTATAAATTTATGGAAAAATTAAAATAAAACTCAATTGACTTAGTAACACAACACCTTTCAATCACAATTTATAACTATTAAGAGGACCCTATTTACACATTCAGTCAGTCAGATACCACACAACTACTTCAAAGGTACCTTGTAATATATAACAATAGCAGATATGAAACAGACAGATTCAAAATGTCAAAAATACAATGACAAAACTTACTAAAATTGATATTCAATAACTTTGATTATTATATATGTTTTTCTATTGGAATTTAAATAAATCCTGTATAATTTAAAGTACAGTAGCACTTTCTAAGTCAGAAGATCAAGTAAATAAGGCCTATTTAAAAAAGAACTCATTAGAACACAGTGACCTAATTTGGTCCATGTAGCCGACCTCACTTCGTGGGAGAAGGCTTGGTTGTTGTTGTATAAAAGCGGAGAAAATGAAACTCAAGAGAGAGCTGCCTATGAATTAAAAAAAGAACTCATTTTTAACAAAATATGAATCAACATAGGATATTTATATCCAGTAAGTGCAGACATATATCCCGACAAAGTGGTGTAATGTTACATAATACAAACTTAGAATATTGCCGACAAAAAATGAAAACATTAGAATCTTAGACAGAACACAGTACAAAATATATTAAATGTTTAAGTACAACTATTTCTATATTCTTAAATTGGTTCCCCACACCTACCAGTCCAAGAAAAGCATAACAATGTTTGAAAGTAACTTGCCCAACTATACACAAACTTGTGTTACTATAACAGGAGAAAATGAATAGTTACCAGTCTTAGTCATCTTAAGGGAATAGATTCTTGCACTATGGTATGTTCCTCTTGTGTTTAGTTCCTGCACGCTAAATCTGCACAACCCTTCAAGGACAACTATATATGTGACCCTCCCATTTGGTTTCTCCACTCCCCTCGATAAGTGTAATGCTCGAGCAGCTACCCCCTGGATTCATTTGGCAATTTCATTTCTAAAAAATCCACAAAGATTGTCGATACAACATTATCATGCAGATGCTCAAATGAACTATATAAAATTCTTTTAAGAGAATTAAACTACCTGTTATGCCAATGAACAACATCATTCTGAACTTTGGTATTAGAATCTGATGAACCACCATGAACTTTGGAACTTTGATTTATAGAATCTAATACTGTGAAACCCAGTTGCTTAGTTTCAGCAGAAGCAGCAATATCACATAAAGGCAAGATGCCAATCATCCCTTTCTCTTCTCTTTGCCACAGTTCTTGTTCCATCAACTTCACACCACATTCAATAAGGAAACAATCTCATAATCCATTGTTACAACATTTTTCAAGAACAAAAAAAAAATCACTTTTTTAAACAAAATAATCACTTTCTAAAACTTTGAATTGGAAAATATATTTCAATTTAAAAACTTTGAATTGGAAAATGAAGCAAACATATCACTGTCGAGTGACTTCGCAACTAGAACATCACTTTGTGGTAGGAAAATAAAATACTGCATATTAATATAATTGGGAAGTCGACCAGGATCAATTTTGAAGTATTGGAAGGTGTGACTAAGATTAAAGCTAAAACTGAAATTATCATTTTAACCATGACAATATCTTGTACCTACTTAGTAATATTTTTTTTTTTTGCTTCTGCGTTTCTCAAAACCCGAAAACCACAAAACCCTAATCCAGCAACAAACACATTGTACCTTGAAACCCTAAAATCTCAAACAACACCATTATGTTGAATCTTATATTTTTTCCAATACAATATCCATGGGATACTCTCCACGCAATAAGGGGTTTCTGATAAAAAGGTCAAATGGTAGGATTACATGGGCGAGAAGGAAGTAACACACCATAATCGATACTAAAAGTACAATAGATTATGTGTTTTTATTTGTGTTTGTTTATCCTCATTCTTTGTTTTTTTTTCCTTTCCTTTTAAATATGTTTGTCTTTTCTATTTTTTATTCATCTTTCTCTTCTTATATTCGGTGTGACACCTAATGCTGACAATGAAAGACGATGATTCTAATTCGAGTATCATAAATTTATTATAGACTCATTAGTTTGTTATTAGATAAACAAATAAGGTTGTTAACGTTTTTTTTTTCCTTCAATTGGTCATATGTCTAACTAACTCTCATCACAAGGAGCGAGAGTATGCATATATAAACATTTTTTATTAAAAAAACATTTTCTCTCCCTTTGTTCCAATTAAACATGCTTTCTAATTATTCTCAAATAGAAGTAGAAATTAAACATCACTTGCTAGCCAGAAAAGAAGCCCCAATTGAACGTGCTCTTATCAACAAAATTAAGTATATGTGCAGAAGAGAAATTCAAAAATACTAAAATAATTTTGAAATTTGGCTATGAAAAAAGTGTGGAAGAGTTAATTGACTTTACAGTTATAAAATTAAGACAAATATAAACTATTTGTAAAAAAAATAAAGATTAAATATTTAATAAAGTGAAGAAGGGTGGATAAATTGAAGATATGATCCTTCATTTAAGACTATCTTCATTTATTTCATTTGAAGAAACAAAAATAAAAAGAAGTTTGAAAAAATTATAAAATCATTTCATGAAGTAGCCTAGCAGCTAGAGAAATTAGGTGAATAAATAGGGTGTTTAGGGTTCGAACCCTGACCTCAAAATATATTATGCATTATCCCTTACCAAGTGAACTAAACTCACATAGATGGTGGGACGCAATTTATTGTCAATTTATAAGAAAGACACATGAAAAAATTAATGAAATTCATTTGTGAGATCCACTTATTAAAATGGACCCCACTAATTTTCACATTTATTTATCTCTTTTATAAATGAATAATAATTAGTAATATGTAAATGATGAGAATCTAAACTCAATGTGACCAACTTAATGGTATAACCATAGTTGTTAAGATACAAGATAGTATTTTATAATATTTCAATGTTCTCCATTACCAAGGTTTTTGAAATCTAAATATAAAGGTGTAACATTAAGCGAGTTAAAATCTTTTTTATATATCTCAAAACATTTAAATTTTTTAGGGTAAAAAGTCATTTTTGTTCCTTAATGTGCAACAAAAATCTATTACAATAATTTTTCGATGTATCAAAATTTTAAAATAATTTTTAATTGTACACCATATTAATCTAGTCTATGATATTAAAATGCTCTATAGAGATTTAGTTACGGTCATATTAGGTACCGTTTTACCATACTTTTTTACGGTCTAAAAGCTACTTTAAAACAAAGTTAAAAGACCTTTAAGAAAGAAGGTAAAGTTGTTTGGTTTTTTTTTTTTTTTTTGAATAAGCTAAAATGAAATTTATTTAAAACACAAAAGAATCCTAGCAAGCACAAGAAATGCTAGGTTAGGAGACTTAAAAAGCAACATACAATGGAAAAGTGAGCCGTATATATGCGGAACACCCAAACAAACACTCATACAAACAAACAAAAAACACCCTCCATTGAGGGCCCTCAAAACCAATAAAAAACTAAACATCAAACAAAGAAGTCATCTTCAAAAACCAAAGTCTAAACGTCTGCGCAATAGCAGAAACAAATCTTGTGCCAAACCGTTGAAAAACTTCTCCAAAATAACCATCAAACTTACTAAAAACCCATGTAACCCCACCTTAAACAAGCCACACCGTTTAACATGAAAACCTTCATCAACAACAAAACTCATAGAAGAAAAATCACAAAAAACATAACCACCACAAGCACCACAACCAAAACTACCATTAACCGCCACAAAAACCACCATTAATCCTCACCAAAAACCTCCATGAGCACCACCACAAAAGACCTGGTATCAGCACCACCATAAAAACCACCACGAAGCACCATAAATCAACACAACTAAAAAAACAACCTATGAGCTCCTCAATATTATCACCACAAACAAAACTCACGGAAGTCATGTTAACCATGTTTCAAACCAAAAAAATTTAAGAGACCTAACACCAAGGGTAGTGACTAGTGGCACATGAATAATACAAACGGTGGTATGTACTTTTCTTTTTGGTTGAACAAACAAAAAAATTTGCAAGCACAAGGAAACACGAAAGTGACGAAAAGAATTCAGAAAACCCAAAAAGAATCAATAGCCAAAAAGAATCGTATATGTAGAACGGAAGCGACAGCTAGAACTGAGAATTCAACAGAACCAAGAAGGAATCAATCGAAAAAGAAATTTCGGTCTCCACGGCTAGACCTAGAACAAGAAAGACGTGAAAAACAAAGACTTTGGATCGCAACTAGAATGATACCATGTCACAAATTACGTCGAGAACCATGAACTACGTCGAGAACCACCACAAAAAACTAGCAGCACCACCACCACAAAACCCCTCTGAAATCCATCACAAACTACCACAAAAACGCAGCAAACTAACACCACCATGAACGCCAGCGATGAAGAAAACAACCGTTGAGAGAAATCGGTGGCTGAGTGATGCGGACGGTGATGTAGCATATTTACGTATATCAAAAGTAAGTATTTATATATCGTCTCCTCAGGGACTAGTGCGATATCCTGGATTGTTCGACATCGATTACCATTTTAAGTTGAGAGAGTAATTTGTTTGTTTGTTTAAAACCTAAATATCTACGTTATAAAATTAAAACTTGAGATTGATAGGGCGTAAAGCTTGTTAGGATTAGAGTTCCTTAATCAAGCATCACACGTAACCTAAAGATCATGCATGGATTCTA
>Ga0315915_1001057_pt1 | contig 32130 bp, 17 predicted proteins | sample MpolbnodulesMG_FD_207738 | JGI IMG/M metagenome (GOLD analysis project Ga0315915, IMG submission 207738) | Medicago polymorpha root nodule microbial communities from Los Angeles, California, United States - branched nodules | ecosystem: Host-associated > Plants > Roots > Nodule | place: USA... | reverse complement strand
CTCTCTTTCCAGGTAGTAACTATTTTTCTTTTCAATTTCAGTCTTTACATATTAATTAGCTTATTTGTAAGTAACTAATTGAACAAACAAAATTGAAATGGTATCAACGTCATGATTATGACCCTTTTGATAACCAAACCAAGATGAATGAATGATCAAAGGATGAATTATTTTAACTATAAAGAATAATCCATAATCAAATTCTTAAAAATTTGTAAATTTATTATCTTAAATTTGAGATTGTATGGTGCCCCATGTTAGCAAATTCATATTTGATCAATGTTTCAATTGGAAACTTGAAAGAGATTTGGTAATGAGAAACCCAACCAGAAACAAGAAAACAACACACACGTTTTGTACCGAAAATGGGACGACGGTGCCCTGGTGGCAGTGCCGCCGACGAAAGGGAGATGGAGGGGCGGCGTTTTTCTGAGATAAAGAACGAGTGCGTGTTGGAAGAGCATAGGCGTGTATTTTTATTTTCCAGTAAACAAATGTTTTTTCTAAGCCTTTTAATCTCAGCCATTGGTTTTATATTTGCCACATGTCAAACATCCATGAAGTGAAATGGTATAAATGGAGGCTCCTTAAATGAAGCAATGATGCGCTGGTGGAACTTAATGGTGATTAGTGAGGTTCATTCTATTTAGAAGTTAGAACAAGGTTTAGAAGGGGTGAAGATCCTCTTCATTTTCTAAATAAATGGAGATTGTCAACTACTATAGTTTTGAAGTAAATATATGATATAAATGCACATATTTCAAGAATTGAAAACATTAATATCACATATTTACTTCAAAACTATAGTAATTGACAATCTTCATTTATTTATGAAATGGAGAGGATCTTCACCCGTTTAGAAGCCAAGAATTAGGAATTTTGCTCTTCTCTCAACACGAAACATTCGCTCCCAACTGAATTTTTAGATATACCTCTGCGTGAGTTAAGTCACGCTGCGTGACTTAACTAACGCACCTCATATCTCAGCGTGACTTAAGTCACGCACCACTGGCATGTGCGCGAGTTAACTCATGCAGGTTGGCCGGTGGTCTTATCTCAAGAACACGCGTTTTTAGTTGGTGGTCAACTTTTCAACCTTCATTCTACACGTTTTTTTTACAAGTTTTACACGTTTTTTTACTACATTTATTGTAGTTATAATCTATGTTACCATTTCAACCTATAAACACCCGTCCAAACTTCCTCATTTCCTCGCACCATCTCTCATTCTCACTCTCTCCCCTTATTCTTTTCCTTCTTTTTTTTTGTCTTTATTTTGGTGTAAAAAGAGGTTAATCGAGGGGTAAAAATAGGTCAATCGAGGGGGTAAGAATAGGCCGATCGGCTTGAGGTAAAAAGAGGTCAACCGTTGGGGTACAACTAAATTTGCTTCTTTTTACCGTGGGTAAAAAGAATCTTCTTGGGATATAAAAAGAACTTGATTTAGACTTACCCCAAGAGTTGATGTCTTTTTACCCCCTATCAGATTGGTCTCTTCTTAGCCCAAGGTTGGTCTCTTTTTACCCCAAAGAAGTAGATTTAGTAAATTCGAATAAAATGAATCAATTATTGTAATTGTATCAATCATATTAATAAAATGAAATGTTTTATGTATTATTTTTGTTCCATTATTTTTTATTTTATGATTATTTTTTTTCAAATTTTTTTCTTGTTATTTATGTATTATTTTTGTTCCATTCTTTTTATTTATATAGAATAAAAAAATTCGAATAAAGACTAATTAATTTCAACGTGAATTCGAATAAAAATTGTGTATTAAATAAATTTGAATAAAGATTAATTAAACTCAGCGTGAATTCGAATAAAAATTGCGTATTAAAAAAATTGGAATAAAGACTAATTAATTTCAGCGTGAATTCGAATAAAAATTGCGTATTAAATAAATTCGAATAAAGACTAACTAAACTCAACGTGAATTCGAAAATAAATTACGTATTAAATAAATTTGAATAAAGACTAATTAAACTCAACGTGAATTCGAATTAAAATTGCGTATTAAAAAAATTTGCATAAAGACTAATTAAACTCACCGTAAATTCGAATAAAAATTGCGTATTAAATAAATTTGAATAAAGACTAATTAAACTCAGCGTGAATTCGAATTAAAATTGCGTATTAAAAAAATTTGAATAAAGACTAATTAAACTCACCGTGAATTCGAATAAAAATTGCGTATTAAAAAAATTCGAATAAAGACTAATTAAACTCAACGTGAATTCGAAAAAAAATTGTGTATTAAATAAATTCAAATAAAGACTAATTAAACTCAGCGTGAATTCGAATAAAAATTGCGTATGAAGAAAATTCGAATGAAGACTAATTAAACTCAACGTGAATTCGAATAAAAATTGCGTTTTAAATAAATTCGAATAAAAGTTACATTATGTTACATAAAGTTTCTAAATATGTTTTTATCATTACATTGCATTACATTCGGGTAGAGCCTTCCAACTACAACATTGTCTTACCTCTGAAATGAGGTAAATTCAAACTTGCTAAACGGCAGCTCTCAAGCATTCATCCGGAAGTTCTATTGTTTCATTTAAAAGATTAAAATCTTGTTAGTTTGGTTTAGATGATGATATTCAAGTGTCAAAAGAATGTGGTACATTCTTTGACACTTGAATATCTTCATCTAAACCAAACTAACAAGAATTTAATCTTATGAAAGGAACAATAGAACTTCGGGAAAAATGCTTGGGAATTGTCGTTTATTAAGTTTGAATTACCCCATTTCAGAGGTAAGACAATTGTTGTAGTTGGGAGGTGCATTCCTTACCTAATCACGATATTCTAGCGGAATTAAACTCTTGAGAATATCTTTAGTTGATCTCAGCAACGTTACACGCATATCGATCCACTGGAACATGTTGTGCTTCCAAAACATGGTCCTCATGTTATCGCCGTTCATTAATTCCACCCAAGTGAATGATACTCTTCCATTGTCGAGCGTTGAACGTTTATACCGAATGTATTTCACCCTCCTTGTGTCTTTGGGGTTGACTCCTTGGTTGAATTCATTAAGTTGATCCTTGATACCTCTTAATGTGACACCAATGTATCGAACCTTCAACCTCTGAGGTTCTCCACCGTTGAATTGTGCTTGAACGTTGAACATATCAGTCATTGCTTCAAATCTACACAGTAAGAAATTAAAAACAATCAATGAAAACTCATTCAAACATTTCAGCAAACACATGAAGTGCAAATTATACATAAACCCTAAAACTCATAAATGCAACATAAACATGCAAACATCTAAACAATTAAGCAATATAAGTCATTTAAATGTAACATTGTATCATTTCTTGCAAAAAAAAAAATCAAATTTTAAACAAACCCTAAATCTAAAAAAATTCTCTAAAACTCAAAACTACAACATAAACATGCAAACATCTAAACATTTAAGCAACACAAGTCATTTTCATGTAAACATTGTGTGACTTCTTGCCAAAAAAACCAAAATTTAAACAAACCCTAAAACTAAAAAATTCTAATTTAAGAGAAAAAGTCTAACATATAAACATAAAAGGTTAATGGTGTTTGATTGTAAAAACTTAATTGTTATTGGAGTGTTGTTTGATTGGAACTTGAAGGAATTTTGGATTTGGGTGATTTGAGAGAGATTTTAGATGAGAAATGAGGTTCTGTCTGTCTTTAAAACAACACGCAACGTGAGTTAAGTCATGCTGCGTGAATTTTAACACTTGCGTTAGTTAAGTAACACAGAGGTATTTTTGGTGTTTCAGTTGGGCGAGAACAAAATATGTTGGAAGAAGAGCATGATTCAAAAATTAGTTATTATGATTTAGACAGAGGGTTCACTCTAATGAAGCAATAAATGCATAGATTTGGTCCACGAATTAAACGAAAATGACCTAAACTTAGACAATTGAATTTACTCTTCTCAACAACAAAAAGGAGATTAAATGTTAACTCATAAAATTAAACATCGTGTAAATCAAGTGATACATGAGAGTCAAAGAGTTAAAACCAACGAGAGAATGATAAGAAAGCATAATAAAGAAAAGATGAATGTTATTTGAACAACCAATTTGGTTGACAACTTATATGACAACCATAATTTACAAAGAAAAAATAGGTATTTACACGGAAACCAAAACAATAGAGAGATAAAGTAAAAAATAATGTGAGTATGAGAGAGAAAGTTGTCACAAAAGTTGTCACTAAGCGGATGTTCAAATATCATTTCTCTAAAGGAAACATGCCAATAACATGGTGAACACATATGACAATAGGTGGTTCTAAATAATTTGGTAAGAGATTCGACGGGTGTTTGGGGTATACAAAAATATATGGTGAAAAGAGAGGCTAATTATTATGTAAATATTTGACCAAAAATATATTTAACCCGAGATATAATTTCACAGGATTTTGCATCTTTGGATAAGGAAATTTTCTCTATAACTTTTTTGACAAGTTGATGGTACAAGATAAGGGTTAAGCATCCGAAGCTTAAGATACGGTTTTCTGCTCCCGTTGTTCTTTCTTTTCTTTGTAACGATATATGTTAACATATGTATCTAAACCTCTTTTAAATATGGTTTCACGATGAACATCAACTTATTTATTGAATTCGATTAATAAAAGTTTTTATTCGGTTTATGATAATTGTAGCCTAATCTAATTTGCGAATGTTCTGGACGTTATGATGTTTTTTTAACTAACAGTCGACGTGATCTCTAAGTCAAAGTATAAGACTAGCTATCATACCTAATAAAGATTTGCAAAGATAATTTACAAATTATGATAGGGGTTTGCTAGAACACACCCACTAATTTTTATGTGGGAGTGTTTTAGCAAAGCTACACCCTAGAGTGTATTTAACCATTTTTCAGTTATTCATTTGTTAAAATACTCCTTTTAAAAAATAAGTGGGTGTATTCTAGCAAATTCCTATAGGATTTGCTAGAACACACCCACTTGTTTATTTGCTAGAACACACCCACTTGTTTTTTTAGAAGGTGTGTTATAGCAACATACACCTTAAGATGTATTTATTAACTTTTTAGTTGAAACTTGCTAGAACACTCTCACATAAAAACTAGTGGCTTGCAAATCCCATTATGATTTAGAGTCCCCGTTACCAATATTTAGTAGGGACCGCTTTTCCATAATAGATTTGGTTTATTTACTAATTATGGATTTCATTAACTTTCAATTACTTAGTTTCGGTTTATGTTCACTCATTTTTTTCATTCCTTCTATTATTAGTAATATATTTCTGGTGTGTTGCGAATGATTGCTAGTTGTTGAGACTTGAGAGTATCGACCTAATTGAAGACATAGCTCAATAGTAATATTCCTTTTCCATGTTGTATCTCTGTTTACAAACTTTGCACTGTTCTCACCCACTATGGTTGCTGGTTGCATGATGGATTGAGTAGCCTAGTTGGAATGCTAGCTAATTTCTAAACAACTTATTGTTAGATACTAGTTTGTAATTTAAACAAAAGTTCAAGCTTATAAAAAAAGCACCGTTAGAATACACTAGTTTTACACTAACGTCTAATAATAATTCAATATCTGACAATTATATTTGATGGAAAATTTGTAAACGGTGATCAACAGAGTAAGCATGAAAAGTTGACAATCATATTCTATGTACCACGCGTTCTTCATATTATGCTCTCTATTATTTCCCCTTAATAAAAATAAAACCATTCGATAATTCCAAAGAAGTGTAACTTGAGTATACACGATGAAGCAACAGTGACCACCTTGGAGTTGGACATTGCCTCAATCCGCACTCCAAAATAGAAAATGTAACCAAACACACAAATATTGACGTACATAACTAGAACACTATAACACAAAATGAAAACAAAGATTACTTTTGGGATCATCCATGATTCCATATGCCTACATCAGGAAAAACGACATACCAAATTCATTTTTAGTTAACCAAGCAGAAATTGTTAAAAAAAAAAAAGATTTATTATATTGGGCAAGAGAAAGGTAAGAAGAAAGGGTTTTGAATATAGGTAACCTAAGACTAAGAGTGTCTTGTTAGTATTAGTAGTAACATTTTCCAAGTTTGTTTCGGTGCTAGGAATTGTCCATATACTTTTGAGACTTCTTTTACATTGATTCATATTCTAAGATGTATAATATAGTTTTTGAAATGTAATCAATATATGGGTGAACTAAGTAAATTGATTAAAAAAAAAAATAATGTCTTATAATTAATATTCCTCTCAATATTTTTTATTTCTACCAACTGTTAGCTGCTAACTAAATTCTTCTAATGGCCAACAGGTAACAGCCCACGTATAGGTACCCCGTGCTGTGAACTGACCCACCAGATACTGACTCCCACAAGTCCACACAACTACATATCCATTTGGCCAGCACGCACTTTAGACTATATAGTTGGAGTGTTGAGCATTTAATAGTGGTGGCTAACGATTTTTAATTTTTTGTGAAATTATAACAATTGAATAATTTAACAGTCATCTACTAAAAATTGTTATTGGATAGTAGTATATTGGATGGTAATTGTAAAATGAATGATGAACTGGCTGGATATTGTTATGTGACAAAACTCATTTAGGTAATATATATTTGAATATACTTCTTAAAACCATGTATATTAGTCACCTTGAAAAACATTTACACTTAAAATGTACATAAAATAAGTTCACTCAGTAAAATCATTATATTCTTAATATTCCTAAATTAGTATAAGTTTTTATAGAACTCTTTATACATTTTTTTATAAGAGAAATGAGTCGTCATTTGTTCTTTGTATATAACAATTTTTTATATGAGAAATGATTTTTAGACATAAAAATTTGTTGTCAAAGTGCATAAATGATAAAAAGTAAAACGTAGAAGAGAGATAAAAATAAATACATATGATATCAATATTTTGATGTTCAAATATATATATTTGGGTTGAGAGATGAAGAAGTCAATGTGTGATAAGAAAAACAAGTGATATTAGAAAGAAGGAATTTATTTAAGTCTAAGAAGTAGGCGGTGGAAAGGAAGTCAAAGTAATATTAAATTAACGACCCACGGATGGAGTTATATAAATGCCCATCCTTTGGTCTCATATATACATGCTGTTAAGGGCCTAACCAAATTAACAAAATAAATTGTATAAAAGGAGCTTTAGATGATGCACATTGGCATCATCGAGTTCAATATCTAGCTATCTTAGAGATTGTGATTTTGAGAGAAATCATATGATATGGCTACTGCTGGAAATGGATTATTCTGGTCATTGTATGAAGGAAGCATATCTGGCTATGACAATACTTTTGAAAAGAGACCTTACCACCGTAAATGCGGTTGTGCACTTCATAATAAAAAGTCACGTATGAACTACAACCACATGCTATCAAGTTGTTGTAACAGGACTGTGTCTTATCCTATCAAGAAAGAACGTAGGAGTTTGGTCTTGAAAACAGCTTCAACTTCTCTTTCTTTTCCAACTAATTCTTCTTCTCAAATAATGATCAGTTTGGCAAACCTTCAAGAGCAGGAGGAGGAGCCTAATCAAAAGTCTTTTTAATTGATTCAAGGTTTGAGAAGAATTAATTCATGTGTTTCATAATAGTTAATAGAAATTACTTAGGTAGCTAGTTTGGTCCTCTCTTCCTTTTAAATAAGTTGAACTGGTTGAAGTGATCGGATTTTGATCTGAAGCAATCTGTTGAAGTGTCTGTATTCTACTGCTTATAATTATAAGCTGATTGGTGTTTGTATGGACGTACGCTATTAATTTGGTTCATGCACATTTCTCACCTACGGTTACTCTGCTTTCATCGTTTATGTATTAGAAATTATAAACTCCATTTTCTTCAAAATTGTAATTATATTATATGGTAATGGACTTTCTTTTGTATGTACCTATTCTTAGTTCTTGATCTCTGCCTATAGGCACTTCATCTTCTTCTTTAAGTAGGTTGTGCTATAAGTTTTGTTTCCTTTACATACTATAATCATGTCGTAGACAAAGGTGCGTGGAGTGAGAGAGTACCCCTCCTTCCCCCGTTTTTCTCCTCCAGAGAAAAGATTGGAAAATAAGCAACCTAGTTTACACATGAAACTATGTCATGTATACTCGATCAATTTAGTTTTCCTTCATTTTTTTTATGTATAAAACATAAAAATGTTGTTAATTAATATCGTTATGAAGCACATACACGTTGAGGGATGTTGTTAATTAATTTAGGGATGTTGTGGTGTCGAACACGTGCTGATGTCCCACACCGACACGACACAAATAATTATATTGAATTATATGATTTTTTTTTAATTATTATCAATGTTGACGTGTCAGTGTTCGTGTTGTATCCAATGTCCGTACTTCATAAGTATCGATAATATATCTATGTCCGTGTCGTATTCGGGGTCCAGCAACCCTATATGAAAAGCATTATGATCTCTGTCACCATCTCTAAAATACTTTGAGGTGACTTTCCTATTCTCATGGAAGAAAAAAATCCTACTCCACGAAGTCTTGAATAAGGTATTTCCCACAAAGATCTCTAAAATACTCTGTTAACCAAGACAAATGCATGACAAATGCATATAAGTGAACCTATATAAATTAACGAGACTTACCTAAAATGATCGTAATCAGACATATTACTTGTGACTACTCAATTTTAAATTTATAACAAATTAAATAGAAAGAGTATTTTGATATCTCTTAAATGGACAAACATCATCTAGAAAAATCATGTTTGTTTAACTTATGGCAAGAATTAAGACATTTCATATAGACATTTTCCTAAGAACAATAAACTTGCTGAAAACAAGTACTGTTAGAAAAACGTTATTTTTGCTCAAAAAAGAAGAAGAAAAACGTTATTTAATTAGTGACCTAACATTCAACCACTATATCACAATTCACAAAATAATGGCCACTAAACATTTTAAGGGCCGAATTATAGACATTTTTTAGTTGGAAGTAATCTAGACAATTTAAGGGCCGAATTATAGACATCTTTTTAGTTAGAACAACGTTATTTAATTAGAGAGCTAACATTAGCAATGATTTAATGCCACTAAGTTAATATTGATAATTTAGTGATCATTTATACAGACATATTTTGGGTAAACAAAGCTAATCTATTAGCCACATTAGAAGGATTGTTAGGTCTATAATTACTTATAACTTACAAGGATGGTGTGTGTGACATTCAGGAGCGGCCCTACATACAACGGTATGTAGGTCTGAGCCCTCACTACTTTGATGGAGGATTACTAAGTAAAAATATGTCTTTTTTTGAAGTGTAAATGTTTTGACCTTGAAATTGTAGTAATTAACGTTAAAGACAAAATTCTGGCCCAAAAAAAACTTCAAAGACAGAACCTTTCATGCTTAGAAGATCACGCCCCACTTTAGTACATTTAGTTGATTAATAGAATATTTTTTTTGGAGAGTTCTATATAGTTTGAATGAAATAACAAGGGTGACATAGAGTTGTACCAAAAAAATAAAAAACGGGTAGGTGAGTCTAAGATCATAAAACGAGAAGAGTACAAATTTGTTCCTACTCAAAAAAGTACCCTTTAGGCTTAGCATAATAGATTCACCAAGACACCTCCTAGTGATGTACGTCGTGTTAACAGTCTATTTTAACTAGAAGCCTCAAGACTAAACTTGTCTAGAAATTAACTGGAAAATAATAAAAATAAATTCACTTTTTCTCTTGATTTCATCATCCAACTACATTATAAATGTTTGAAAGAAAAAAAGGTAGAATCACCAACCTACAAACACAATTAAGTATAGAAGAATATGGCTGGAGCATCTCATATGATGCTTAGGTGTGTCTTTGAAGGAAGCATATCATCACACGACAAGGAAGTTGAGCGAAGGCCATACCACAAAAAATGTGGTTGTGCATTGCATAACTTGGAAGAAATTTGCAACAAAGCTTGTCCTCCACAAAGATATGTTTCGTTCAAGAAGAAAATTTCATGGACTCGTTGTTCTGTTTATACAACACCTTCCAAGTTTTCTTCCCCTCTTTATAAAACTATATTGTCTATACATGAATAACATGGAGGAGGTTGCATGTGATCAGTTGTGTGTAAACCATAAAATTAGATTGCTACTTATGATGTACTTAGGGATTTAGCAGAAAACGGTTAAAAGTGAGGAGGTCTTTTTTATTTTAATTCATGTTTTAGTGGATATTTAGCGATGCGACTTCTGATCGAAAGTGTGATCACATTGAATTCTTCTATTTTCTCAAATTATTATCATTATGATATCAGATATGGTTTACACGTTGCTTTAATGCTACTATGATCAAGTGGTGGTATCATTAGGTTTGATCGATCTAATTTAAATATATTGCACTCTGAAATGTGCTACTGTATTTTGACTTTGGTATTGGGTGAAAAGTTGTGGTGGTAAAAATGAAAATATAAGCTGAATTCTTGATATTAATATTCATTCTATATGACTGTAGTCAAAACAGTACTATTCGAATCAAGTAATTTCTTTTCCAACCCTCCATACTTCTTAAAATCTTTTAATTTATCCAAATTTTAAAACTCAAACGTGTAGAAAAAGGTGCAATGAACCTTTTTTCTTTTTTTCTTTCATATACTTTCTGATATTAAAGTATGAACAACTATGAAGGGCTTGAGAAGTGTAGAGTGAAAAAGAAATGGTATTTAAATTAAGAAAAAATCCGAGTACAATTTTTTAGGTTTTTTCCGAATGGTTCTTGATTAAAATTATCATAATTTTCTCAAATTCATATTTTTCTCAGAAATTGTTAAATTAAAAAATAAATAAATGAATCTGTCATATTGGGACCAATCATGCAAGAACCCACAAATAGGTGTTTATTTTAATGCACGGGAGCACCAATAAAAGTATAACAAAAAAAAAATTGAATAATGGAATTAAGAATTGGAATTTTAATTTCAAGTGCTTTTAAAAAAAAATGTTTTGTTAATTTTTCATATAAAAATTTAAATAATCATCAAGTAACTACATTACGTAGTTACTTGATGATTATTTAAATTTTTATATGAAAAATTCGTTATATTCTTAGAGACTAAAAACTTATTTAATCTTAAAAAATTGTTTTAAATCTTAAATGATTTTTTTAATTAAAAAGTAAACAATTATTCATCATTTAAGATTTAAACGATGAATGTAGTAGACAACTCTTTTATTGGTACAACCCCACATGAAAAAATATTTGAGCAACTCTTTTATGTGTGTGTGGGAAACAGAGGATCTGGATCCCCTTCTGCGTTTTGTCGCCTCTGTTGGACCAAAATATTTCAGCTACTTTTTGTTTATAAATAGCAACACTGTTCGCCTGACTTTTATCAGAGACTGACTAACTTGTCTTTCGTGCCACAAGGGTTTCTCTTCTTCTCCACACACATTCTCTCGTACTTTTTCTTTATTCTTTTTCGATTCCTACTATTTGCTTCAATGTTTTTTTTTTATTGTTTAGCGATTCAAATATGCTATGTTATGTGTTTTATATTTCCCACAAGGATAGCTATTTATATTTGTATCAATTGCAGTAGGCTTATGATATTTTTTTAGTTGATGGTGGATGGATTGTTTAATTGAATACAACTTTATTTTACAATTTTGTTTTATTGGCCGGGGAAGATGAAGGATAGCCGAGGGGAGAGATTATTTTTAGGGTTTATTGTTTTCCAATATTGTAGTGTAGGATTTGTCCAGTCTAGGAGACAACTAAAGTTCTGAAATTTTTTACATGTATTAATGACTTAAAAATAAATTACCACTTTCTCACCATTAATATCTTCCCTCTCTATTCTGTGTAAATCAAGCAATGAAGACTGTTCTTTGATGTTTTGTACATTATCTTGGTGTTTTGATTTAAAAGCAATTATTTATTTAGGAAGATACTGGATTATCAAGTTTCTCAAGCTTGATGAGGAAAGAAGAATCTGATCCATCTGGAAGACCTTACTATTTTGTGGTGCCTCAAGATGTCAGTAAATCATGTTATGGCTATCTTAACTAATTTTCTCTATGTGCAGTCTACTTATAGTCATAGCTAATATGCCCTATTTTATTTTTATTTTTCTTTCTAGCAACAAACTCTAGACAATCCTATGCTACCACATTGGGCTACACCTATGCAGGTTTAATACATTTTCTGCTTTGAATCAATTTGTGATGGATTTAATGCATATACACCGCGAGTGTAAATATTTTTACCCTGTCAACCAATCGTGATCGTCAGATCATTCAAAATGTTTGACTCAAATCACAATTACTTCTAAAATCTTATATATGATTGGTTTGTGATTTGTTGGCAGGGTGAAACTTACACTGACAGTGTATTAAAATTAAACTCATTTGTAATGTTATCTTGGCTTTGTAACTTGTGTCTCGTACATTGAGAAAAAACCGACTCATTCTATCTTATTTTAAATTTTAAATAGGCTTGTTACAATCCTGAGCCTACTCCAAATCCCTATTATAATCATCCACCTGCAGCTGGTTCTTACTTGAATCATCAGTCTGAAGCTGGTTCTTACTTGAATCATCAGTATGCAGCTGGTTCTTACTTGAATCATCAGTACATGTGGCAAAATCAGGTAATGATGTACATATTTATGGATCGTATAATAGTTGCTTTCTGAGACCATGGCAAGAACAAACGCGCCTGCTTCATTTTCACATTCTTTGTTTTTCGGTGCAGGAAAACAGTGCACTGCTTCAATCTAATGCTCTACAGAAGCTCTCCTATATATTTCCAGTAGCCGAGGTGATCCTAAATATTTCAATGAATATATTTATTGTACTTCATTAACATCTTTTTTCTAATCATAATTTCTATGGATTCAAGGAACATCTCTTCATCTTAGAGCAACTTCCATAATGAATTGTGTATAAGTTTATGTATTCATATACCAATATTTATGCATTTTGGTCAGGGTGCTGCAATTGCTTTCTCAGAAATGGTACACAGGAATACTGTCAAAAGTAACCCATAATTATTTACCAGAAACTCACAACCTGTAAGATTAATAATCGGGGAATCAAGTGAATATGGAAACCAATCCTCAGCACCAAAAATTGATGTTGGAGATGCTGATCACGTTGTGTGGGTGAACCAATATTACAACAATTTCTTTGTAGAAAATCCATCTATGCTGATTCAAACTTTGGGGACAGGCGTCAAGGAATCTGATGCTGATACTCAAATAAATAATATGGTATTCTCTCTGTCCCAAATTATATGTACCGTTGACAGTTTCACAAAAATTAAAAAATGTATATGGGGAAGAGAAATAATGAGTTATTTTTCAAAAATGTCTTTCATTAATGGTATGAGAAAGATAAATTAAAAGAATTAGAAAACGATAGAGAGATAAATAGCAAATGGCATAATAGAAAAAGAAGCATTAATTTTTCATTGATAGTGTAAAATGACATAATTTGGGACAAACATATTTTGCTAAAATGAAATATAATTTGGGACGGAGGGAGTACTATAAAATGTTATGGGTTTTTGTAGCATGTTTGAAAAGGTTTTATTTGTGGATTAGCTAAGAACAATTAATTTTTTACTAAGATAACTTGTAAAATCTCTTTTGAATCATTATGATGAACACTCATATTTGATGTAGTTGTGCTTTTAGACTTTTCTATCTTAAATTTTTCAGCATTTAATGCTAATAATCACCTGCATATTCAATGTTAAAATGTAGCAGGAAAGCAACCTAAAGAAATAAAAGATGACATTGACTTGTTCCTCCTTTATGTATCTTCGATACATCTTTAAATACCTTGGGTACATAGGCCATTTATAATTGCCGTGGAAAAAAATACAAGGGTTGAAAAATAATGTAATGTTGATTATATAACACAAGTGATTTAACAACCTTAGCACAGACCCTCACTTTAACATGTTCCTTCATACAAGACCCCCTTTTTGGCTTGAAGCATGGGCAATGCATAGGTTCTCTTAGATATTGGAATTAATGGGCTATGCATAGGTTCTCTTAGATATTGGAATTAACTCAACCTCATAAGGAATGGGTAGTTTATTTAGGCTTTAAAGTGCATCAATTTATTCTTTAGTACAGGCCTTCTTATGGTTAAAATCTTTGACAAAAAGTCTAATTTTATCCTCAGTGGCAGGATTTTCCTATAAGTAAGAAATGGAGATCTAAGATGAATGTTGGGGATGGTGAGAACAAGGATTTATCTTTTGGTTGGAAGAAGCAGAAATCTAAGATGACTGTTGAGGATGGTGAGAATAAGGATTTATCTTTTGGTTGTCTCAATAATGTAAATTCATTTTTATAATCTAAAATTTGAATGCCCATAAAGGTGACAAGTACCAAAACTTGTATTGCAGTTCATGTAACTAACAGCTTTGCATCTTGTTTCCTTGTAGAAAAACCATCTGGGCTGATTCAGAGTTTGAGGACAGTCGTCAAGGAATCTGATGCTGATGTTGACGCTGATGCTCAACTAAAATATATGGTACTGTAGATATTATGGGTTTCATAGCATTTTCGAAAAGGTTTTTTTTAAGGATTAGCTAAAATATGAGAACAATCAATTTTGATAACTTGTAAAATCTCTTTTGAATCAATGAAACACATATTTGATGTAGTTGCGCTTTTTGTAAAATCTCTTTTGTAAAATATCACTTTAACATGTTCCCTCATACAAGACCCCTTTATGGCTTGAAGCCTGGGTTATGCATAGGTTCTCGTAGACATTGGAATTAACTCAACCTCATAAGACCGACTCATAAGGTGAGGAATGTCCAAACCCTTTAAGCACTTATTAGGCACTATCTGTGGTCAATGTGGGACTTGAGTCTTTTCAAATAGGTTCAGACTACCTTGTGTTAGAACATAACTTGATCTAGAATTATAACTATAAAGCACTGACACAATACTAACTCTGTAATAATTGAGAATGTTGGATACGCTGGCACGCGTCGGCGTAACATAGATTAAGCTATTATATAAAGTTACACACACGAGATGCCCCATTGACACACTGTATATATTGAGCTTTATATTGTTGGTTTTCCATCTCAAATCTTGTTAGATATTCTTAATTTTGTTGGTTACCATAATTTCACCATTTACCTAGACCCTATAATTCTAGCCATGATTTTGTTAGTTATAATATGTTTTCTTGCGTGGCAACTGATCTTGTAAGAAGTTACAATTTCAACTTGTCTTAAAAAATGCTCATGTTTTAGTTTGCATTTTTTTTTTCTACACTTCATTTCTATCATTTATAAGCCTTTCATATGAAATGCTACCACCATTTTACAATCCAACATTCTAGCTAGATATGTCTGGTGAATACATTTCAGAAAGTAAATCCCTTCCTAAGGTTGCTAAGATTAACTCTTAAACTATCTGTCACAATGTCTAGTATTTCTTATTTATCTGCATTTCTTTTGACAGGAAGCTGATGATATTAGAAAAGACAGATAAAGACAATCAAACAGGAAATCAGCTAAGAGAACAAGGTTAAGGAAAAAGGTACATACTAGACCATGGCTAGTGCAATGCAGCAGGATTCTGTGTTTTCGTTATAAATTATCCTCATAATTACAGAAAATATTGAAATATCTATGATTTCGACAATGGTTGCATATGATTAAAAATGTAAAAAAAAAGTTGTGGGTTTATTTCCATTTTTGAATCTCATCTTTTAGTCCCCAAAAGTTTTTTTTCCAAGTCCTTATTCTAATTTTCTTTAAATAAATTATTAATGCTATAATGATCTATTTAAATAGTTGAGATAACATGAAACAATTAGTTTAGTTAAAATAGGCATGCAAGAACTCTGCCAGCTAAGCTTCACTTTAGACAGATAAAGATAGGTACGATGATAACTAATTAGAAGTAGATTGCAAAATATTCAAGAAACAATGTTTTTAGCTTGGCTTGTTGATCCACATAACCAGATAAGTTGATCAGAAGACACATCATATCTTAGTTTCCTTCATTGGTGATCAGTTTCATAGACATGCATATGTTAATGATCTAATTTTTCAAAAACGTTGGCTAAAAGTTTCCTTAGTATGAACTTATGGTGCTTTCTCAACAAACTTTCCCTTTATTTGGAACATGATTGTAGGTATGATTATGATTATACATGTTAGGGTTTTATGACATCAATTGATCCATGTAATTCAACCCACTGAGTGGAAGAAGAGCAGACTTTTGTTGTTATGATTGTTGTATATTCATCGGATCTTGGCTTTCCAATTGCCAATTAGTATCTTTAATTACCAATGTGGTAGTTGCAAATTTTACTTGTGCTTCTCCTTGACTTTGTTTACATCTCTTGTGAGTTTGTCATAGTTTCCTCATGGAAATATAAAACTTTGTCATTTTCTTGAACTTTGTATTTCATTTGTTGTTCTCGTTATTTTGTGCCTTGGCAGCAAGAACGTGAAGATCGTATAAAGATAGACACTCTTAATGAAGAAATTGCTGTCCTAACAAAACAACTAAAAAGTTATTCCGAGGCATGTCTGGAACTCGCTGTTGAAAACGATTCCATTGAGGTTCGTCATTTTAACGCCCCTTATTTTTTCAATTTTATATCATTCGTTCAACTAAAGTACTTGTTTGGTTTAAGAAAATATTTTCTATTTTCACTTTTTATTACAAAATTGTCTTCTTTTCTAATATTAGTATGAGAAACAATTAAATAAACTAAAACCTAGGTGATACTTTTGTAATTCAAAAAAGAAATGAAAACAGTTAGGATGTTAGGTGGAGTCCAATGTTAACCCATTGCTTACCAATGTGAGATTTCATCACTGGTATTTGAATTAATAACATATATCTTTTTCTATTGATGACTATTATTTTTGTTCAAAGCTTTTGATGTTGGTTGTAATTCTGAGTGTTGTATTGTGTTTCTCAATGCTCGCTTTTCCAAGATTGCTGCTAATTTGAGTGTGATTTGGTGGTGGAACAGGAAGAGCTAATTAAGGAGTATGGACGAGAATCAATTGCAGATCTATTGTCCATGAAGCCTGCTGCTTGACATTGTTACTGATGGACTCCCAAACAACAGTTTTAAGTTAGGAAACATCTAACAACTGAACAAAATCTATCATTTTTTATTTATTTGGGCTTGACTTAAGTTCTTAATTAGACATAATGATATATTTGTAAATCAACATTAATAGATAGTAATTTTTTTGAGAGCAACATTAGTAGATAGTATTTAGATGTGTTAAATTATTCCATTTAATCTTTTAATCTTTCCTTTCTTCTGTTTTATTTTTATTTTATTTTACAACAAATGCACATGTTAAATTTGTCCAAAAGAAAGGTATGAATGTTGACGAGTTATCGAGAGTGACACTGTCCAAGAAAAAATTTTCTTCTTCTTTTCCTTGTAGAATCCAAGAGAACTCTTTTTCTCACATAAGTCTCTTGATACGCCTCATGCTCCATTCTTGGAGTTTTGGCTAAATCAGGAATGAAGTCAATTTTCATGATTCAATCAGCTTGATTTTATGTTGTATCAGACTCGTTTACTCAATGGACTAATATCTAACCTTGCATAATGGAAAGAGCTTTGTTATCCACCTTGCGATTTTTAAAAATCACTCTAGTCCAAGTTTACTCATCCGAACGGGGAAAACATTGTTTTTATCTATTCATCCATCCAAATGCGAGAAGAAATGACGTTTTTTCTCATCCTGGAGGTGTTATTTTCTCATTTGTTTGTGTTAAAAACAATATTTTTTAAATCTGGTTTTATAAGTTTCTAGTACTACTAAATTGGGTAATGTATCCTCAATTCAAATAGTGTTGTATTAGCGGATCATTTCAAACTGGCATATACATCACATACCCTATATCAAATAATGATTTTAGGGTTTCGTCGAGAGCTACTGCTATATCCATTTCATTAAGAATTGATTATCAATACCTTCTAAATGATGGCTAGTCCAAGATGCTGAAAAGCAAAGTTCTATTTTGAACAAACACAATTATTATGAGAACATAAATGCGGTGGAAAAATTAGTAGAATAAATTTACTAAGATAACGCCATATCAAGTAAACCTATGAACAAGACTTGCCAGAATATTCTTAAATTAATTTTGATTCTTTTAAATAATCCTTTTATTTTCATGGAGCAAGTTCTTATAAGAGAGACAATTGCTAAAATACAATTTTTTTTATTACTTTTAGAAAATTAAATGAGACTAATTCGTCTTCTTAAAGGTGTGACTTTTCTTACTTATATATTAGATGGAGGATTATTTAGAAAAATTTGTGAACAAAATAATTTGTTAAGTGTGAATGTTTTGACGTTAAATTGTAGAATCTTTGCTGCTTAGAATTTAACTCCCGTCCTTAATACATTAAGTTGGTTAAATATTATTTTTGGAGAATTCTATATAGTCTGAATGAAATAACAAGGGTGGCATAGTGTTCTACCAAAAATAAATAAATAAGGGTATAACATAGTGCGGTTGGTGGGTCTAAGAACACAAAAAGAGCAGCCAAACCACTAATTTGTTCCTACTCAAAAAAGTACCCCTTTAGTTAGATTCACCATATGACACTTCCTAGAGATATATGTCATGTTAACAGTCCATTTTAGCTAGAAGCCTCAAGACTAAACTTGTATAGAAATGAACGGAAAAGTAATGAAAATAAATTCACTTTTTCTCTTCTTGATTTCTTCATCCCACTACACTATATATGTTTGAAAGAAAAAAAGGTAGAATCACCAACTTACAAACACAATTAAGTATAGAAGAATATGGCTGGAGCATCTCATATGATGCTTAGGTGTGTCTTTGAAGGAAGCATATCATCACATGACAACGAGGTTGAGCGAAGGCCATACCACAAAAAATGTGGTTGTGCATTGCACAACTTGGAAGAAATTTGCAACAAAGCTTGTCCTCCACAAAGATATGTTTCGTTCAAGAAGAAAATATCATGGACTCATTGTTCGGTTTATACAACACCTTCCAAGTTTTCTTCTCCTCTTTATAAAACTTGACATGAGTCACATGACTAAGAGGGAAGTTGTATGTAATGTATGGCTCTGTCATGTAAACAATAAAATTATTACGTTTCTTAATGATATACTTCGGAATTGCAGAAAACAGTTAGAAATTGAGAAGCTATTTTTTTACATTATAAACACTTGTGATTGAAGACGTTGTTACATGTATTTATTTTATTTTCTCAAATTATGGTATCGATACTATTCATATAATATCTATGTTTGCGTCGGTGCTTTGAGTGATCTAAATAGATTGCACTTTTTAATATGTTAATGCATTTTGATTGTGGCCGCCGGCCGGTATGGGGTGAGACAATGTTGTGACAAAAATTATGACTATGTAAGCTGTATTCTTGGTTAAACATTCACTCTCGGCATGCCTTGTGCTTGTGAGCACTCAATACAAAACTTCCCCTTTGTTTTTTGCAAAAAAATAAAAAATAAAAATTTGGGCTAGTCACGGCACGGGCTATTTGAATTTTGAATTACATAATTTTGTTATTCCACTTTCAAACCTTCTTGCGCACTCTATTCAGATTATAAAATTCGAAAAAATGGTGCGTTTTGGAAAATGTGCAAGAAATCAGTAAGGTGAGAAAAGAAACAATCTTTAAATTAACTTTCAAGTGAACTTATAGTGAATATTTCAAGTTGAGCTAATCATTTATGACAACTCCTGCTAGACCCAACCCAAACTAGCTGAATTGTTTTTTAGGAAATTGTTCAAAAGCCCCTCTTGATTCCTTAAAATTTCAGGATAACAACAATGGAAAGCTAGGTTCTGATACATTGCTAGAGGGAGTTACGTTCTGATGGGTCGGATAGCAATTTAAGGGCCTTTTGAGCAACTATGTTGTTTTAAATGCATGAGAGCGCTAAAAACTAAACCCACGAATTATTTATTACTTTCTCATTTAGGGTGTTCATGGGTTGGGTTGGACAAGTTTAGACCAGAAGTGTTATCCGACCCAATCAAGTTTTATTACGGATTAAGTGGTAATTCATGTTTGACAATTGTTGTTTTAACATCATAAACTTCCTAAAAACACAAGTAAAATATTAAAATACCCCTAGCAGTAGTTAACTACCGCTGGCTTTATAACTAAAAAACCGGCAGCAGTTAACTGCTGCTGGGTTTTTTAGTCATTTACTTGTGTTTCTAAGACATATTGAATGTCAGAACAACAACCATCCTCATGTTTTGTACATTAAACCCAAACCAACTCAATATGAAGATGAACTTATTCCCTAAAAAAAAAGAGATTTACTTTTCCCACCTTATGGCCTTCTCGCGCGTCCTATGCAAATTACCATCATGCCCTTTCGGATTATATAATCCGGAAAACCTATATGCTTTCCGGATTTTAAAATCCGGACAATTGCGAAGTATAAAAGGAACTTATTTGTTTGAGTTGGGTCATTGTGTCCATGATTTATTTTTTTTAAAGAATCTCAACAAAAAAAAAACTAAATAACTTCATTTTTTCTGAAAATTCGAATACTTGTTCTAAATTCTACAATTTAAAAGTTTAACATTTGAACAAAATTGAAACATTTTTTGTAGCCGTAGAAGAAGTGAAAATTATCACATAAAACTCACATATACAACTGTAAAGTGTCAGTTAAAACATGGATGACGATGTTCAACTTAACAATATCGCAATTAGTTAAGCTAAATCTTATGTACGAACAATTAAAACATTATTAAATCAACATAAAAAGTCTTAATTTATTTAAACAATAACATTAAAAATCTAATTTTTATAAACGGTTGACTTCACGAGTTCGTGAATAAGGAATCAAAAATCTGTTACTCAAACCAAACTAGTTCAAATTTGAACTAGTTTAGGTAAAATACAAGTTAGATTGATTTGGATCATTGGTTGAACTAGTCACTCAAATCTATGAACACCCTACTCTCATTCAATGAAAGATTGTCACATGCATATTTTATTGGATTATTAACAACAACAACAAAAAATATAAGAATTGTCATAAATACTCTCTCTGGTCTCATATATATATAAAAGGTTATATTCTTTTTCTTTCTTTTCAAATTTCTTAAATAACTAATATATCTTATCTATTTTATAAATTATATTCGTTAATTATTTAATAAATCTAAAAAAAAGTCTTTGTTTATATATACAAAGAGTACTAACTAATATAATCTTTTTGTTTTAAAATCGCATACATTGGCATATTTGGTATTTTAACATGAGAAACGTATGATTTTCTCACAATTAACAGAAGGGATCTATTGTTTAAGAGATCAGACCCATTGTTATATTGGAGATGATGATAAGATGATTGTTCAATAGGTATTTCCGAATTGTTCACTTAAAAGTAAAAAGTTGATGGAGAGTTACGACTCAATCGAAATTTACACACAAAAACATTTGTGAGTAACGATTCGATCTGGAGCGAAATTGAGCTGACGACAACAGCGACGCATGAAGGAGAACAGTCTACGCATGCAGGCCCCACGGCACCCTGAATGACTTCCATCCCACGGCCCGCAGTCCGAAATGCAGCAAACACGCATGCAGGTACAATACAAGGTTTGTGGTCCAAGAATCCTGAAGTTGACATGTGTTGAATGTGGGAGCTGAAGTCACTATCAGGTTGGGTAGTGGGCAGCCTAAGTTCAGGAATGCCAACTTCGACTGTCGTCTGTTCAGTTGTGGTCCTTACTTACGGTCACTGCCACTATTACTCAACACAACTTCTGCCCTTCATACGTCGTTTTGGTGTACTCCTTTTCTTTCATTAATACACACTGTTCCTCAGCACCTCACATAGATCTCTGTACTTCTTCGATTATTTCAAGGGATCATCAACAACATGGATATGGAATCTGGAAAACTACTCCTCACTTCCAACCATAAAAGATTTCCGATGGATTGTGTTATAAATAAGGGAAATAATTTATATTTTTTAATTAATTATGTAAATTTGCATTTTATCTCTATTTTATTTGAACAAAAAATCCACATTTTTTAGAGTCATTCATGAATGATAAGAGTATTCTTTGGAGATGAATTAATATCTATGACGTTTGAAGTAGTTCCTTGGAATTGTACTTCTATATTGTTTGTTTGAAATGACTTCAAATGTAGTTAGTAAAAGTATTTTTGACATCTCACACTCAGCAAAATGAGAAAAAGATTCCTTTTTTTATCAATCAGCCTAGTGCATAGATACAGTGTTCGTTGTATTGATTAAAATATTAAAATAAATAACTTTGTAATAAAAAATTGTGTAATTATTACTAAGATAAAAGTAAAAATCTGCATTTCCAAGACATAATTTCTATAAATAGATTCCAATAATTAGCACTCTTGTATATTAAGTACAATGTTCCTATCAATTAACTTGTGTTCCCATGAACATGATGAATTTTTTAATGAGAAATGTTGTATATCGAGAGAGATAGCTTCGCCAAAAAAATAGCAAACGTATACCATTGGCTACTTTAACACCATTCCTCCATGATTTCCGCTAACAAACACCATAAAAGTTTGACCATGCCGTAAAAATAGAGCACGAATAGCACTACTGTTAAGAATGACCAAATAAAAAAATGCTAACAATTGTCCTAAGGACATTGTTTAAAGATTCAAAAGAAGCAACTTTCGCATAGAAAATAATGTAAATTTTGACATATGTTTAACTTGTATTCTCAAGACACAATTTTCTTTTCACGTATTCTTTAAACAATGTCTGTAGGATACTTGTTAGTATGACTTGTAAAAAATATCTAAATTCTGATCGTGACTGCGTTCATGCTTTCGCATTTTTTTTAGTAAATTTTTGCATTATATAGCATCACTCTTTTTTTTTTATTGTAACCCTTTTTCTTTTTTTTCCTCTATTGAATAGAAATATTAACACGTTTCTTTGAATGATTTTATAGAATTGGAAACTATATATGTTGCCACTCATAGAGATGGTAAGGGCTAATGGGCCAAAGACCCGTTGCAAACCAAAAATATGATCTATGATAAGTGTGATAATTACATGAAAAAATATTTACCTCATACCCCACCAATTGAACCTCCACCTCTGTATTTTTGGTAATACCCACAAAATATTGTTAAGTAGTCTAAAAACTAGAAATTCACCTATTTAAGGTGAATAAATGAGATGTCTGGGGTTCGAACTTCGACTCCTGCAAATATATTATGCAATGTCTCTACCAATTAAGTTAAACTTACAGTGATCGTAATACCCAATTTTGTTCCCACCAGATATGAAAAAATAATACTTTGTTTCAAGCATTTCGAACTTTGATAACTAAAAATAAATTGTAGAGGCACTTTAAAATTTCAAAAGTGTTAGTGCAAAAGTTTTAGTGGTAATAAAGTTATGGGTCTTGCTAACCAATTCTCTGAGGGCACTGGTTAAGGAATCTAAAAATAGAAACTTTGTCTTAGAAATATAAGATATTACTTTTGATCAAGTAATGATTACACAATTTTTTCATGAAAACTTACTCATTTTATATGCTTAACTAATGTCTTTAAGGCACTAGTTAGCATTCTCCTAAAGTTATATAGCTCACATGATTTGAGTTAAGATCAAAAGAGTTGAAGGTTACATATTCACTCACACGTGCGAAAGGGGAAAACCAATCTAACAGTTAATTACTCACATTGACCATTTTTATTTTTATTTTTTTTTATAAAATATGGGCATCATAATAGAAACTTTGTTAAAATAGTGTATCATTTAGGTTGTGCTATACCGTTCAATTATTCTTGTATTGAAAAGTCTAATTATAAAATTTACCGTTAGTTCTCCTCAAGGAAAAAACTCTATTAGATAAAAAGTTAATGGTATATATGAGTGTATCTAGTAGAACCTCAAAAAATTGGTCTAAAGAAGAATCTTACAATTTCCGGTAAATTTAAGTTGAGTATTGAGCAAGTTTGTTTAAGATTTTTTTTTTGAAATTTGGTGTCTAACTCATCCTTATAAAACTGGCTTAAAACCGATTTGTAAGGTGATGATTGCCTCCTCATTATATACTCTTCTCAAGAGTCTTATCTATCCGATGTGGGACTTGAGTTTTTTTCCAATATTTTTAAAAAAGTCATTATGTTTTTACAAAAAAAACAATTTAATTATTGAGTGTTAAAATAAATGTTAAAAAAGTCATTATGTTTTACAAAAAAATCAATTTAATTATTGAGTGTTAAAATAAATGTCGGAAACCACTATTAAAAAAGCTTACACATGAACATATCGAAAGAAAAAAAAAAGTAACCAAAAAAATATCTACAACATTACTTAAGAATCTTAAACAAATGGGTCCATTCTAGAGTATCCTTTTCTTGAATATAATAATTATATGGACCCATTATATTTTAATTGTGTTCATCAAATTTTTTTCTAAATTTATATAAACACATAAAACTTTTTTAAAAATTACACTTAGATATTTTTCTTCAAAAAAGTTGCACTTGGTATTTATTGTATAAAATCATAATATTTATCTTCTCTTGGATTCAAGTGGTGAATATTTTTAGAATATAAACATCAAATAGGTCAAGATAATAAAAAATTAATTATAATTAAATATAGCAAAGCAAGACTTTTATAATTAGTTTAATAAATTCGGAATGAGTTGTAACCAAAACAATATTGTTATCAAAAAGGAAAAAAACAATATGAAAAGAGAACATTGAATGAAAAATAAGAAATGGACCTCTAAGTTTTTGCCTTTAAATATCTGTCCCCATCTAACATTAGAAAAGGCTAGTAATTGGACCTCTAAGTTTTTGCCTGTCCACATTGCTTACCATTCTAGGCAGATCCCTACGAAGCACCAATATTCAATCAATCACCCATTTTTATACCCAAAAGATTGCCTATCTATAATTACCCATTTTTGTCTTTATGCCTAAAGAAAATGAAAAATACCCTCGTGATCCTTTCCCTTTTTCCTCCTCCCTTAAACCTCCTCCAAATACAAGACAACACGTCATCAACACAATAATAATCTTTATTCTTAATTAATACCCAACACTTTTATTTAATTAATTTTCAAATGACATATAGGGGTACCCAATGGACACAATGAATTATTTATATACTCTTAATACTAATAATTAATTAAAATATCTATTGTCATGTAGTTTCCTTAAACATCATTGATTTTTTTTTAACACATATCTGTGATCTAAGTTGACTCAATAATTTTTCGTAGTAAGTAAGACCTAATACAATTTTAAATATACCGATTTAGGACGATAGTTTTTGAAGTATCAACAACTTTAAATTGATATCATCTTCAACATACAACTACAGAGATAAAGCCATAAAACCTAATATACAACAAGACTTTTTAAGAGATTTAATATTGTTGTAACTCAAGTGTGAATTTAAACTTTGTCCAAAGAGATCTAAATCATCTAAATGATATTGGGTTCAACATCATTGATTCATATCCATGTCTTTGTCTTTATTTACACCAAAATAAAATCTCTTAATCATCATCACAATTTTCCCACGTTATCACCAATCTCACCGTTGGATTCTCTCCCATTTGTAGTAGATCAACGCGTCAACACCTTCCAATAAGTCATTTCCTTAAAAGTGCTTTTCCAAATCTCTTCTTCCTTCATTCTCACACCACACCACTAAAAATAAATTCCCTCTTCTCTTCTTAACCTTGCTTCATTTCCTCAAAAGTGTTTCCACTTCACTAAAAATAAATGGCTTTTCACGAGCATCTCCAACAAGAAATAGCTTTCCAGCGTTTCACAGAAGAGGAAGATGAAGAAAGAGCATCTTGGCTCAACAACAACAGTGTAAACGCACGTCAACAGAATTTCATGCAAATAGAACCAGAAAGGAGGGAAAAAAGCATGGATCGGAATGACAACAATTGCGAAACGGAAGAATTAAGGGAATACAAAGCAGAGATATTAGGACATCCACTGTATGATCAATTATTATCTGCTCATGTTTCGTGTCTCAGAATTGCAACACCGGTTGATCAGCTTCCAAGGATTGATGCTCAACTTCAACAGGCACAACGTGTTCTTCAAAAATATTCTTCTGTTGGAATTGGAAATATGGATCCCAAGGAGCTTGATCACTTTATGGTTTGTCTCTCTTTAATTACCTGTTTTCTACTAAGAAAATAAATAATTAAAATTGGTATATTAATTTGACATGTCAAACATTTGCAGATAAAGAGTTAGAGATTGATTTTACCATGTCTGTAAATTTATGGATTTATTTCAACTTTTTTTTTTAATGAAATAATCTACATCTAATTATAGTACTATAGTTCAAACTTCAAAGATTCTTAGTTTAATTCCTAGTGTCTTAATTTGCTTCACTGGACTCCCAAGCTTTCTTTCAGGTTTTTAAGACATTATTTTATGGAATTAATTTGTATGTTTCATTTTTTTTTTTTTTTTTGCATCCAATTACGTATTTGTTTTTCCTCATGGCATTACTTTACTAATGTTTTTATGAAAGGAATGCAAAAAATACATTTTCCAACTCACTCTTTTAATATTTGAGATTCAAATTTACTACACTAAATTATATGTGTGACCTACATAAATTTAATAGGACATAAATTTCAACCGATAAAAGAGTATAGGTTAGAAATATCGTAAATATAGTTCAATTAATAACTGCAAGGACATCAACATATCGGGATTGAGTTTGAATCTGAGATTCTGCCGTTTTCCACGTTTAAGATGTGAGTTAGACTAATTAACAATAAAATAAGGATAGGTTAGAGACTCTAATAATGCTAGCATATTCTGGGTTATTATTATTATGCTCGCACAAGCTACTTGTAAAATCTTAAATATCAAACCTTTACTATTTTTTTCTCTTTTTTATGTCTAAGTGTATACCTTATTTCCCTAATTTTGTGGAGCTTAAGGTTTAAAGCAGTATCTAGTACAAGTAGAAGATTATGGGATTTGTATTGTGGATATATATTAAAATATAAATTGACTAATTCACAAAAAGAATAATAATGATGATAGTGGTAGGAAAATCAGTGGTTTTTCAACTTTTATTATTTTCTGATGGACAGCAGTACGAGGCATTTTGGGTCGTAAAAGTGATTAATCAGTGAATCAGATTTGTCTTGGTGTGTGGCTAGTTCCAATTTAAGGGTTATTATCTTGATGATATACTATACTCCCTTTAATAATGGTACAAAGCATTTAGGAGTGCTTTATAGAATCTTTTCTTTCTGTTAATCTTGTCCCACTTGTTTAGGTGTGTGTTCTCTTCTTTTCTCTTTTTTGCTGAAACCTTCATGGGGATCAGATTTTGAATTCTTAAGAATATTTTCTGAAACCAAACTTGATTACACTGTTTTTACTCAAACTTTACTCCATCATAATATTGTACGTTTCTGTGGTTTGACCAAGTACAATAATGAGAATGTACATCTTGGTATTGATGTGGTATTCATAATAGATTATAGGCAAATAATGAATACTTGATAAAAAAATTAAATAAAACTTTTTATCTTGAAAATAGTATCAAATACATTGAGATTTCATAAAGCTATTTTTTCTGCATAAAAAAATTATTCCCTCTTTTCAATCATTAACAAATGTCCTAACCCTAGATTATATCATAAGCTTGTAAGGTGAATCTCATATCACTATTTAGAGATATTTTCTTGTTTTTTTTTTAGTTTGAGTTTTTTTTTTCAATACACTCATTAAGTTTAATAATATTTGACTTTTTTGCTCAAAAAAAATAATAATAATATTTGACTTTTGTTCAAACAAAAATTCTTTTGGTTTGACACACGATGTGATTGAATAGACTTAGTTGCGTATTGAGTTTTTAAATCAAGTTTTATCTTATTCTTATAAAACTGACTTCTAAAATTTATTATGTCACCTTTTATATATCCCACTCACCTCGTTTTTAGTGTGGTCTTAGTTTTTTCCATGCTACTACTTTCACAAATCAAGCATAAATTGATGATTTTCAATGTTGTTTCTAACATGATATATTCAAATTCAAATAATGACCGGAGGCAGATAAACATAGGGGTGGGTATAGTTTGGTTCGAAATGAAACCTGAACCGAACCAAACTGAACTATTTGCTAAATTTAAAATAACTAACTGAATCGAACTGTTTGCATTTTGAACTGAACCAAACTGTTTCGAATTGAACCGAATTGTTTCAAACTGAACTGAATCGAACTGTTTATTATTGGTACCATTGAAAAAATATTAAAAAAAACAAGCGAAATCGAATTTTAGTTACCGAACTGTTTTGAATTGAATTATTTCAGTTCAGTTTCAGAATTGTTAGTAATGATTCAGTTTTTCTTTGTTCAGTTCAGTTCGAATTTTTGGTATTTTTACCCACTCCTATATAAACACATGCTGAGGCATTTATTTAAGCATGACTAATTGGGTTTTCTCTTTTGGCTCTTTGTTGTTGTAGACACATTATGTTCTTTTGCTGTGTGCATTCAAAGAACAGTTGCAACAACATGTCCGTGTTCATGCCATGGAGGCTGTAATGGCTTGTTGGGATCTTGAGCAGTCTCTGCAAAGCTTGACAGGTACTCCTGTCACTCAATTCATTATTCACAAAATAAAATGTTGTGTTGGAAGTAAAAATGCACTAGTTTTTTTTTTTTCCCTTGACAAATGCAGTCTTTACATGTTATTATGATTAGTTGTATAGGGTGGTGGAAGTGGAATGAAGTGAAGTAGAAAGAAATAAAATAGCATCTATTTTTTATAATATAACTTTGCAAAAACGTTTTCTATTTTTATTTTTGTAAATATTTGTTCATTTTAACTTACTAATAATAAAATATGAAACTTTTCCTCTCAAAAAGGAAATATTTGTTCAATTGCTATTCGAGAATTTAGTATCAAATATTTTTTATTATTAATTAAAAAAATTGGTGTTAACCCTTCAATTTCTAGTAGAATTGTAAATAATATATGATACGAATTGTTTCAACTAAGAATCAAATTGAGGTTCACTAAACCAATTTTCCTGTACAACCGAAGGATTGTTTATTATTTTTTGGAAAATGTAAATTAACATATTTTTATATTTTACTTGATTAACATGCTAGTTATATAATAGAAGGAGCTTATCTTTAAAACGAATGAGGTCTAGGTTTAGGATATAGTTTTAAACAATGGTGCAACAATGTCCCGAATATGATTACATTCATCAAAAGGAACCTATGAAGAAGAAACAAAAGTTTCTTAAATAATGTTGTATTTAAAAAGGTCAATTGCCTTATTAACAATTTGCCTCATTTTTTATTGGATTAAATATTTTTTTATTCCCTGCAAAATTACAAACTTTTGAATTTAGTCCCTACAAAAAATTTATTCACTTTTAGTCCATATTTGCATTTTATAGGGATTATTTTGGAGGACTAAAAGTATCCATTTTTTGTAAAAAAGTTTTCAAAATAAAGACTATTCTTGTAAACTACATTATTATGGAGGATTAAAATTTTATATGGACTAAACATGAAAAGCCATGATTTTTTAGGGACTAAAAAATATTTAACCCTTTTTCATTTGAAGAATTTTTTATGCCTTACATTTAATGTTTATAAAATTTTAAATGAATATATACATATATGTTGTTTTTCAAACTAAATATATATAAGTCTAATGTGTTCACCAGAGAAAGTAGTGATTGCCAAACCCCTCAGATTTTGCCTCTTTGAGTTCCTTAGCATGCAATTATATGAAGCTTGTAGAGTACTTCTGTAAAATATTTCAAAAGTGCATTACATATATGTACAGCACAAATGAGTGATGATTGTGTTGTGTTTAAGATCATTGAAACTATGGTGCATCATGAGCAGGTGTATCTTCGGGTGAAGGAACAGGAGCAACAATGTCAGACGATGAAGATGAGCAGGCAGAGAGTAACGCTAGGTTATACAACGAAGGAAGCAGCCTTGACGGCGTTGATACTCTTGGCTTTGGTCCTCTTGTCCCCACCGAGACTGAAAGATCTTTGATGGAGCGAGTTAGGCTTGAGTTGAAGCATGAGCTCAAACAAGGTTACAAGGAGAAGATTGTAGATGTAAGAGAAGAAATTCTACGAAAGAGAAGAGCTGGGAAACTCCCTGGGGATACCACATCTCTTTTGAAAGCTTGGTGGCAGTCACATTCTAAATGGCCCTATCCAACTGTAAGATATCACCAATATTAATTATTTCCATATCTCTATGCGTCTGTTTGGATGGGCGGCTGTAAATCACATTTTGCTAGAAATCACGGCAAAAAACTACTTTAATGCAGAAGCTACAATTCTCAGCTTCTTAAAATCACGAAAGATTTACATCGAATAGTGTGCAGATGATATATGTGCTTTTACTTCATCAAATGCCACTCCAAACATGCACTATGTTAGCTATGTTCATTTCATATCATACTTTGTGTTGCACTTGTGAATATATATATATATATGAATTGTTTTATAGGAGGAAGACAAGGCTAGATTGGTGCAGGAAACAGGCTTGCAATTGAAGCAAATAAACAACTGGTTTATCAATCAAAGGAAAAGGAATTGGCATGCTAACTCCCCATCCTCTAGTAGCTCCAAAACCAAGCGCAAGAGGTAGTACCATAAACCATTTTATGTTAGTTATGACTTCAGTGATTCAATATTTGGTGCATACTTTTATATTAACAGATTTCATCATTGATCAATGAAAATTATAGAATTATAGAATTAAGATGCACATATAAACATACATTTTATGACTTGACCAAAAAAAAAAAAAAGAGATACATTCCATTCTATGTGCATTCTTATATTGCACTAATGATAGATTGAAAATTAAAATTAAAATTATAAATGAAATATTGCAAAATGGCTTTAACAAAATCCTAAACTTTATGACTACATGTTAAGTTTTATTTTTTACGATATCAGTGCAGGCGATAGCAGTAACCAGAGCTTCATGTGAATAATATATTTTGAGCAAAGTATTCTTCTTCATTTGATCTGCACTTGCTCATGAACGTGAAAATAATGGAATACGGATGTAGAAGGGGAAATGTTTGTTTATATGATGAAATCGTTGTTAAGAAATAGTATTCGTGAAATTACATAAAGTCCTTGCATTGTTAAATATGAGGTTGCTGCTTGATATCTGATATTGGAGGATACAGCACTATCTATTAGATATAATTGGTAGCATGGTGATTGTTGATACATATATGTATTTCTCTACTTGAAAAAAATAGATAGATTAATGAATCTTCAATAAATTTATTATCTGTACATAGAATTAAATCTAGCAGGGAGAAATGTAGAGATTTGATCATTTGAAATGAATATTGATAAGGAGAACACAGTTCCTCCTCTCAAAAAAAAAAAAATCCTCACATTACCTCTCTTTTTCTTAAAAACATAACTATCCAACAAGTAATTAATTCATTCCTGCAAAAAAAAAAAGTAATTAATTCATTCACAGGTCCATCTCTTTGTGTCAGCACCAAATTTATTATTTGTATGATAAGCTGTAAGACTCATTTTGAATTCTTATTATTCAAGGTATTAAAAAAAGAGAACAATCATAAGGAGATAGTGACAAGAGATATATTTTAAAAATAGAATACTATACATCTGTAGGATATTATATCATACAAATAATAGCCTAAGAAACTTCAAATAATTGGTTTTCTGTGGAAAAAGCCTCATTTGTCCACAACATTATGAACATAGAAACAAGTTTGTGTTATATTGTAGTCTTGGAGGCCTTTCTAGCAAGTATGACCCAACAAAGCAAACGATAGAACACAAAGAATCCAAACATTATCCCCACATTCATCCACCTATTATCCTTTTCAATTCCTCTACTCTTCAAGACATCAAATCCAGTAACCAAACACATTGAAGAAGAGCCTTGTGAGAAACACTCATTTCCAACATTCCAATACTCATTTGTGAGTAATGCATCCAAAGGGTACCTATAAAGTGACACATAATACATAAAAAGCCAATATTTTGGAATACTCTCTTTTGGAATGAAGTATCCAGAGAATAGAAAAAAGGCTCCAAGAACTGTGCATATGAGTGAA
>Ga0315915_1001056_pt1 | contig 32137 bp, 10 predicted proteins | sample MpolbnodulesMG_FD_207738 | JGI IMG/M metagenome (GOLD analysis project Ga0315915, IMG submission 207738) | Medicago polymorpha root nodule microbial communities from Los Angeles, California, United States - branched nodules | ecosystem: Host-associated > Plants > Roots > Nodule | place: USA... | reverse complement strand
CTTGGAGTTGTCCTTGAGCATAGAAGTCTCTTTCTTGTGTGATTGAGCATAGAAGTCTCTTGGAGGTGTCCTTGAGCAAAGATAAGTCTCTTTCTTATGTGATTGAGCAACTTGTAATTTGAGATTATATTTTAGTGGAACTCTCCTTGGAAGTGCAAGGAGGACAGGACTACTTCCGGATTGTGGAAGGAACCTGTATAATTGCTTATGTTCTTTCTTCTTCTGTTCCTTACATTATCCGCTGCACATAGACTCTGAACTCACTCAGACTCTGATTCTGAGGACAGTTATCTAGAACGTAAAAGAAGAAGTTTCCAAAAACACAATTCAACCCCCCCCCTTCTTGTGGTTTTTCTCACCTTCAACATAGTCTTCCTCATGAACAAGGTTATTCCTGGTCTTGATTAACTTGTTCAGATCCTTAAAGATATTCTCACAAACCTCTTTTAATATAATACAATCTAGTAAAAGGGTAGGTGGAAAGTTGATATCTGTAAGTTGAGTAGAGATTGAGGAAGAAGGTTCATAGGGAATGATGGTTGAAGTATTGCTTTCAATAGCAATGGTTTGGTTAGGGACAAAAGGTGGATCATTGACATGTTCTAAAACAAATGATGAGGATGAGGCTAAAGTTGTTCCAATTTGAGTTGGAACCTCATCCACAACATGTTCTATGATCATTTGTTCAGGTTCAGCAGGGTTAAGTATAGTCTCAGTTGAAGGTTGGGCTACACTTAAACATGTTATACAATAGTGTTCATTACCAAAATGTGATTTTTTTTGCCAAGATGTTAGAATTACTATGGTTTAATTGTGTTATGATGGTTTATTTTTTTGATATGATGTTTTTGTTATTGATAAATAACTAGGAATGCCTCCGAAAAATAAAGGAAAGAGCAAGGGCAACAACAGGAAGCGGTATACTAGTCACGTTGTGGACGCAGCAACAAAAGCCAGATTAAACCCCATGCCTGTCAATTCTACTGCCTCTTCTTGTTCTGGAATATTTGGGGAAGTTTCTTATACTTCCCGGTACAATTTCTACCTATTTGATACTTATGATGTAATATTTAGTACAATTTTGATTTCAATGAAGCTAGACCTAATATTTTATGTGTGCTATTACTTTAATTTGCATTGTTAATTACTTTTTCTAAACCAATTAAATTTAATTAATTTTCAAAAAATTAAATTAAATTCTTTTTTATAATTATTTTTTTATTAAATTTTAATATTTTGATTTTTTAACAAATAAAAAACTTTTTTTAAAAAAAAAAATCGTACGCAATTTGCCAGGGGTTAACCCCTCGCAAAGTCCCTGGCAGGTTTTGAAAAGGACCGATGTGATGCTGACACAGTCTGCAAAAGCCTGCAATGATCAGAAAAGTCAGCATTTACACAGACACAATTTGCCAGGGGTTGAGTCAAGGCTTGTGCCAAGAGCGAATTTGCCAGGAGCTAAAGTCCTGGCATATTCATTTACGATGAGCAGATTTGTTGGTGATTCTGCTCCTGGCAAAACTCTTGGCAAACGTCTAATTGCCAAGGCTTTTTGCATTTTGCCAGGGCTTCTGCCCCTGGCAAAATGCAACATTTCTTGTAATGTATAGAATTTTCTCCAAATTTTCGCAAGAAGATTTGCGTGTAGTTTTTTTTTTCCCTTCGTTTGTGTTTTAGTTGTATCTTAGAGATAAGGAGATTTTTGTGTTGTTGGTATTTCTAGCTTAGTATTATAGCCACCTTGCATAGTGGATGATTATTGTATGTATATTTTATTTTCTTTTTAGTAGTGTCTTTATACTTTTTATCTAGTATAGTAAATCGTAACTTTTTTATCTACTTATCATTTGGTATCAGATATTTTATATGTATAGGTTATTTCTTCGCTTTATATGTATAGGTAATTTTTTTTTAGTTGGGTTACACAATCGGTGCATCTACTTTAGTCTGTGTATTAATTTACCGGTGTCTATATTTATATATGAGTGAATAGTGTTTTTCCCTTGTAATACAGGTCATTTTTTATTTTCATCCTTATGAAATTTTCGGTTTGATTTGCATCCGTGTAAAAAAAAAATTAGGAAAACCCCCCTCCTTCATCCAACTCATCAAATGCGCATATGTGGCGCTGACTTGGTTTTTTTTTTAATTTTTATTTATGTTTAATTGGCCACATCAGATTTTATTTTTAAAATATTTGAAAATTAATTTTTAAAATAAAAAAATCCAAAAAATATTCAGATTTTTTTCCCAAAAATATAAAAATCGAAATTTTTTTTAATTTTTTTAAAATATTAAAATAATCAGAAAAAACGATAAGATTTTTCCGAAATTCAAATATTGAAAAAATATACGGTTTTATTTTTTCTAAAAGATTCTGGAGTTTAATTTTCAAAATTAAAAAATTTAAAATTAGAAAGAAAAAAAACAAATTTGACATTTTTTAAAAAATCAGATTTTTTTTTCTACAAATAAAAATTCTGGAAAATATTTTATTTTAAAAAATTTAGAAAAAATTCAGATTTTCTTTTTCGAAAATTTTATTCCAGATTTTTATAAAATCTTTTTTGAAATTAAAATTTTAGAGAAAAAAATCATTTTTTTTACGAAATTATGAGGATTTTACAAAAAATGAAAAATTCTAGAACTTAATGTATTTCAAAATTTTCAAAAATAATTAGAAAATATATTTCAAAAAAGTTCAGATTTTTCTTTCGAAATTAAAAAGTTAGTTTTTTTATTTTTTAAACAAAAAATAAAAAATTTGGAAAATATTTTCGTAATAAAAAAAATATTCAGTAAATAAACAATTTCCTGAATTTTTTTTCTTCTAACTTTTACAAAAAAAAAATTATTTTGAAAAATTAATTTTCAAATATTTTAAATTAATTTTATTTCTAAATTAAGATAAATGAATTTATATTATTTTTTTTAAACAAATGCCACGTGTACCTTTAAAAAAATAAAAAAATTATACAGTCAGCGTGCCACATAAGCATATATGCATAGTCAGCATGCCACACAGTGTACCACGTCAGCAAATATGCACAGTCATATGGGGGAGGGGGGTCTTCCGGAAGAAAAAAAAATTACGAGGACGGAATCTAAACCGAAAATTTTATAGGGGTGAAAACCGAAAATGACCTATATTACAAGGGAAAAGGCACTATTCACCCTTTATATATCAATTCTTTATTTTGGTAATAGTATTGTTTGTTGCTTAGTAATTCAAATTATGTAGTGTCGTTTGCCAGGTGACAAGTTAATAAAGCTGCTTTATCTCACCCTAGCCCCCATGTTTTTCGTGAAAAACCTACTACTTTGTACTCGTTGATTTTGAATGAAATACAAGAAATTTGTCTTTGCTAAAAAAAATATTGAGGTACCATACTCATCTTTCTAGTCTCTCACTCTTTCCCTTTTTGATGATGATAAATGGGGAGAAAAAGGTATATGCAATGTTGGTCTTAAGGGGAGTGTACATGGGTTTATTATTAGTTATTAGGGCAGAAATAGTTTAGCTTAGGGGAGGTGTATATTATTATGAGTATACTATTATAGAGCATTTCCTTTATTAGCATATGAAATGGTGTCTTCGTGAACTTAGCTCAATTGGTAGGGATAATGTACTATATTCCTTCATTTCCATTTATTTGCATCATCTTTTTCTTTTATATTCCTTCATTTGCATCATTTGCATATATTTGCATCACCCACATCTGCATTCCATAGAGTATGCTGACAACCCATTTCTATATATATTTTATACCCTATTTTATTTGAAAAGTCTTCATTTAATTATATTTTTGGAAGTATTTTACCTTTTTTTTTTTCATTATTTTCCAATGAATAGGTAATATCAAGATGGAGTGACCGATTGAGAACTAGTGGGAAACAGTTTGATGAAGTCTTGATGACCAAGGATCCAATTATGCTAGTAGAGGTTTTCTTCATTGTAAAAGTAGTAGGAAATCAATTTGTAACACTTCAGAAGTGTTGCCAAAGGATCCAAAACCATCACCATAACTCGAGGGAAAATGAAAAATCACAAGGCAATAAACAACATTATGTTATGGCATGGTGTAAATGGTTGGCTACAACCATTACAATTTGACAGCATCAATTTTAGTTGTTACACCTTAAGTTTAAAGTTTATTATGATGCACGAAACTAGGAGTCCTTAGGATTATAAATATACAATCTTAGCATTTGGTACCACATTACATACTTGAAAACTCCTATATTATTCTTATTATTTCATTAAAGTATTTTTTACTTCTTGTTTTCTTTTATTTTTCATTAGGTAGCTCATACTTATGGTGAGTGAGTAGTTCCCCTATGTCTTGAGAACATAAGTGAAGAATTGGAGTTTAAATTTTAATAATAAGAATAAAGATGCATATGTTTAGAAGATGAATTATCATATCCCTTAGAGAGATTAATCTCATGATTTCTGAATACATACAGGAAACTCTAGTGAGTCCATTCAGTTATATTCAAACGAACCAAATAACTTCCCAAACAAGTCTTCTAATATCGGCTTCTTTTTTCTCTTCTCCTTCACTCCAGCATCATCATCATCAAGAAAATGAGGAAATTCTTCATCTTCAACCCATGGATCGTAGTTGCATTCATTGCAGTCCTTCCCGTTCTTCTCTCTCTCAGAACAACTTCATTTAATTTCTATCATACTTCTTTTCGTTCTGTGAATTTAGCTGCTACTTTTCCATTTGATTTCAGTGAAAGAATCAGAGATGGTTCAAATCTTCAATATAATTTCTATAAGGATTCTTGCCCTGAAGCTGAGAATATTGTTCGTTCTGCTGTTACCGATATTTACTCTGATCATAGCGACCTTGCACCTTCTCTTCTTCGTCTCTTCTTTCATGATTGCTTCATTCAGGTTCCTTTTTCTTTTCTGCTGTTTTTCATGTATTTTGCTTTTGAATCATAAAGAAGAATGCAATCCAAGATCATGAATTTGGTCTTTTTTGTGTTTTGCATCCAATAGTAAATAAATGGGTCTTGATTGGTTATGAAATAGTGAATACTAATAGATATCCTAAAAAAAATTCTGCTTCTTGTTGGTTTTCTTTGCTAAATTATCTTCTGGCTTTGATAACGGTGTTGAATTTCTGTTGCTGAATCAGGGTTGTGATGCTTCCTTGCTGTTGGAGGACAATGGTGATAGAAACAGTTCCTATGAGAAGCAGGCTATTCCAAATCAAACATTGAAAGGTTTTGACAATCTTGACTTGATTAAGGAGGAGGTGGAACAAGCATGTCCCGGCGTTGTCTCTTGTGCTGACATACTTGCTCTTGCAGCCAGAGATTCCGTTTTTTTGGTTTGTTCTTAACATATTTCTTCTCTTAAAAGCTCTGAATTATTCTGATGTATTTTGGAATTTCTAGCATGCAAGTTAAAGGCATGTTTACTTAAAAAACACATTTTCAGTTTTCATTTTCTAAAATTTCTTTTCGTTTTAAATTGTTAACATGGCGATGGAAAACTTGTATAGTGAATAATTTTGATAGAGAGAAAATACAAGGATAGTTAGGGAGAATGCATTTTTAGAAACAATGATAACATTGTACTGAATTTGGAAAAATTCTTAAAATTTTAAAGCTGTTACTTGTCTGATCCCTGCCTCATTTTGACCTCATATATCGACATGGCCATGGCAGGGTGGTGGTCCTTTCTATCCAGTTTTAACAGGCAGACGAGATAGCCTGCAATCGTTTTTCCAGGAGGCAACTGATCAAATTCCAAGGCCTGACGATAACATCACGCGCACACTGCACCTCTTCAATCTTAGAGGATTTAACGCACGGGAAACAGTCAGCCTCCTTGGTAAATTACTTTACACTTATGCATTTATGATTATAATATGAAAAAGGTTTGTATCTTGGCCGCATTGCAATCCAGTTGTTGCGAACTGTTGCCAGTTGACCTGATGCGCCCTCAATTGTGGTCACAAAGACTTCAAATACCATGATGTCGCAGCTGAAATTGCGATCACACTTTTTATAAAACCTTGAATATGACTAATGAGATCTGTTGGTTTCTTGATAATCTGAAGGTGCACACAACATTGGAAAAATCGGTTGCGATTTCATTCAGCAAAGGCTGTACGACTTTCAAGGAACAGGGCAACCAGACCCGAGTATACCTCTCGATTTCCTCAGTCAGATGAGGCAAAACTGTCCTGACAACAATAAGAATAATGTCAGCAGCAACAGCACGTTTTCGAAGTTTACAGTTTCAAAGCCAATGAATGTTCATCACTCTAACAAAGGGATGTCATACATGCAAGCATTGTCATCTGCAGTGTCATCTGGAGCATCTTTTGACACTCACTACTATCAGAGTTTGTTGAGAGGAAGAGGGTTATTGTTTGCTGATCAACAGCTGATGGCTGAAGAGAAGACAGCCAGATTGGTTTCTGCTTATGCTTCAGATGACGGATCAACCTTTCGGATGGATTTCGCAAGGGTTATGATGAAATTGTCTAACCTTGATGTTTTGACTGGAAATCAAGGTCAGGTTCGTCTGAATTGCTCCCGTCTCGTAAGCTCTTAAGCGAGTTGGTTCATATATTTCATTCTGGTTTAGCAAATTTGTTCTCTTCCTATGTAAGTTTCTCACACACATTTGAGGGTAGTTTTGGCCATGTGTTAAATGTTTACAGAATTTATAGATTTTGGTGGTACTGTGTTAAATGTTTACTCTAGTTTTGCAAGGCTGCGATATATCAAAGTGTTCTGTTATGCCTTAATAAAACTTGGATTCCAAGGTATTGAAGTATATTTTTGTATAAGCTCCCTATTCAAATTTTACAACTAGAGATCTAGGAATAATTCTATGATATGATATTGCAAGTCATAACTGCTTCTGTGATGGTTCCTCTCCTATCCATCTAATGTAACCATAATGTTTAATAAATACATACAAGTAAGCAGCAGTCCATCATGGAAACAATTGCACGGATATAAGGAATCAACTTTCACGTCGAAATTAATGTCAAATGTAGATTTAAATTTAAATTATATATGAAAATAAGAAAACTTGACACAAGGAATCAATATAATAGAATGAATGGATATAATATGGCAGCTAAATTAATAATTGGCTGTAGGTTGATCTCTTCTCGCATCGGTATTGTGATGAGTATGAATTCCTACGTAGGATTTGTTCCAAGTGCGGTATGATACTGATACTCAAAGGACTTAGAGATATTTGAATATCCACTCTGGTGGTTCTACTCTTTCCATTTTCATCCATCTTACTTGAAATGACAGATTGGAAATTAGCAAGTTGTTGGAGAATCTCATCCAACTTTCATATTTGAATCCTTTGTAACAATTGTTATTAGCCATGATGAGTAAATTATGAGTAAGAGGAAGAATGAGACTAGAAGTTGGAATTGTATTATTTCTCTTTTTCCAACTGTTTTCATTTTTTTGAAAGTTTTCCTTTTACAATTCTAAGACAAAGCAGATACTATTATAACCCCTCAAATCGAAATCGTAACAGTATAACAGATAACAATTTTCTTAATATCCGGAGTTGTACTTCTGCACGATGGAGATTTTCTCCGGAAGTACTCACACAGAGGGTTTAAAAATTCAAAATAATACGTTTGGATATACATTTCCTGACCGTTATTTGTCGCATGTCTGGATCCGCACATCTGGATATTATAAATTCATACTCCCAGAAGAAAAATTTGACTAAAATGTTACATCCAGATATGCACTTCCAGGAGAAAATGTTTCACAAGACTAAGTGTCAATAAAACTAAACTTTTGTATAAATTTGTGCAACAAGGTGAAGGTGCATGTTCCACACATTTCACAGGCCTACAAAGAATCTACAAGCTCCTTCACTCGTTCCTTCCACATATAGTTCGACATAATCTTTATGGTTGGTGTTTAGCTTAGTTGAGAGTTCAAAAACATCAGCCGCACTCCTAGCCTTTGTAAAGTGCGACCGACTGTTACAGAATCTATAGATTTTGGTAGCACTGTGTTAAATGTTTAGTCTATCAGTCTATGGCTGCATAGCCATTGTATTCAGGTCTGCCTTATTATCAACTCCCTATTCAACGCTCACAATTACAAATAGAGGAATGATTCTTTGATATGATGTTACAAGTAACAACTCACAACCGCTCCATAAAGCTAATTTCATCTGGCGTAATGGTATATTTTTCAAAATTGCTACAATCAAAGCTTATTAAGTATTAGGTACTGACATAGGCACAGATAAAACACCAAGAATAATTGGAAAAATATAAGTGATTGTATGTAATCAATCACAAGTGTCAATATTGTGTGTCGGACACTCTGACACGACTTCTATTTGAAGTGGTGATTATTAATCCGTAGTGTCATTTCTTCAATCAGGGATCTGTGGTTGCGAAGACATAAAAAACCATGTTGCGGTCACACACTTTTTTAAAACCTTGAGTATGTCGATCATCTAAAGGAGGACACAACTTTGGCAAAATCGTATGTGGTTTCATTCAGCAAAGGACAAAGTTATAGATTTTTGTGGCACAATGTTTAATGTTTAGTCTATGGTTCATGGCTGCAATAGATATCATGATATAAGATTAGATTTGTATAAAACTCTTTCTGAATAGAGTCATCTGCATAACATCCACAAATCAATGTATTATGTTCTGCTATAGGAAACTTGGATTCCAAGGTATTGAAGTGTATTTTCTTATCAGCTCCTAATTCAACCCTTACAATTACATATCAAGGAATAATTCTTAGATATGATATCAACACTGCTGCTGCAAAGTTTATATTGACATGATTAAGGAGGAGGTGGAACAAGCATGTTCCGGCATTGTGTCCAGGATATATTTTCTTATCAGCTCGCTAATTCAAGGTGCACATTTACCGTATACCCCAACAATTGTACTTCCACCTCTACATTTTGCGTATATAACCTAAAACCCTTCACTTTTTTTCTTTTTTTCCTAAAAAAGTTTCAAGTTTTTCGGAGAGAATAAGTGTTCCAATACTAACTTTCCTATAAGCAACTTTTTCTCAAACACTTATTTTAAATATTTTCAATGTGAATCGCTTTCCGGGAAAACTTACATAAAGTTTTTCAGTTTGTAAAATGATGATTCTTGAACACTTATATAAAGATTTCCGGTTTGTAATTTTTTTCGGAAAACGTATATAAATTTTTCGGGTTCTTTTTTCAAACCGGAAAACTATATAAATAATTTTTTATTGAAATTTTATTCAAACCGGAATCATTGAAGTGAAGTTTTCCATAAAACTTTTCAAATTGAAAAACTTTTACATACCGAAAAACGCATGTGGGGTTGAATCGGGAAACGTTACAAGTGGCAATAAAAAAATAATGTAAAAAGTTTAAAAAAAAAAAAAAAAGGCTAAAATTGACAATAGTTTATAAATTATAGGATAAAAAGATACAAGTGTACTGGGTAAATTCCCTGAATTCTGCTCTTCTCCCAGCACTTTTTGCTCGCGCCCAACAGCCTTGCTGAAAATACCACTGCGTTAGTTAAGTAACGCAAGTGTTAAATTATGCGCTACTTAACTAACGTTGCGTTAGTTAACTCACGCAACTCTTTTGTAATTTATTTGCTATATTCAAATTATTTTAATTACGTTATTCTAATTTATTTATTTACTTTATTCTATTTTAAATTATTTTATTTATTTACTATATTTAATTTATTTACTATATTCAAATTATTTTATTTACGTTATTCTAATTTATTTATTCACTTTATTCTAATTTATTTATTTTTTAAATTATTTGTTCACTTTATTCTAAATTATTTACTTTATTAAAATTAATTTATTTACGTTATTCTAAATTATTTATTTACTTTATTCTAATTTATTTATGCACTTAAAATAAATATCGATTCGAATTTATTCATTAAATAAATACAAAATAAATAAATGAAAATGAACTAAATTAATATTTATTCGGATTTATTCATTAAATACAAAATTAGAAAATAAAAGAAAATATAAATAAAAGGAAATGAACTAAATTAATATTTATTCGGATTTATTCATTAAATACAAAATTAGAAAATAAAAGCAAATATAAATAAAAAGAAATGGACACAATCAATACATATAACAACACCTCATTTTATTAATAGAATTCATACAATAATTGATACATTTATTCGAATTCACAAAATAATCTACTTATTTTCTTTTTACCCTCTTGGGGTAAAAAGTGACCAGCCTTCTTGGGGCAAAATTGTGAGCAGCCTTCTTGGGAAAAATACATCATCAACCCTTGGACTAAATTTAAATCTGATTCTTTTTATACCCCAAGAAGATTTTTTTTACCCACGGTAAAAAGTTTTTGGGGTAAAAATAAGCAAATTTAAAATTACCCCAAGGGTTGATCACGTCCCCAAGTCGGCTACTCATTATTTTGCCCCGAAGAAGTCTGATCACTTTTCCCTTCAAAAGACTATTGAATAAAAAAAGAAAGAAGAGAAATAGAGGGAGAGAGTGAGGAGGGAGAAAAAGTGATATAGTGTGAGGAAATAGGGAAGTATGGAGGGGTATTTATAGATGGGAATGATAGTATAGGTTATAACAAACATAAATGTGGTCAAAAAACATGTAAAATTTGGTAAAAAAAACGTGTGGATTGAATGTTAAATAACCGACCAAAGTCCAAAAAATGTTTGTTTTTCAGTTCTGACCACTGGCCAACGTGCGTGAGTTAACTCACGCACATGCCACTGGTGCGTGACTTAAGTCACATAGACCATATAAGGTGCGTTAGTTAAGTCACGCAGCGTGACTTATCTAACACATGGGCATTTTCGGCAAATCAGCTGGGTGGGAGCGAAATGTGCTAGGGAAGAGCAGAAATCAAATTCCCACGAGGTGCACATGATCTAGCACAATATCTGAAGCCCACCAAAGAACCTTCTAGCCGAAACCTTTTTCCACCCACAAGTTCGGGAAAGTCAAGAAGAACTAAGCAATTAGATTCAAGTGGTTAATGAGCTTCATCAAATACTTTTATTTTAATTTTTTTTTTCAAACTAGAAAACTATATAATTAGTTTTTCCGGAAATTTTATTCAAACCATAATCATTGAAGTTAAGTTTTCCTGAAAAAAAAAATTTAAAATTGGAAAACTTTTTCATACCAAAAAAACTAATGTGGGGCAAACTATGCTGAATCCGGAAATGTTGAAAATAGTACTAAAAAAATGGTGTGAAAAGTTAAATAAAAAAATTTAAATTGGTATTTTTGATAATAAGGTAGAAAGATACAAGTGTAAGGGTATATGGTAAGTTCCCTCAAATGTTAACGAGAATCTGGGTATGATTTTTAAATGGAATAATTATTTGTCAGACTTTACTTATCTCTCAATCGAACTCTGAATTATTATGCTCTCTTTCCTTTAGAAACGAGAGGGTTAACACAAATAAAAAATTGCTTACTTCCATGATTTAAATATACATGTCTATATCAATGTGTATCATATTCAATGGCCTTATTGTAAATTCAAGTTTAAAAAATGTAGTATATGAAACCATATTTTCTAAAATATCATGTTAGATTTAAAAAAGATTTATACCATGCAAATAAAGCTGAAAAATACCAAATGCAAAATATAACTTTAAATAGGTATCATATGCCATAACAAGCTTTAAAAAATAGGTTAGACTAAACACAAACCAAGACACGATGTACAAAAAACAAATATTTAAGACTAAGTTAGTAAATGTGCGCCTTTTTATTTAGACAAAAATCATTTATCTTTGTTATTTAAAACTAATAACTTGAGGATAATAAGGGACCGTTTGTTTGGGATTTTCTTGAAAGAAAATCTATTTTTTTTAACCAAAAAAACACTTTTTTGTAATGTTTGTTTCAGATTTTTAAAAATTCATTTTGTTAAAAATAATCTTTTTTAGCCTCAACATAAAAAACTATTTCTAGTAGTTTTTTTAATATCTATTTTTTTCTAAAAGCAAAGAACTCAAGTGTAACAGTTTCAAATCTTAAAAATATGATTTTTATGATAGTAAACAAACAGAAATAACTTCATATTTTTTTTTAAAAAAAATCTAAATTCTTTTAACCCAAAATATATTTTTTTAAAGCTGAAACAAACACACCCTAAATGAAAAAATTTGGGGTTCAAATATCAGTTTGTGTATATATAATGGGGTTAATACGTCTTTACCCCCTTGTAATATAGGTCATTTTTGGTTTTCTCCCCTGTAATTTTTTTTTTAATTTACCTCCTTGTAAAAAAAAATTGATTTACCCCCTAATAGGTCAAACAAAAACAAAAATTTCTTGAAACAAAAAATAAAATTGGTTTTTGTTTAGCCTGTTAGGAGGTAAATCAAAACATTTTTTTTTTACAGGGGGTAAATAAAAAAAATTGGTTTAAAGAAATAACTTCATATTTTTTTTTAAAAAAAATCTAAATTCTTTTAACCCAAAATATATTTTTTTAAAGCTGAAACAAACACACCCTAAATGAAAAAAAATTGGGTTCAAATATCAGTTTGTGTATATATAATGGGGTTAATACGTCTTTACCCCCTTGTAATATAGGTCATTTTCGGTTTTCCCTCTTGTAATTTTTTTTTAATTTACCCCCTTGTAAAAAAAAATTGTTTTGATTTACCCCCTAATAGGTCAAACAAAAACAAAAATTTCTTGAAACAAAAAATAAAATTGGTTTTTGTTTAGCCTGTTAGGAGGTAAATCAAAACAATTTTTTTTACAGGGGGTAAATAAAAAAAATTGCAGGGGGGAAAACCGAAAATGACCTATATTACAGGGGGTAAAGACATATTAACCATATATAATGTGATGTCTCTACGAATTGAACTATATTCACATAGTCTAATTTGTATATTATTGTAATATATATGAAATAGTTAAATGAAACACCCATTATAAAATGAAGGGAGTATAAACTAAGGCTTAAATTCAGTGAGTTGGATTTTTGTAGCTCAATTTAAACATGTCTTAAGATTCAGAAAACAATTACAAATTTATTTACAAATTATATAACAAAAATATTCTCATATCGATAGTGAGATTTAACAAGTTCCTATATAGTGCCTCAAATCTTTAGCAACTGAACCAATCCATGAATATTTTTTAATACCATGGCAAGTTATGTGATAAATATAGTCAAAGTTGGTTGTATTTAAGAACGTTTAAATGAGATAGTACGTATTTCCTCTAACTTAACTAAGGTTCTGGATTCGAATCCAGCATTGAGTATGCAACTCTTAAAGTGCAGATTAGTTTTCACAGTTGCGTGCGGAGATACCCAATTTAAAATAAAATAAAGGCTTAATTGTATGTTTGATCCTTTATGTTTATTTTAGTTTTCAAGTTGGTCCCTTATATTTTAAAAGTTTCAGGTTGGTCCCTTACGTTTTAAAAGTTTCAAGTTGGTCTAAAACGTCACTCACATTGGAATAAGTTAGTCCCTTCCGCAACATGATATTGAGTTTATTAAAACAAAAAAATTAAAAAAAATGTTTTAAAATTGATTTTCTAAATAAGTTAAGTTTCATCACCCATATTGTCAATCCGAATCTTTAAATGACTGAAGGGACTGACTTATTCCAACGTGAGTAACATTCTAGACCAACTTGAAACTTTTAAAACGTAAGAGACCAACTTGAAACTTCTAAAACATAAGGGACCAGCTTAAAAACTAAAATAAATATTAGGGATCAAACATGCAATTAAGCCTAAAATAAAATAGTCAAAGTCGGTTGTCACTTTCGGATTACAATGGTCATAAATGCTTGAGTCTATCATAGCTTTCTTCAAATCAACGCTGTACTCCTAAGATTTGTAAAAGCATAGGAAATATATATAAATAGTACTATACTAATACACTAAGTTATGAAGTTCACTTCTCACCCTTTTTGATTGAGAACGGCACTCAACTTAGAATTCTATCTACATCCCTTGTTGGTACCCTAATTGGCTTCAAAAATCAATGAGAAAGCAGTAAACAATGACCTCACATTTTAGGTAGCTATAGTTTGGTAAGATCTTGTCCTAATCATTACCTAGTCTAAATGCATGTAACCACTAAGTTACATTTTTTCTTCTTTCAATTGATAACTTATATGAAATTCCACTTTTTTTTTAATTTTGTTTTCATGGATTTGGTTTCTTAGTTTTAAATGATTTAAATGTTGAAATTGGTGTGAAGCTTTAGACTTGCTATGACGCCATAGTCTTGTACTTGCAAGGTAGTTACAATTCTTCAAAAGGATGTGTGGGAACATTAAGAAAATGTGTCACATTAGTGGCAGTAAGTGGAAAAATATGACCTACCCTCTTTTGCAAAGTACTATATGATAATTGTAGTTTACCAACAATATATTTAATACTCCCTCAGTTTTAAAGTTTATTTTATCTTTAAAGTTGAATGCAACATTTTTTCGCCTGCCAATGCAGTAGTGCAATGCATAGTCGACTCTCGAGAAATTCAATAATAAGCTATTGTGATAATTTCTTCCTCTCAAAAAAGTAATTTAATATCGTGTGACTCATTAAGCCTCATATCAGATATTAAATTGACAAAAATAAATAATATACTTGATCTTAGCCAAAAGGCTTCGATAATAAACAGTTAACAGTGTTATAGGAAAAAGATTAAAAAAAATAACTACAACAATAACAAAATTTATTGGTTTATTTATGTGGTTTATGTTTGAAAGTATCACACTAAGTAGAATGCACTACGTAAAAAACTGCATGAACAATACTTTTGACTTTTGAGTGTGAAAATCTTATTTTGGAGTCAAAAGCTACAAAAGATGTGTTTTGAAATGTGGTGCGGCTAGATAATTTTGCGGTATAAACTAACGATGAAGTTGAAGTTTCTAGTTTTCACGACGAAAATTGCATTGCAACGTGGCTAGAGAATTTCATGGTAGAAACTAACAGTGAAATCAAACATACACTTATAATGAGTACTAAAAAAGAAAGAAGTATTATTTATTGATGCATATTTCATGCTTGTTCTTCAAGCTACAATCTACTCTAACAAGTAACAACACTTTTCAAAAGTATACATATGAAATCCATCATAAATCAAAGATACCTAATGACCTTGATTAATTTGCCAATGTCAGTATATCTACTGAGTAAATCACAAATTCATGAATCTCATAAACTTTTTTCAAACTATTGGTTTATAAATTAAACTTTTGGAATACCATTTTGAGGCAAAGAGGGCCACAATTGAATATTACCAAAATCTAATTCAGAATCAGACATTATAATATCATTGAAATCAAATGCCTCATGAGGGTCAATTTCTGGTTGAACTTCATAATTCTTTGGTAGGACCTCATCTTTGTTGTTTGACTCCTTTGTTTCACCTACTACTCCAAACTCATTCTCAAATTCATCATGTGATGACCAATTTTTTGCTTCAACAACATCTTGAACAGTCTCTTCACCAACATTTGATTGATAAGTTCCAATGTTGTCAATAAAATTCCAAAGATCATAATCTGATTCCCATGGTATTTCAATCAAATTGTTTGGATCATCCACATCTTCTAATATATTGTCAACATCATCATAAAACCCTAAAGAAGCCAATTCTTGTTCTAAATTATTGTTGTTAACAATTTGGCTTGAGTTCAAGATAGTATTGGACTCAATTGAAGATGATAATGAATTTGATGACCCTTTTGGATCCTCATTGATTATAACAAATTCATTGTTGGATACTTGTTTTTCAGAATCTTTCATTGGTACCTCATTTGACAAAAATGATTCTGATGAAGAGGGTGAGGTTATTGATGATTCTAATTTGGATTCATCTCCACTTGAGTCTGATTTTTTGACAACAAGTTTTTTCTTTAAATGTGTGTTCCACACATTCTTGATCTCATTATCAGTTCTACCAGGAAAATAAGATGCAATCTTTGACCATCTGAAACAAATTTGTTCGATACCATAGTTTAATATATAGCATATTGTCACATACATATAAATAGAGAAAATTGCACCCGTTTGTTTGATTATGTGGTGATCAAAATTGATTTTGTAAAATTGATTTTAGCTAAATGTGAGTTGAATGTAAATTAGTTTATGCTTGGGCACATTCATGTAAAACTATGTTGGATAATAAAAAAATTGAGATTAAAAATCAATTTTAGAGGTAAAATCTAGTTTGCTTAGGAATATTCAAACATGTAAAAGTCAGTTTTATAATTTATGAAAACAGCTTACGATAATTTTCATAAGATTTTTCAACTTATTTTCATTAGTTCTCCAATATAACTTATAAAAATAACTTATAATATACAAAAACAATTTAACATTATTTTATCTTTTACTATAAAAATAATTTATGCAAGTTCATACATAAAGTTTATCATGATAAGTGCATTCGCTATAAAATGCAAATAAGTTGTTTATCCCACTAGACCCTTGAACCAAAATAGCATATTACCAAAATTATTATCTAAATCAAGACTTACTTGTTTCCCAAGGTTTTATGTAGCTTTATTATGGTTTCCTCTTCCTCTACTGTAAAATTGCCTCTCTTCAAATCAGGCCTAAGATAATTAATCCATCTCAAACGACAACTTTTCCCACATCGTTGAAGACCTTGGTAAGAATTAAAGATAAAATATTATAAGTGAGAGCTAAATTAGATAACAACTAAACTAGTATTAACATAGTCATCAAAAAAAGTAATACATCATCACAAAATTTAAACTTTTTTTTAACAAAATTTAAAACATACAAGGCAAGACAATTGCACGCTGTTTTACACACTATACTTTTTATAATCCAAATAGATTCCAAAGATTAACAATAATTAGAGTCATTGATTTCAATCCTATCCCTGCATGATTTTCTCAAAGCAAGGGAGTAACCATAGAACCTTTGTTTATTATGCATACAACGTTAGCATTTCATGAATATAACCAAAAGAAGTGTTTTGGGGTGAGTTGATGCCACTTTTTAAGTTTATGTGGATGTAGTGACGTGGCATCATTATTCCTACATGGATACATTGATGTATATTTCTTTCTATTTTTCATGTTAATGACAAATAATTGAGAAAACAAGGACTAGAATTAATCATTTTAAAAAATAAAAAATTAGTATGCTCTATCGATAGACAATTTTTTTACACATGAATACAATGATGTGTTTTTATGTCAATTAGTTAATATGAAAACATATTTTGTAAAAATGATGTGAAAACACGTGATTTCTTATATTCATAAATTGATGTAACAACATATCATAAAATAGTATAATACATGTATAAAATTATTATACATGTCATATAATACTAATTAAATTCTTAAAAATATCATGAAGTCAATGATAATACAACATTATTGAGTAAAAAAAAAAAATTAAACCAAAATACAATGTCTTTTGACACTATTAGAGGGGATTAATCATAGCTCACAATAGGAAACATCAATTTTGAAATATATGGTGAACCTTTTAACTTTTAAGGAAAAGTAATAATATTAAAGATTTGATACATATGTACGGTTTCACCTAATAAAGGGATACCCATATATTGCCAAAAGAGGGAATACCTATATGTATACCCTTTAATGTGTGTTTATAGCAATGGTTATAGACTAACTAATAGTAGGTAATTTTTGTTTCAAATATGGATCAATCAAGCTGGATGGACCTGGTATATGGTAGGTAAGATATGCATCTTATCAGAAATTAGCCATGTAAAAATGTATTGGATTTCCTCAAGCTTTGATTTGATATGTCATTTATAGGTAGAAATAGGGCCCACATCACTACTTGGTTGCATTGTTTCTTACTAACCATAGAGAAGCCATATGTCACCAACTTAAACCAAACTACTCATTTGTCTGCATTTTTGTTTTAACGTACAAGAATGAGATTTTAGTCTTTCAAAATAGAAGAGTGAGATTTTAGCTATAGCCATTAAATTTGAATCAACGGTTTTTTGTCAAAATTTTTTTTTTGAATCAACGGTTTATATATCATGATAAAATAAATTTAACAAGTTTTTCTCCCTTTTTAATGAAATATCATATACAATTAAGTCCCGTAAAAAAAAATCATATACAATTAGTGATATAATCTGATTCATTTATATCTTTTTAAAGGTTGTAACTTATTGAATTCAGATACACACAAAAAAAAGAAAAACAGACAGTATTTGAATTTTGATGAATATATGAAATGCATATGCAGAAATTTAAAGTTGGATTTATAACAAATACAGGTTTCTTTTGAAGTAACAAAATAATACAAATTGAAATATATTGAATGACATCAAATATACAAAACATGGTTGAAACATGAAATAAAAATAGACACAAAAAGAGAGAGAGATATGGATATGATGCAGTTGTTATATCTATATATACATATATACATACCTGCTTGTTTAGGGAGAGCTCTCCAATTTTCATGACCAAATTTCTGAACAAAAGCTATAAGTTTGAGATCTTCAGCAGGGCTCCAAGGTCCTCTCTTAACTTGACTCTTATCACAACATGGTGCTCTTCCTTTTCCCATGATAATTCTCTTATCAAAGACAAAGGCTATCTAATTTCTCTCTCATAATATAAACTATTTCGATTATTTCATTTTATGTGACCCACATATGTGTTCTCCCTCTCTACCTATATATATATAGTAACTAGTGTTGAAAAAGGCTAGACTGTTCAATGAACCCACACGATCCATGCCACATGTTAGTATATTTTGGGTCCTATGTATGCAATATATAGAATGAAATCCAAGAGTATACTTTTATTGATTATAATACCTATCATGGATATTCTGAAATAAATAATTTTCTACGTATATTTCTTTATTATAAAATATTTCTATAAATTAAAAGGTAATTTTTAAAAAGAGTAAATATCAATATTAGTCTAAAAAATGCTAAAAAAAGTTCTATTTAATTTATACGAAATAAAAGAAGCGATTTAGTTTTTACTTTTTTATAATTATTTTTTTCTACGTATCTGTATATAATAAAATATGTCTATAAATTAAAAGGTAATTTGTAACCAAAAAAATATAAAAGGTAATTTTTAAAAAGAGTATATATCAATATTAGTCTAAAGAAAAAGCTAGAAAGTTCTATTTAATTTATAGGAAAAAAAAGATTTAGTTTTTACTTTTTATTATTGCTGTGAAATAAATAATTTTCTACGGATTTGTTTATAATAAAAATATATCTATAAATTAAAAGGTAATGTGTAAAAAAATTAAAAGGTAATTTTTAAAAAGAGTAAATATCAATATTAGTCTAAAAAAAGATAGAAAGTTCCATTTAATTTATATGAAATAAAAATATTGATTTCCTTTTTATTATTTTTTATAAGCATGATATGTGTAACAAAGTATCCACCGTCGTCTAATAATATATTATGACTAATACCATCAAGAAATTTGTTGGACAATATTTGATTCTCTCATTTGAATCAAGTTTTCTCCATATATAAGAGTTAAAAAATGTTAAGAACACTCTCTTTCTAACACTTTCTCGAACACTCAAAAGATCAACCTTTTATTCACTTACTTATAATATCTAAATCTCTTACCACTAGTTTTTATAAATGTTAAATGTTAATCAAGCATTCTAGAAAAAAAACTAAACAATTTTTAATAATTATTCAAAAAAGGATTAATTTAATCCACCTTTTCTTTAGGTGAAAACAATTTTAATACTTTTAATTTAACCCACATTTGATAACTTTAAAGAAATCTTTCCATTTTGAAGGACTAAATACACAAACTTTTATTGAGAACCAAATTGAGTAATTTCTAAAAAAGAATATGCCTGCAGTTTATTATTTTTTTTTACTAAAATAGTGTCTTGGAGTTTTTTTTTTTGACTAAAAAGTTCCCTGAAGTTATTACTACCAATTATTTTGATTTTTTTAGGTGTCTTTTATTTTTGTGGAGGTTTATTGGTAGTTTTTTTTTAAGGGATTAGAGTGCTATAAACGCGCCTAAGAGCATCCACAATGGTAGTTCTTTAATAGGGACTCCTTAAATGGACTTCACGTTACACATCATTTATTTATAATATTTTAATAAAAGTACATACTAAGGACTCAATTGCTCCAATGGGAGTACACTAATAAGGACTCCAGCCACACTAACATTACATCATTAAAAAAAATTATTTCTTAAAAAGGAACAGGTGTAGTACTTCTTTTGTAAGCGAGACCACATAGTACATATTTTATTACTTCTTTTAAACGTGTGACTCGTTAGTTAATTATTCTTTAATATTGACTTATTTTTTCTTCCTTCAATGGGGAGTCTTTAACAAGGAGTGATCCTTGTTAAGTAAGGACCTCCCATTGAAGATACCGTAACTAATTCGGGGAGAGCCACCGACTTTATGAAAATTGATATTTCTTCTTTATGATGTCAACATTCTCTTGTAAAGTTGACCTTTTTACAGCTTTTTTCTTTGTTTTTGTGAATTCTAATTTCTATCAGTGACTTATTTTATGTCCTTTGTCTCGTTTTGCCATAGCAGCACAATTGAAAGTTTACAATGACAGTTCAATACAACTACCCAATTAGGCAATCTGTGCTGAATAATCAATTATTCTAATAATATCATATTAATTAGTTAAAATAATGCAATATTGTCAAGTTTATGATAATGAAATCTTTTTTTGACAAAATGATGGTGAAATTTTATACAATACATTCGTACTATTTTAAAATTTTAGTACTTTTATCTTAGTTTATCATGTGTATCCGAAATTAAATATCTTACGTTTATCAATCCTTGTATATATATATATATAACATTTTCGTTAAAGTTTAATGAATATACATTGGCAAGATACATAAATTTTTTAAAAAATCATTTAATTATATCTCACTAATCACTACATGGATATTTATTGAGATCTTTCAAAAAATATATATATATGTATATATTTATTGAGATAATGTAATTTGACAAACTCTACTATGATGTGCCCTTCAAAAAAAAAAGGTTGTACTATGATAAAAATTGGTTCACCAAGGGAGCCATTTTACTCTATTATACATTTTGTACAACTCATACCTTAAAAAAATTATTGTATTAATTAATTAAAATAATGTATTATTTTCAAGTTTATGGTAGTCAAATCTTATATATTAAACTTACATATCATAACATATAATGGGTAAAACATGAGAGAGAGAGAGAGAGATAGAGAGAGAGAGAGAATGGAGGTGGCTCTAGGAAGCTAGGGCAACCACGCTGGCAACCACGTTGAGACTAGGTGATCCACTTTTCCTTTTTCTATTTCTTTTAACTGCAGAAGGTTTGAATGTTATGATGACTGAGGCGGTGAATTTGAATTTGTTCACTAGGTATTCTGTTGGGGCACCAAACCCTACTGGGTTGTCTCACTTACAATTCACGAATGATATGTTACTGTTGGGTGTCAAGAGTTGGGCGAATGGCAGAGCCTTGAAGGCGATTCTTGTTCTTTTTGAGGTCATGTCAGGGTTGAAGGTAAACTATCATAAGAGTATGTTGGTTGGCATTAATGTTGATGAGTCTTAGCTGTTTGAGGCTACTTCAGTTTTGTCTTGTAAAATTGGACGAATTCCTTTTCATGTATCTTGGTTTCTCCATTGGTGGTGATGCTAGATGTTTGAATTTTTGGGAGCCTGTGATTGATCGATTAAAATCTAGACTGTTTGATTGGAAGAGCATAAATTTGCTGTTTGGTGGCCGTTTGATTCTCCTTAAGTCTGTCTTGTCTTCTCTGCTTGTCTACACCCTTTCTTTTTTCAGAGCTCCCTCAGTTATAATCTCATCCATTGAATCTATTTTAATTCATTTCTTTTGGGGCAGGGGTGATAATCATAGGAAAATTTCTTGGGTTAACTGGAATTCTATTTGCGTGAGTAAGGAGGTTGGTGTTTTGAGGGTACAGAGACTGAAGGAGTTTAATATTGCTCTTTTATGTAAATGGTGTTGGAGGTATCTAATGGATAGGAACGGGTTGTGTTTTTTTTGTCTTCTCGCTATGGGGTGGAGAGAGGGTGGCTCGTGGATGGAGTAGGAAAGGGCCGACGTGGTGGCGGGAGATTGTGAAAATTTGCGAGGGGATTGGTGACGCGGGTGGAAGCTAATTTGAAGAGAGTATTATGAAGCAACTTGGTAATGGTTTTAACACATTTGTTTGGTTGGATTGTTGGGTTGGGACGGTACCACTCAGGGAGAGGTTTAGGAGGCTGTTTGATTTATCTGTTCATAATGATTTGTCGGTGGGTTAGATGCATCCTTTGGATTGGGATGAAGAAGGGGAGGCCAAGGGGTTGAGGCATCACTTGTTAACTTGGGAGGAGAATTTAGTGGGGAAGTTAGGACTCTGCTTTCTAAAGTTAATTTGCAGGATTTTGAGATGGATGTTTGGCTTTGGCGTCCGAATGTGGGTGATGGCTATACTGTTCGTGGTGTGTATCAAATGCTCATGAGACAGGAGATGCACCACCATGATGCGGTTTCGGAGGGTGTTTGGCATAAAAGTGTTCCTTTGAAGATCTCTATTTGTGCTAGGCGTCTTTTCCACAACATATGTCCTACAAAGGATAACTTGACGCGTCACGGCATCATTCCTATTGATTCTCAATTGTGTGTTTCAGGATGTGGCCAAAATGAATCAGCAAATCACCTCATAATCCATTGTCCAATCTTTGGTTTTCTTTGGCAACAAGTAAAGGGTTGGTTTGGTGTGTAATATGTGGATCCCCAATATGTTACATATCATTTTTTTTCAATTTATTTATTCTTCAGGTGGGTACACTCCCTGCCGTTCCTTGCTACATCTGATTTGGCTTTGTTGTATTTGTGTTCTCTAGAATGAGCGGAACCATAGGCTCTTCTCTAATAACGCAAAATAAGTTATGCAGCTTCTGGAAAAGGTTATAAGTACTTCTCTTCGGTGGTTGAAAACTAAAAATGTGTGATTTCCTTTTGGTTCCCGTATGTGGTGGCAGCTGCTCCTTGTTTGTTTGGGTATTGGCTGAAAGTTATTTCTTTTTCATTTGTTTATCAGGATTGATTGTTGTAACTTTGTTCTGCTTCTATATGCACTCCTTGTGTTAGGGAGCAGAATTTTTTGTGTTAATATATCTCATTTTGCCTTGTTAAAAAAAATCGTATATATTAAACTTGTACTATTTTAAAATTTAGTTTTTATTTTTGAATTCGCCATGCGTCGTATATGAAATTAAAGATATTACGTTTTCTACTTATTATTTTTTTATTATTTTTTCCACTGATTATCTTTATATATACTAGCGAAAAGATAGACACTCACGTGTCTGTCGTTTCGCTCTTTTTATTGTGCTAACGTTTGAAAATTATGAACGGTGTTTTTTATGAAATTATGATTTGGGTTAAAACTAAAAATATATATGTTTGTTGCTTTCAAGTTATAACAAATCAAACTAACCATGATTATACATTTCAATGACATCAACAATATAACAAAAAAATATAATCAAAATTCTTTTTTTAATGACACCAACAACAATCTTTATTATAGAAAAAGTTGTTTAAAGGTATAATTAGGATAATGAAAAAGTAAGTATAAATATACACATCTAGTTTGTTAATCTTTTTAAATGATAAAAGAAAAAAACCAGACATATATATATATATATATATATATATATATATATATATATATATATATTAATATTGTATAAGGGCGTTTTTAGAAAGAGAAAAAGTCAGACCAAAAAAATTCAAAGGGATTATTTTCTTTATATATAGTATAGATAATATTCCCGTTAAAACCCATTTGGAGTTGGCCTAGTGGTTGGTTTGGGATCTTGGAGTGTGCTCCTCTCAAGATCTCAGGTTCGACTCCCTATGATGCCAATTTCGGTGGGCAAGTCCATACAGAGCTGCTAAACTCTAGATTAGAACGGGGCCCTCGTAAGTTGGCGATGAAATTGGCCCCCTCGAATTAGTCTGGATTGGATACCGAGTTTTTAAAAAATAAAACATTCTCGTTAAAGTTTAATGAATGTGTTTGGACTTTTGCCCTCCCTTATACCATAATTTTTTTTAAAAACTTTTTAAGGGAAAAAAAAGTTTAATGAATGTGCATTGACGATATACAAAATCGTATGGCGTTTTTAGAAAAAGAAAAAGTTAGCCCAAAATAATTGAAAGAGATTATTTTCTTTATATATAGTATAGATAATATTCCCGTTAAAGTTTAATGAATGTGCTTGGACTTTTATCCTCCCTTGTACCATAAAAAAAAGTTTGACTTTTTAAGGAAAAAAAAACGTTTAATGAATGTGCATTGACGATATGCAAAGTTTTGCATAATCATTTTATTTACATCTCCCTAATTATATATTTATTTAGATAATATAATATTACAAAGTGATGCTATGATGTGATAAAATTGGATCACCAAGTGAACCATTTTAACAGTATTAATGTATCTACATCACGCTAGCTAGTATACATTGTGTACGACCCATATCCAAAACTTTCTATTATAGCTACAAATTCAGGGAACATAGACACTAGTAAGAATGTGTCTGCATTACATGATTTTATTAATATTCGAATTTGAGATACATGTAATTTGAGATATTTTATTTCTCAATATTATAATTGTTGCCTTATTCCTCTTTCAAAAAAAGTTGTTGCCTTATTCCTTATTATCTTATCTCAAATATTTATAATCTTACCATGAATTTTGGATTACTGGTATCCAATTTTTTTAAAAATAGGAGGGTTAATATAAAAAAATATTAACTAGTACCCATTTTCGGATTACTAGAACCCACTTTCTTTAAAAAAATACTTGCAATTTTGTTCAATCAAGTAATTCAGCAGCCGGAAAAAAAAGGTCAGAATAAAGTATCAGGCAACAACAGTCGTGTTATTGTACTCCACATACCAGCTTCGCGTTAAACCCTCACTATGCGAGATTAGGGGGTGTAATAATTCAGTTTGGATCGGTTTCAGTTAAAAAAATGTTTGAACCGATGAATTCTTTGTTGGTTCGGTTTAGTTTGTTTTTCACTCTTTTTCAAAAAAGGAACCAAACCAAACAAATCAGGTTGGTTCGGTTTGGATTGATTTATTTGAAAATAGAATTAAAAAAAAAATTATTCTCACAAATTTGTATTTCATGTATACAACATACATCATACTAAAATGTTTCATGAAACTTTGTATTTCATATCGTATTTTGTCATGTTCTCTACTTTTCAAACAACTTTTTGTAACCAACAAATGGACGATCACAACGTTGGTGAGAAACATTGGGTTAGGTGTGGTTGATGGCTAGGGTTTCTCAGAATCTGAGTGATGAGATGAGATGAGAAATTTGCTTTTTTGACTTCAAGACTTTCCTAATAACACATGGAAAAGTCTAAAATACCCCCAGCGGTAGTTAACTACAGTTGACAAAACCGGCAACAGTTAACTACCGATGAGGTCTGCGGTAGTTAACTGACTTCGCGATTTCCCCCCAAAGTCAGTACAACCCTACTTCCTATTCACTCATCACCTTACATCATCATCACCTTACCTCAAAAAAATCCCCCTTTCAATTTATTTTTTTGAAATCTTAGTTCCAAATCATTGTAGATGGATTGGTAGAAGGTTTCTACACACATTTGACGTCAAAAACATGTATTGCAACGTTAATCTCGTTTCCATTTGACATATTTTTACTGCAATTTTTAAGGATTAAATTCGGGATTTAGAGATTTGAGATTCAATTTAAGGATATTGATTTTCGGTTCAGGGACCAAAATGACCATTTTCAACTTTCATTTTAGTCTCAGTGACACCTCATGCATGCCACCTCATCAGTTAACAGAAGTTTTTAACATCAGAAATTAAACTGATGATGGAACTACACATTCAAGAACTACTTTGTATTTAATCTTCAATCAGATACCTTTGTGACAACGAGAGACATAGTCAGAGATCAAAATTACTATTTCCTCATTCAAAAATTTACAGTTTGGTCATGTTGATTTCTTCTATTTTCGCTTACAAAATTGTGTACTCCTTGAAGCATACCCAAAAGAAACATATCTCCACTACATAAAGATTAGTATTGTGTAAACTTTACACACATAAAGTCTCTCTTATGTTGACTTCTATGATTTTTGAATTCACACACATATACATTTGCGTTCCAACAGTTTTTTTTTTTACTAAAAGAATACGATGAGTTTTTTTTCCTTTTGAGGTGAAAATATATACCAAGACAAAAGCATTATATATAGTATAAATTTTGATACTTGGAATTAGTGTCGTAACTTAGGTCAAAAATAAATGCTGCAAAACCTCCAACTTGTGTGGCTTAGTTGACCGGCCCTTCTTTGTGCCTTTTGCAAATATAAATGGCACTCATTTAAAAACGATTTTGAATTAATATATAATGCCGAAACTTATTTACCTCATGCAATCTTACATACTGAGTCCAATAATTCTACCTACATGAAAACGACAATAAAGATAGCGACGTTTTAAAAATAGAAATTGTCATTAGTCTCTGTTAGGGAAACTAACATTACAAGGCTTTTGTAGCATGGTACCTAATTTTTGACATGTTTCAGTTGGAGTTAGTAAAGTTTTACTTACCACTAACCATGACTTTTTAATACCAAATTGAACAGAACTAGAACTAAGGATAAGAGCGAAGACAATCCTCAATGGGGAGAAAATATTAATGATGTTTGTGAGTTGGAGAGCTCAACTAAGCATTCTTTCTTTTGGTAGGTTTCACATCTTTTTAATGTTAAAATAGGGATAAATAAGTTTTTTTTTCCTATTAATATATCAAATTTTGATTTTAATCTCTAAAAAATAAAATGAGATGTTTTCATCTTCACAATTTTTTTGTCTCTAATAGATATAATTTTGACATGTTTTTAACTTTTTTTGAACATAATATGAATATATAAAACTTGAACATAATAAACAGACATAACATGTATACAATTTGAACATAAAATAGTTATAATTTTGACATTCATATGAACATAAAGTGGTCATTATTCATTAAGGACCAAAAACAAAATAAAAAAAATTGTGAGAATGAAAACATTCAGTTTTATTTTTTAGGGATTAAAATCAAAATTTGCTACATTTATAGGGACGAAAAACTTAATTAACCCTTTAAAATATTAAAATGTGATGAAATATAGTTATTACTTATTAATACATGCTACAAGTTATTAGTGGATTTCATTAAAAAAAAAAGTAAACTACACTCTCCACTTATAAAAGAAGCTTGAATTACAATATTCTCCTTTATTATGTTATAATATACACTCCATTTCTTTCTTTTTTTGGAAAACACTCCATTCCTTTGAAAGTAAAAATCTAAATTAAATTATATTCCCTTCCTCTAAGAGATGTTTGGATTACAATCTCTTCGATAATTATTTATGTATTATATTTCATTCCAAATTTACATAAATAAATATTTTTTATGATATCTACAAATTTTGATCCATCATTCATGAAAAAGTAATTCATTTCTTTTTAATTTCAATATCAATCATAAATTATAAATTAGCGACATGTGCACATAAAATTTATTTAGGTATACAAACTGATGTCTCTATTATGAATGTTTTATAAAATCTTAAAAGAAAACCGAAAATGGTAAGAAATAAAATTTAATAAATATATGAAATTAATAGAGTTTTGTACCAAAAAAAAAAGAGTATATTGCATATGGGATGACGCATGAACGATGTGTTAGCAGTGAATTGTCTCACGAGGGATATACCAAGGTTGTGTGCTTGTATTTGAAGCTTTGTCAGTTAGGTAGTTTGAAGTAGAACACAAGCTCACAAAAAGGTCTATTTCGTACATGGGTGCTTGAATTTTTAAGGCAAGTGTAAGAGTACAAGTTTGACAAATTTTTATTGACCAAATCAAATTATATTCTTTCTCCCTAAATCTAAACACTCTTTTTTGACAAAAAAATTGTCTCTATAATCATACCACTAATTATTACTATTAAATTGTCTTGAAATATGAAAAATCAAATTTAATTAACATACAAACAAATGATAATTTGGTAATACTAACACAAAAAATAAACACATAAATTGTACTAACAACTTTTTTAAAAAAATGTGAAAAATGTAAAAGGTGCTTACATACAGGAACGGAGGGAGTAATCCTTTATTATACTACCATTTAGATGGGCACAGGTCGTCTGTCCGTTCTTTTTATTGCGTTAATGGATATAAATTATGGATAATAGTTTTTGTGAAATATTGATTTGGATTAAAGTTATTTTTGATTAAAATTATAGGTATAGATATATTATTTTTTTGTTAAATTATCTATAATAATATAACAAATATAATATAAATTTTTATCTTTTGTAATGACATCAATAATATAACATTTTTATAAACAAATTTGATTAAGGTTATAATTGCAAGTGAAAAAGTTACTCTCAAACCATCTGATTGTACCTTATCAGAATGATGACGTCCGGTGCGGTTGTTATGGGAGTTTGTGAGCTTGGAACAGCAGAGAGTGTGTACCTGCAGACGCTCCGACATTCAAGTCAGTGCGAGTTTAAGAAAAAGGGGTATAGGTTAAAATAGAATGTACCTTTGAGGAATGTGTAAAGTCCCCTTATATTGTGAGTAGGTTCAGGAGTAGTGGTAAGGCACGTCGTTGCGCTCGACGGTTATGGAATAGTGGGAATCGTATCTATAGAGGCAAGATTCTCGGGCACGTGCGGGAGCGTTAATGTTCAGTTTGAACAGGTCTCTTAAGGTGGGCCTCAAGTTCCTTTGCACGGTCCAGAATAGTAGCCCCCAAGTCGGGAGCAGATAATAAAGAGGGTTGTGCTCGAGGGGAGTGTTTGATGCTCGTAGAAATACTAGCTTGTTTGAGGAGCGTTTCTGTATGTTTTAGAAAGACGCTCAACATGAGACCAGTGATAAATGCTAGGATGACTTTTACTTTTGCTCGCCAAGTGGGTTTGCTCGTGATGTGACTTTTGATTTCCTCGTCAGCGTTATTAGTCGCTAGTCCTCTCAACATTTAATGTGAGTATATCGAAGATGAGACTGAGGGGACATGACCTTTGGTTCCTGACTGCCATGTGTAAAGGCTAGTAATGCACTTGATTACTTAGACCTTTGAGAGTTGGTTTTCGAGGGTTAATCTTGGCCATTGGTTTGATCTGGCTCTTGGATACTTGAAGGATTTGTTATGGTTCGTTGGTTGGGATCATAATCATTGTTCGAGTCGTTGCTTCGTTCCACTTAAGTGTATTTCATGTGGAGTGTTGTATTAAATTGGTCTCTCTGGGTTTTGAAGCGTTTTGAAAAGAAGTATGAAATGGCTTGAGTATTTCTCATAAACACTTTTCACTCTTTTGTTTGAACTTCCTTCTCTATTTTCAAGTCCAGAAGCTTCCAGCCTTTGCAAGTTCTACCGGAGTTTGTTGGTTGTCTTCAATCTTTTTTCACAATGTATACTTGCTTCCAACTTCTCATCTCCACTTTTACCACGTTGTTTTTTTTTATTTTTTATCATTTCATGTTTCTTCCCCTTTTCCATGTTTCAAGTGTTTTGAACCATAATGTATGCAACTTTAGGGTATATGACAATAATATTTGTGGTTTCTGCCGTTGTAGGTGGTAGTTTTAGTAATTTTTGTGACAGTTCTATTTTCGCTAGATTTATTTTATTGTTTATTATGTGTGTTTATATATGCTTGTATGTGATTATTTGCCTCTGTGTGTACTTTAGTGGGATTTAGTGTTGGAAGGGTATTTTAGTTATTTTGGACTCAAGGGTATTTTGGTCATTTTGCGAGCTTAGGTAAATTAGTAACTTCACTGTGAGGATTATTTGTAGTGCTTTAGTTGCAGAGATTATTTTTACTACGTTACTAGTAAAGCGGGGTAATTAATTAAGAGCCGGTAAATGTTCGTTATTTTATCCGTTAAGTGACTAGAAACTTTGTGAATAAGTTAATGAGAACTTTGAGCCCATTAAGACAATTGAGAGTTGAGCCCATTTGTGTAGAGCCTATATAAACTCTAGTCTTAAGAGAAATTAGGGTTTTACATTCATTTCACAAACTTTTGAGAGAGGTAGAGAGAGAAAGAGCTAGAGAAAGGAGAAAAGGGTTTTGGGAGAAGAAGATCTTGGGGAGGAAGAAGAGAGTAGAGATTTAAGGAACAAAAGTGAAGCTAAGGTTAGGATTGTGCTCAATTGAGGTCTGGTGGATATTGTTCATTCATAATTTAAGCTAGAATCACTTTTTCTACTTAATTTCATAAGTGCTTATTTTGTGAATTGAGATGTTTGTGAAATTAAATGATAAAATTTGTGCTCCTTTTTGATATAGAATTATGGGTGTGATAAACTTCATGAATTTGTGGAGTTATTATCTTAAACTCCATTGTTGTTGTTGTTGTTGTTGTTGTTGTTGAGTTGTTTTCATGATTTTTTATTGTTTGAGTAAAATTCATGAATTGGTGTATGATTGATGTTGAAACATGTTTGAATTCACTTCATTAATGTTTATTTATGTTTAAGTGTTTATGGGTTTTGAATTGGTGTGGTTGTTTTGAAGTTTGAATGAGAAATGAGAAGAATGGTGGTTTTTGGTGAAAATGAACTAGACGATGATTTTGAGATGAATTAGTGTTTTAATCCGATGTTTGTTGTGGTTTTGAATACCTTTTTATGTTTGTAATCAAGTGTATAAGTGTTGGGGTCGAATTTGGGGTCAAGAGGATCAAAATTGGGGTTTTTGTGTTGAAAATGGTGAATTCATGAGAGGGAAAACACCAAGAACAAGGTGAATGTTCTGGTGTAACTCGCCCTGGCGAGATTGTCGTGCCAGGAAAGTTGCCAAGTGACAGCACACCCCGTTTTGGGTGTTCCGGGCTATGGGGTCGATCCGAGTGGTTCAAAACTAATTCTTTTGATGTAATTAAATGTATTTGAACTTTCTAAACCTTCGGAAACATCAATTGAATTAGATTGAACTTGGATTTGTGAATCGTGTCATAACTTTAGAAAATGGTCCAAGAACATGAAATTTTCGGAAACTCGATTTCTCAAAGGAAAAAGGATACGACTAAGGTTGTCTAGTATGGTTATGATTTGTAAAAATGTTTTGGATAGGATTCATGAACTTTAACTTGGTTTTGATTTGAAAACTTGAATTCTTGGAAAAACGGTGAAATGATACGAATTTTGCAAAACTTTGAAATTTAAGTGGATTGGCTTATGAGACGTTGATGTATACCCTACTGCACTCATATGTGAATTGTGTATATACTTACTTGAGGCACTTGAGCTTGTTTGAATTGGTTTGTGACATAACTTAGAAATGGAAAGAAATGGGGCAAACTTGTCGTGATTTTGTGATTTCTTATAATTGGCCTAGGATACTCATGTGCCTAAGCTACTATGAACATATGTGAGTAGTGCATATGTTTGGTTGAGGCAATTGTATATGTTTGTTTAGTTTTGGTTAAATTCCTTAATGTCGATTTTCTTTGAAAGTATTGTCTTGATGATAATTTGATAGTAATGATGTTGTCGATGTTGTTGATGTGAATATGCTAAATGTCGATTGTTGATGGTGAATTTATACATGCTTAATGTTGATAATTGGATGTGGTGATTGCATGTATTGAATTATGTTGTTGAATTATTACATGCAAATGAAGGTGATTTAGGATATTATATCCAATGAATGTGATGTTGATGGTGAATTTGTTGTTGAACATGTGCATAGTGTGTCATATGTTCATGTATCATAAGTTGTAGGATATTTATATCCAGTGAGGTGATTGAATACTTTGTATTCAAAATGAAGGTGATTATGATGTTCTGTTGGCATCTTGAGGTGATGACCTTGTTGGTGATGGTACCACATGCATGTAGGAGTCGTGTCTAGTCGCATAACTGATGAGTCAATAAATTAGTGTTTTTTATATATTATTTGAGTTCGTTTTATTTAGATTTGATTTCGTTTTATTTAATATTATTTCCTTTTTAGAATTATTTTACTTCAATTGCAAATTATTATAT
>Ga0315915_1001054_pt1 | contig 32142 bp, 14 predicted proteins | sample MpolbnodulesMG_FD_207738 | JGI IMG/M metagenome (GOLD analysis project Ga0315915, IMG submission 207738) | Medicago polymorpha root nodule microbial communities from Los Angeles, California, United States - branched nodules | ecosystem: Host-associated > Plants > Roots > Nodule | place: USA... | reverse complement strand
TTTTACACCCTGTAAAAAAAAAAATTATTTACCCCCTGTAAAATATTTTTGTTTTGATTTACCCCCTAAAAAAATAAAAAATTGGTTTTTGAATGACCTATTAGGGGATAAATCAGAACAAAAATATTTTACAGGGAGTAAATCAAAAAATATTTTACAGGGTGTAAAACCGAAAATGACCTATATTACAGGGGGTAAAGCATCATTAACCTTGTTTCTTTGGTCCACTTTTCACTCCAAAACATGCTTCTTAATTAAAGTGATACTACTTGACTCAATAAATGAAAATGATATTTTATTTCAAATGACTCTAGATTAACTACTAAACTAATAGAAATAAATTAAAAACTTAATAAAAAAATGGATTCTAAAACTAGTGTATGACTGATGTCATCATATTTATTGAGGTGCCTGCAATTGATAGGTGGTGGTCTTGGGATGTCATTTCTTCCATGTAATGCCCTTTTATTCTAATTTTTGCAATAAAAAATCTGAGTTTTTCTTTCCTATCACAAAGGGTTATAAAATTATGAAAAAAATTATTAAAAAAATAATGAATACTTTTACTAAGTGTGCTAAAGGGACAAATTAAAAAATATATTTATTTGTTCCCGTGATCATAACTCAGTTGATATGGACAGTGCATTGTTATATACAGGGGTCGGGGTTCAAACCCCGAACACCCTACTTATTCACTTTAAAAAGTGAATTCTAGCAATTAGACTACTTGACCCCAAAAAAACATTGATTTACTTAAAAGATATTAAATGACAATTCTAGTTTTAAAAAGAGTTTTTCGCATCTCCAAAAGCACTTTAAGCTATTTAATAGATTTTTTTACTAGAATTAAAGTTATTTAATTGGCGTAAGGAGAGTGTTAGTTTTTTTTTTTTTTTTGGTGTAGGAGAGTGTTAGTTTCATAAAGAGAAATGATATTTGTACAACCATTTTGTTACAACTTTTTGACAACTTTCTCTTTCATATTTACATGATGTTAATATTCTCTCTCTTCTTTTTTCTCTCTCCATTGTTTTTAACCAATAGAAAGAGAGAGAAACAAGGTTGTCACCAAAGTTGTCAATAAATATATGTATAAATATCATTGTTCTTTCATAAAATATAAAGTGATAAAACAATTTGTTATATGCAAAGGGCGGAGGTGTAGAAATATGGCTCAAATTTTCAAATTTTTTTATGTTATGACTATATTCATTTACCTATTTCTTGGTTCAACGAATGTTGATGGTAAGCCCACTTTTCAATCTTTCCAAATTCCCTTCTTTACTTTGTGAACAATATTTCATCTCATTTAGTTATATTCTTTTATTCTATTTTTTTATTATAGCGGGTGTGAGATGTCATGATGTCTCTAGTTGTCCAAAAAAGATGTATTGCAAGGTTGGTACTCATATGCAATGTGTAAAGCATCAATGTAAATGTATTAAAAACTTTGAGTCAATAGATTGAATTGTGTTATTTGAACAACTATTTGTTGGATAATTTATGAGATAACCATATATTTAGAAAGAAAAGCAGGTATTGACACGAAAACCAACATAATAAAGAGAAAAAGTAAAAACATAATATGAATATGTGAGAAAAAGTTGTCACAAATGTTGTTAAAAAACGGTTGTACAGATATCATTTTTCAATAGATCCTTCATGATTCTTTATTTAGTGTCAGACCTATGAGAGTACACAAACACTTTGATACAATATTTCATAGGTTGCCATTGGCACTTAGTAATTTGGTTTCTTTTATAATTTCAAGTCCATGTAGTTATGACTTTGTACACAAAGATGATCATGAAATGAAATAAGGCAACAAATAATAATGTGTAAATTATCCTCTTCTCTCTTAATTATAGAGATATCGCCATAACCTTTTTTAATTTGGTTGTATCATTTTTTTTCTTCATCTAACTATATCGTCTATCAGAATACCTTTAACTATTTAGTTGAAAAATAATTTTTATTTTATTTCTTATTAAGAGCTTTCATTTATACTTTTCAAATCATTTTTACTTTAAAATCGACAATACCATCGTTACTGCCGCAATAGTGAGACGTTTTAAGTGAACCTCCATATGTTTTCGAATTTGAATCAAAATTGTCATCTTATTATAAATTAGACATTGATATTTATCCTTTGCAATTTTACAACTTTATTATCGTTCCTGTGAGTTTTGTTTCAAGTTTTACTTCGTCGCCTTTAAGTGTAGATTTTCTTCATTGTGGTAAAAGGAGATTACTTTATTTAGAAGTATAATGAAGGTCGTGGGTAGAAAGGTTGACCCTAGAATCTGACTTTGTCCTAGTTTGTGTTTTTAATGTTTTTTTAAGTTATAATATATTAATAAAATAAGTAAAAATACAATATATGGGGGTCATAAACCAAACCATCTAAAGGCCAAATAAGAAAAGATCGTCCAACATTAGATTGAAACAAGAGGACATGCTATAGGTTCTAAATTAGGATAGGAAAGTCTCTAAAAACACCTTAAGCAAGATCATTAATTATAAGATACGAACATAATCCGAAATATAAATAATTTTTAACAAAATCAACTCATTCTATCTCGTTACGTTCTCACTCCAAAGAAAGGATTATTGAAAGTAACAACATAGTTGAAAGAAGTATGGTTTTAAAACTATACTCACCCAATTACCCAACTCAACCCACTTTTTTGAGTTTTTAGGTGGGTTTGACCGGCTTTTTTGGATTGACCCAATCTATGTACACCCTTAAATAAATATCTACAATTAATTTTTAAGAGACATATTCACCTAAAACGAAGTCAAAAAGTTTTTCATACTTGATTAAGTTTAGTAACACACAAATGCTCAAATTTATGTGAAAGATATGTTACAATATGACTCACTTTTTTTTTGGTAGAAAATGCTAAACAAAAGAAGAAGAAAAAACAGAAAAAATAGAGCAGCTAAACATTAAGCCCTATGGTACTGCTCTCACTTATTGATAGAGTTGATTATATGGAATTCCCTGAAGGATTTAATTTCCGTGAGATATACTATTAAAACTATTGAAGAGATGACATCATTTGTCCATTTTAAATATTCGAAAATAAGTTTGCTATAATGAATTTTATGATGACGATATACATATTATTAAAACTCTTGAAAATATTCTAAAATATGTTGATTATAGAAAGGTTTGAAATGAAATTTGTTGGATGCGCAAAGTTTGTATGGATTTGTAAATTTATTATTTAAATGAGATTTTGTGCATCGAGAAACTTATATAGAAAATGTGTTAAAATAATTTGATATGGACAAATCTATTTGATTATGTACTAGAATGATTATAATGTCACTTATGTGAGTAAAGATAATATACTAAAGAAAATGATGAACAACTTAACTTGGTTTTGAAGTACCACCCATGTCTTGGTTTAAATGAAAACACTGATGTATTTTGCTAATTATATATATCATGGTATTTTATGCTTGTCAATATTAGTAAACACATATATTTGAACAATGTCAAAGCATGCAATTTATATTTTAGAGAAACAACAATTCCTTCTGATCATTTGAAAATGTTAGCACTACATCAATGAAGTGGAGAATGCTATTTTATTAAAGATTGTGATTTTACACATGCAAGAAACTTGTGTTTTCTTAATGAGACTCTTACAACAACTCAATGTGAAGATGATATCTCAAACAATAGTAATTTTGAGTAGAGTATAATAAAGGAGATAGAGCAAATCTTCCTACAAAGTCACTACCAAATAAAACTTTTGAGTAACTAGTGTAGAACATTCGTTGACATTTTTCGTCTCATATATAATTATCTTTATAAGAGGGAGAGATAAATATGTTCTACCCTCATTTTTCTTTAACCATGATTTTATCTCATTAAATTTTTCTGGTAAGATTTTTAACGAGACATATTATCACACAAAAGGATTATATACTATTTTTCTTTCATTAGAATTTTTTTCCATTTGGTATTTTTTTTATTAAGGTTCTAATGAATATTATGAATATTATTGTGGATGTCCATAAGCCATAAGTCATGGACCAATAGTTAATTGGTTCATTTATTCATATTCTTGTATTTCCATATTATTGTGTTTCCATGTAAATATGACTCATTTATAATAAACTTATACACATAAAGAGATTGTGAAACTCTCACTTTTCTTCCTTTTTCTCCATCATATTTATTTTTCATAACATGATTATTTTAATTTTAATACTTTTTTCTTTTATATTAAGCATCCAAAGGAGCAGTTGAGTGATTAGATTTACATATTTTTAACATTGTTTTTGCCAATTCACATGGCAGCTCAAGACTTAACTCAAAATTTCCATATCCCTGCCAACTTTGCTGATTTCTCATTTCTAAAAAAATTTAAAATGAAAGAAATGAACTGTGTGAATTAATCTAAAATTTTGAGTTTATGTATGGATAGTCAATCTTCTAGACCATAGACCACCAGCTTTTATTAAGTATTGGATTTGGAAGTTGGCCTGCTACTCACAGGGTCAGGTCAGCAGCTTTGCATAGGACGTGTACTCAGAAGTCAGAACCAACTACATTCACGTTGGGAGTCGAGCAATGGTACCTTACAAGAGAAAGAGAAATGGAAGTTTCTGTTCGTCTCTTTTCTCGAACATATTAAATTATTGTATAGTAGTGTAGATCCTATTTTTAAATTATTGCACAAGACTTTCCCCGTCTCATAATACATAACACAGTTGACCTTATTACGAATACCAATGCATAATTTTAAGTTTAAATATTTTGAATAATATATTATAAAAAATTATGAAAATTTGATATTTTAAAAATACTCATCGATACGAATCTAACGACATCTTATATGATATTATTTATCTTTGTATATTAGTAGAAAAATACGGTCAAAGTAAATTAATTCAAAATAGCACATTTTTAAATAGGTCATCTACTGCGGAACGGAGGGAGTAGTATAAATCCTATTTTTATATGAGGAGTAATATTTGTACAACTAATTTTGTACAACCTTTGTGACAAACCACTTTTTCTTAATTTTTATTGGACAAAAACAATAGAGAGCGAAAGGAAAAAAGAGAATAAAAAAAACATGTGAGTATGTGAAAGAGTTGTTTCAAAAGTTGTCAAAAAGTGATTGTTCAAATATCATTTCTCTTTTATATGAACATAAACTCTAATCAAATTTATTCAGGTGTATATATACCATTGTAAAAAATTAAAAGAGAAATTATTTAATCACACTATTTAATTTTTTTTCATTTGTGAGTGTCTGCCCACATAAAACTAACTTGGGGTTGTCTCGAAGTCAAAATTTTCGAAGTTTAATAAAGTTTCAACTAGGTTTTGACATGTTTATTTATACACTCTTACTTATGAAATAATTAATAAAAATGTTACTACATACTTTAATTTTCAATGCGTTGAATATATACATTTTCATTAAAACTTACTATTTAAAGTTGTGTAAACAAAACATGTTTAATTAGAATTCAACATCAAAGAGGTTTGGTCCAATATCACTTAACTGGTTGGAACAAAATGTGTTAGAGTACAAAAAATAATTCCCCATATCTCTCATGCACCCTGTATTTTTTTAATAATACTTTCTTTTGGATTCTAGAATCTAAAGCGTATTGATAAGTTTTAGATTCTAGAATCTGAAGGCATCTTGTATATCTTTTGAACTCTTCTTTGGTTAATTAACCTCTTTTTTCTAAACAAAATTACTCTTTCCAAATTCTATAATTTGAAGCGTGTTTTTTCCTTTTGAATTATAGGATCCAAAACAAGTATATACAAACGATCATGTTTCCTGCATCTAGACATTATTTTCACCAACTTTCTCTCCTTCACTCAAATTTAGGTAACACTTCCTTTACTAGCCAAAAATTATCTTTTTTAAAAAGGAATTAGTTGTGATCCTTTTCGTATTTTTTGAGCAACATAATGAGACAATTTCATACATATTTATAGAGTTTTAGAGAGAATTGTCAATGTGGTTGTCATTGTTCAAAATGCACAAAGATCTATTGTTATTTTTAAGAGTTTTGGTACTGTATTGTTGGAGACGTTGAGTGGTGGTCTGGATTTACCCATATACGATGTTCACTAGGCATCCCCTTCTAATGGTTGCTATAAGCTTAATGTTGATGCATCATGGGGTGTTGGTGTTGTTTTGAGAGATAGTGAAGATGTTGTCGTTGATGCTAGTTGTCGCCAAGTTTTTTCATTATCAAATTCAGAGGTAGCAGACCTTAGATATGCGGAAGAGCTGAAATTTGCAAAAGACATGTCTTTTATTAATATTATATAAGAATCATATGCTTCTAATGTGGTTTTGGCGACGAATGTTCATCAACAATCTCCACTTATGTGGGATATATTATTGATGATTGTATTAAGTTTAATGTATATTTTTATAGTTTAAACTTTTTACATGTTAAACATGACGCCAACCAGGCTGCACATTAGTTAACGAAATTTGCTCTTCATAATTCAAGTTGCATATGTATTAAAGAAGCTACGCATCTTATTTACACAATTTCGGCCTTTGATTTATTACTAGACTTTCGTTAATGGATGACTTTGTATGGTTAAGTCCCTAGTTTAAACACCAAGAGACAACATCTTTGAAATTCAACTCACCGGAAGAGGTTGTGATTCTACGATGACAGTGTCTTTTAGGATGGTCATCAAAATATATTTCTACTTCTAGAATGATAAGTGATTCATTCAGGTCTGCATTCTGCTATGTTAGGACCCAAGATCTTATATCTGTCACAACTCTAAATTACTTTTCTAAATTCTACCTCCTCAAAGGACGTTGTTCTCAAAGCCTCATTGTCACACAAAGATAGTTGCTGAAATGAAAGCTTATCCAACCTTACTTTCTCATAAAAAGTTTCTTTCAAAGTGACTCTTAACTTCAATTTTAATATCTCGATTTTAAATGATTTTGGAACTTTTGGTCTCCAAAAGAGAACCAAGAGTGTAGACCAAAATCATTAACATTGAAAAACAAAACTATAACAAATCAAAAGGATATCTAAAACTTTAAAAATACTCTAACTTTTTTTTTCCGGTCAAATAGCTTAACGACATTTTTGTGAAGTGAATAAGTGGGTGTCTGGGGTTTGAACATCAAACTCTACATATATATGCAACATTTTTACCAACTAAGTTAAACTCACGATAACAAAAAAATACTTCATCTATTTCATAATACAAGTCACTTTACTGGCAAATGACAAACTAGTACAAAAATATACTATATTATATTGATTTTACCAAAATTATAACTTATTTTATAAAATAATCTTTCATAAATAATATTAGAAAGAGAAATAATAAGAACTGAAATAAGAGAATACGTAATAAGTAGAGAGAGATATTCTGTAAAAAAAAAAAAGAAAAAGAAAAAAAGTAGACGAAGATATAATAAGAAAAATAAATTTAATACTTCATCAAATATTTGAAAATGGCAATTTTAATTTATTTTTATTTTTTTTGGTTAAGTGAAAATTGTAATTTTTAAATAAAAAGAAAAGGCAAAACTTAATCTAATGTTATATATAATCAAGTAATTGAACTCAAATGATCAATTAGTTGCAAAAAAAACAAATTGTTCATGAATGTTAGTCTAATTATCAAATGAAATAATATTTTTTTTATCAAATTTTACTAATCTATCAATCGAACTTCGGATTAAATCCTTAAAAACCAAAATAAAATTAGACCTATGTATCTCTCTACCGTAGTCGGCAGGTTACAAATACCTAGAAATAGAAACAATTAAATAAAATAATATAATAAATTTATATGATAACCTTTTTGAAAAAATGGAAATTAGAAAAAGTAGAGCAGTGGCACGTTAACAAGTCTAATTAAGCTGCTGCCGCTTTCATGATGCAAAAGAATAATTAAAAACTTATTTAGCCTATTCAGCTTTTCCAAAAAATCTACTACTAGTCCATTTCAATAGATCCCAGTCCCACAACTACGTATTATAAGCTTCCATTCTCCTATAAATTAGCTTCCCCACACTCCATTCTCCTTCCACACTAACTAGTGAGTGAATATCTTCTACCACAAATCACAAATATAACCTCTTCTCTCTCTTTTTGTGAAATATGTGTTCTTGTTTTCAGTGTACTTTTGGCTGAATTTGAGAGATAGGGAAAAGAGCATAGGAGGGTCGGTAAAGCTCAGGAGGGATAGCGCCATTGACAAATGTGTGTACATATATTTGGCGCTATCCATCCTGAGTTTCATCGGTTCTTCTTACTAGCTACATGATAAGTGCAGGTTGTTGCAACAAAATTAAGCTTCTTTTCACGGTTCTTACTCTCATCACCACCAAGAAAAAACACACTACCAACTTTCTTGATGAAAACTATACTTAAAACTCTCTCAAATTCTCTATGTGCTTATTATATATTACAAATATATTATTATGATTGTACGGATTTGAGCCATTTGTTGATTATGAATTTTCTTAATTACCTACCCCCAAGCGAGTTGGAGCTATCTCAGGTTATATATATGCTATCTCCTGTTTCAAAAATTATATACATGTTATCTTTCATTTTTATTTTCTTCCTCCTTTTCTTGAGATTTGTTTAATTCAACACTTTTTTTTAAGTAGAAGGAGGATGGGCATAGAGCAATAATAACGATATTTTTTACCATTAAAAAATAAATAACGCTTTTTTTTTTTTTACATATACAAATATTAGTGGTTAATTTGTTAGAGAAAATGGTTAGACACCGAATTCTAAACTTCCTTTTTAAACTCTTCTGGTGTCATAATTCATACCATTGAACTACACCTTATGGATGAGTAAATAATTTTGTTTAACAGCGATAGAGTAGTAAAATTGAATTTTAATTAATTGGTATGAGTTGAACGAAAGATCACGCTCAACTCAATTAACAAGTGAGAATGCTAAACAATTTTTTTTTAGTGATTTAATATTATTGTATTTGTATCTAGTGATGTGTTTATATCAAATTAATGTGTTATGCATAACTTGAATATGGATCCTCAAAAGTATTTGAGAGGTTCATTTGAAGAGAGATGGAGAGAAAAACACAAAATAATGAATTTAATATTTTAATCATAAAATTAGCTACTCTATGTCTTTTTAAATGGACTTATAATTAATTACTTAACTCATCTTCTTTTTTTATATAAACAAATGTTAGTGGTTAGTACGTTACAAATTCTTCTTTCTCAAGTTTGAATCTAATGTCTCTTTCTATCTTTAATTTAAATCAGCTGAGTTATTTAATCCCCTGATCCTAACTAATTTAACCAACATACATTTGAATTTCATGAGCAAGTCGCCTATATATGTTTTGTAAAAGTAAGTCTATATAAGTGAGTGAATTTTAATGCATGAGTAATAATTCATGAGGAGTGATATTTGTATAACTCTTGTGACAATTATTTTTCTTCTCTTTTTATTGAACAAAAATAATAGAGAAAGAAAGAATAAGAGAGAATAAAAACATATGTGAGTATGAGAGAGAGTTGTTTCAAAAGTTGTTAAAAAATAGATATACAAAAATCATTTCTCATGAATCATAAGGATATAAATTCACAAAAATAAAGGACGAAAGTCCGGTCACATTTTGATAAAGTATGGTCATCATGATTCATAGGGATATAAATTTCATCAACTAGGTAGCCCAAAGTGATTTTGATCATAGACCTTGAGATGAGATTCACTTTCTAGTCACATGTTTCTTATTCCTTTCCATTATTGCAGGCCAGATTCACTTTCTAGTCTTTACTCCAGAAAGACCTAGCTATATATGCTGTAACAAAGTTCCCAAAGGAAACTCTGAAACCAGTACTTACTGTCCGAATCCGAAGCCTTGACTGTTGACTCATACATACCTCACACAAGAAAATATTTATACTCCCTTTCCATTATTATTACAAGTGCCATATTAAAAATATTTTATAATCTCAAATGAGTCGACCAACGTGTATGGAGGTTAAAGAAAATATTTTTTATTTTGGTAAGAGGTTAAAGAGAATTTCAAAACAAGGGCTCTTCATGGAAAATATAGGCATTTTTACTGCTAATCATAATAATATATTATAGTCATTGTTTTGAATTGACCTTTCTTGCTTTTTGAGATGAAATTATTTCTAAGTATGTCAATCGGTGTATATTTTTTACTTAAATGATATAAATTTAACAAGGTTCTAAGTTCAAATTCAACATTGAACATGTATCAATGTTAAAAACTTTAGGGAGAATATGACGCTCATTTCGATCTCATGAGGCTCAGATGATTAGTCTTCGCAATTGCGCACAGAGGATATTTGATTTGCGCAAAAAAAAATTAAGTTCTTCGATAATTATAACTAATTGATGGTGTAAAAATTATTAACATTTTTTAAAGGAACAAAAATATTAACAATAAAAGTGTATATAAATTAAATATTGTTTAAAATATATCATACATGATTATATTTATGGCCATGCTAACAGTTGTTGAGGATTAAAAAAAAGTAAACAATTGATAATCTTTTTTGTAGAAAATATTGTTTTTTATGTTTCAATGAGTTGATTGAATACTCAATTCCTAACATATAATTGGACTTGAACTTCTTTAACAAATGCCTTACAATTTTATATCTATATAAAGTGGGTACATGATTTTGGAGTGACATTCTCACTTGCAATTACATCCTTAAACAAATTTGTCTATAAGAATAGTATATTATCAGTGTCATTTAAAAAGATAAAAATTTATCTCATATTTAATATATATTTTATTTTTGAGGGGATCATATTTGATATATTGTTATTGACATTGAAAAAGATAAATACAGTTTGAAAGTGAAAAATATTTGTTTATACCTATAATTTTGCCTAAAAAGTATACTTTCTACTAATATTATATTTGTGATAATTTGAAAATGAGAAATATTTATATATAAAGATTTAATCATAATAATTTTAATCAAAACCAAAATTTTGTAAAAAGTATTGTTTATAATTTAGGAAAATGCTAAAGAGTGCTTTTGGGACATTGGATAAAAGAACAAAAATAGAAATTTTGTGTTAGAAAGTGATAAAAAGTGGTCAAGTCAACTTGTAAAAAGTTTATAAATTGTTGTTTCCAATGTAAAGCTACTAATTTTGGTTACCTTAACCATTGCCCTGAGAGCATTGGTTAGCAAGACCCTATAATTTATAATCCCTCATGTCTCATATATAAACAACAACAACAACACAAAAATCTCATGGTTTCAAATATAAACAAAAGTCTACTATAATTATTATATTTGATGTCACAATTTCAAATTGATCCTTAAATTAAATCTAATAATCAATCATATTTCAACGGTTTCAACATTTTTCAAAGCGCGTACGTTTAAGGATAAAGATGGAAAGGACGTATTTTTTTATGATAACTTATATTCACTTAGACCACTTTTTTAAAAGGATGTACCACTTTTATTTTTGCTTACATATAAGATCAAAGAGAATATATATTAGCATAATAAAAAGAGCGGGAGAGACGAACACCTTGTAAATGCTTGTATTTATAATGAAACTGAGGGAGAGAGTATCAAGTATCAATATCTTATTCTGAGAATGACAGAGGAAAAGGTCTACGAATCATTACTTTATATTAGTTGGAGTTTTAATGGCGAGTTCTGAGGGAAGCAGTCTTTCTGTTTCTGGCCAAAAGCCAAACTCTACGTTGGAACCAGAAAGCTATCTAGGGTTTCTACTTGAGTTCTGCAACTTCTTCAGAATTAAGGACTTTTTCATTCAATTATTGTAAATATACAGCAATAGTAGGTTAGTTACTGTAGATGTTGACTTCTTTCCAACTTTTTTCAGGTCCTTTGTCTTGTCGTTTTCCTTAATTTCTACATCTATGCATTAACATTTTCATAATCTCCATCATTAAATTTGCATTGAAGTAAATAACCTTATAATTTTATTTTATAAAGATGAGTTACATCAATGTAAAAATCTAATGGATATTAAAATTTATCAGGTAATCATTTATCATTTATATTCACGTATTAAACCCAATAATTTTGTGTGATGAGATGTATTGGAAAAATATCAAGTTGTACATAAAAAAAGAAATTTGGCTGAAAAGAGTTTACAATTAAAAAGTGACACTCCTCATTAAGTATAAAAATTAACTATGGTATCAAAACTTTTTTTTTTAGGTAAAAGCTAATTCATTAAACAACCAAATTGGGTGCAACAAAAGAGGCAATAGTGAAGATCAATGTATATTCAATAGTGAAGATCGAGCATAATTCATTCTTACATGATCAAGTTTTAAAGATGGTGATACTTTTACGCCCACTCGTCCAACTATATTGAATTCCACGATATTTAAGTATCTACCCTAACTTTTTAGTCAAACTCTTTCATTTCAACTTCGTATTTAATGTTTATTACAACTTTAATTTTTGTTTATATATTATAATTAATTTTAATGGCCTACCCGAGTTTTTTTTTCCTGACTCCGCTACTCTAATGCATGCAATGAAAATCACCATGTGATATTTTTAATGAAAGGAAATAACGTGGTTGGCCATTAACATTATATGTGCGATTGAATGCAGTATAATATCCGACATACTTTTTGGAAACTTGAGCAGTTTGAATCGACTTTAGGGTACAGAAGGTGTCATGCTATACCTGAACAAAGGAACACACTTTCATGTAATAGATATCCTAGCTAGCTTCTATTACAATAAACTTCAGCTTAAATTTTACTTCATCCATCTATTAGCTAGCTTCTACAGTACTCATGTTTTAAAATGAATAATCCGAAGTTCTTGCTAACAAATGCTTTAAAGGTGTGTTTGGATAGAGAATTTAAGAAGAGAAAAGAGGGAAAGGTTTACATTTTGTTTTTAAATTACAGACACTATGAAATATTTTTTTAAAAGTTAAAACAATAACATGATAAATGATCATATAATAATTCAATCACATTTAAGAGGAGTATTTATTTTAGAAAACCATGTTATATAGATTGTGGTTTAGAAATGAAAAGTAAATCCTCTCATCCCTTCCCCTCCTAAACCCTCAATCCAAACACACCTTAAGGGTATTGTTTAAGGAATCCATACAAAGAAATTTTGTCTTGAAAATACAAGTCAAACACATGTTAAAGTCATAACCCTACAATTTTCAATGTAAAGATCATTATTTTTCGATGCTTAAACAATGTCATAATTAAGGGCACTTGTTAGCATTTTCCATAATCCAATTAGTCATTTCCCCTAAAAAATACAATTAGTCATTTCACACAAATTAAAAATATATATATAAATTATCTTTTATCATTGGTGTAAGAAGAGTGCTTAGAACACTTTATTTTCAACACTCACTCTTTTATTGAGTGAAACTCATGTAGATCATCACTTTATATATGACTTATCTTCAAAGTGTAAATCTTACATAAATTTCATCTAATAAGAAAATGAATGTTAGAATGAATATTAAAAAAGATAGTGTTGCTGGCACTTCATTGGTGTAATCATCGTTACCATGCATAGAGACATACATTGATATGGAAGTAGTGAAAGATGATTAATCAGTGGGTAAAATAAAATTAAAAAAGAAAAACAAATAATTAACATTGTTTTGAAAATCAAAACACTCATTTATTTTGAGACAATATTATTTCACAAAACGATCGCTCTTGTGGGGCAGAGAAAGTATTATAAAACTCGATCTCATATTATAAATCTTTCAAACGAAAACTAGAGATATTAAAAAAAAATTAGTTCTAATAATTAATAAATAAATAATACTAATATCACACTTTTAATCACACATTATTTAACACATTTTATCTTATTGTTTAAAGTTCACCTATCTCATAAAAAATGAGAAAAATTCTTATCAAATTTATATAGAACCCACGTAATTTGTTGAGACATATATGATTTTTAATCGATAGAAAATATATAAAAAAAAACATGTGTTACAAGTATAATGCTAGCACACCACTCTTTGTTTTCGGTCAAAATTTAATTAAACTAAACACAAGTATTTCAACACAAATACAATAAAATAAGGGTGTTGTTAACCGGTGTCTTTAGAGCAATGATTAAAAAAATTCATAAATAGAAGTTTTATCCTGAAAACATAATTTTTTTACTTTTGATCAAGTAATAATTACATAACTTTTTGTAAAATACTTACTTATTATAGTTGATTAACCAATGTCCATAAAACACTAGTTAGATTCTCCATCAAATAAAAACAAAACATAACAAGCAAAGCCAAAACATCTCTAGTTTGCAATCTAACAATAAGCAAGTTCCAAGAAAATATAAGAAACTTAGATGAAATCGACTTGACTTGAGCCATAATTTGCAATGCACATATATGCAACATAAAATAAACTCCAGACACTATCAAATTAGGGGGAAACTAGAGTAGAATAACAAGAAGTAATTGTGAAACTATGAGAGAGATCCTATTTCTAACCCCACAAATATGCAACATCAAGACAGAGAGAAAAGTTAAACAAACTTTCCTACAGCAATAAAAACTCTCCTCCGGTTCCAATTCCCAAGTTCCTTCCACTAACCGCCATTTATTTCCCACTACAACCTTTCTCTACGTCTCTAAAGAAAAAGACAAGGATATATAACTAACAAGGAATGATCCCCCAACCAAGCATCTATCAAAACACAGAACTTTTAACCATTTTCCAACATTAAAGCAATCAAGTCAGACCAACTCCCTCTCTCCATGCGGCCTATGGATCCAACTATAACCAAATTTCTCCACCAAATCAAATTCATGTATTAAAATTATTGATCATGAGAGAGAAAGAATTTATGATTCTCGATTGTAAATTTAGTGAGGGTCTTTTTGTAAAGGAAATATATTCTTGAGAGCAAAATAACAATTAAAAAAGGATCATATGTAGTATTAAAGGAATTAACAAGAACAAAAATAACAATATGTTATACTTATAGAAAATGAAAATATGTATTAAAATATATGTATATTGTTCGGTTTGGTTTTGAAAAATCAATTCAAAATCTTATCAAATCTGAGTGGTTTGTAACAATGACATCCACACATATCCAATAATATTCGATTTTGTGCAGCTTTCAATTTTTTAGATCGGTTTACGTTTTAATTTTGATCAGTTTGGATTTGAACACCCCTAGTAACACCCCTTCCTCTAAGAGAATGAACATATATAAGAAGAAGGAGGAGTGCACGAGAAGATGGGGGCATATGACCAATCACAATGAGTTTGATCACCAGTGAAAGAGACAAACCCCTCAATAGGTACACCGCCAAGTCGTGATATCTCCTGAGGTGGTGTAGTAGGTAAGATTTTGTGATGCACCATGTTGTAATATGACGTGGTCACCTTATACGTCCTTGGATCATGTATCCTTTATTGGGCTTTAATCTCATGTTCTTCATGGATTTTCTTATTGATCGACCAATAGTATGTGGGTTGTTCCATTACATATCCGTACTTAATACTAAATTTTTATCTTTGAAGATAAATTAGTAGTTATAGTAAACAATATTTTATGTGTACAACACAGTAAGAGAAGTGTTTTAAACATTTTCTTGCTAACACTCGTTTTTTTATTCGATGAAATTAATCATTATATGACATATCATTTACGTGTCGGACTCTTCCTTACGATAAATATATCCACTGTAATTTGCAATGAACCTTGTATCCAGGGATACCATTTTTTCATGGTTTACATTTTGGCGAGGATGTATAATTGTGATTGAATGATGTCCTTCATATTTGTATAAGAGAGTAGTTAAAAGAAAGGGAATGCTAACTAGTGTCCTAAGAGCACAAGTTAAGAAAATTAATATAGAAATTATGTATTGGAAATTGGTGAAAAGTTGAATGTTTAACTTTATAAAAGTCAAAAGGTTGTTGTTTTTAATAAAAAAAAATCTACTCCCTCCGTCTCACAATATTAATCGTTTAAGATTTGGGCACGATTATTAAAGATATGATTATTTATGTTGATTTCAATGATAAAATTAGTAGCATTTACTAAAACACATTTATTAATTGTAGTTAGTGGAGTACTTAAGTTGGATGAAATTCAATAAATAAGGGTATAATAGTGAAAAAAATAATAAATGCTGCATTTATATTGTAAAGTGACAATTATTTTGAAGAAAAAAAAAATGTCAAGAAAACAATAATCGTAAGATAGAGGTAGTATTTTTTACATTCTTAACCATTATCCTCATGACACTCTTAGCAAAACCCTTAAATGAAAGAAAGAAATTATTTGGCGCATTGGAGTATAGTGAGAGTGGCAGACCAACATGATTGTGTTTGGTAAGAATGAATAATTTCTACCATCAATGGCTCAAACTTTGAGGGGGGAAGAAAAGTCATCTTGACTCGTTTTTGAAAACGTTGGGTTTGAGGAATTAATTCGTACATTCTGAGTTCTTCTGTGTCCTTTTGAGAGTGTGCATGTGGTGTGGTGGGACACAAACATAAATTCAAACGAAAGAAGAAGTACACCTTCTAATATGGGTGTTTGGGACCACTTCCAAAACCGTTTCACCGTGAAAGGTACGACTTGTAACTTCAAGGTTGTCCTACCTTTAGAAGCTTGTAAGTTGTTGTATCATCTCCTTCCTTTTTCTTTACATATCTCTCCAAATTTCAATCTTTATCTTGATTTTATCAAGAGATTGAGATTAAGAGAGATACTCTCCTATCTCAAATTACAAGATGTTTTGGAAGAAAAAAAAATTGTTTAAATTATAACTAGTTTGTGTTTGATTTAAAAAACAGTAAGTATCATACAATATAAGATAAAGATGAATGCTAACGATACTCATTTTTCAACAATCTTTCTAACACTCATTCTTTTATTTGATGAAATTAATGTATGTCTCATCATTTTGTGTAGATTCAATTTTCAAAGTGCAAACCTATAATGATTTAAACCAATAAGAGAGTAAGTGTTAGAGAGAGTGTTCAAAAAAGAGTGTTGTTAGCATTACTCAAGACAGAACAACACAAGACAAAATTTTATGGTATTGAATAACTGTTGGTTTTACATGATTTTTTGTTGACAAAATATCATTTTGGTATTTTAGACAACTTGTCGTATAAATTCTATTTTATCATACAAATCTCTTTTATTCTACCACCTTCCCGAAGTTGAGTCTCCGGGGAATTTTTAATTTTGTATGATCACCTTGGTAATCACAAAAAGACAATTCCCTTTTAATATAGCTATTTGTGTAACTATTTTAAAATTAAGAAGCAATTGACTCTTGTACCGATTATACATTAATTTACTATAAATACAGTATACACTGTTTTTACTTTGGGCAATTATTGTGTTTATTCGACTGATCCACAAACGGCGAAAATCCCTTTTTTTCCTATCTCTATCCCGATGAGCCGAAACCAAAGCTTTTATTCTCTGTTGCGAACTAGTTCGAGTAAGTTCTGAATCAGCTCTGTGAAACCTTGATGTAAAGAAACGAATTTTTGCCCTCTGTTTTCGAGCCATAGATCCTCGTTTAACTCTAGTCATTGAATAAATGAGACTTTGATGAATAAATATTTTATTTTTTTCTTTCGGTTATATTTTATCTTTCCTATGTCTATTAATAACAAAATGGATTCTTCCAATGTATAAAATAATACGTGGGACAAAAAGTTAATTATGGTTTGATGAGGGACAATAATTTCAGTTTTTGTCTTGTCTTTTGCCTCCAGTTTGTTATATCCCTAAAACTTTTCAAATCGAACACTATACAACTGGAATTGTTGTCATGTCATGTGTTTCATTTTTTGGCAAATCAAACAACTTATAATTTATGTTTAATTCTTTACTACATTATCTTTTTTTAATTCTTTAATTTATGTTTTTCATATAATTTATCAAAGACAATTTTCATATCATTTACTTAATACGTGTGAAAATGCTAAAACGACTTATAATTTATGACAGGATGAGTATATTGAGAGATAGAGAAAAAGTAAAAAGAGATGATTTAAATTCCCTTTATTTTCTTGTGGATTCGATCGTTTATCTAAAATGCACATTGTTATCATATTATCAAATCAGTACTTATAAATTCGATTGTTTATTTTCTTATGAAATTCCCTTTTAAAATGCGAACATTGTCGGTGTAAAGAACTTCTACACATGCATTTAATCAAATCATATTAACTAGATATTTATGAAACTAATCTAAAAACAAAGTTTAATTAGTATGTTCTTTAGTGTATAATTATTTTACACATTAATTCAATGATGTGCTGCAACATCAACTAATAAATATGATGTATTGTCATATCATTTAATGAGTATGACAACTTATATGTTTTCATATTCATTAATTAATGTGACAAGACATCAATAGATGCATGTTTAAAATAATTTTTTTAAGGAACATGTTTAAAATTATTGTACATTAACATAATAACTAGTTAAATTTAAAAAATGGCATCATGAAGCGATTTAATTTAATACACTTGTAAAAAATAATTATATCGATGGTGTATTCAAATTAAATCCTACAATATAAAATATGAATCATGATAACTTGTGTCATAAGTGGACAAGTTAGCATTTCCCATAAAACATAGGAAAATGCTAACAAGTGGACACTTATTATGAAGTCTAAAGTAGAAACTTTCTCATGAAAATGATGCATTCAATGTATTAAAACTTTAAAAAGTACTTTTTTATTACATAAAACTTATCAATTATTTCTATTCTTAAATCCTTAACAAGTGTTATGAGGGTACTTGTCAACGAGACTCTAAAACATATCATAACAATAATAATGTCTTAAAAATGTCTATGTGCCATTATTGTAGTTGTAGGATCCATAGCAATTTAAAGAAGAAATGCAGGGAGAGAATATTGTCCTCTTATTGACCAATAATAAAGTATATTGTCCTCTTAATGATGAATTTTGTGGCTAGAGTTCAACTAACCAAATGGAGAAGTCAGCTTTTTATATTCACCAAACGAGAGTACTATGTCTTTTTTTTGTTTCAAATAGTGATGTCTCTTTAAACTAACCTAAACAATAAATCAACAAATCACGGATCATTTACATATTATAGCTAGGGGTGTTCGCGGTGCGGTTTGGTTCGGTTTTAAAGGTAAAAGTCATCCGAACCGCAAGATAAAAAAGCATGCTGTTTGGTTTGGTTCGGTTGACTTTAAAAATAACATTCAAACCAAACCAAACCAAACTAATGCGGTTTGGGTTGGATCGGTTGATGCAGTTTTTTTCGAGACGATAAATTTTTTGTTTCCAACATTAAAATCAGGTTAAAAAGTTAAAACACAACATATTTTTCAGCAATGTTTTAAATTTCATCAAATATTACAATTTTATTTTCATTTTACAATGTTTCCAACAACATAGACCAAGTTTAAAACATGGACAAAACGTAATCCTATTTTCTAAGAAATGCAAAAGACTAAGATTTTAAATAAAAAAGCAAAGAAGGAATCTAACAAGAGAAAAAGTATGTAATTTTATAAAAGTTTTCATTAAGTTTCTATGAGTATATATGTTTAATTAAGATTTTTCTTATGTTGCAGTTTGGTTTGGTTTGGTTTGGTTGGTAAAATGAAAACCGCAAACCAAACCAAACCAAACCATGCGGTTGAGCAAGAAAATGATCTGATTACATCCGAACCAAATACGGTTTTTTGCGGTTTCGATTTGGGTTGGTTCGGTTTGCGGTTTTCCTATTCGATTGGTTCGGTTTTGAACACTCCTAATTACAATAACTCAAATTAATAAAATTTATTTATAATTAAGTTTATTTTTTTGAAGAATTATAATTAAGTTTATTATTTTTTGAGGGAATAATTAAGTGTATAATTATAAATTTTATTTGGAGTAGTTTTTTTTTTGGTAGTGATAAATAAAACTCATTTTTATTTGGAGTAGTTAATCGAACACATTAAACTTCATTTTTTGTGGTGATTGAAGAATCTCAATGGTTTTAATTATGGCCTCTCTCTTATATGTAAGTTCTCCCTAAAATATTCCGTCAACATTTACAAGACTCTAGGTGGTATAACCCGTCACTATGGATTGGATTTGGATATACACTATGTAATTTTGGTTCTTTTTGTGGCCTCTTAAATTTTTTTATTATAATTCAATAGTTTTTTTTTACCAATATTATAATTCAATAGTTGATATAATAATTACTATTTAAATATATTGAATTTAAAACATTGGATATAGTATCACTTCTTCTCCAACAATGGCTGTTTCATATGCTCCTCCTCCGTGTTTGTTAAATTGAAGAAGAAAGTTAATCAAAAAGTAAACAAACATACCATAACCTTCATGACGTCATCAAGGAAAATGGGATCAACACTTTATTTTTACTCTGTACACTGACACTGGCGGCTTAATTTAAGCTGCATCGTATTTAATTCCTCTGAAACTATGATTATCTGCTTAAAATTCATTCTTGATGGGCCAACTTTTGATTGCAATTAATGGGCCCGGTTACGGCCTCATTACAGGTTTTAATTAGAGATTTATTTTTTCCACCTTGTTGTCTTCTCGCGCGTCCTACAAAAATTTCAAATATACCCCTGGTTCAAATTTCGTTTTTCAAACCAGATTGTTAGAGTTTCCGGAAATTAAAAAAAAACATTGAAAGATCCCGCTGCCTTGCCCAATGACATATTCATTTGGCAAACAACAAGATCTAACTCATAGCAACCTCTTGATATTTTTGAGTTATCTATCTATCAAGGAGGCAGCCTTAAATCTATATATTTTTGAAAGCATGTTGAGGATCTTCACCATGCTGGCACATAGAAAGCAATTTATTTGTCACATAGAGAGCAATATATTTTGCGGCAGCATGACAAAGATCCTCAGCACAAAGACAAAAATTTTCATGGTCTCTTTGGTGTGTTTGTTTGTATTTTTGACAACATGCTGAAGATCTACATCACGCCGTCAAATAGAGAGCTATCTATTTGCGACAGCGTGAGAAAGATCCTCAGCTTAATGACAAAAAATTGCATGGTTTTCTTTGGTGTGTTTTTGTGTTTTGCTGGTATTGAAGCTGAAAACCAGAGATGGAGTATTTATAGAAGTTCTTGGATGTTGTGGATCACATAAACTCTTGGTGCAATGTGGTCTATACAAAAGAATCCTATGTTGAAGTATTCCGGATATCGTTTTCCGGAATACACTTACGCCCTATGTTCGCCAGTATCGTATTAATCTGGAAAATATATTTCGGAAAACAAAGGTGCATTTCAGATTGTATTTTCCGGACTGCATCAGTGTCATGACCGGTGGTCTGCACCACAAGCAAAACGTTTTTTGTCGGTGGTCAAGTCAAGGAAACGTGCTTTACCACGTTTTTTGACTACATTTATAGCCTCCCAACAGTTTTTTGACCCACCCTCCCTATAAATAGTCTTCCAAACCCCACCATTTCTCACACCATCCTCTCCCACCCTTTCCTCCTCTTATAAAAGTTCTGAAAAAAGACCATTCCGGAATTTAAAATCCGGATAAATCTGAAAAACATTAACAATTCATTCCGGAAAACGAATTCCGGACCAGGGGGTAAAAGTGGAAAAAGAAGGGCGCGCGATGAAAGACATAAGATGGGAAAAGTGAAACCCTTTTAATTATGGGCCTACTTTTGTTCCATATGATCGTAGAGTTGAGGGAAAGACATAAGAAATGAAAAAATTAGACTATTACTTTTCTTATCCTATGTGTTTATCGCTTGTCCTATTTTTTTCTTTCTATGTTGTAGTATGGAAAACACTTGGGTGACATTGAGGTGTCAATGTCATGTGACATTGGTCAACCACATTGTCACAAGTGTATAAATATACAAAAAATTCTTGTAAGTAAGAGAGAACAAAATCATGATTTTTTTGTCTTTTTGTACACTTGTGACATTGTGGTTGGCTAATGTCAAATGACATTGACACCCTAATGTCACCCAAGTGCTATCCGTTGTAGTATGACTCAAAATCGGGGCCCGATCTTGGCTGAGTTTTGAGGCTCCTGTCTCGACAAAAATCTGCGCCCGAAGTGATAAAATCGGTGCCCAATTTTTGCTGATGCAGAAAAAACAAAAACGTATTTTCAACATGAGATTTGTTCCAATTTTTTTAGGGATGTTTTTACTATAAATATGAACCTTGTATCAGATGAAAACCTTGAGAGAGGTAAACAGTAAAAAAACAAGGTTTATAAACAAAAAAAAAACTAGGGCTTATAGAGATTTCTCTTGACAACAAACATTAGGGTTGAGATTGTGTTGATTCACTTTGAACAAAACACTATTAGGATATAGTCTCTTGGTCACGGAAAGAGATTCAGGACTTTGGGTAGAATTAAGTTTGAAGACGGGTTCATGTAACCCTTTGGAAGTTTTTGTAAAGTTACTCATCATTATAGTGGAACAAGCAGCTGCTCTCTCCCCTAGAGTTGGTAAGTATTGGACCGAACTGGGTAAAAAAAATTGTGTGTTCTCTCTCTTTCTCCTTTGTTGTTCTATCTTTTACTTGTGTTTATAATTATCACTGTTGCTTGATTAATTTGCTCCACACATCAAGTATTTTATTGGTGTGATTTTAAACCAATAATAGTGCATATAACGGCGACTGATCTCCGATAAAGTCATCAAGGAACTTGCACTCTCGTGCGAGAACCTCATATGATGGCAAAAGTAATAGTCAAGAATGTATATGTTGATCGGAGTGCTTACTTTGTACCTATGTTAATTCTCAACAAAACTATCGTCTACAATGTATGAACTATCCCCTAAAAAAATGTATGAACTACCGGGGCCGGCCCAACAGATTAAGATGCTTAAAGCAAAAAAATTAATGTGGCCTTTAAAATTTTATTTCTTTTAACAGAATATTTATATAAAATCAATTATGTGGAGACCAAAATTTGAATTCATGACCAAGAGTACTTGAGACCTTTTTGGTAATCAGTTAAGCTATGCAAATGTCTGTAATTTATCTGTCATATAATATACTTATAACCAAATTAATTTTTTAGAGACCTTTTTTTTAACCAAAATTTTTAGGCCTAAAACCCCTGCTTAGATTGCTTGGCCCTTAGGCCGGCCTTGTGAACTATAACAAAAATACCATATAAATACTAATGAGTTTTTCAAATGAAGTAAAAAAATATATAAAAATCAAAAGACAATTGTTTCAGAAGATATAAAAGTATATGAATATATACAAAATAAAATAGAAAGCTAATGATTAAAATACAAAGAAGAATATATTTGTGTGGTTTGATCGAATGTCATGTTTGATCGAATGTTTAGGTCTCAACTTAAAACTCTTTTGAAGAGTATTTTGTGTAGAGGTCGAATATTAGTTCATCATCACAAGATCAACACGTATATGTCAAGTTTTAAGGAAGTGTATAAAACTTTCACGATATTTTCACATCGTGATTCTTTCGTGAATTTTTTCCGCTGGATCCAGCATTTTCCATTTAACATATAATAAAAAGGAACAACCCCTGCTTTTCGTGAAATATAATATCACAAATATGTCACGAAGTCGTTGCCAACATTGAATCTTCCTTTGGCGGAAAACATGAGTGATACCTTTACTAAGTTTTTTGTGATAAGCAACATTAATCAAAGGAAATATTTATTAAAAAATAAGTGTAATATTAATATAAAAAGTTATTAACAAAATTATTAAGTGTAATATTTACCTCACAAATAAAGAAAAAATGGTTAACCATTAGAATGGAATACTAGATCTCCCACTTTGACGTATATCCACAATCTTCTCTAGGGTTTGCCTCTCCTCTCTCTCTCTCTCTCTCTCTCTCTCAAACAAGCACACATTCTTCATGTGTAATTTTGAATGTTCATGTTTAATATCAAAAAAATTCATGCATGACTCGGCTATTCCCTGCAAATCGTTTGCTACAAACAGCAAATAATGAATGGCAACAAAATGCACATTCTATTCCTTCTCATGTTCTACAAGAACAAATAATTTTGTGTCAAGCACAGCAAAACATTCACCCTAATGGCATATTTTATGGTGACAATCCCTTAAGTCACACATTTCCAGTACTTTTGTTGCACCTCGTTCTTGTCACCACCATCACCCGCATTGTTCGTTTCATTCTTAAGCCTCTCAAACAACCTATGATCGTTTCTCAAATAATTGTAAGTTTCTTACCATACATTCATTATTTCTATTCTTATGTCAAATTGTGTTGTATAGTAACAATAACAATGAACATTTATGTATACAATATATAGTATTACCGATGTAGGTTATAGACATAAAACAAAGATGATATAATTTCGACCTTTTTTAATATTTAGTAACAAAATAGAGACATGTTAATGTTTTTTCTATCTCTAATTCAACTTTTCTAGTAGTTATATATATTAATTTGTTAAATAATGGACATACTTTTTTTATGAATAATTTTGACGTTTGTAACACTTAGGAATAAACTTGGTGATGAATTTCATGTTTTTCTGTAGATAATTCAACTTTTTCAATAGTTGTATATATAATTTATTCTATAATGTGATATTTTTTCTTGTTTAATTTCCTAGGGTGGTGTCATTATTGGACCATCCTTTCTAGGACGAAGTAAATGGTATCATCGACATGTGAAACCCGAAGCGGCGCAATTCCTAATGAACAACCTAGGAATAATGGGATTCATGTTCTTTATGTTTGTCTATAGTGTGAAAATGGATCCAAGCCTATTGAAAAAATCCGGAAAGATGCATGTATCATTGGGATTGGCTAGCATAGCAGTTCCAACAGCAATAGTATTTGTGTTAGCACTATTTTTAAGAAAATACATGGACAGAGAATTAGCCACAATTTCATCAATGGGAGTATTGGCAGGGTACCTAGGAACAACAGCATTTCCTGTTCTATTTTGTATTCTTAAAGAGCTTAACCTTATAAACTCAGATGTCGGACGTCTTGCATTATCGACTGCATTAATCGGCGATGCATTTGGAATTTGTAGTGTTTTAGTATTTGAAGCGGGAGTACAAGGAGAAACAAAATCCGAGAATGCTTTGTGGTTCGTGATTTCTGTTGTAGTTGTGGTAATACTTTTACTTTGTTGTATTAGGCCAACAATGATGTGGATTAATAGAAAAACACCAGAAGGACAAGAAGTGGATCAATCTTTTGTTGTTGCTATTATTTTAGGGGTTTTTGTGATGGGATTTATAACTGACATGTTTGGTATAGCAATTGTTAATGGGTCTTTTTGGTTAGGTTTGGTTACTCCTGATGGACCTCGTTTAGGAGCAACATTGGTACAAAAGACCAAGACTATTATGAATGAGTTTCTTATGCCATTTGCATTCATTATGGTGGGACAATATTGTGATTTTTTTGCATTGGGGGCTTCTGATTGGAAAACTTTGCAACCTTTGTTTCTCTTGGTTTTGACAGGATACTCAACCAAATTCTTTGTTACTTGGTTGGCTGCAATGTATTGGCGTATGCCATTCAGAGATGGACTAACATTTAGCCTCATTATGAGCTTAAGAGGACAGGTTGAACTTATCTTGTTTGTGCATTTCATGGACAAAAGGGTAAGTAAGTTCCAATCAATTTTTTACTTAGAATTTAGTTCAATAACTAAAACACATAATTCAAGCAAAATGACCAAACATGAGAAAGCGTGTTCTGACAATCAACATGTTTTTATACCATTTGCTTTTAACATTACGATTTTCTAGTATCAGAGGTCGTTGACCTTCTACATAGAGTTCAAAGAGTCATGCATGGCAATGTCATGTCTCCTAGGTCTATGAATGTTGTGTTTACGAGGATTGGTTTTGCCATCCAAAAAGGCCTAGCGGCGCAGCTTGTTGTCCGCTTGTCTTCTACATATTATAATTATCTTTTGTATATACAAAAGCTGATAAAATAAAAGTATTAACCCAATCATTGTGGTTTGTGTGCATGCTTATACAGATCATGAATGTGGCGGGCTTCACATTATTGATGATAATGACAGTAACAATAACTGCAATATTCACTCCTCTAATCTCCATATTATATGATCCAACAAGGCCATACATGTTGAACCAGAGAAGGGACATCCAACACAATCCACCAGAGGTAGAACTTCGAATAGTTTTATGCATTCTAGACGCCGAAAACACAAATGGACTTGTCCATCTACTTGATGTCACAAATCCAACCTCAAACAATCCAATTTCAGTTTCTTCTCTTAGACTATTCGAGCTTGAGGGCCGCGCTAACCCTTTATTCATTGATCACGTGAAACAAGAAGTTCCACCAATATATCAATGGACAAACACAGTAAACACACTTGAAAGTTATCAACAACTCAAAAGCGAGTTTGTGAAGATTCAATTTTTCACTGCCGTGGCTCCCAAGCAATCAATGTTCCAAAACATTTGTGAACTAGCACTCGAACAAGAAGCGTCGCTGATCATCTTGCCGTTCATGAATAGAGGCTTTTCTGACCATGGAATCAGAAAAACGACGAATTTACAAGTGTTAGAGCATGCACCTTGCTCAATTGCAGTTTTTGTTGATAAAGGTCTTCTTGAAAACATCGTGGTAGGAGGAAGTTCGATGCAACGTTGTAGACATAAAATCGCCGTGTTTTTTCTTGGAGGTGCAGATGCTAGAGAAGCACTCTTTTATGCAGATAGGATGGTTGCGAAAGAAGAAGCGTCACTTACGGTGATACGTTTTCTTTCTCACAACAATGAAGGGGATAATGTTTCGGAGAAGAAGCTTGATGATGGAATTGTGACATGGTTTTGGGTAAAGAATGAGACGAATCAAAGAGTTGTGTATAGAGAAGTTGTGGTTAGAAGTGGTGAAGAAACAATTGCAGCAATTCATGATATGAAAGATGGTGGTTATGATCTTTTGATAGTTGGAAGGAAACAAGGGATTAACCCTGCTCTTCTTACAGGGTTATCTGAATGGAGTGAAAGTGATGAGTTAGGAATCATTGGTGATTATGTTAGTTCTCAAGATTTTTCAAGCTCAGCTTCTGTTTTAGTGGTACAACAACAAATCCTAAGAGGTTAAAAAAAAAAAATCAGTTGAGAGAATATATCTCTCGCGCTTATATTTTCTTCGATGAAATATCAACCATTCATTTATTTCTACCGCATGGAATCAAAGTCCCTATTAAGGAATTGAAGGGTGAGGATTTCCACCGGACACTCTCCGGTGAAAATTGGGAGACGGTGGTGAGATGACCTTGATAGGAATTTGTTAAGATAGAATTAAGATTAGACAAGTTTTTAGCCACTTTCAACTCAAGAGGTACCTTGCAGCTAGATATAGCTTAATTAACTTGATATGTGTGAATATTTCAGGTTTGGTTTTTAGATGAAGGCATGTTTAATGTACTTTAGAAAAGAATAGATGTTGTAGCTTATTTGTAGATTCAATTCATGTTTAATACTTTTTTATTATTTCTTTTCTTATATAATATAACCTAAATGTTCTAAAATCATTTTTTTTCAAATAGATTGGTGGTTAAAAATTTACATTTTAAAGTGAATAAATTGGATGTTTAGGGTTAGAAACATAGTGGTTAGAAATTCACATCTTAAAATAAATAGAGTGAAATGAGATGTACGAGATTTAAATCCCAACAACTTCATATACTATGTAATGCCATACCAAGTAAACAAAATTCAAGGAATATCCACGAATGAAATATTAAGTAAAAATACAACTAAAAAATGATTAAATATGTTTTTGATCCATATAAATATGTCAACTTTTCGTTTTAATCTCTCTAAAAAAATTATTCGACTTTTAATCCCTAGAAAAAATTTTATCATCACTTTTGGTTCATCCTTTAAAGTAAACTTATACGTAGAATTCATATTTTTAAATAAAATTTAGCAGAAAAAATCATAATATTATAAGAATCTATCAAAAAAAATTAGAATTTTGTAACAAAACATGAATTTAGTATTAATTTTTATATTTTTTACGATTAAAAATTCATATTTAATTAATCTTTTGTTAAAAAAAAAATTTTTTTACAATATTTTGCACAATTTCATTAAAAATATAAAAAATTAAGTTAAAAATAAAGACAAAAAATAGTGATTGAAAATTTTACAAAGACTGAAAATAAAACAAAAGGCCAGTATATTTATAAGCATCATATTTAACTAAAAAAAAAAACATTTTGTGTACATTGAAAAAATAAGTTGAGTAACTAAAAACATTTTCTTCACTGAACACAAATCCAAATAGAAGAGATTGTTGTTGTTGAAGCCGTACCTTCGATTATCGCCACCAAATCTACTTCTGTGTTTACGAAAACCCTAGAAAGCAGAAATGGAGGAAGATGGTTCGAATTCAAACCGCCGCACGTCAGGCCGAACACGAAAAGTTGCTTCCAAAATGGTCGCCGCACTTGCTAGCTCCGACAACCGTACCCAGGCTGCTCTTGCACGATTGGATGCTTTGGAGAATGATAATGCTGGATTTGAAGTTGCAGATCCCAATCTTGATGATGATGAAGCTTCTCTTGATGATGAAGATCAAGGTTAGGTTCTTTTCTCGCCCAAAATTGCATTTTTTATTGTATTAATTTAGTTTAAGATGCTGTTGCATAACTAAAATTGTGTTCCTGTGGTGTTTTTCATTTTAAGAGTTTAATATCAGTTTTGTTTTCAAACATTTATAATTAAAAGGGTAATTTGTATTCTTTTAGTCCTTGACAAATATGTTCTGATGAGCTTAGCTCAGTTGGTGGGGACAATGCCTAATATAAAAGTCCTTGACAAGTACTACTTGAAATCTCACAAACAGATAAGAGATGCTAGATTGGCATTCGGGTAACCGCGGAAAATGTTCAGTTTAAGAATGTCGACATTGTCGGTTGAGTTAGGCCTAACCGTCGGGCAATTTGCATTTTTAAATAGAAGGAACCTACCAAATAAAAGAGTTCAATTTGATAGTCTAAAAAGTAAAGCACAACCAATGTGTTATATTATAAGTTGTTAGAATTATAGTCAAATGTTTTTAACAACGAACGATTATGATTGACAGTGTCGAAAATCTTTACACTAATGTTATGTGTATGAATTAAATCCAAAATAAAATTGAGTTTAATTCCTTATTATTGCAGTGTATATGCAGAGAAAACAGTCTAAAGGCACCAAAAGAAAAACAAGACAAGCAAAAGCTCTTGAAGCTAGGAAGGCCCCAAGAACATTTCTTGAGCTCTTACATGATGTGAGTTACTGATTAAATTAAACCCACAAGAGATAACATCACACTCATAGTATTTGACTCTTTCATTAGTTTGGTTTTGTTTTGCTTTATGAATCGACCTTCTTCCTACAAATGCAGGCAAACTTGGAATCATTGCCTCCACATGTTCCCACATATTGGAAAGCAGCTGTTGGACCTCCAAGCTCAACCGCCCGTCGCCACTTTTGTACTGTCTGTGGTTTCTCTGCCAATTACACCTGTGTTAGATGTGGTGTGCGATTTTGTTCCAATCGGTGTCAAAATGTTCACAATGATACCAGATGCCTGAAATTTGTAGCCTAATACATTTATTTGATGCCATATTTTGCCCCGGACCAGTATTGGATACATGGTATCTTAAGTTGTCATATACTAGCATCAATTTTCATGAACACTGTACAGAGCAAGTTGTTTAATGAATTAACTTCCCCTCTTTTCCCTTTTGATATTAGTGTTTTAGTTGCTTGACCTGGTTCAAGGCAAGCAGACAAATGTTTATGTTTTAGTTAGCCTTGTTAAGGATGTTCTAAGCTGCTGCAATATACAAAGCTATTGTTTATAAGATCATCTTTATCATGCTACAATGCTTGTTCTGTTTTACCGTTTTCTTTGTAGAGCCTTCTTCGTTTATGTGTACGATTACTAGCTTCAAGTAAACTTCCTAAAACTAGCTGGACAAGTGGTTCAAACACCTAATTTTATATAATTCATATGTACCACATGACATGACAGTTGGCACATACTGCTGATTTAGATTTGTGGTGTTTGTTTATGTGGCAGAAAGGCTATCATCTGTATACATAAAAGCTATACATTATCTAGCTTCAATGTAATCCCATATCTGCAGTATTACCATGGTGACATCAAACATATGGACAATCCATTTAAGAGGTGGTATGATGTCTTGCTGTATCAGAATCAACTTTATATGGTGTTCATACTTCATAGTAGCCTTCCAACACCAATGCCTTAAACTTTGAAGCAGCAAAAACCAATAAAAATGTTTCAAGGACCAAATTCAAAATCCTTCATATTATAGGGACCCAAAGAAACATTTTACACTTGATTGTAAGTTGCTTAGGGTGCTTAGTTAATTTATTTTTTAAAATGTAGATATTGATAAACTCCAACACATAGGTCTAAGAAGTGCCAATGTTTATATTGTTTACAAGAATGAAAACCAGGTGGGCAATTCTACTGAAGGACCAAGTGAAAACCAGTGTTTGGCCTTGAAATATTTTTCAACCATGCTGAAGAACCAAGTGAAAACCAGTGTTTGGTCTAGAAATATTTTTCAACCAACTTGAAAATTAACCGTGATTAAAGAATATCACTTATCTTTTATTTCTTCTAGAAGGGTTACAATTACAGACCACTAAGGCCCTAACACACTGCTCAATGAAGTATCGCTAATTCTGGTACCGGGAACAGCAGAATGTCACACTGTCTGTTTTGCAAATCATTGAAGAACTTTAAAACAGAACATAAATTTATGAACTAATAGTATTTCATTTATCTTATATGTTGGTAATTCTGCCTATGGACGATGGTGCTATTGTCAAATGTGAGCGCCATAAGAAACTATGATGCATTTCGAAAGCTTAAATTTATTCTTTGTAGGACAAGAAGTTCAAAAATGATGCATTTGATATTAATGTCACCATGGTTGCATGATGCATGGTGTAAGTCCTTCATTCTATAACACTAATGATGCATAGTGTGGACTGACTGAATGGCTTGAGGCATGATGGCAGAAGAGTTATGTTTGGTTCTTGATGATTTGTGAAAGTTAAAGTCAAAGTGGATATTGTTGAGATTACTCTTAAATTGCAGGCAACCACAAAAGAGACCGAGTTCTAATCATTGTATCTTCAATGAAAATCGAATATTACTATGGCATTCCATAATCAAATGAGAAAAATCGTGCAGTTGATCCAAAAAAGTATGAGAACCTAAGTGGCTCAAAATATGTTAGGAAATTAAATCACACTTGATAATTGATACAAAGCATATGAACTAAAAATGCAGTTAAGCCATAAAATAGACTTTACATTACCGTATGCAAATGCTAACAAGGTAAATACCCGTGATCCCAGCTGTGACTAGGAAAATGGGTCTATCTGATCATTTGTAAGGGATTCGAGAAGTATCATCACTCTTACCCAACATGTGACGAACAAAAAATAGAGCTTTAGAATGATAAACGAAGGTCAACAGAATATCAAGAATGTATAATTCGAAACAATAAAACCAATGATACATTGCCAAAATTTTCGCTCAGACAAACAAGCTAAAATTCTCCACCAACAGCTCAAAAAGAGGGGAGGGTTGAATGTGCACTCAAGAAAATTTTACAGAATGACCAACAAAACTAGAGAAGCAAACAATAAACACCGTGACTTCAACAGAAGCTTCTGACATGAAATCAGTAGATGAAACTAACGAAAATAACAGCAGAACTGAAACACATTTTCTCGATCCCTGATATTGAAGTTTTCATATATTAAAGAGTCGTTTGACAAGCTGAAATAAAACTCCTGCACCAGACACTGATGACACTTCTTCAAATTTGAGCTATCTTTCTTCAAACTTGAGCTATCTGCTGTTTCAGAGACTGCAATAACTTCAATTTTGATTCACAGATGGCTGAGAACTCCGTCAATACTTTAAGCTTCCCTGTCATCATTTTCTTGGCAACATCAGCAGGACTCCAAGACTTAAGTGAGTGGTAGATACGATCACCGACTTCCGCATTACTCATAGACGAAATAAATGTTTCTAAAACATGAAAGACCCGACCCGGCCCATCATTATGCTC
>Ga0315915_1001046_pt1 | contig 32228 bp, 23 predicted proteins | sample MpolbnodulesMG_FD_207738 | JGI IMG/M metagenome (GOLD analysis project Ga0315915, IMG submission 207738) | Medicago polymorpha root nodule microbial communities from Los Angeles, California, United States - branched nodules | ecosystem: Host-associated > Plants > Roots > Nodule | place: USA... | reverse complement strand
ACATCATGATTTTTTTTAAAACCTCTAAATTACTACATTCGGTCTTACCTATAAAAAAAAGTTGAGTCAACAAAAATGATGTATTTAAATTAGTTTAAAATTTGGTCAAAAAAACATCAACTTTTGTTGACCAAACATTTTTATATAAATAAAAGCAAAGATATTACTCTCCCCGTCCCATAATAACTGAGTCATTTGTAAAAAATATTGTCTCGAGAATATTGACTCATTTCACTTTTCAATACAACATGAATTACTTTTTTCTAATTATAACTCTAATTAATAATACTTTCACCACTCTCAATTCAATATATTTTACTTTATATTTATGATAAAGAAGAATGCACCAATATTTAACAAAGACACTCAACCATTTTTTTTTTTTTTGAAGGAAGACACTCAACCATTTTTCTCTCTATTTCATTTATACATTTTTCTTAATATATGAGAAATAGTCAACTAACTCAATTAAACTGAAAGAGAGGAAGTATAATTTAGCTTGATTTCGTCAATATTGTGATTCACAACCAAACAAAACATGCTCTATAGACATTAAAAAAATCTAAATTGTCTGCTTAAAATCTTTGTTTAGCTAGATTAGGCATAGACTAGGCCATATGTATCTATAAGATAGCCTTTTTCATGTGACAATCACCCCCTACCACTAATACCAATCTCAAACCTAATGGTTTTGCATTAACCATGTGTTCCTAAAATGCAACTTAGAAACGTCGAAAAAGATGTTGCAAAGAAATGTCTGGATGGTAGGGCTTGTCCTTGCTCTCCCCATGTGAAAAAGTATCAAGAATTGTCTCTTCTGACCCTACATTATGCTAAAAATTTGCGAACTTCATAGCAACTCTGCCGACATAAATTGCTTATTTAGCATCTTAATGCATATTTAAGATTTGATATATTCAGTAAAAAGATTTTATGAACCATTGCACTTGGTAATAAAGCATTTGTAAGTGACTACACACATGAGTTTTCTAACATACAATCCTAACTAATTTGTGACCTTCATGCATGCAAGCCCAAAAAGTAAAGTTACTAATGTCACAGGCTTATGTAATAACAAAGTTTTAGAAAAATTGAGGTTTGATTGAAGGGACAAGCAAGCTAGTCTGCTATGAGTCTCATATTGAGTAGAAAAGAAAGCTAATTGCGATACTTGAATGATGAAACATTCACACTTAATCATTTGAGATAGACTATCTTCATAGGCTTATGTTATAACAATTGATGTTTTCGTTGGAAGTTGAATAACGGAAAAGACTATTTATATATTAGACTAAGGTTTACAACCGAATATTGATAGATGAGTGTAGTTACCAAAGAAAATAATGGGCTATTACCTAGTTAGTATTGATAGAGTGAGAGTCCTCTTAGACATTGGCTATTAAAGAGGTGGCAATGCTATGAGTCTCACGTCATCAAATAGATAAGAAAACTCAATATGTAGTCCTTTTTTTTAGGGAGTCAATGTGTGTGGTACATAAACAATAAGTTGTTCCACTTAATCGACTAGTTTTTTGCGTTGAAATTTTCTCATGGATTCAAATTATAATATAGTCTTCCACAACACACTGTTTAAATCTTAGTTAGAGTCGTGTCTATATTTAGTATTCAACAACGCCTCGAACATGAATACTTCATGTGGATGGAACACGTGAAAAAAATACAAAATTTTGATTTTATTTTCTACAAAAAGATTATTTTTATTTAAAAAAATTATTGTAAAAGTTAAATATTTCTTTTTATTGAAAAAAAATCATTTTAAATTTAAATATATATTAGGTCAAAGCTATTTGTGACAATAAGTAGTGCCACAAGGATGTGTATGTGTAACAACAGTAACCAACTAGATATCAACATGGATATCGGATCTAAGCCCAAACTAGTGAAGCAAAGGTTTTAGGCCTATATAAATAAAGTTATTTAATTTCAGTGATAATTATCACGTTCCATAAAAAATGACATTTTATACTAGCAAAAAGAGTTGGTGTAATTAAATTCTTTTACTTTTTTTTATCAAAGGAAATATTTCATTCATTCAAAAAGGTATAATAGCCACAAATTACACCATGTGTAGATCACTCCCACTATTGGGATAAAATAAAGAACTTCTGCATAATCAAACAAATAGAATTTTAAGCACGTTAGATAACAAATCAGATAATAACAAGTATTTTATCACTAATGAAAGTAGGTATTCTAGATACATATGTTATAAATATCACATGTTTGAATTTAATGGTTAAGCACTCTTACATACATTTCTTTCAAGCTGGTCATATGTTTGGTTAATTACGCCATTGTAGGGAAGTATTTGTACTAATTTTGTTTAAAAGTATAACTGAAATTGATTATGATGGGATAGATATCCATACTGATTGGACCATTAATAACTCAGTTTGCTTTCTAAGAAAGGACTACTGCATGATGCATACTATACTATGTTGGCCCTGCTTCACATATATATCTTGGCAGACACCATGGTCTATGTCAGTATTTTAATTAAATGTCGTTTTCAATCTCACAATTGTTGAATTCTTAGAGGGACAATTCTTATATTTTTAGAATCTTGATGTTAGAAATTAAGAAACTTCAACTTTCAACATGGTGGTGTAGAATTTGTAACATGACTTTCTCTTTAAGAAAATATTTTGAGTTCGATTTATGAAGTCGTCTATATTTGTGAGGTAGTTTAATCATATGTGAAAAAAATTGGTTATCCAACTTCGACTTAAGAATTAATCTCATAGAGATCCAAAGAGTTTGTGTTGTATGTGGAGATATCAAGAGTGTATTTTTGTAGTAAAAACCTAAATACGGTGGATTAAGGGAAAAAAAATTGTTCTAGAGCTACTGATTATCACTATTAATAATCATACTAGAATTTTTTTTGTCAAGTAGCCTAGTGGGTATAAATTCACATTAAGGTGATTAGTGGTGTGTCCGAGGTTTGAACCTTAGTCCGTATTATGTATTGTCCCTACCAATTAATTAAGCTCACAGACAATCATAATTAAATTGAAATGAAATAACGAGGTGACTGAATTTGAGGACAAGAACAATTTTAGATGATAATTTAATTATTTTTTGTAGATTAAGGCGTTCTCCAAGCGTAACTACGAGGACTTCTTTGAGGTAACTGAGATCCACCTAAGAAGTTGATATTTCTTGAGATGTGTTTTTTCATATGCATCGAACTCTAGACCAAATAATTAAGAGATATAACCATCTGCCACTTATGTCACGCCATATTAATAGGTAGTTTAAATATTTTATTGTCAAATAAAGTAGGAGTAAAAAAAAGTTAAGGCTTAATTACTGTTTTTGCCCCCTAAGTATTCAAATGTTGTGATTTTGACCCCCTAAAAAAATAACTCTTTCCGAGTCCTCTATGTTTACTTGCAATTTTAGCCCCCTAACCCAATTTTGACTTAGTCAACGCACACGTGAACGCCACATGTGTAATTTTTAATTTAAATAAAAATGCCACGTGTAAATGCTTTAATTAAAAAAAATAAAAAATAAAAAAACAAAATAATTTTTATTTAAAAAAATAATTATTTTTATCTATTTTTAAATACAAAATAATTAAATAATAAAATTAAAAAAAATTAAAAAAATTAAAAAAATTAAAAATTACACACGTGGCGTCCACGTGTGCGTTGACTGGGTCAAAATTGGTCTGGGGGGCCAAAACTGTAAAAGGTGTAAACATAGAGGGCTCAGAAAGAATTATTTTTTTATGAGGCCAAAATCACAACATTTGAATACTTAGGAGGTCAAAACAGTAATTGAGCCAAAAGTTAATACATTGTTCAACATTTAAGATGATTATTGAGCTTTTCTGAAGAAAAGAAACAAATTAAGATGATTATTGGGAGAGTTGTTTTCAAAGAATAAATATTTGGGCAAGTTGAGTTTCAACACTTTCCCAAAGTCAAGGAATGCTTTAAAGGCAAGGCACACATAGTACTCTTGATAGAGATATATACATATTATCTATCAATGAATTTCTCACATCCGTAATGGAATTCGAATTCAGTCCTTGTGAGATTAATCATGTGTTTGGTTTTAATTTTAGAGGGTCAAAAGTGATTATAGATTTAAAATTGATTTTATCATGTTTTGATGATTTAAAAGAGAATGGATTTTGTTTGTAGAATGATTTAAGTTGAACCTAGAATTTATAGCTTATGACTTCTACAATTGATTTTTGTGGTCAATTTATTGTTAAACTCACTTTTACTTATGTAAAACATCCCAACATAAATCACTTTACATTCAACCCACTTTTATTCAAAATCAATTCAATTAAAATTAATTATTCTCACCGTAGAATCAAACATACACTAAACAAAATCTTTATAATAAGAGTTCGTTAGAAGAATATAAAAATCATTGAATGACAAAAGTTCTCATGAAACAATTATGACTATGCATGTAAGTACTCCTCAAAACTCACAATGATTCCATTTGACTCATTGATGTGAACAGTAGCATATGGTAAAATAGTAAATGCATTTGATCCATATTGAAAAGCACATTTTCCATAAAACATAGTCCCAATGCCTCTTACTCCCTCACATTTTTCTGCATTTGCATGGTCCCAATTATGTCAGCTTTGATGTTGACTCACCTCCCTATTTATTCCAACTCCATTCCCTCAAAAAAAATGCAAAAACTCATTTCAATCTTCATCTTCTTGTAATTAATTCTCTTCCTTTATGTCTTCCTTTTTTTTCTTTATGTTCACATTAATTCAATTTATACATTGCATAAGTTTTGTCTGAAATGCTCTTTTGTTGCATTTATGCAGGAAAAATGTCTCATCTAGGATTTCTTGTTCTAGGAATTATTTTCTCCTTGATCTCATATGTCCATGGCTATGGTAGCAATTGGGGTTGGATTAATGCACATGCAACCTTCTATGGTGGCAGTGATGCTTCTGGCACAATGGGTATGTATATATGTATGAAATTAATGTGTGCATAAACATAGCCAAAGTTTTAAAATGTGGTTAATGGTTATGCTGCAAACTTTTACATTGCGGTAAAATGTCGTCGATTCAATAGAAATTGCAATTGCATGTCACTATGGAGACCTCAAAATCCTTTATATTGTATTCGTAATTTCAGTTGAGAATAGCAATATGAAACCATGAGTATAGCTAAGAATTTTGTTCAAAGTTATGTACCTTATGTTCTAGATATACTTCGTGGATATGTAACCATTGTTTTAATAACTAAACTAGACATCGAACCGGTGAGACTTCTTATTCATAGTTGAACTACCTTGAATTTCTCAAACTGCAACAAAACCCTAATCGAATTACCAAAACAATCGAGTCATTGTAAAGGGTAGTTCAAGGTTCAACTTGGTTGAACTGTCTGGTTCGTTTCGGTTTTTAAAACATTGTTCCATAACTAACAAATGTGTTTGCTAAAGTTTTGTGCTTAATGTTTATGTTTATACTATAATGATTATGTAAAAAAATGTAAAATTTCAGGTGGGGCATGTGGATATGGAAACTTGTATAGTCAAGGTTATGGAACTAATACAGCAGCACTTAGCACTGCATTATTCAACAATGGTTTGAGTTGTGGTGCATGCTATGAAATTAAATGTGCTAGTGACCCAAAATGGTGTCTCCATGGCTCCATTGTTGTTACTGCCACTAATTTCTGTCCACCTGGTGGTTGGTGTGACCCTCCTAATCACCATTTTGATCTCTCTCAACCTGTTTTCCAACACATTGCTCAATATAAAGCTGGTATTGTTCCTGTTGTTTATAGAAGGTAATTTAATGGTCTCATTTGTTTTTACATTTATCCTTAACCGATGTAGGAGGATTTCTATAGTATTTTCTATTGTATTTTTATTTTAGCTCAATTTTTGTAATTTTCTGTTTTTGTTTTAGTTTGTTATTTTCGGTTTATTAGGGTTTTGTTATTTCCTTATTTAAACTTAACAGTCGTAGCCTAAGAGGACAATTTTTATTCATTAAATAATATTTTAGAGGCCCGCCTCTGAAGAACTTCCGACGGCGTCATTAACAATTTAGATTCTTTATGTCAAAAAAAGTTACAATAAGATCTTAAAAATGACTATGTAAGTGTAATTTGTGCAAATATTTATAATCTTTTACTACTTGTTTGGCAATGATGCTAACCTTTTTTTCTTTATGCATGGTTTTTGATTGAAGGGTAAGGTGTAGAAGAAGAGGTGGAATAAGGTTCACAATCAATGGTCATTCTTACTTCAATTTAGTCCTTGTGACTAATGTTGGAGGTGCTGGTGATGTGCATTCTGTAGCCATCAAAGGTTCAAGGACTAGATGGCAAGCCATGTCAAGGAATTGGGGACAAAATTGGCAGAGTAACTCTTATTTGAATGGACAAAGTCTTTCATTTGTAGTCACCACTGGCAATGGTCATAGTATTGTGTCATTTAATGTTGCCCCACCCAGTTGGTCCTTTGGACAAACCTACAGGGGAAGGCAGTTCCTCTACTAACCAACCCTTTAAATGCATCTTGCATATAGTAAAAAAATAACTAAACTAAGTCATAGTTAAAGGTGTGTCTTGTATCTGACACGTTTCAGTGGAACACACATTTTATATTGAAAGTATTTAGTACTCAACAAGTGATAGTGGCGTGTGTTTGATATCCAACACTTCATATTATAAGTGTGTCTAGTATTCGACATGTGTCAGTTGTGTATCTGATATTTGATATGCTCAATATCAAACACCATCACGACATCGACATATATAGTTACATCTGATCACTTCTATTTACTCAAATGATTAATGGTGTCTATAGGTATCTCAATCGTTGTTGTTATCGTGCTCGTATATGTGTCAATGCTTCATAAATGTTGACATTTGGCACAACTAAAATGGTGTAGTCTATGTAATATACTTTAATTTATATTAATAATTATTTTTTCCCCAAAAATAATTATTTCCAAAATATATGTCAAGTCTCAAGGGTACTTTAGTTTTTAGCAGAGGATGATAAAGGGGAAAAGGTACTTCTACTTGAAAGGAGTAGGATGCAATTTGAAGTTATATGATGAATTTAGCAAATGATATTCTAGCTTTATTCAGAAAGAAAACCCTTACAATATTGTTTAAGTATATTCTTCTTGTACTTGAAACTATTATTGAATAAGAAATCTCAATGTTTCATTAGTCTAATAAAAATTAAATGCACATTTTTACATGCAAAAAGTTCATTGCATAAATTGTTTGGAGAAAATGGCTGGCTGCTGTGACTTAAAGATAAATGAATTCCCTTGTTGGATAAAAACGTTGTGTTGTAATGATTTTTACTCATTGTATCTTGCCTCAAATGGAAATTAGAGATGCCACAAGTGTTGATGTACCAATGTCTGGACAATTGCTTTTTTCACATCTATTGTTTCCTAAAAACACATGAAAATAACCAAAAACCTTCAGCGGTAGTTAACTATTGCTGACTTATAAACTGAAACCCGATGGTAGTGAATTTTTTGGTCATTTCCATGTGTTTCGAGGAAACTATTGTTGTGAGAATAGCAATTGTCCAATGTCTGAGCAAACTGATAATATTGGTTAACTATATTGAGATATTTTTAAAAATATTTCTATAAGGTCACTTTTTATGCAAGGTCATTTCTTTCGGAACTAACACACAAAGACAAAATGGTAAAAAATGAAAACTACAACACCAAACTCAATAAACATTTAACTTAGATGAAAAAACTAGTGTTGCAAATGCTTCTACTTGGACAATTTCAATCATTCAATAGATCTATCTCTTGCCTTTTCCCCATCTAAATTCAACACACAAAAATCATCAGCATATAATAAAAAACACGATGAATTAGTCTACCTTCAAACTCTTAATAAAATAGATGAAGATGAACTAAAAAAACAAATAAAAAAGAGGTGAAGCAAACTTGTTCAAGAGGCACTTGTGGTAGAACCTAATGAGAGAAAGGTTCTGATTTAGTGGTTTGTTACATCTAGCGGAAAAAGCCAAGAATTAAATCAAAATCAAAAGCCAATGAAAATTGATCAAATAAAATAAGAAAAAATGATCAAAAACAAAACAATTTTAAAACAAAACAAATAATTCAATTTTATTAAATTATTTACAAATATGGTTCTTGACAACATCCTTTAAATATAAAACCCTCCACGTCTTTACAAGGTTAATATTGGAACGTAATTTGTACAAATTACTGCTTGTTCACAACAAATATCCGTAAGGTCAACTATAATCCTCCTTAATTGACATAGTAATAATAGAAACAGCCTTGTCCTCAAAGTTAAACTCTGACAACTACGCAAAAAATTGACAAAGCAGAAATTCATTGACATTGCACTTAGACTTGAACTTGGTAATCACCAATAGTTTTCTTAAGTAAAGACATAAGGAAGTCAGGTAGTTGTGATCTATAGGCCACCTCTCCAAAGCAATTTGAAAGGTGCAACAGCTAGGTTTTGATTAATCCTCTTAACCATTGCGTATTGTTTGTGAGGTCGTCGCAGTTTCAAAAAACTTATTCCCCAAAACTTATTCCCCAGCTGCAAAACTATGTCTTTCTCTTCTTATTATTAGCATTACTAGCATAGCTAACCATGTTGAACTGTCTAAAGTGAGATTTTAGTTGTTTTAGAGCCTCATCTCTCTCCTTCAACCCAATGCTACATCATCAATCTTAGTCTCATTAAATAAAAACTATCAAAATCCTTAGTCTCATTGAATTAAAAATGTCAAAATGCTAGCGGGTTGTCTTCCATACCAGGAGTCTTCCCAACAGGCACATGATAGGTGGTATTGTACCCCAAAGATCCAATTTGACCAAGTTTTGGGCTGATCTCAAGCAAAACATCTCAAATAACTTTCCAACGCCTATTTATCACCTCTGTTTGCAACTATAACTCATCTCTAACTTAGTATCAATTTGCTTAAATAATTTCAGACAAAAAATTGCTAACAAATAAGAGATATCTATCACTGTCAAAACGGGTCGCGCTAAATTAACAAATATTGAAATTACCCAATATTTATAAGAAAAGTATCTTATATATAAATATTTTTAAATATAATAACTTGTTCATCACCTTTTTTTTTTCCTTTTCATTTCTCTTTATCATATCAACAACATATCATATATATCACATCAATCTATCTCTTACTCTCAAGTTGTCAAAGAGTTTTGGTGTTTATCAACCTTTTTCCTAACTATAAAGTTTAAGTGATTTTTGTATTATAATAACTGTATAAATAATTTAGTTCTCACATTTTATAAAAATTGGTAGCTTTATAAAAGATGGGACTAAAAATAGACAAATATTTTATAGAAACTAAATTGCATTCGTTGATAGCTATCAGGGATATATTGTTGAAGTTTGAACTTCAAATTCCCTACTTTTTTGTACTCAAAAAGTGTGTAAATCTAACCACTAGATTACTTGAGAAAAAAAAATCTAAATTGCATAAAAAATTGTAAGGACTAAAACATATTTAACACTTTTATGAATTATAAAATATATTTTTTTTCAAAGAAAGTTCAACAATCCTTTTTATCGATACTTATATACAAAAGGATACAATATTTTGGTGTGACTTTTTTTTTTCCAATTTTGTCCTTTATATAAACTATTTCAATTATAAATTTTAATATAAAAAGATTCAAATATAAATTTTAATATAAAAAGGATACTATGTTTTTGTAACATTTTGTCAAAAAAAAATGTTTTGTGTAACATTTTTTCTTTTAATTTATCGTTTGATTAAACTTTTTCCACAATTTTTCCATTGTGTACCAATCAAATAATTTAATTTTTGTATAATTGAAACTTCTATTGTTTTGACCGATAATGATCATCCCTAATGCTTTCTTTACTTTTTTTTTTTGAAGGAAATGCTTTCTTTACTTACTGATCGTTTTTAGAATTTCAAATTGATGGTAAACGTGATTTTAAAAAAAAATGATAATAAACGTGTTGTAATGAATGTTTATCTTTAAGAGTAAAATAAATACATTACAAGCTGTTTGAAATTTTGCTACATGATAAACTAAAAAATGAAATTAAATGTAATAGAAAAAATAATCAATTATTTATTTTTTTATTTTCTGAAAGAACAATCTTTTATTAATATTCCTCTAAAAAAAACTTTTATTAATTTTGTAAAATGACATTAAATTTGGACATACTATTTTTTTTACTAAAACCATTTATAATATAAAATGAAACCAACAGAGATTTGTTCTAGGAAAATAGACTAATTAAACTCCCATAACATGGTCAACCAAAGTTTGAAACATTTAATATCTAACATACTTCAAAAAATATGATCTCCTCCTTTGGAGAAAAATAATATAACCAGATTGAAGAGGAAAAAAATAATATGTTGATGGTTCACAATAGGAGTGTGTAAATACAAAAGTTAAAATATTGTGCATCATGCATCATATCATATGTTTCACTTGAGCATACATGTTAGCAATGGCCATCAGTTATTATAACATAAACTCACAACGAAAATGCCATTTCTTGCATGCAAATTTTGTATTGCACACATTAGTTTGGCAAAGTTAAACCGTGATGTGAGGTTTGCACTCATGAGAAGTGTATGTGTGGTAATGTGGTAACAAGAATTATTTTTAAGTGAATTGATTCCGATTAAAAGTGAGTTGAAGATAAAGTGATTTATGTTTGATATATTCATATTAAAGTGGGTTGAATCAAAAGGTATAAATCCTAGTCTTAAGTAGAATCAATTATAGGGATAAAATCAATTTTGCTCCAAAACAACCTAACTTGTCATTATCAATTCACCTTCAAATTCAATGTACCAATTTGACTTGGGACCTTGGAGTGTGCTCCTCCTCAAGGTCTCAGATTCGATTCTATGAAGTGTCAATTTGGATGGACTAATTTAACTTCTTCAAAAAAAAATCTACACCTTCAAAATCAATGTTAGCCCTTCTAGAATTGGAACCAAACATACACGAAGTTGAGGTGTTTCTGAAAATTAAGGTTAACTAACCCTGACAGATTGTTTGAAATCGTAGAATGTAGACGACCGAAAACCTCAGAGCAAAGAAAGTTTTATGAATTGTGTGCACAGTTGGAGGCATTTATAAAATAGTTTTACAATGTATATAAATTAAATATAAACATAGATGTTTATTACACTTTTTTGTTTAATATAATTAATATTTTTATGTATTTTTTTTATTTTTGATATCATTAACATAAATTTATAATAAAACAGTGAAGAGCTAAATTATTATTAACTTAAATGATACTAATGATCATTTTACAATCGTATTCGAGAAGATTTAAACATCATATTTGAGATATCGAGGTAAAACAAATCTTTATAAAAACCTAATATCAATTATAGAATAAAAATAAATAAATTAAGTTTCTTTGGAAAAATTCTAAAGGTAATAAAGTATGAATTAAAATATATATTTTATTTGTCAAAATTATCAATAATGTGCTAAAAATAGTTACCAAACCAATTGTAGTTGGATCTAGCATAAGTGACTAGTCATGATAATGTGGAAAATCAAAATTTGAATTTCAACTAAATTTGTGTTTGGTGTTCATTTGTTTCGAATAGCATTACCTCTCCATAGATGAAACATGTGGAATAAAAAAAAATACACCATTGTTTTTGATAAAAAGATACAAAGCAAAAAAAATAAAATTGAAGAAATACAAAGAAATAAAATTATTAGGTTGCTTCCAGCATTGACGGTATATCAAATAAATACTTTTTTTAGGGGGCAAACAAATACTTTTAAGGAGTTTAATTTGATGCGTTTAATTTCGCATCAAGGTTGCTTCCAACTTAGCATCTTAATCCTAGACAAGTTGTATTCCATGCCATGAAATGTCACTTATCTTATGAGTTGTGCATCAATGAGGTAGTTGAGTTGTCATCGTGGGGTATTACTGGTTTTGGTTTGGGGTGATAAGAGTTTGAAAAATGTTGTATACACGTTGTGTTTAGCTGAAAAACACAAGTAAAAGACGAAAATGTCCGTCGGTAGTTAACTGTCACCGGTTAAAAATTCATCGGCAGTTAATGCCGATGAGGTTATTTTGGTAAATTACTGGTGTTTTTCAACCAAACACCATGTGTATACAACATTTTTCAAAGAGTTTAGAGGGTTTAGGTGAAATATGTGCTAAAACAGAGTAACATGAAGGCCCGTTGGTGAGACTAATGGGTAGAAAAATTGAAGTTCTGACTATCAAACCTTCCAAATGACACATGGAAATACCAAAAATATCCCCAGCGGCAGTTAACTACTGTTGGGATGACCGACAACAGTTAACTACCATTGAACCTAGCGGCAGTTAACTGCCGTTCACACCAGTGAAAAAAACCAGTGCAGGTTGCACTGTGAATTCCAGCCAATTTGGCCTGTTTTTACTTGTAATTTCAAATGGCAATTCCGCATGAAATCAAACCGAAACAACAACATCCAGCAATTACAAACATCAACATTTCATTGTTTATCAATTATTTGATAACATTACACAAAACCGATAATACGTTAACGTTACACAATTGTTAGAAATTCGCCAAATTTTCCACATTATGCAACACATTACACTAAAAATCCATTAATTTACCATAAAAAAATACGTCGGCGCATATCGACTAAAAAACGGATTAACACCGACCAAAAAGTGTAATATTTCATCTAATGAAATTAAATCATCTAAATGTTCCACAACATCTTCAAATTCTTCGTTTGCTTTAACCGGAGTGTCATTACACAGAATAGGATTGTCTTGATTTATTGGTTTTTTCGGTGAAACCGGTCTCTCTTTTAGCTCAATCTCCATGAGTGTTCGGAAACGGTCGTGTTGATCCAAAAATTCATCCTCCCATGTTGTTTCCTCTTCGCTCTTGTGTAGCTTCCACTCGGTAGATGATGGAGGTAGTGGCCAATCATCTTTTAACAAAAGAAGGACAAAATGATTTGGGATTAAACCAAGGCAAATCATGTTGCTTTTCGGGTTAACCGGAGGCCTAACTCTAAGTGGGAAAAAAGTCTCTGAGACTCCAATATCAAGGGTAGTCATCTCTACCACCGGCCTATTGTAACAAGATGCAACGATGTGTCCCATATCCGGCAATGTCAACAATTTATCGGGAGGTGCAAAAACACTAACATTTTTGGGAGGATGCAATCCATCCAAGATGTAGTTATAATGGTCTTCGCCCGCATATATCTTGATGTAGTCGTTCCTATGCTCTTTAACCTCTTAAATAAGTGTTCTCCGCACCATAACATGACTTTCTTCCGTCAAACCCAAGGATTCGGCTATAGCCCTAAACCCACAATGCTCATCGCCAATAACATCCATAATTCTCTCAATAAATGGTCTCGTGAATTTTGGCATGCAATACATAGGACTCGATGGATCATAATTTCATGGAACCAAGATAGGCTTAGGAATCGACGAACGTGGAGAAATGCCAATGCGAGCACATTTTCTTTTAGGTTGTGAAGTTTTTTTTTTGGTGAAGATTGACTTTCCGGATGTTGAGAATCAATAGTCTCCCATGAAGATGGGATCCTACATGTCGATTTTGGTGTAGATTTGATTTTTTTTTCTTTGCTCCTTTGGTTGGCACCTTTCTTGGAGGTGGTGACAACATTACGGTCTCCGAAAACGCTAACAACCGCAAACCCTCTTTGATTTCTAGTTTCATTTGGTATGGAACTCTTTTGAGACGCTCTTGGATACCACTCCACTCCTCCGCGACCGAAAACAAATCTTCATTACTTTCTTCTTCACCCATATACAACTTATGCCAATGCGGGTGTATCTCATCCAATCGAATGGGCTTGTTGTGACGGATTTTCATAGAAATGAAGCATGCACAAGGTAGGCCATACGACGTCCTTTGAACACAACTGCAAGTTTTCTTCTCGATGCACAATGTTTTCCTAGAACGCTCTTCTTCCACAAAAATATAGTCCATGGCTTGTCTAGAAATGTTACCCCCTAACCCAGAGTACAAATATAGTTCTTCACAAGATCTTTTAATGATAACCGTAAATCCAGCCCTATTTGCTTGTCGACGAACTCAACAAAGCAATTCGTCTATATCTTTCCATGTATCTCGGGTCGAAAAGAAATGAGTTGTGTCCACTTCGTTGTCATGAAGTTTCCACACACCAGAATTGATGCTTGAAGCCTCAACTTTAACGGAAGCTTCAACTTTCACGGAAGCTTCAACCTTAATGGAATCGACAACACTAGGTTTTCGATCACCTGGATCATCACCCGCATTCTCAACCATATCTATAAATAAACAACATATAATTGATAAATTAATTAATTAGCATGTATCTAATATCAAATAAGAACATAAACAAACCAAAACAAACAGAAAAAAAAATTAGGCAATAGCACTGCCATTTGAAAAAATTTCAAAATTTTATAAGTGTCCAACGACACTTACCAGCCGCTGATTCCTAGCGGTAGTTAACTGCCGCTGATGTTCGTGTCAGAACAAAAAAAAACAGCAGAATCAATAAACTGTAAACGAGTTAAAACATGCAATACCTGTTTTTTTTATGCATATTGTGCGTAGAAACGTCCTAGCAATCCATCAGCAATGATTTGGAACCAAGATTTTGACACAAGATTTTTGAAATGGGATTTTTTGAGGTATGGTAATGGTGAGGTAAGGTGATGAGTGAATAGGAGGTAGGGGTTTTCTGATTTTGGGGGAAAAAAGCAACGGCAGTTAACTACCGCTGGGTCCAGTGGTAGGTAACTGATGTCGGTTAGCCCAACGGTAGTTAGCTACCGCTGGGGGCTTTTAAGTAAATTCCATGTGTTATTAGGAATGTTTGTATGTGAGAAGAACAACAATTTTCGATGGTTAGAGATGAAAGAGTCACTTGACCCAATTGCTTCGGGATTCTGCTCTTTACCCAACAAAAATTGCTCGCTTCCAACTGAAAAGACTAAAATACCCATGCGCATGTTAAGTTACGCTAGTGTTAAATTTGTGTGAGTTAACTCACGCTAGTGTAAACCACTGCGTGACTAGGGGTGTAAGTGGTTCGGAAAAAACCGATGAAACCGAAAATCCAAACCGAACCAAACCGAAAAACTATCCGATCTTGTTTGGTTTGGTTCAAAACTGAACCGTACCAACCTAAACTAAACTAGTTTGGTTAGGTTCTTGGTTTCTAATTTTGAGATCCAATGAATTGATGAATCGAACCGATGTAAATACTTATGATTAAACTCAAAATTAAAATCCAACATAAAATACTCCTTAATTTATTCACTTTCTCTCATCATCATCTCATCTCATCACTCACAGTCTATTTCGTTTCTACTAAAAAAGAACGGTAGCTGTCAGTAACACCTAACCCATCGTTCCTCATCGCCGCCCGGATCGTCCATTTCTTGTTAGTTTTTTCATGTTAGTTTTACAAAGTAGTTTGAAAAACAGAGAACATGGAAAACAAAGTTCTATGAAATATTTGAGTATGTTTGTATGCATGAAATACAAATTTGTGAAAATATAGATTATTTTAATAGTATTTTCAAACAAACCAATCAACTGAACCGATCCAAACCGAACCAAATCGAATAGTTTAGTTCAGTTTTTTTTTCTAAAAACAGTAAAAACCAAACCGATGAAGGTTTCATTGGTTCAGACATTTTTTTTTACCAAAAACCGATTCAAATCGAACCGTTACAACCCTATGCGTGACTTAACTTATGCATGATACAGGGCCTGCGTGAGTTAACTCACGCCATGTCTGTGATCAGTCACAGAAAAGGCAGAAGCACTAGTGTCCCTGATTTCATTCATTTCATCATTCATACATACATCCATTCCTCTAAAAAAATACATGTTTTCATCATTCATTCAACCATTCATTCAATCAAGTTTTAACTCATAATTAAATTATGAAGAATAAAGGAATAAAATAACGCAAAATGTCATAAATAAAATGCAAACGCGCAAATGTAAATATATTACAACCATATCCAACAAAATGTCATTAAAAAACTAAAAATATACAAAACTCATAAAATAAGAGCCTATTGCTGCTCCCGTGAACTCCTACTCCTCCTCCACGGAGGCGGCACCTCATTAAACATGGTATAATCAGAGCGGATGCCCTCCAAAATTCCGGAAAAGAGTGGATTTGAAGTCACATCATGAATCCCCATTGCATTCTCCATTCTGGCTCTGATGTTGCCGATGATCTGGAATAGGTCGGGAGGATGTCTGGCCCATTGCTGCTCAACAAGAATCTCCTCGTATACAAGTCTCGTAACGTTGTACTCAGGAACGGGAGCAGGGACAATCATAAGAGGATTGGATACTTTGTAGAACCATTTAATGTACCCATTCTCATGCATCCACTCATCTCCCTCTGAGATCGGCTCACCCCTCTGCTGTTGGGTAAGGACATGGAGAGGAAACTCCAAGAAGGTTGTAACCACTTGCGTTGGTTCAAGAGGCTCAATTGTCGTAGGATGTCTGGGAACGGTCTGAACATGGTCGTACTGCCTCAAAACCCGCTCTGACAAGTGACGCACCATCCTGTCTTTGTCGGCCATGATCCATCCGGAGTACCAGCATACGTCCTGAAAAGGTGTCACGTCTTGTTGGTGCTCGTACGACCTCCAGGTGACATGGGAATGGTCCATCGAATCGATCCCGAGTTTGAAGTATCCAACATCAGAAAACCCCCTGGCAGGTTTCCATCTACCCACATACGGGTCCTTCCGATCGTAATCTTCATAACGCCTCCTCATAACGAGTTGTCTGAAGTGAGCAAAAACCCATCCCTGCAAACACAAAGAGACAAATTTATATCAACACACAAGTATCATACAATAAACTATACATTTACAATTCACTTAAAAAAATAAGAAAAATAAAATTACCACAAGCAAGCTCATGTAACCACCAACAACGCCAATAGATAAGTTGGAGGCCAGAGAAAGCTGGTCATATAGGAAAGCAAGTCTCATCCCACCCCATGACCACTCGTCTAACTCATCCAAATTCTGAAGCGCAAGCAGCCACAGTTGATTAATGGTTTTGCTGTTCTTGTTGGCAAAAATGGTGTAGTCAAGAAAGAACAACAAAAACGCTGTAATACAGGCGGGCCTAACAAGACTCTGCTTCACCTCCTCCTCCTCTGATAAATCGTCCGCCAACTGGTTACACCTATTCAACATCTCCTCATAATGTTGTTTTAGGGTTGTGTAACTGACATGAGCACCACAATGTTTATTCACCTGCTCCACCGTAAACAATAATTGATTCTCCAACAGCTCTACGCCCCGGTCATGAGATAACTCATCCTCCTCAATGAGCCTTCCAGTGACGAGGATGTCTAGAAGAAACGCCACTAGTGTGACGGTCATCTCCCCAACATGCAGATGGAAGCTGTTGGTCTCCTCATGCCATCTCTCAGTCAAAGCACAAACGAGCCCGTGAGAGATGCTTTCATACCCAGTCTTAAGGAGGGGGGTAAGACTGGAAGCATTCACCGTGTTCCAGAACCACCCATTATCTTCTACCGGCAACAGAAGTGTCAAGCTTGAAAGTTTAAGTTTCTTCCCGTGCGAGGCACCAGTCATCTTATGCTCCATTTGCAACTGAGATACAAAAAAAAATGAAATAAGTAAAATAAACATGAAATATTCTAAGTAAAAAATAAATGTCATGTATTCTAACAAACACCATTAAAAAAATAATAAGTAAAATAAACATGAAATATTCTAAGTAAAAATAAAATGTCACGTATTCTAACAAACACCGTTAAAAAAATAATAAGTAAAATAAACATGAAATATTCTAAGTAAAAATAAAATGTCACGTATTCTAACAAACACCGTTAAAAAAATAATAGTTAAAATAAACATGAAATATTCTAAGTAAAAATAAAATATCACGTATTCTAACAAACAATTCTAACAAACACCGTTAAAAAAGTAATAAGTAAAATAAACATGAAATATTCTAAGTAAAAATAAAATGTCACGTATTCTAACAAACACCGTTAAAAAAATAATAAGTAAAATAAACATTAAATATTCTAAGTAAAAATAATTAGTAAAATAATTAGTAACATATCATTAAATTAAATAAAGCAATTATACTTACTACTTTATCGCTCCAAAGTTTGCATGCCACGTGTTTATCGAAGTTTGGTAAAAGCGACAACTCATAAGGCCCCCCTGAAAAGCCCTCATCCTCATCCGGCCTGCAGCTTAGGAGGCTACTCATACTGAGGGTGCTACGCCTCCTGATACTGAGGCTGATACCCCTCCTGATATTGAGGTTGATACGCCTCCTCCTGATAATGTTGTTGATACTCATGATGTTGTTGTTGATGCTGATACTGTGTCGGGTCCACCATCTTGAATGGACCCGTATGTGACGTTGATCCCCCCGCAACATCAACCCTCTGAAGTCTTGTACCCCCACCTCTCCCTCGACCAGTCATAGAAGGGCGTACTGTTTCCTTCTCCCTTCATGCACTACTAGTAGACGACTCCTTATCGCCCCTCATTCTGTCAGGCATCGGCCTAAGAGGCCTATTAGACATATCCCTCTAAGACATATTTACACAACATTTAAAAAAGCAAAAAACCAATGAGACATTTTCATACGGACATTGTGTCATTTCTAATAATTCAACAACAACACTTAAATTTCGGCAATGTCATTTCAATCCATAAACTACTACATTGCATTCAAACTTACTATAATCAACATTAACAAACATATTTCTGACAAATTTCATCATTAACAATCCAAAAAACAAAAAAATTCATTGAGACATTTTATCAAACACCTACAGTGCAACTTTCAATCAACTTAAAATCAAACAATTTCAAATACCTAAAACTACCACATTGCACTCTAAACAACATCTAAACTACAATTCCTAACTTAATTCATCACTAACAATCCTAAAAACTAACATGCAAGCCAAATTTTAAAAAACCTAAAAATGTTAAATTTCTTCAAAAAAAATCAAAAAATCGCGCAAGAATGCAATGAAGTAGGATAATCAACACTTACTTGATATTGTAAGAGAAATTGATTTTGAATGGCGCAAGAATGAAGCAAATCGCACTTGGAGGGAAAAAATCGCAAGAGCAGAAGTTGGAAATATGTGTTTTGTGTTTATGTGTTGCTATTAGATGACTTAAGTCACGTTGCGTGACTTAAGTCATGCAGCAGGTATAAGGTATATGTGTGTCTGATATTTGATATGCTCAATATCCAACACCACTGCGACATCGATATATATAGTTACATCCGATCACTTCTATTTACTCAAATGATTAATGGTGTCTATATCTATCTACATTGTTGTCGTTATCGTACCCATATGTGTCAATGCTTCATAAGTGTTGATATTTGGCACAACTAAAATGGTGTAGTCTATGTAATATACTTTAATATATATTGATAGTTTATGTAGTCTATGGAGTACTTTAATTTTTAGCTGAGGATGAGGATGATAAAGGGGAAAAAGTACTTCTATTTGAAAGGAGTAGGATGCAATTTGAAGTTAAGTCATGTGATGAATTTAGCAAATGAGAATCTAGCTTTATTTAGAAAGAATACCTTTACAATATTATTTAAGTATATTCTTCTTGTACTTGTAACTATTATTGAATAAGAAATGTCAAGGCTTCATTTGTGTAATAAAAATTAAATACACATTTTTTACATCCAAAAAGTTCATTGCACAAATTGTTTGTTGATAAGGGATTCCCTTGTTAGATAAAAATGTTATGATGTAATCATTTTTACTTATTGTTATCTTGCCTCAAACGGAAATTAGAGATGGCACAAGTGTTAATGTACCAACGTCTGAGACCATATTGGCTAAAAATATTTCTATAAGGTCACTTTTTAAGCAAGGTCATTTCTTTCAGAACTAACACACAAAATGGTAAAAAATGAAAAAAAAAATTTTGAACAAGCCAAGATGAGATGCATTAAAACAGGTAGATCACCCCCACACAAAACATATAATTCAATTTTTATTAAATTCTTTACAAAATAATCGAGAACAAATCAATTTTCAAGCAAAACATATAATTCAATTTTTATTAAATTCTTTACAAAATATTTCATATGGTCTTTACATCCTTTACAAACCAACCGCATTACTGTTATTTGAAAGGTTAAAAGGTTTTCGATTAATGCTTTTGTACCAAAATGATAGGTGCTAGGGGTTGTATTACATAGACTACGAAGTTTCCAATTCTAATTAGACACATGGGAGATACGATTTGATCAATATCAAATAACATTTCAAACATTTGTTTATCACATTTGTTTGTCCATCAGTTTTCGGATGACAACCATAACTCATCTATAACTTATTGCCCTGAAACTTAAATAATTCCAGCAAAAAATTACTAACAAATAAGGGATCCCTATCACTATCAAAACGGATCACACTAAATTGACAAATATTGACATTACCCAATATTTTTAAGAGGAGTATCTTATATTTAAATATTTTAAAATTTCATACCCTATTAATCACCTTATTTTCTTTTTTCCATTTTTCATTTCTTTCTATCACATCAATCTCTCTCTCAAGTAATTTTTGTATTATCATAACTATATAAATAATTAGTCCTCACATTTTATTAAAAAATTGGGAGCTTTATAAAAGATAGGACTAAAAATAGGCTAATTGAGAAAAAAGTGTAAATTGCAAAAAAAAAAAAAAAATGATAGGGACTAAAACATATTTAATACTTTGATGAATTATAAACTCTGATTTTTCAAAGCTAGTTCAATAATCTTGTTTATCTATACTTATATATAAAAGGATACAAGATTTTGGTGTGACTTTTTTCTTTCTAATTTTGTCCTTTATATAAACTATTTCAATTATAATTTAATATTTTTTATTTAATTAAATAATCTAAAGTTTAAAATAGATATTTTTATATAAAAAAGGAGACTATGTTTTGTATAACATTTTTTCTTCTAATTTATCCTTTAATTAACCTTTTTCCACAATTTTACCATTGTGTATCAATTTAATTTTACGCTAGTTAATGTTTTTTCTTTGCTTATTAATCGCACTTTAAGAATTTTAAATTGATAATAAACGAGTTGTAATGAATGCTTATCTTTAAGAGTAAAATACATTATAAGCCGTTTGAAGTTTTGCTGCATGATAACTAAAAAATGAAAATAAATATAATAGAAAAATAATCAATCTTTCATTCATATTCCTCTAAAAAAAATCATTTATTGATTTTGTAAAATCACATTAAAATTGGAAAAACTTGTTTTTTTTTACTAAAACCATTTATAATATGAGATGAAAACTTGTTCTCGAAAAATGTACTTCCCTAACATGGTCAGCCAAAGTTTAAATTTGGCTGAAAATGTACTCGAAAAATATAATCTCCTCCTTTGGACAAAATTTATAAGAAATCTAAAAAAAAAAAAAAAGCGAGACGAAGAAGATAACATTTTTACAACCTCACCCCACTCTCCAATAAAGACAGAAGTATATTTTCATTGCTATTGAAGAGCAAAAATAATATGTTGATGGTTCGCAATATGAGTGTGTAAATACAACAGTTAAAATGATGTGCATCATGCATAATATGTTTCACTTTGGCATACATGTTAGCAATGGCCATCAGTTATACCATAAACTCACAACAAAAATGTCATTTCTTGCATGCAAATATCGTATTGCATTCATAAGAAGTGTATGTTTGGTTATTTGGTAACAAGAATTATTTTTAACTGAATTGATTATGATTAAAAGTGAGTTGAAAATAAAGTGATTTGAGTTTGAATACATTCACGTGAAAATGAGTTGAATCAACAACTATAAATCTTAGCTTCAAGTAGAATCAACTCTAGAGACAAAATCGATTTCACTTCAAAAGAACCTAACTTGTCATTATCAATTCACCTTCAAATTCAATGTGCCAATTTGACTTGGGATCTTCGAGTGCGCTCTTCTTCAAGGTCTCAGATTCGATTCTATAAAATGTCAATTTGGATGGACTAATTTAACTTCTTCGAAAAAAAATCTACACCTTCAAAAACAATTTAGGCCCTTCTAAAATTGGAACCAAACATACATGAAGTTGAGGTGTTTCTAAAAATTAAAGTTAACTGACCCTAACAGATTTTGTGAAACTGTAGAATGTAGATGACTGAAACCTCCGAGCAAAGAAAGTTTTATGGATTGTGTGTATAGTTGGAGGCATATATAAAATAGTTTTACATTATCGATGTATATTAATTAAACATAAACATAAATGTTTATTGTTTATTACACTTTTTTGTTTAATATCATTAATATTTTTATGTATTTTATTATTTTTGACATCATTAACAAAAATTTATAATAAAACAATGAAGAGCTAAAATATTATTAACTTAAATGATATTAATGATCATTTTACAATCGTCTTCGAAAATATTTAAACTTCATATTTGAGATATCGAGGTAAAACAAATCTTTATAAAGATCTAATATCAAGGGTTAAATATGTTTTTAGTCCCTACAAAATTACAAACTTTTAAGTTTGGTCCCTACAAAAAATTTATTCACTTTTGGTCCTTGTTTGCATTTTATAAGGACTATTTTGGAAAAGTGTTTGTTTTTTGTTAAAAGTTTTCAACAAGATTTGTAGGGAATAAAAACATATTATAGGGACTAAACATGAAAACTTATGATTTTGTAAGGAATAAAAACATATTTAACCCTAATATCAATTATAGAATAAAAATAAATAAATCAAATTTCTTTGGCAAAATTCTAAGGCTATGTTTGAATTGGTGGTATGTGATAGAATGGAGTGGTAAGTAATTAGATTCCATTGTTTGGATTAGCTTTCTAATATTCAACTACTACTATTTTTTGGTTACAGCTTCAACTATTTTATCACGGTAGGTAAAAATACTACTATTGTATTATAAGTGTATTACTAATTATGTAGATATAGATTTTTTTTATTAAATACAATATATATTATTTTAATATAAAATAATATGTTTTATTTCTATACATCTTGTTTTTTATATAAGGGTGGAAAAGGAATTAAAAAACTATAATTTGTCTTGTTCCGTCCATTATCCAAACAATGGAATGGAATATCCGTACCACTCCGCTCAGGGGCGGATCCAGCTCATGGCCATGTGTGGCTATAGCCACACATGGATTTTTCAAAAAGATTAGAAATTTTTTATTTAGCAACCGAATATTCAGTCGCTAAGGAATGAAATGAGTCGCTAATGAGTCTAGCGACCGAAGTTTCAGCCGCTAAAGTTAAAATATTAAAAACGGTTATTTTTTCAGTTGCTACTTATTTAGCCACACATGAAATGTATTCCTAGATTTGTCCCTGACTCCGCTCCATTCCACTTCGCTTCATTGTATTCCATCAATCTAAACTAAGCCTAAAGGTAATAAAGTGTTTTATCTGTCAAAATTATCAATAATGCGCTAGAAATAGTTACCAAACCAATTGTGGTTGAATCTAGCATAAGTGACTAGTCTTCCATAACATGGTGAATCAAAATTTGATTTTCAAACTAAAAAGGATACTTGTATTTGGTGTTCATTTGTTTCGAATAGCATTACTTCTCCATGGATGAAACATGTGGAATAAAAAAAATATACACCATTGTTTTTGATAAAAAGATACAAAGAAATAATTTTTTTTAAGAAATACAAATAAATAAATTATTAGGTTGCTTCCAACATTGACGGTATATCAACAAATAAATACTTTTTTTTAGGGGCAAACAAATACTTTTATGGAGTTTAATTTGCTGCGTTTAATTTCGTATCAAGGTTGCTTCCAACTTGGCATCTTAATCCAAGACAAGTTGTACTCCATGCCATGAAATGTCACTTATCTTATGAGTTGTGCATCAATGAGGTAGTTGAGGTGTCATCGTGGGGTTTTACTAGTTTTAGTTTGGGGTGATATAAGAGTTTAGAGGGTTTAGGTGAAATATGTGCTAAAGTGGAGTAACACGAAGGCCCATTGGTGAGAATAATGGGTAGAGATGAAGAAAATTGTTGTATACATGTATAAGAAGGCTGAAACACACATATAAAAGACTGTAATACCCCTCGGTAGTTAACTGCCGCCAGATCCCTTTTTCCTCGGCAGTTAACTGTCAATGCGTCCTGAAGTCAATGCAGAGGCAGAAGCTTCATTTTCTGATCCTGTCATGTGTTTAAAACACAAAATACAACATATTGACATGTTTTATTTACACACAGTGGTTCAAATCACAAAACAAAATTGGCGCAAATTCACAACTTAATTAAACCAACATTTTTACCATTAAAGAAAGTAAGATATCCCAATGAAAACTAATGTCATCAAAATACGAACATACAAACCAATGTCATCAAAATACCAAAAGTAAAAAACAAGTCCTAAACAACAACTACAAGTAATCCTACTCCTGGTCCTGCTGATGTTGTTGTTGTCCCCTCCTCGGCCTCCGGCCTCGCCTCCTGGTCAATATCGGTGCAATCTGCTCCCTTACATAGCGTAAGGCCGCATACAATTCATGAGGGCTCATGACCTCCTCATGACCCAAATGCTCATCAGCATGGGCAACAACGCCACTAACCATGTCATAGGTGTCAGGCGAGTTTCTCGCCTCGTACCGCTTCCATTGTTGTGCAATGATCTGCTCTTCATTTGCTGACCTCGGAAGATCTCCTGGAACAGGTGGAAAAATTTGAGGGGGAGACACCCTAGTGTACCATAACACATAGTCATCCCTCATCCGCCATGTCTCCTCTCCTGCCGGCTCACCCTAATCGGGCTCCTTAAGCGTGTGAGTGCGAAAGTCAAGGAATGCCTGCACAATATGAGGCGGTCGTAGCTCTACAACATCCGTCAGATGTCTAGGGACAGTCTGGACGTATCCATACTGCCGCAAAACTCTCTCGGGCAAGTGATGGTACACCCTAACAACACCGCACATAACCCAGCCTAAATACTAGAAAATCTCCTCAAAACCCTGGATCTCCCTGTGCTCTTCGTACGTCCTCCACCATACGTCATCAAACTGCAAATGATCAAGCAATGAGCGATACGTCACCCCCTCTCCATGTCCCTTCTATAACGTCCACTTCGCTGCAACCGGATAGTTTTCCATATAGTTAGGATTTGGATCAACACTGAAAAAGTCAGGAAAATGGGCCAAAAACCATCCCTGCACAAACCAAAAAAAATAAAGTTAAGGTTCAAATGTGACAATTTCTTATAGTGAGTAGTGTCACGCTTCCCCCAAGAGCTCTATCTCCAGGCAAAGAGGCCTCAGCTAGACAGTGGTATAGGTATGTCAATGCCATCCCTCCTCAAGAATAACCAACAATAGTCGTCCTCCATAGTCGTCAGATAGACCAACTCGATGTGTTTGTTGCTTTTATCACCAAACAACATGCATCCAACCAAGTAGAGGAGGTAACACCTCACACAAGCAGTCCTAGCCCTCTCCAGCTCCTGCTCCACGCCTGGATCCTCTGCATCCGCCAATCTGGTAGCAGCATCCATGTAGCCCTCATAATACTCCCTCAGCGCCTTATAACTTATGTAACCACCATACTCCTTAACACAATTTTTTTCCACCGCCGCCTGCGTCACACCTAAGTGTCTCACCATGAGATCCGCCCCCTCAGTCCGAGACATCTTCTTCGGATGGCTCAACATTCGCCTGTCAATCAGAAGATGCATAAGACATGCGACATCATCCAAGGTAACTGTCATCTTCCCCAAGGGCATGTGAAAACTGCTGGTTTCGGTATGCCACCTCTCGCATAAAGTCATCAGCGGAGCATGAGGCAGAGTAGCGTAGCCCAGATAAACCAAACCTAAACATTATTAAACAAATTATCATTCACATTCAAACGTAAATAATCAAACACATTCAACCTAAACATAACCTAAACTAAACATAAATATTACCATTCGGTGAAAATCAAAATCACATTCAACCTAATTCATTATACACTTTATCAAACTACAATTAACATCATTTTCATAACCTAAACTTTTTCAATAATAAATATAATTTTCATTGGGGCATTTTGTCAAACACTTTGTGTGCAAACTATCAAACATATTTAAATTATCTTCATTTGACACCATTCAAAACCACATTATCAATAAACATCATTTAAATAACATAGGCAACAACTACATTCATTTATCAATTCATAAACTACACATGCAATGTTCAAATTGTCAATTTATTCATAAACCCAAACCACATGCAAACTACTAAAAAAATTTAAAAAACTTAACTTAAACAAACTACGCTTAATTGCATGTTTGATCCCTTATGTTTATTTTTGTTTTCAAGTTGGTCCCTTGCGTTTTAAAAGTTTCAAGTTGGTCCAAAACGTTACTCACGTTGGAATAAGTTAGTCCTTCCGCGACATGATATTGAGTTTAATAAAACAAAAAAATTTAAAAAATGTTTTAAAACTGATTTTTTAAATAAGTTAAGTTCCATCACCCACATTGTCAACCCGAATCTTTAAATTTAAGTGACGAAAGAGACTAACTTATTCCAACATGAGTAACGTTTTGAACCAACTTGAAACTTTTAAAACGTAACGGACCAACTTGAAATCATTAAAACATGAAGGACCAACTTGAAATCTAAAATAAACATAAGGGATCAAACATGCAATTAAGCCAACAAACTAACATTATGATTAAAATGATTGATGTAACTTACTTGTGATAATGTGTGGTTGATTTGCTTGCAATTTGTGAAAATAACTTTGGTGAGAATTGGAGAGAATTTGAGAGAAGTTTGAAGAAAATTGAAACTGAAATGTGTTATGATGCTTCTGTTCCTGTATAAACACACATCGGCAGTTAACTATCGATGGAACCGTCGGTAGTTAACTACCGAAGTTTTCCTCGGCAGTTAACTGCCGCCGGTTCTATTTTTCTCGATAGTTAACTGCCGAATGATATTTTGGTATTTTACATGTGTTTTGTAGCCCTATTAGATGTGTATACAACAATTTTCATAGATGAAAGAGTCACTCGATCCAAATACTTCAAATGACTTGGGAAATTGTCTTTCACACAATGATAAGAAACACCATAAAATGAGAAATTTAATCTCAAATTACATCGGCAGTTAACTGTCGATGATATAACTTCGTGGTGTTTCCAAGCAACCTTTGATATAGGAATAACAATTTTCAATAACTTGCGAGGGTTATATAGCGAGCTTGTAGCCACTAGGCTACTGCCTACTTGAAAAAAAAAAAATTCAAATTGATAATAAACGTGTTGTAATGAATATTTATCTTTAAGGAAAAGCTTGGTATGCCAAACTTCATATTTGTATCTTTTTGAGGGTATTTGTATAGTCTTCCCACATTGTTCTTTTTTTTTCCTCTCTTTGCTTAAACAAAAAAACTTTAAGAGTAAAATCATTATAAGCCGTTTGAATTTTTACTACATGATGAACTAAAAAATGAAATTAAATAAAATAGAAAAAATAATCAATCTTTTAGTGATATTCCTCTAAAAAAATTATTTATTGATTTTGTAAAATCACATTAAAATTGGACAAACTATTTTCTTTTACTAAAACCATTTATAATATAATATGAGATGAAAACCAATAGAGATTTGTTCTCGAAAAATATACTCCCATAACGTGGTCAACCAAAGTTTAAATTTGGCTGAAAATGTACTCGAAAAATATAATCTCCTCCTTTGGACAAAATTTATAAGAAATAGAAGAAAAAAAACATGAGACGAAGAAGATAACATTTTTACAACCTCACCCCACTCTCCAATAAAGAGAGAAGTATATTTTCAATGCTATACAAGAAACAAAATATAACCAGATTGAAGAGCAAATATAATACGTTGATGGTTCACGATATAAGTGTGTAAATACAAAAGTTAAAATATTGTGCATCATGCATCATATGTTTTCACTTGAGCATCCATGTATGTTAGCAATGGCCATTAGTTATAACATAAACTTACAACATAAATGTCATTTCTTGCATGCAAATTTTGTATTGCACACATTAGTTTTGGTAAAGTTAAACCGTGATGTAAGGTTTGCACTCATAAGAAATGTATGTTTGGTTCTGCGGGAATAGAAATTAATTTTAAGTGAATTGATTTTGTAAAATTGATTCTAATTAAAAGTGAATTCAAGGTAAAATGATTTATGTTTGGATACTTCATATAAAAAAGAGTTGAATCAAAAACTACAAATCATAGGTTCGAGTATAATCAATTTTGAAGACAAAACCAATTATAATCCAAAGCAGCCTAACTTTAAGGGCAACACACATATAGTATTGATAGAGATATTTACATACTATCCATCAATAAATTTAGGGTTAAATGTGTTTTTATTCCCTATAAATATGTCAACTTTTCGTTCTAGTCCTTCTAAAAAAACTCTTCAACTTTTAGTCCCTCAAAAATTTTCCATCTTCACTTTTGGTCCCTCCTTTAAAGTAAAATCATGTCTAGAATTCATATTTTTGAATGAAATTTTGCAGAAAAATTCATAATATTATAAGAATCTCTCCCAAAAAAATTAGAATTTTTTAACCAAACATGAATTTTTATATGTTTTAAGGTTAAAAATTCATATTTAATTTGAGTTTTGTTAAAAAATTCTAATTTTTTTTGGGAAACTTTTTTTAGAATATTTTACACATCTCTGCAAAATTCCATTAAAAAATACAAAAATTAAATTAAAAATAGGGACCAAAAGTAATGATTGAAAATTTTATAAAGACTAAAAGTTGGAGAAAAATTTTAGAGGGACTAAAACGAAAAGTTGGTATATTTATAGAGACCAAAAACATATTAAACCCATAAATGCTTTGTTTGGATTGGTGGTATTGGATGAAATGGAATGGTATGTGATGGAATGACATTATGTTCCATTGTTTGGATGTTAAAAAAAAGAATGGAATGGGATGGAACTTGATGGTATCTATTCCACTCTATTCCATCACTTACTCTCATTTTGCTTCCCCTCCAATTTAAAGGGTATGGAATGGAATGATAGATTAACTTAATTTGATAATAAATTATTTACTATTTTATCCTCATATTATTTTTTATCGACCACGAGTATGCTATTTTCTTCTTCGTGATATTTATCTGGCCTATATGGTTCCAGCTCCTTCAAAAAAGAGAAATCCCAGCCGAATGCATTTTTTTGGTGATGTTGTTTCGTATTTATATTTTTAACTTGTCTCCCTGCTTTCAATTTTGCACAGTACCTCATGCCTCAATTTTTATTTTCATCTTTTTTTCTCGTTTTCATTTATTTTGATTAATATTATTTAATCTTTGGAAACTAATGCATTGACCATCTTCTAATGCTGCTGATGCTTGTTTATTTTTTTTTTTTTTTTATATATATAAAACATGTTGAGCAATAATGCATTTTTTAAAATGCAAATAAATATTTTAAATAAAATTTCATATACATATAAAAGAGAAAACAATATATATTTATATCAACAAATCATTTTTATGAAATAAATAATTTTGAAATACATTTCTTTCATGTAAAGAATATTTGTTATTAATAGGGTTAAAAATGGAATAAAAAAGTTATAATTTATTCCATTCCGTTCATTTTTCAAACAATGGAATGATAATTTTATTCCGCTCCATCGTGAAATACCCAAACAATGGAATGGAATCTCTGCTCCATTCCGCTCCGTTCCGTTCCATTCCGCTCTGTTCCATTCCGTTCCGCTCCGTTATGTTCCATCAATCCAAACAGAACTTTAAGGTCAAAAGCAATGGTTAAACATCCAAAACAAGTAAGCTTTTTATGAGAAAGTTGTAACAATTACTTAATCAAAAGTAACATCTTATCTTTTCAAGACACCATGAGGGCACTAGTTAGCGGTACCCTCAAACTTGTTGAGGAGGACAATTGTAGTAGAAGCTAACTTGTTGAGGAGGGCACCTAATGAGACAAAGCTTTTTAGTGGATTCTTACATCCAGCTGAAAAGCACTCCGAACTCCTCATCTTCTCCCTCTATCATAGGCTCTACGACACCTTCCTCTCTCTCTCTCCGACTCTAACCTCTGATCTTTACAAAATATATCATATCGTTAATCCTCCAGAAACCCTAACCCTAATGGCTATGACGACGTTGGTTAGCTCAGCCGGTGGCATGTTGGCGATGCTTAACGAGTCCCATATCTCCCTTAAGCATCATGCTCTCACCAACCTTAACAATCTGGTCGATAGCTTCTGACCAGAGATCTCCACAACTGTTCCCCTCATGTATGTTTTTTGAAACTTTCTTTCATTTCATGCTTTTCGGTTTCAATTACGTTTTTGTAGTCAATGTAACAGTATTTGATAGATTTGGATTATTAGGGAGATCGAAATAATCCTAGTTCTACACAGGAACCCCAATGAATGAATAGGATTCGGTGAAATAGAACTGATAGAGATAAAGTTCAGATTAATTTATAGGAGAAGGAAAATGATAATAATGATTGCTTGAGGATATTCCACCTAGTCACAGGAACTATATAGGGATCCAAGAGTTCAGGTTTTGAAAGCTTCTGAATTAAGGGAATTTATACCAAATCATGAAGACTTTTTTTCACTTGTTGATATCATGTTTCTTTCTTACTTGGTTGAATTAGTTTTTTAGTGTTAATTTGTTGGAATGAGAATGTTTCTGGGGTTTAAACATTTGTGTTTCATATGCATGTGTTAAACAGTGAGACTTTGTATGAAGATGAGGACTTTGATCAGCATCAAAGGCAACTTGCCACAATACTAGTATCGAAGGTAGTGTTATTCTGCTCATTATTTGAACTGTCACATGTTCTATTGATAACTGTGCGATGCTGTTTTTGCATATATGGAGTCTCTTTCTTCATGTAGCTAAGCTGTTATCATGTGTTTTACATGATATTTGAGATAACACATAAAAGTATTGTTGGCTTTCATCCTTTTTGATTTGATTGTACCCGGCTTCTAAACCAATCACCAGAGGCCTTAAGTATTCGTCTCATGGTTTGTGTTTTAGTATCTGATTTTTTTTCGCTCCTTTATGTTAGGTTTATTATTACTTGGGCGAGCTGAATGACTCCCTATCCTATGCCCTTGGAGCTGGTCCTCTGTTTGATGTTTCAGAGGATTCTGACTATGTCCGTACTCTTCTAGGTGAGAATTGTTATTTGGTTTCATTCTATTTAATTCAAAGCTGTATGCAGATCTTTCAAGATTACTACAATCTCTATTGATAATATTGGTTCAGTTGGTGTTACTTGTTAGTGGTTTTATTCATTTTGGTATAATGAAATCATATGTTCTATTCCACGACAATTTATAAAAATTTTATGTTTTCAGCTAAGGCTATAGATGAATATGCTAGTTTCAAGTCCAAGGCAGCAATTGTGGACCCAAGACTGGAAGCAATTGTGGAGAGGTCGTTGGAGAAGTATGTATAACTATAATTATTCTTATGTTTTTGTATCCTTTACTTTGAGTTCCCTCAATTCTCTCAATTTTATTTTCGTTGCTTTTCCTCAATTCAGGTGCATTGTGGATGGAAAATACCAACAAGCTATGGGAACTTCCATTGAATGCAGGAGATTGGATAAACTTGAGGAAGCAATTTCAAGAAGTGACAATGTTCGAGGAACTTTGTCATACTGTATTAATGTCTCTCATTCCTTTGTGAATCTTAGAGAATACAGACAGGAGGTAAGGGAAATGAGATCTTATAGTTATATTATATTGAAGTCTATACGCAGAATATATCCGGAAAATCTTCCCTTCCTTTTTCATTCCTTTAATTTTAGTTATTGAGCTATATTCCATTGAATTTTTTATGATTTTAATCATCTTTTAAACATCTCTTTTGGTGTTGACCGTTAACAGGACTCTCAAATCTTTAGCCACTGTTCTCAAATGAGACAAATGTTTGTGCTTGAAATATTTATGAAGAGTTTTTAACAGCGGTGGTCTTGACAAAAGTTTATGTTACTTGTTTTTTTCTGTTCAGGTTCTCCGTCTCCTTGTTAAAGTATTTCAAAAGCTTCCTTCACCAGATTATCTGAGCATTTGTCAGTGTCTTATGTTCTTGGATGAGCCAGAG
>Ga0315915_1001045_pt1 | contig 32231 bp, 15 predicted proteins | sample MpolbnodulesMG_FD_207738 | JGI IMG/M metagenome (GOLD analysis project Ga0315915, IMG submission 207738) | Medicago polymorpha root nodule microbial communities from Los Angeles, California, United States - branched nodules | ecosystem: Host-associated > Plants > Roots > Nodule | place: USA... | reverse complement strand
AAGTTTCATAGCATTTCGAAGTCGTTTAAATTTATTTTGATTTTTCAACCAAAACGTGCAAAATTGAAATTTTATTCCGCGTAAGTGTATACTCACAGTCAAATTTAGTTCCCTAATTTTGTAAGCATGACTAAAACATGATAAGAACCTTCACAATGAAATTTTGTAGTTATTAAATGAGATACAGATTAATTATAAATTGTTTAAGAAGTTCATAATTATGAGGGAATAAAAATTCATAATTAATTTATCCCTGGTCGAAGAAATTGAATTTTTTGTGTAAAGCTATATTTTAACGTGCTAAACATGTATGAAAAAAATAGTGAAAAAATTCGACTTGTAGGTCACATTTTTAGACTACGCGTATATTATAGGGTGGTCAAAAATAAGAAGAAATTCAAGTTACAATGTTAGAATATATGTTTTGTAATTTACAGAGTCATTTTTAAGACATAATGTATATTACAGGGTCAATTTGAACAATTAACCCGTTAAAATAAAAGAGATGGACCTCTCAATAGTGTGCTAAATAAAATTAGGAGGTAAATGTCTTTTCTGGGTCTATTTGTGTGTGAGAACTTTTAGATTTTGCCAAACTTTTTCTTTCTGTAACTGTGTTGATTGACTTTTGGATTAGGTCTAATATGCAAAAATTATCGATCGAGTCGGGGCGACCGCCCGGGGTCGCCGGGGGGTGAAACCGCCCCTGGTAGTAAGTTAATAGTTAAAAAGTTTTACGCATGCATGGATCCCGTGTACACCTATCGTTACTCTATTAAATGTGCATGCACTAATATATAAATGCTACCCTAACATTTACTATTGGGTATAATTTACACATGACTTAGCAACATCAATGGAAAGGAACGATGAACAAGTTGCAAGATTTCTTTTCTATTGGTCACTAAGCGAGCAAAATTAATTAATGATGACAAGACAGTTAAGAGCGACTTGCTAGCTATGAAGTGAAGAAAGGGTAACATAGCAATTCGGTTAGGTGCTAAGTTGAAGAGTTTGAAAAGTCAGAAGAAGAGTATGAGTCTATGATAGTGAATATATAGATACGTGGCATGCAACAGTATTGAATTGGATTAGATTGTAATTAAGATAGGAAAATCAACAAAAATTGAGCAGTAACCACAAGTGTCTTTCTTTGTTTTGTCTTTATGAAACCTCATTGTATTTTTGTCCTTCACTACTTCCTCTTCATCCTAGACTTTCTACACTTGACTTTGTTTCTTGCTAGTTGGTAGCTAGCATGTTACTTACATGCAACGCATAATATCATTTCTTTGCTTGAGACAAATTTTGTCTGATCCCATTGTTTGTGCTATATAATCAGCAAATTGTTTAGAAGTTGATTGAGAACTATTTCTAGCATGGAAATACAAAGTGTGTTTCTCTTTTTGTTATTCTTATGGGCTCAAATTCATCTCATCTCTTCATTTACTGATCCTCAAGATGGTAATGTTTCATAGCATCCCTTATATCGATCAAATGTGTAATTTGTGTGTAGTAAATAGTTTTATTTCATTCGGTTTAAGGTGCGTTTGTTTTAAGTTGTTTTTAGAAAAAATCACTTTGTAGTTTTAGTAGTATTTGTCTAGGATTTTTTTTAAAAATCAATTTGTTAAAAAAAAAATCATGTTTAACCCTAAAATGAAAAGTTATTCTAGTAACTTTTTTAAAATCTATTTTTTCTAAGAACAAGGAACTCAATTGTAAGAGATTTTTATGATTGTAAACAAACGAAAATTAACTTCAGAATTTTTAAAAATAATATTTTTATGATATTAAACAAACAGAAATTAGCTTCATAATTTTTAAAAAATCTCTAAAAGCTATCCTAGTGACTTAAACAAACACACCCTTATTTTCATTAGTCCATCTGTGCTTATCTTGAGTAGTAAAATGGTTTGTCAAATATTGATTTGCTTGTGTAATACGATAATTGTTCATAAATAAACAAGTGAGAATGTTAATTTCATGCCAAAACACAATATCATAGTAAGGACATGTTTGGATTTGTCTATTGAACTTATCTTTTTCTTTTTTTGACAAGTCTATTGAACTTATCTATTAGCATAAACACTAGTGAAGATGTTCAAAATAACTTAGAAAAACAACTTATAGTTTATAAAAAAACAGATTAACTTTATTTTATTCTTTGATATAGAAATAACTTATTACACATAAACACTTGTATGATAAGCACTTAATTAAGTTGTTTATCCAAATACGACTTAAGTTACTACAGGTTAATGCATTTTTTATAATGTTTATATACTGTTGCAGTTACCGTACTTATGTCTCTAAAAGATGCATGGCAAGATACACCACCCAGCTGGGACAAATCAGATGACCCTTGTGGAGCACCTTGGGAAGGAGTAACCTGCAATAAATCAAGGGTTACTTCATTGTAATATATATAAATTGAACATTATTATTCCTTGTGAACTTTGGTATATTAATTTTATCACACTTTTCCAACTACTAATTTAAGAAATTATACTTTGTCATGCGCATAAATAATATAGGGGATTGTCAACCATGGGCCTGAAGGGTCAATTAGGTGGAGATATTGGTGGACTCACAGAATTAAGATCCTTGTAAGTATTGTGTTATGTTTATTATTATTAAAATGAAACCAAAGGCTAGCATTAAGGTTGCACCATATGACTAATATAAGTATTAAGTAAATCATCAATTTAGTCTCTAAAGTATTATTCTCTCTTTAATTTAGTCTCTAAGTATATAAAAATGATAAGTAGTCTCTGAAGTATATGAAATTCGTCAGTTCAGTCTTTAAAGTATATGAAAATTCATTATGTTAGTTTCTAACATCATAATATAGCATGGACTAAAAAGCAAAAAATTTCATATACTTTAGAGACTAAATGACAAATTCGATATACTTTAAGGACTGGCTACCGGACAAATGCACAGGATTTTCAGTCAGGGTCTGTTATGAATTGTTGCACAGCCTGCAAGCAGATGCAGAATTCACATCTGAGGTTAGGCGACTTTGGGTTACCTCCATGCCGTCAAAAATTGCTTTGGATGAAAATTGTTGCAAGAAAGGCTTCCAACCCGGGGAAAATTATAATCATATATTTTTAACAAGGCTAGGCGTATTTGATTGGAATATAATCATATAATTTTTAACGTAAAAATCATCAATGTGTGAGAAGTTGTAGATCGCATCAAACAACTATCTTGGTCTTGATTCATTAGTAGGGTGGGTAGGAATAAAAATTTAATTTTTTCGGATTAGTGGTCTAATCACTTGTTTGTTTTCAAACTGTTTAAAGTTTGCCTTTCTAAGGAGATTTGTTGGCTGTTGCTTTGGAATTTGTGTTGGCTTCGCGGTTTGTTGCTGTTGACTGTATCTAGAAAGTGTTTCTATGGAATTGTTTGCTGCAGAGTGTAGGAGACTTTTAGTTCTACTGGTTTTTAGTAGCAGGGGGGAATGCATTGGGTTAGCAGATTTTGTTTTAAATAGAGGGGGAGCTGTGTAATGGTTTCCAATATAGTTTAGCCACTCATGTGCAATTTGTTTTGGATTAATGGAATGGAAGTGTGTTTTGTTGTTCCTAAAACTCTTAAGTTGTAATCTAGTTTGGAGCGCCTTTTTCACGCTATGTGCTAGTTTACTCTACACCGAAAAAAAAGACTAAATTGGAAAGAGAGTGATACTTTATAGACTAAATTGATTGTTAATTGTACAAGAATCTAACAAGCCATAATCACAATTACAATACTTTTAAAGAAAATTGTTTCCATAAAATTAACTTAGCTTTAGTCATAAAATAAAAGGAACAAAAAATCTTCCATAGTATGTATTTGCATGTCAACTTGTTTCAATTCATATTTAACTGCAGGGACTTGTCCTTTAATAAAGGTTTGATGGGTCCTATCTCTCCACAATTGGGAGACTTAAGCAAGCTAAATATTCTGTAAGTTAGATACACAAAACCAGTTGATTTTCCAATGTCATTTCAAGTGAAACTTTTAGTAATTTGCATAAGCCTTAAACTTCATTGTTTCAGGATTTTGGCTGGTTGCAGCTTCAGTGGCAATATTCCTTATAAATTGGGGGACCTTTCAGAGCTGTCTTTCTTGTAAGAAATTATTTTAGCAGAAGCATTTTTACTGATGTTTTAAAAATTGGACTGAACTGACCGGTTCAATAAGTTGAACCAGGAACTAGCCAATTTGCCCATTGGTTTGATCCTGTTATAATGTAAGGTGGCTGAGTCGAGATTGAACCGGTACAACCGATTGAACCATGATCTGGAGGTTTTGCGGATTTGATCTCTCCAGTTTGGTTTTTAAAACATTTATTTTTACTTGCATAACAAATAAGTGATTAGTAATTTAATACTATACACTTCTTATTGAATTATTCAGGGCTTTAAACTCAAATAACTTCACTGGAAAAATACCTCCTTCATTGGGAAAACTCTCCAAACTTTATTGGTTGGACTTGGCAGACAATCAACTTACAGGACCTCTCCCAGTCTCAACCTCCACTACCCCTGGATTAGACCTCCTTTTAAAGGCTAAGCACTTGTGAGTTTTTGTGTTTCTTTATTGACTTTTGTGAGTGCTTTTTAGGACTCCTTATTGTCTAAAAACATATTCAGATTTTCATTTTCTAAAATTTATGTTCATTTTAAATTGTCAAAAACAGATAAAAGACTTGTGTAATAAACAATTGTGATAAACATAAAATGGAAGATTGCATTTTTTTTAAATAATGTCCTGACATTTCACTGTTTCTGAAAATGTTAGACTTGGTGTGAATTCGGACTCAAATCTCACACCAATGAAACTATGATGGGTGGAGCAAGGGAAAGTAGTAACCAATAGCAAAGTAAACACAAGCAACAGCAATAATAACAACATCTAGATCTAATCTAGTAAACAAAGTGAAAAATTCAAAACCATAAGCAAAAGATAAGGAGAGAAGAGAAACAAACACACCAAGAAATGTTTACCTAGTTCGGTCCATCACGACCTACTTTGGGGGGAGAGATTTATCTCTCCAATCCACTATCAATGAGTTCTTACAAAGAGATACAAATGAGTTACAAGAAATTAGCTTCAACAAGCTCACAAAGAACTAACCTAATTTCTACCAATTTTCCCAATCTCGCCAAAGAACAAGACACTCAATGATTTTCACTCACCCAAGGTGTTTTACAATGTTTCCCAAGCCAAGAGAACTCTAATCAAAGACCCTTAACCCTAAAGTCACCTCCTTTGATTTCCCAAGTTTTTCTCTCTTAAAGCTCTCTCCAAAAAAAATGAACTGAAACACTTAAATAGTGACCTGATACTGTCAAAATCGTGTCACGATTGCCAAAATCGTGTCACGATTTGAAACGTATGACCCAAGGTACACAAATCTTATCCAAAAATCGTGTCACGATTTAGCTTCAGGAGCAACCTCCCATTCTGCCTCAACAATCGTGACACGCCATAAGAATCGTGTCACGATTCCTCACTTTTACAAACTTTCATTTTTGAGTCAAATTGCAACAGACTTGTTTGGGAAATATTAGATTTATATCATCTTATTTTTATTCTATTTGAGAGAGCAATGCTCCCTTTCATCTTTTCCTCTATAATTAGTTGCTTATGTTATAATGAGTGTTAGATCAACAGTTTTTCAATTACTATTTTATGCAGCCATTTCAATAAAAACAAGCTTTCTGGTACCATTCCTCCAAAACTTTTCAGCTCTCACATGGTACTCATACACATGTAAGTTGACATTTGCGATGTTTGGATTAACTTATTTGAGTTTTTCTACCATCACAAGCACTTGTGAGTCAGCTTACTTTAATACGCTCTTCGCGATAGCTTATGAAAACAGCTTATAGGTTATATGAAACCAATTTGACTTTATTTTATCTTTTGTTGTAGAAATAACTTATACATAACAACTTATATTATAAGCACTTATGTTATAAGCTTGGTTAAGTTTTTTATCCTAACAAGATCATTTTAGGTTTCGATAAGCTTATAGTCTCAACTCTCAATTTTTGTGGTGTTTTGAACTGTTGTGTTCTTCCTGACAGATTATTTGATGGAAATGATTTAAGTGGGAGTATCCCTTCTACAATAGGACTAGTTCAGACAGTTGAGGTTCTGTAAGTAATTATTTCCTTAATATTTCAAATGTTCTTTACATTCACAAAATTCCTTCTTCCATTTATTTTCATTATACTGAATATTCTTCTTTGATTACCTTTTTGTTAATTGTTTCAAATTTATGACAGTCGGCTCGACAGAAATTTCTTGACAGGAGAGGTCCCTTTAAATCTCAGCAACCTTAGCAACATCACCGTATTGTGAGTACTTAGATTTGAGATGCGGACATATAAAAGGATTTTCTAATAACATCAATGGATAATTATACAATGTTACTTTCTACCAGGAATTTAGCACACAACAATTTGTCAGGTCCTTTACCAGACTTAACTTCAATGAATAACCTCAATTATGTGTAAGTAATTGGCATGATTTGGCGTTTCTACTTTCTTTCCTTTAAGAGAAATGATTTTCATACAACCAAGTTTCGACAATATTCACGACAACATTTGAGTGGTTAGCGCATTTCAATCAGTGGTTAATTACATTTAGTAGATAGTTAATAGATATATCATGTGTCAAACTCACTAGCCGCCAACATTACTTCATTATCCGTGAATTAGGACAGGGTTAACTATAACTTTAGGTGTTCAACTACATCTAGAGTTGAACACCTGAGAATTGAGGTTAATTAAATCCAAATTTGTGGTTACTGAAATTATGTAAATGGTTAACAAGTTTTGACACATGTTATATCCATTAATCATTGAACCTAATTAACTGCTTATATGAACTGTGTTAACCACTTATATTGTTGTCGCAAAAGTTGTCCAATTTTTGTTGTTCAATTAACAGAATTGTTCCTTGAATATTATATGATGCTATCATTCATATAATGCTAATCAATTGATAATGTTATGTAGGGATCTTAGTAACAATTACTTTGATCCATCAAAAGCTCCAATTTGGTTCTCAACTTTATCATCACTCACCACTCTGTAAGTAATTTACAAGAAGAAAAAAGTTTCTCCCTTGTCAAGTTATGAAATCTAATAATCTATACTATGCTTAGTATTATGGAGTTTGGATCACTTGAAGGTCCTCTTCCATCAAAACTCTTCAGCAGTCCTCAAATACAGCAAGTGTAAGTCCCAGACTTCAATGTAGAAGATAAGAATAAACTACAAACATTGGAAGCAGTGACCATAATTTTCACCTTTTAAATTCAGGAAACTAAGAAGCAATGCACTGAACAAAAGACTAAACATGGGTGACAGCATTTGTCCTCGGTTGAAGCTTGTGGATTTACAAGACAACCAGATTTCATCAGTAACAATCGGGGAACAATACAAAAATACATTGATGTAAAACATTTTTTGCTTTCTAATCTTGCATACTTCGGCTTCGTTTGACATGCATTGTTTTTTAATTCTCTTTTCCATAAAAGAAGTTAGGCAAAACAGTATTTCAAGTCAAGTGGAAGACCTTTGATAACTTTATCTATTTCTTTATTTGACTCGAATTCTATTGTTCTATCGAAAAAATATACTATCTTTTAAGCTAAAAATGATTATCAAACAGCATTAACTTTAGATGGCCTTTAATACGAAAATAAGTCAGGCCAAATAGAACCTCTTTCATTTGTATGGCCTTTTACTGATGTAGTGATTTCTATCTTTGCATGTATTTCAGTCTCATAGGAAATCCAGTGTGCATTGCTTCTCTCCTTAATACAAATTACTGCCAACTTCAGCAACAACCTAAACAGCTCTATTCCACTAGCTTGGCTAATTGTGGAGAAATATCATGTCCCCTTGACCAAAAGCTCAGTCCAATAAGTTGTGAATGTGCCTATCCATATCAAGGAATCTTGTATTTTAGAGGATCTTTGTTCAGAGAATTGTCTAATATAACTATTTTCCATTCACTTGAAATGAGTTTATGGGTGAAGTTAGGTTTAACACCTGGCTCAGTTTCTTTACAAAACCCTTTTTTTAATGGTGACGATTATCTTCAAATGCAACTAGCACTCTTTCCACCAACAGGACAATATTTTAATAGGTCAGAAGTTCAAAGATTTGGATTTTCATTGAGTAATCAAACCTACAAACCTCCACATAACTTTGGACCGTATTACTTCATTGCATTTCCTTATGCTTTTCCAGGTAACATAAAAATACAATACAAACATTATTGATGTGCTTTGATGTTATATATTTAGCTTTATGAAAAAAGTACTTAACAGTCGATACACAGCATTGATGTATGTCTAATGCTATATTGTAATTTACAATTGATTGCCGTTGTTGTTTGATAACTGAAAACACAAGGTGTAAATTTTAACTAATTATGTGTGTATTAATACTTATATGCAGCTGGTAACAGTGATATTATATCTATAACAAAATGTAAATTTAAATTATTTCAGATTCCTACAAAGGAGCTTCTCTTAGCATAGGTACTATTATTGGGATAACAGCTGGAAGCACAACTTTGATTTTGTGCCTCATAGGGTTAATGGTATATGCAATCCTGCAAAAGAAGCGTGCAGAGAGAGCCATTGAAATAAGTAGACCATTTGGTAATGAAACAACGTTCTCACTTTGATTTTCTTGTTAACTTTTATCAACTTTGTTTATACGACACATTTTTCTTCCAGCATCCTGGGCATCAAGTGGCAAGGATAGTGGAGGTGCACCACAATTGAAGGGAGCAAGATGGTTCTCTTATGATGAACTCAAAAAGTGCACCAACAATTTCTCAGGAAGAAATGAACTGGGCTTTGGTGGCTATGGCAAGGTATTTCATTTGTGTTAACATCTAGTTCAGGAAGATCTTTTTGTCATGGTTTTCAGTATCTTCCAGTTCATGGATACATGGAGACGTATCTCAAATTGATACTAAATTGAATCCAGTCGATACGAATATCTAGTGTCTATCTATTTGGACATGAATCTCAACTATAATTCTGATTCACTATGACAAATCTTGATTCTTTCAAAAGAATCACTATCTAAACTTAGTGTAGACACTACCTTTTTTGTTAATTTTGTACAACCAACCACTTTTTTTTACAGGCCATTTTTCTTTTATCATTTGATATATGACTTGAATCTTGAATTATTTTGAGATTCATATATGATATATCAACTTATAATTCTGTTGTGCTACTTGTTTTTTACTCACAAATGACATATTTTAATTGGCATTGTATTCTAACGATTCATAATAAGATTCGATTCCAGATTCAAAAAAAATAATATCTTATGATTCACTATTTGAATCTCAATTTGCTAACCATGAGTTTTGTAACTGTTTACTATTGGCTCTAGGTGTACAAAGGGGTGTTCCCTGATAGAAAAATAGTTGCAATCAAAAGAGCTCAGGAAGGATCAATGCAAGGAGGCCGAGAGTTCAAGAATGAAATTGAGCTGCTTTCAAGAGTTCATCACAAGAATCTTGTTGGCCTTGTGGGATTCTGCTTTGAACAAGGAGAACAGATGTTAGTTTATGAATTTATCCCCAATGGAACACTAAGGGAGAGTTTGTCGGGTAAGTTCATAGTGGAGGAACACTCAAGCTGAAAGTTAAGCTTATTCTCTGAAGGAAAAACAAATTTAAAATTCACAAATGAATTTTTGTTGACTACACTGTTTGGTAAAAATCATTTCATACAGAAAAATTATTAAAGGACTTAAGTGTATTGTACAAATGTTTCTTTGCAGCTTATTTTTTCAGTTTTGTTATTTCAAGAACTAAAATTCGACAATTTTTGCGATAGTATAAATGTTTAATGCAGTTGAAATAAAATTACGTTTTGTATATGATAATGAATATAGTAGGTGTCAAAACTCACTAACCATTAACGTAGCTACATTTACTATGAATTTAACTTATGTTAACCACTTGAAAAAGTTGTAGCGGAAGTTGTCTAAATTTGGTTGTACAAAAATCATTTTTCTAGGTTTTGGCGTTTGTTTATATTATAGAACAAGAGAAAAAAAGATCCACAATACTGCTTAAGAACCTAATAGAATCCTTTCCATCAATCAATGTGAGTTGCAGGAAAATCTGGTATACAACTTGATTGGAAGAGGAGACTTCGTATTGCTCTTAGCTCAGCTAGAGGACTTGCATACTTACATGAACTTGCCAACCCTCCCATAATACATAGAGATGTGAAGTCAACCAATATCTTGCTGGATGAAAATTTGACTGCAAAGGTTTCAGATTTTGGTCTGTCTAAACTTGTATCAGACAGTGAGAAAGGCCATGTCTCAACTCAGGTCAAAGGGACATTGGTTAGTAACAATAGAATAACAATATCTAAATTTTATTTGGATTTTAATTGCTCAACTTTGCTACAAACTTAAATTCTGATGCATTTGGACATTTGGACTCAGGTCAAATAAGATGATTATTTTCTAGGTTCTGATGCCTTTGGACATTGGTATAGCATCAGAATCTTCTTATTTGTATAGAATCAAGATGGTGTTAATGCAGCAATTGTGTGATTCTGTGACAAGAGAGAATCCTCTTATACATAGTGCTCTTCAATCAATAAATAAATAGATTGTTGTCTTTTCTGAGGCTGATACTGATAGTAGTTTTCATTGCCATATTTCAAAAACTAGAAAAATGTTACTTGCTAGTATCTTATGTGGAACTATTAGCTGCAAAATCTCCCCAATTGTGTCGTTAATTTGCTTTCTACTTTTCCCTTTGCAACTTGACAACTAAAATGCTTAACATCTACAGGGCTACCTGGATCCTGAATATTACATGACTCAAGAACTAACTGAGAAGAGTGATGTATACAGTTTCGGGGTAGTTATGCTTGAACTACTAACATCCAAACAACCAATTGAAAAGGGTAAGTACATTGTTCGCGAGGTTCGAACCTTAATGAACAACAAAGATGAAGAGTATTATGGTTTAAGGGGACTAATGGATCCAATGGTAAGAAACACAACCAACCTGGTAGGATTTGGAAGGTTCTTAGAGTTGGCAATGCAATGCGTTGAGGACCTGGCTTCAGACCGCCCAACAATGAGTGAAGTTGTGAAAGTGCTGGAAACCATATTACATATCGATGGGATGAATACAAATTCTACTTCAGATTCTTCATCTGCCGCTAATTTTGAAGTTTCTAAAGGTGCTGCAATGAGACATCCTTACATTGATACTCTTTTTACAAAGAAGGATGATGTTGTTGAGAGTGATGCCTTTGATTACAGTGGAGGGTACACATTTTCATCTGAAGTGGAACCCAAATAGATAGATGCTATACATTTTTTGTTAGACATGTCATTTTGTTTTTGTCTTTTCATTCTCAAATGAAGACATACAATGCTGTATATTCTTTGTGACCTATAGTTTTCTTGTATGGATTGTTTAGGAGGAAATTTAGTAAATCTGTCTATCTCATAGCTACATTGTACAGAAAGAGAGCTCCGGTAGTAGATTTCCTTATTCAGTCTTGTTAAAGGCGTGTATCCGTGTCGTCTGAATTCGATCGAACGATTCACTAAACTTGCATATTGTAATTTTATTTTTAATGTGTATTGTGGTTGTGGAGCTTGAAATCTATAAGTTCATCTTTATCTGGTTTTACCGGGAACCTAGATCTCAAAAGGAGAGGGTATGGGGTGACTTTTACAAATTCAAAGAGAGTAGAGAATAGAATAACAACGATGACACGAATAATAGTAATGAAAATAATAACTTACTAAATAGTTATGGTTCATAGAAAATCACATATAAAATGGTCCACCTTAAAAGTTGTTGACATACTAATGTCATATATGTACAAGTACAGTACTAATAGTTACGGTTCATGCCTTCTATGCAAAATCCAGCATCTATATCCTCTATTCTTGTGAGCTCTTGGTTCTGGTTTCACCTTAATGATGATTATATCAAATGATGTTAACCTTTGCTGATGGTGAGTTTTGAAGCAAAAAGTCCACTACTCCTTTTGGGTATGAATGTATTGGTTGTCATATCAAATTTGGTACCTTGATCCATGTACTTAGCGCTGAGTTTCATGTGTATTTTAGGTGAAGGCGGTTTCATTTCGACTTGTAGTAACTCCAAGTTACAACACAAGGAAGAGAGTTTAACCTTGAATAAATTAGGAAGAAAGGAGAGAACCTATATATGAAATGCAATGAAGGATGAGGAGGATAGTGATACATTTTATTTTTGACAAAAATAAAAGAAAAGAGTAAAAGTGAAGAGCAAAACCTGAAGAGTATCAGAAGAGACGGTCAATGATTTGATATTAGAAAAGTGTAGCAGCCAGTTGAGAAGGACTGCAGATTCGTCTTGGATGGGGCGATTGAATCCGGTGTCTGCATCGATGTAAACGTGTTTAACAGAACAAAGATGGATATGGCTTGGTTTTTGGTTGAGAGATCCAGTAAAAGAAAAGTTGGAAAGCGAAGGAGCAGATATGTTGCACATCAAACTAGCATTGGTATCAAATCCATATCCGTACATAGTCAAATTGACAAGTGTGTCACTTGATATACAAAGAGTTTCAGCATCCTCCACAAGTCTAAAACTTTCAATCACCAAAGTATTCAACTTCTTAAAGGTGGAAAAGGGGCGAGTGCAACCATCATCGCCAGCGCGAAAGTGGAAGAACCTTACAGCCAAGGTGGTTAAAGCAGGTAAATTAAGAGAGTTGGGGAAGTATACTTTGTTAAATACTCCAATACGAACGTGAATAGAAAGGTCAAGAGAAGTTAAAGTTTGAGACGAAAATAAGCAAGATGGAAGTTGGTGAATTTGACAAGTGATGGTGATTCATAATACCTAGACACGATGTGAAACAACGTATTCTACGATACTATTAAGTATTTGGGGTTCTACGGAAACCCCTTTGTCAAGAAACTCGAGAGTGTGGAGTGGAGTGGAGTGGATTCATCACGAAGAGACAAAATTCGAGAGAGTGATTTGGTGAAAGAGTCGATAGAGTTGAAGGGTTTAGAAGTTAATCTAAGGGTTGGAAGATGCTTTGTGAGATAGTTCCATCTTGTTGAGAGTACGCCAAGTTTGAAAAGCTTCTTTGGTGTTCAAGAAGGAGAGAATATCATGGATAATGGAATCTGGTAAGTTGCTCAGTCTGTCTTCTTCTACCTTCTTTTCACTTCTCTTCTTCTTCCTTTTGGGTTTGTGTGGAACAAGAATCATTGCTACAGCATGAATGATAGTGAAGTCGATCGAGAGTAGCAGAATGAATAATAAGGTCCCTGTTCTGTTCCTTAGAACTAATAATCCGGTTCCTCTGCACCTAAACAGGTTCTAAGACAACAACCACAGACCGCATGTATATGTGTTTTTTTTTCTTGTTTTTTGGTCGAAATTGACACTATGTATGTGACTTTTAAATTTTTTTTAGTTTGAACCCCGACACTCACCATGATCAGGGCCGTCTTCAACAATTCAAAGGCCCTACTGCAATTTAAAGAAAAATAATAATATTTTTTTGGGACGTTAATTGGAGGAGAGTTGTGCCTAAAATCAAGAACAAAGTAGGCCCGAAATTCACATCTTCTCCCATGTTAAAAAAAAAATAAAGAAAATTATAACAAAAAATGCACAACCCAGTTTACTATACACATTAATGCTTCCCAGCCACTGAACCAACGCAACAATACATGAAATTCTTTACGGGACTACTATATATTGAATATTTTAAGGCCTTATATGCAAAAAAATATAATTTGGGTCCCCAAAATTTGGAGGCCCTATGCCATGAGCCTGGATCCTCTTGCTTTGGGCCGGCCCTGACCATGATTGTGACTTTTAAATTCAATAACAAATCATGTTTTTTTTACGTAACTGAATACAAAATCGTGTTTTTTAAGATAATCTTTTACCAATATATAACAAATATAATAAAAATTCTTATGTTTTCCAATAATACAAATAATATAACATTTTTAAAAACAAATTTGTTTAAAGATATAATCAGAATAATGAAAAATTCAGCTCAAAAAGGCCATATATTCGCTATATATATTGGTAAATGGCAAACCTTTCCCATAGATCAATTGATAGTGTGACAATTTCATATGTATTTTGAAGGTTGTTCTATATGTCCATAAAACATCATCCAACTTTATTGACCAATCCATTCTAAATTGTTCAATGTTTTCTCTAAAATCTGCTTGATTTGTCGGTTGGATACTTCAACTCGCTCGCTTGTCTGTGGGTGATATGGTGTTTCCACTTTATGCATAACATTATACATAGCTAAAAGTTTTGCTAAAACTATGTTGCAAATATGTGTACCGTCGTCGCTTATGAGAATTTTGGGCACCCCAAACTTGAGAAAGATATTCTTTTTCAAATAGTCTGATAGATATTTAACAAGTGTACCAAAACTATCGAAGTAATAATAAATTTGTTTTAACCAAGATTGTTATTAACTTTTAGTTAGCAATTTCATTGATGTAAATGATGTGTTGAAATTGGGTTGCCCTAGGAAGATGGTTTGGTTGTGTTGACACTCTGTCATTACTAGTTTGGTAGACATTTTTTATGTAACTTTTAGGATAATTTAGCAAGATAAAAGGAGCTTAAAGCATAAAAAGGGAAGAAATTGGATTTCCAGCAAAAGTACAATTTAGGCGCTGAATCTAAGCATTCGGGCACCGAATTCCAGCCACCAGAAGAAGAGTTTGCTACGTAAAAAATCGGGCCCCGAAATAGGCAATTCGGGCCCCGATTTTGATAGACTGGGCACGCGTTTTATGTAACTTAAGGAGGTTCAGGCACCGAATTTTGGAGTTCGGGGGCCGATTTTCACAGGCCTATATAATGAAAAATCTATTTTTAGAATAAGGGTTCACAAATTTTGAGACCTAAAGCATATTTTGGAGCAGAAGCTTTGCAGATCTGGTGGGCAACCATCACAACTCATAGTCAATCATCCAATACATGTATGAATCATTTTTCTTATGTTAGTTAGCTTATACTATAACTATGAGTAACTAATTCCTTTGTGGTTAAGCTTGAGATGAATCTGATGTAATCCTATGGGAACCCTAATTTGTTGAACTACTTTGAATTTCACTGAAAGTTTAATCTTTATTCATATTACTTTTTGTTTAATGTTTTTTGTATGTTTATCATCGACTACTGACCCTAGCTTTATGAACATGCAAATTGATCGTAGAGATTGAATGACCACTGACCCTGGCTTTTGACTCTGAACTAGGTAATAGGTTTAACCTAAGTAATCAAGCTAGATATAGATCATTATTAGGTTATGACATATGGATTAACGTTCTTTTAATACCTCCAACAGTTTTGAATTCACTTAAGAGATTAAGGGGTTGCCACTTGCGGGGAGAATTCTAGGTTAAGGGATTGGGTAGAGTTACTAAGTTAATCTGTCGTGAAACTAAATAATCATTGTTTGAACTAGGAGTGCAAATTACCATAGGAGAGCTTCAGAGGATTCGAAGGTCTTAACCATACTTCTCTCAAATTTTCTAAAATCAATCTTTTATTGTTTTTAATCCGTTTATGTTACAAAACCACTCAAATGCCTAGGACATCAATATAAATTTTATACATCCTTCTTACTAATGAAATTGCTAAGTAGAAATTAACAACGGTCCTCGTGGAAACGAATTTTTATTACTTCGATTGAATTTGGTTCACTTGCTAAATATCTATCAGGTTGCATAAAAGTAAGAAAAAAGTGTGATTAAAGTTGGTTTGAAGTTTAGATTTAACAAGTGATTAAGCCTTTGAATCATCTATTCTCACTATAAGTGATTTGCACCTCTTCTCTCTCAATGTTCGCCTAATTTTACGACGAATTAACACAATGGTTTTGATCAATCTCTTGGGTAAAAACTCTTTCCTAAAGTTATAATCTCTTAAGTTGATTCATAACCGTTGGAAGCATTACTAGTTCGTTAATTCCTATATTATAACTCAACGATTTTCTATCTCTAGCTTAATATGTTAAGTCAAATAGATTCACTAGGTCATATTTAACAGCTATGGCTAGTAGTCAATCAAATTCCAAGAACAATTTATATAATTAAAAAATTAGGGCTAGTAGTCATACAAAATCACATAAAAAGCATTAAGCACAAGTGAAACAGAATAATACTTGGATTCCATTGATGTCAAAGAGAGTTTATACGAATCACATGATTACAACTTACAATAGATTCATCTCATGGCTTAATCAACAAGGAATTAGTTACTCATAACTAGGACAATCAGATACAGAGGAATATTGAAACATACATAAATCAAGATGAACTATGACTTGGTTTGAGATCCACAACGTATTTCTAGGTCTTTTGTTGCTTCTTATGCTCTGAAGTCTCTAAAATATTGAACTCTTGCTTTGAATTCACGTTTGGCTTTTATAGAAGCACTTTTGAAACGCTTCCAATGTGCCATGTTACAGGTCCAATGTGCCACAATTGTTCATATTTTCAAAAACCAAATTCTGACGCTCCTCCAGACGTGCCACATTACAGGTCCAACATGGCGCGATATATCCAGTAGCTGAAGCTACCCAAGTCTCATCAAATTTGTGCAAAACTTGCTCAGTACATAGACATATGATAACTTAACACTTCTAACAACTATCAGCTTATTTCAGCATGTAATTCATGAAAAAGACTCTATCTTGCTAAAAAAGGAATAAAAAAAGGACTAAAAACAATAGTATGACTTAATGTCATCACAACCCCAAACTTGCATCGTTCCTTGTCCCTAAGGAATCTACTTCTAAATGGGAAAATAACAATAATATAATAGCTTACCAATCAATGATATTTTCAAAAGTTCAACCACTGGCCGGTGTAATAATGTACCGGATGCCTTGCTCAAACCTTCTTACCCACAACTCCTCACACAAATTTGAAAAGGGTTCCCACAGTCGATATGCAAATCTGTCATATTACCATAGGCTTGAAGCATTTATAAACAGTAAATCAAAATCAATGTTAAGTACACACTTTTAAGGACTTTTTGGGTTATAATAGGACTTAGGTATAGGTGCGATATTTTTGAGAAAGTAGGGTTAAACAAACAATGGAGTTAAGCTCATTCTACTTTGTTAACGGTGAAACAAATCAAATCCAAATCCCCCCAAATTATCAACAATTTAGTGCTAGAAAACTTTTTTATTATATTTTTTTCTGAGACATAAGTACAAGTTTTGTCTCATATTTTTTTCTACATAATTTGTGTGCTTTTTATTTTCTTTTCAAGAGACATCAATTTTTCATCTCTAAGTTCTCCGGTACCCCTACCCTAAATCTAGAATGATGTTAGTTTTAACATCAACCCAAACTTAAAATTTCACACAACCTAAAGAGCTTAACTACAAAACAAATTTGGCGCTAACCTCAAGTTTGTCAAAGTTTGGTCTGGAGGTAGGTAAAGTCTGACAAAAAAATTCAACTAGAAATCGAAACTCGGATTCTCCTAAGAAATTCATCCTTTCGTAAAGTTTATTAACCAATTGTTTAATTCTAAAAAGTTTCATTATTATACAAAATTGACTACTTAATGTTTTTTTTTACTTGTTTATTTTTCAAGTGTTGTTTATAACATTGTATTGTTAATCTTAGAACTTATCTTATATTGCTCTATCTAGTTAAAATTCTTGTCTTAAAATATTAATAACTAATTTTAAAGAAATATATATTATTGTGTTCACAAAGGCATTGTCGCGATTTAAGTATAAAATCTACTATGTCATGTAATCATGAAGTGTGCGACAAAAACATTATATTGTTATATATCATATTTTTGTTAAGGAGTTTAGTTCTATAAATTCATCTCATAAGATGAATAAATTGAAATTTTCCATGAAAATAGCTCATTCGATAGAGACATTGTATATGTCACATCTTATCTTTATCTCACTCTATATTTTTATTTTTAGGGAATCTCACTCTATAACTTATATTTGACATAATCTATCCTAATAATAATAAATAATATTAATTTTCCTTAAAAAAATAAATAATATTAATTTAGTCTATTAAAGAGAGTCAAGTGGTGACCAATATTAACACTTTCATCTTTTTAAAAAGCTAACATCAATTTAACCCATTAATATGCAGGGATATTGCATATTAGATGCAGGGGCCGGGTTCGAACTCCGGACATCTCACTTCTCCATAATTAAATTGTGTGAGTTCTAACCACTAAGCTACTTGATAAAAAAAAAAATCAATAAAAAGGAATACTATTAATTTAGTCTTTTACTTTACAACTTATTCTTCATATGTTTTTCATATAAACTTTTTGTTGTTGAATGATTTTTAAATCAACTTGCATATAATTACAAAAAGAACAAATTAATAGTACTAATTAGCATTAGTCAAAAATCAATGTGAAATCAACATTTTGAGGTATAAAACTAGAATACAGTTAATAATAATTAATTAAAGGTTATTCCTGATAATTAAAGGTTATTACCCTAAAAAAATAATAAGAACAAAAGATAATGGAGAAATATTTTTAAATGCATATTTTTGTTTGGTGTATATATATAGTTTCTCTTTCTCTGATGCGATATAAAAAAAAAAAAAGTTGGATCAATAAAAGTTAATGTATTTGATCTAAATTTTGAATCAAATACATCCACTTTCGTGACTTAGTTTGATTTTATATATAAGATCAAATGTAGTATATACTAGTTGACTCAATTTTCTTTTATATATTCAAATTTAGTAAGTATTAAGAATCAAATTACATCGATATAATGTTTTTTTTAAGAAGCTAAATTAGCTCACTTCAATTGGCGACAAAGAGAATCAAACCTGAGACCTCTGAGAGAAGCACACTCTCAGGTCCCAAGTCAATACCACCAGACCAACCCAAATAGGTTACATCGATATAATGTTATACTAATATAAGAACACTCAATACCATTTTATTTGATACATATTTCTATAAAAATTTAATGATCAGAACGAATGTACATATTAGATCATCTATATTGCTTATAAAAAAACATTGACCATCTTTACAAATATTTACATAAATATAAAATTATTTAATATATTACTAAGGTGCATAAAGATTGTCATGAAAGTTTCAAAAGAACCATAGCAAAATAAAATGAGATTTGACCACATAAAGATACCAATTAAATTCACACACCTTTTTTAATGAAAAATGTAACCTATATACAAAGAAATAGTACATTAATGAAAAGAAATACATGTATTTACTGAAATGTATTTGGTTGAAATATAGTACCAAATACGTATGAAATAAAATTCCTAAATTTTGTGCTATAAATACTCACCAACATAGTGAAATCACATTCTCATGCCACCTTAGACCATATACTCCTAACCCAGACGGTGTGTTGTGTTGTGTTGTGCTCGTGCATTGCCCATCTCCATTTCAATTTGCCACACTCTCTTCTTTCAAATCAAAAAAACCATATACTATATTTTTGAATAAATCAAATAACCATATAGTATAGTATAGTAAATAAACATTTTATCATTTCATTTCATATTTTATATAAAATATAAGAAAACCAAATATCCCAATCGCTTTCCACCCATTTTTCTTTTCCTTCCGTTTTCCTTTCTCCGATTCATTCTCAGAGGAAAGAAAATCAAATTTCACCATCATCAATTTCAATCTTCAATCATCAATGGATCTCGGGTTATTCCTGACCGTACAATGATTCTGGAGGTTCAATTTCACGATGGGATTAAAATCCGTTGGTAAATTCCTCAAATTCGTATCGTAGTATTGTCAAAAAAATTGGGGATTTTGGGGTTACTTTTTTTTTCTTTCTCCCTTTAATTTATGATGTTATGAGTGATGAGAGTGGAATTGGAATTGAAGAAATTGGGAAAAGGGAAATTTTGTGAGTTGAAATTGAAAATTAGGGTGTGGGTTGTGTCTGTTTTTGGGTGATGGATGAGGTAGTTAGACCTGTTGGTAGTAGTTGTAGTAGTGAAGTAGAGCATACTCAGTCTAGAGATACTGTTGTCGAAACGGCGTCTTCCTCTGATTCAGGATGGCGTCCTAGGGAGCTTGCTTTTGCTCCATTTGTGCCGCGGGGCGATGAACAACGAGTTAATGCTGCTGGAAAGTCCTTAAAGTTGCGTGCTTTTGTGAGAAAACCTGTAAGTTTATATTTCTTTTTGTGGTTTTGGTTACTTATGTTTGTTATTGTTGTTAATTGTTACTTGCATTGGTGTGTGATTTTGAATTAGTTTGTGTTTTTGGAAATGGTTGTGTGTATTGTGACCAGATTGTTGCTTTGACAGTTTTTGACTTGAAAGGTGTTTTTTTTTTTGAGTGAGAAAGTTGTTTTTTTCTCTTCCTGTGTGGGTGAATATAGAGTTTTATTGGAGGTAATTTATTTTTTTGGTGCAGTTGTCGGGTGGTAAGTAAAGTTCGGTAAAAAATTGTTCCACCCAGGAGTTAGTCGGAGAGAGTTCTTCGAACCAATATTGTCAATGTTGGATGGCCTAAAATTTTAAAGTAAAAACCTTTATCTATGGTAATTAATAATCCGAATAATGAGTCAAAACTCCTATCTGTGGATATCTATCATTCATAGGTTGATAGTAAGGTCCATAAAATGCTTTGTCGGTATGCCCTTAGTCAATGAATTTTTCAATTAATGTCTTGAAGGAGCATTAGATGTGGTTATCAATAAACACGTTAACTAACTATTTGGTTTATCTTTCGTGATGTTCCGGTTTATCTGATGTTGTTGTCTTATCTGGTTGGGTTGGGTTAGATGCTAAGGGCCAATTTGTGGCTTAATCTTACCGTTGCTTGCATTGGAGGTATCCGAATCATGATGTAAGGTACCGTTGGTTGAGTGATGTTTACTTAAGGTGGGGTAATGAGACAAAAAAACGTGGGGAATGGAAGTTCATATTGTTGTTGGTAGTAGTACCCGAGTCAATAACCCATGATACCTAAGATATTATACTAGGATCGTTCAAGCATTGGAAATTGAAGTTATTACTAGTTGTGGCTAGAAAGCAAGTGTAAGAAGGTTTATTGAGAGAAACAATGAGGTCCTGTAGGTGCTCCAACTCAGAGTTATATCAAGGGTTGGTACTTCCTTATTTGCATGCGACTTCACTATGGGATCGGAGTTTGAGGCAATCTGATTGATCTAACTGTATTGAATGTTGTGGAAATGGATGGACCTGAGCTGGTTTGTTCTTGAAGACTTGGTAGTTTCATTGTCAGACATGTAGTACTAATCCGGTGATAGTGAGATCAAAGAAGCTTTGTAAGGAGAGTCAACCTTAACTTTAGGAGACAGCCTCGTAGACGATGTAGATGAGCAAGTCAGGAATGCCATTGCGGTGAACATAGGAAGAACATGCCTCACATATGATACCAAAAGAAGGCACACGGTTCTGACTTTTAGGCAAACCGGATGGCGCATATGATGGCGGCTGATGGCATGTCTCTAGTATTTGATCGAATTGGGGGGATAACCTTGGTTGGTGCATTGATATGGTAGATGAGATGCATACATTTGGGCAGTCATTTGCAGGATCTACTTTCTGTGTGTGGGTGTGCTGATGATGTGGTTTGCTTGAAAGCTTTGTTGGTGACTAAAGCATGTTCAAACTGGAGTCCAGTTAGAAGATATACTTATTATAGTTTTTTTAGGAAGTAGGGTAAAGGCTAATATGGATGCATACACACACACACACATAGAGAGAGAAAGAGAGAGAGAGAGAGAGAGAGAGAGAGAGAGAGAGAGAGAGAGAGAGAGAGAGAGAGAGAGAGAGAGAGAGATCACTGCTCTCTCATTTTTGTTTCTAATTACATGTAACCAGCAGAATTTTGACATAGGATTGCAAGTTTTGATGCTCTCATTGATGTGACTGTTTGGAGCTTAGAGTACCTAAAAGTTTCAACTGATGCTCAATTGTGAATTTGCAGTTGGTGGCAAGATTGACCAAGGGAATAGTTGAAACATACCAAATATGCAATCCAAAGTTTAAATATTCTGATGATCTAAATCCCAAAAGATTTTTGACCAGCCCGTCTACTGGAGTGCTTAATGATGGCTTTGATAATGCAAACTCGGATCTTATTCTGACAGTGAATTTGGTCTTGATCCATCTAGAGAAAAGTAGAAGGTTTGTCATACATATTTTGTCCCTTCATTCTATGCAATAATTATATAAGTTCCTTTGTGAATACCAAAAGCAATACTTGTTAATTTTCTGGGGATACCAATGGTGTCACATTAACCATATGGCAAAATCACTATGTCTTTATATAATTTGCATTATGATATGGTGTAGATATATTGTCAAAGATCTCCTTGGCCATGGGACATTTGGACAAGTGGCCAAATGCTGGAATTCAGATACCAACAGTTTTGTTGCTGTGAAGATCATTAAAAATCAACCTGCATACTATCAACAGGCGCTGGTTGAAGTAACTATTTTAACAACGGTAACCAGTTGTTACTTTTATTTTAAGATGCTAATCATTTTCTTGGAAGCACACCCATGAGAAGCTTCTAAGGCACCTTTTTTTTCTTCCTTTTTTCCTGCAGTTAAATAAGAAGTACGATCCTGAGGATAAGCATCACATTGTTCGGATATATGATTATTTTGTATATCAACGGCATTTGTGCATATGCTTTGAACTTCTGGACACAAACCTGTAAGTTGCCAACTTCTTTGCTGTTTGATATTTGTCTGGCTTTCATCATTGAGAATGTATCAAAACTTGGATGATGTTCAAGTTCAACAAAACTAAAATTCTTGGACGAATTATGCATTGTTGCTATCCTAGATTTGTTGTTTGCCTTCCTCTTGCATATTTTGGTTTTGACGTTAAATAGTATACAGGTATGAGCTTATCAAAATGAATCATTTTAGGGGATTGTCACTTGGTATTGTTCAGTTGTTCTCTAAGCAGGTATGTCAATTCTTTGTGTGGCCTTTCTCTTTAGTCCTTTTTGTTGGTTTTGCTATCTTACCATAATGTATTTTCTTAAATTTATGTTTTAAGATTTTATGTGGACTGGCTCTATTAAAAGATGCTGGCATTATTCATTGTGATCTGAAGCCTGAAAACATTCTTTTATGTACAAGGTTGGTTTTTTTACATAAAGGTGCTCATAAAGAACTGTATGCTGCAGCTATTTTCGTTAACTTTCCATGTATGCTGCAGCTATTTCATCTTGAGATTTTATGTAACCTTATTTTGTGCACAGTTCCGTGAAGTCAGCAGAAATTAAGATTATTGACTTTGGATCAGCATGCATGGAAAACCGTACTGTTTATTCATATATTCAGGTATATATTCTCTGTCGTGAGCAGGCTTTTATGATCATTGCTATTGTAATTATAATTATCTGGTACTTACATTACACATCTTACCTGTTTTTTGTGCAGAGTCGATACTATAGATCTCCCGAGGTTCTTCTTGGATATCAGTATCCTAACCCATGAAATTAGTAGCTGATAGCCTGATACCTCTCTTTGCAGGCTTTTTATTTTTATTTTTCTTGTTCCTTTTCATTGCTTAATTTTCTTGCCTCATCATCTTTCTACGTTACAAGCTGCATGCAGTTGTCACAGTTTTCTCAGCTACTCTTGAGATAAAGATTGTGTTATAGCATGTGAGGCAATAGTTTGGGTTTATGTTAATGATATCAGGCCAGAGCATGAATAATTTTGCGAAAGCTTCATCATCTAATAATGACAATAAAAGCTTCTACATTTATCTTTGCTTGCTATTTTATTTCTATGACTTAGTTATGCAACATCATTAAAGAACATTTTTTGTTCAACTGGAGCAAGTAGTACTATCCATCACCTCATGCTATGTTTTCCTTCCTTTTTTTCGGGGGTGGCAAATGAATTAGTTGACTTGCCGAAGCCCTAATATGTAGAGATGCTATGTGGGGAATAAATTAGTATGATATAAAGAAATAACTCCAGCATACATAGAGATGCTAGATTTACGTAGCAGCTCGTCCTTGTCTAAATTGATGGCACACATAGCATTCTCGATATATATTCTTTGGAAGATGTGTTATCTCTTTTTTTTATAACTGTTTTTTTAGGTTATATGCATGCACTCTTTGCATCTGTTGGCCCTTAACCCATTATTAGATACACAACAGCTATTGACATGTGGTCCTTTGGGTGCATAGTGGCGGAATTGTTTCTTGGATTACCATTATTCCCCGGGGCTTCGGAATTTGATCTTTTGAAAAGGATGATTGAAATAATTGGGTAAGCTGATATCTCTCGAGAAACATTATTTAGTCATGTGACTATCCATTTTATATACCAAAAGCATGACATCACTTTGAAGATGTTTTACCTCTATCTATCTAAATTATACTTTATATGTCAGCCAGAACATCTATAGTGATGGGAAGAAGATAGTTTCATTAGTCGAAGACAATTAAATGAAGTATACAATTGAGCCATGTTCTTTCTTTTTAAGCCGACTAAAATAATGCTTGGCAGAGATCATATTGTTGAGTCAAATTATCTTTTCCTCAATTAAGTGATTTATGTAAATTGTGAATAGGAAACAAAAAAAATTTGATCTAGTTCTCATCTGCAAACTAGTTTGCTTTGTATATCTTTTGCTATTTTTAATGACGCTAAATGTGAATATATTGTAGAGGACAACCACCTGATTATGTACTACGGGACGCCAAAAACACTAGTAAATTCTTTAAGTGTATAGGGAATCTCCAAAACATAGAAATCAGCGAGGGATCCAAAAATGGACGTGTATATCAAGCATTGACAGCTGAAGAATATGAAGCTGTAAGTTTTATGTTACTGATTTTGCTCTAGGATCTTCCTCCAATATGAACATTGTTGCACATCTTCATAATATTTGTGTCCTTTTGGCTTCTTTTTAAATATTACATAAATAGTATCATATTTCTGGTTCCTGTTCAGAGAGATTTGAAGAAGCCGTCAATTGGAAAAGAGTATTTTAAACATATGAATCTTGAAGCAATTGTGACAAACTACCCCTACAGGAAAAACCTACCAAAGGAAGATATTGCCAAAGGTCAGCTTCCTGAGAAGGCGGGAAATATTTACTCAACATGGTTTTGCTATTATGTTTTGTTTGCGTGACTGCATGTTTGGTTTCCATATTCAATTCAAGTGCCACTGATAAATGCTGTTTGAATTGAACTTGTGTTGTAGAAAGTCAAATACGATTGGCTCTTATTGACTTTTTGAGAGGGCTTGTTGAATTTGACCCTGCAAAACGCTGGTCACCCTTCCAGGTAATTAACTTTGTCTTCTTTTCTGCATTGACCCATCTTTCAAATTAAATTTTGGCTTTTGTTCACGCAAAGTTTAAGGTATAAGTGCCCAATTGTTATCTGTATCCTGCAGGCTTCAAAACACCCTTTTATAACCGGGGAACCTTTTACTCACCCTTACAGACCTTCCCCTGAGACCCCTCACATTGTAAGTAAATCTCAACTCTAAAACATATACACTTAACTTAAACTATTTATTCAGTTCTTCTGTCCTTTAAATTGTTATGGGAAATGCTTCACTGCTCTCGCAAAAGTAGTATTTAGGTTGCATGTTTCAGATGTATATGATTTGTTATTGTTCCTGCCCAATCTGCTTTTGAATAATTTTCTGTATCTCTGTTGTGTAAGAAACATGTATATGTGTAGTCTTGGATCGGTGGGAGTGTTTAGGTTTGATTTATTGTGTAAATATGATAATTAGGACAATTGCATCTCTGTATATATTATATTTGTAAATACCGAATTCATCAGCACCTGCTTCTTTTGTTCTCTTCTTTTTTTTTATTTTTTTATTCCTATATGTGTAGTCTAGGATCGGTGGGAATGTTTAGGTTTGATTTATTGTGTAAATATGATAATCAGGACAATTGCATCTCTGTACATATTATATTTGTAAATACCGAATCCATCAGAACCTGCTTGTTTTGTTCTCTTGTTTTTATTTTTTATTTTTTATATTCCTATAATTTAATCAGTCAATTTTATTTAGATGCTGTTTATCTGCCATTCATTAAGTTATTTGATCAATCAATGGATTCTATTCTCTTCATGAACTAATGTTCTTCTAATTTTTCTGTGACTTTTTAGCCGGTAGTTCAAAACGTCAAGGTTGATAATCATCCAGGTGGAGGACACTGGTTTGCTGCTGGCCTATCACCAAATGTGAGTCTTCGACGACTGTAACTTTTACTGCCTTTATCTCAAGTATAGGGATTACTTTTTAGCTTACAGAAGACAAGAAAACATATTTGAGAGATTTCATAAATAAAATAACCTTTGTACATAAGTTGGGCGCTGCTAGGCCCATATTGCAAGTGTATAAGAGATGAGACAGAAAAGGGAATGTGAGGGGTAATGGAGAAGGAAGGTCCAATGACAATGTTGTCTTGATGAAAACAATTGAGGCTGTTGTTGAATGAGAGAACAGAAAGTTGGAAGTTGTTGCAGAATGTACGGTGGCAAACTAAGATCGGAGAGGAGATGCAGGTAATGGGAGAAAAAATGAGGAAGGAAAATAACAAAATGAGGCTGGCAAGAATTCAGTGGTGTGATTGGCGGTGCAAGGTTGAGCTGAGGGGTATTTCTCTTGGTCTCGGGGTTGGTTAGGAGATCTTCTCTATTTTGTTTTCGTCAGTATTTCCATTTACTTATTCCAAGGAGTTAAGCTCCATCAATTGTATTTTGATGTATTGTACTGATTGTTGTTTCGGACTTAAGCAATTTATCGGTCTTCTTCCTTAAGTTCACATTATTTGGGTTCTATCCTATCTTTTCTGGTTCTGTCCTAACAGGCACAAAGCCTAACCTAAACCGGATTTAAAAGGAGTGAAGACCAACAAAGTCCTGTTGAGTAAAAGCTATAGTGATTTAACCTTTTGATGGCCTAGAGAATCTATTTTTGGTTTATATATCCAAATTTTATGCTCTCACCACCAAGTACACAGTTAGTTAATGCCATAAAACCTGAGCAGCTTCGTAGATACACTTAGCCATGAACCATTAAATATAATTAGAGTTGTGATGAAGACAATCCAAAATCTAATGAACTGTAGATCAAACTACATTGCTTCCTTAACCTGAAAAAGTTGTGCCCTAAATATTAAGTATTTGCTTTAGGTATAGGTAATCTGTTATCAAAGCCAATCACAAGTTTGATTCCCATAAAGGTATGGACTGCTGGCTCGTGCTTGTAGGGGATGGGTTGTTGTTTGCCAACCTTTTGTCTTAGCAAAGGGGTTTCCCTTATCATTCAAAGCTCCATATGTTTTGAGGATATGTTCAATAATTACCAAATGCTTCCAAAAATATATTTTCGGCTAGGGTAATTTAGAACCAAATGTGCAGTTGTTTATTACCTGAAAATTGATGTCATACTTATTACAATAACATAGTAGCTTGAGACTTTTAACACCAACACTACTAGAGTCTCTAAGGTTTTGTAAGGATGAGTTAGGCCTCAAATTTCAACATGGTATCAGAGCTTGTCGAATTCAAGGCCACCTACCTATGCACACACCAAGCCCAAAAAGAGTGTTGGGCGTGAAGGGGGTGTATTGGGAAAAACTCAAGTCCCACATCGGATAGATAAGACTCTTGATAAGAGTTTATAAAGAGGAGACACTCCTCACCTTATGAACTGGTTTTCTAAGGATGAGTTGGTCCCCAAATTTCAACAATACTTATCACAAGGCTACCTTGTCAGTAGTTCAAATCTTAAACTCGTGTTAGTATTACTTGAGAGTGACTTGTCTCAGGAAGGATGTTAGATTCCTTAGCTGAAATTTCACCCTGAGATCTGATTAGAAAATAGAGAGACGTCTAACAAACTCATTTTGTCTTTTAGCTTTAAGAAACATTATACTGAATGTCCGCCAACTGTATTTCATTGCATATCACTATCGATATTTGCCTGACAGTGAATCATTCGACACAGAGAAGTATGCCTTTAATAAGCTCAATATTTTTTATAATACAATATCATTTTGCTGAATGACGATTTTGGTAATTAATACTTAACTATCCTCCCATTCCAAGGAAAGCTCTCTGTAATTTTCTATCTTGCTGCTACATAATTCAGAATGTGTATATTGGTAGGCACCTCATATGTACCTGTAGACCTAATTGTCCAAGGCTCACTTGGATCAAAATACAGGCCCAGTGAACTACCTTTCATTCTGATCTTAACTTTCGAAAAGAAAAAATAGAAATAAATGGGAGTTGGCGCCTAAAGTCGCCCAAAGAGGGAAACTAGAGAAGGATTTGAGTTAGTTACCAGTGAGAAAGTTGAGTTTGTTATATAGGGTGGAGGATAGAATAATGGGGTGTCTTGGAGAATTAGTGAGTTGGTTATGGGCAGAAGCATTTTGTTTCTCTGAAGGAGCTTAGCTCGTGGCAGTAGTACTGTAGGAATACTAATTTCTCTGTAATTTCTTCATTTCAGAGTATTACAAACTTCTTTGGTTAATGAGTTGATCTGTCTTCCTTTAATTTGCGTTGCTACTTCTGATTTCCTATCATATATGATTCAGTTTTGAAATAATGATACCCAGTTTTTCCTAGTTGACTATATTTTGTTCCTGCAGGTTGCAGGCAAAAACAGAGCTTCCCTCTATAGCAGTCCTCATTTTCAGATGGCGCAACATCCACCTGCTAATAGCTATGGCAGTGTAGGAAGCCATGGGAGCTATAATGATAGTATTGGGCTTGGAAGCAGCTATGGAAGTTATGGAGAGAGCAGTAACATGTTTGCTTACTATTCACCTATCGCTCCATCTGGGATGAACATGCACAGTCAGGGTGGTATGTCAATGCTTGGAAATAGTCCTGATGCTCGTAGAAGATTTAAGTACCAACCTGGGAATGGACTCGGTGTAAGTCCATCTGGTGGAAATTTCGCTCCCTTGCCTCTTGGTGCCAGCCCATCTCAATTTACTCCACCAAGTTCCTATAGTCAGATTTCAGTTGGTTCGCCAGGACATTTTGGGCCAACATCTCCTGCAAGAGGAGCTTCTCATGGATCACCTTTGGGCAAGACTGCTGCAGTCAGCCAGTTTAATAGAATGAAAAATTGGGGACATTCTGGAAGTCCTCAAACTCAAGAAACAGCATTTTCTTCACATTGGCATGGTCAATATCCTGATAGCTTTAGCCAAGCTGAGGGGACATCACATGCTCCTGGAAGTTCACCATCATATTCACAATCAAATATTAATCCTGGAAATTGGAAGCAGCGTGGAAGTGGAGGGGTATCTGCTAATCAGAACATTCCATCCATGGTTATGCCTGGTTCTAATATGAACTCACAATCGATGGAATTGGTTCGTGACAACGTGGAAACAGGTTTTTCATTGCCTGATCCTGGAGATTGGGATCCTAATTATAGGTACACAATTGACTCCCAAACAGTGCTTTTGTAATTGATTATACTGGTGATGTTATTTTCAATTGAAATAAGGAATGAGGAGGTGATTAGTATAAGATTGCTTGAACCAGATAGATGCTCCAAGAAAACCAAAGTACGAGCAGAGTGAATGAAAGAAGAGGTTAAGATGGAAACAGTGAAATAGGCAGAATTGATAAGAAATAGTTTCCCTAGAACGAAACTAAAATCCATGTTTGGCGGAATTCAAGTGTTCAACTTATTTTGGTCCATGATAGTTGTAAAATAGACTCATAATGAATCTTCTAGTTCTCATTGTTTTGCCTATGAAATTTTTGTGAAGTTAATTATTAACATATGTTGATATTTGTTTTCTTTACAATGATTTTGATTTCATTGCAGTGATGAACTACTTCTGCAAGAAGGTGGTTCAAATGAAAGCTCTTTGACAACTGAATTTGGCAGAAGTATGAATCTTGGTTCCACTGAACCGTGGTCTGGATTTGGAAGGTTCGACCTTGTTTCCACACTTTTACATTTATCTTTCATTTATCATTGGTTCTTGTGATTTCTGATATACAGATTTGTGCTTCCCTTAGCTGCAGCTTGGCTTTATTTGTTAAATATGCTGATGATTTTCCTGTGAATTGGACTCTTTAATACATTATTAGTTTTCAGAAATAGGGAAAAAGGAAATTGAATTCCCTTTACCAGCATACCAAAACTTGTGAACGTATTTCCTTATTTTAATCAGACTTAATAGAATCACGAGGACATGAATATTTTTACAATCTACGAACTTTTTTTTATGATCTTAGAAAGAATAAAATTTCATGCAATATTTCCTTTCCTTTATATTTGTTCTTTCGTCAAATCTTGATCATTCTTATTTTACTATGATTGATCCTTTATTCTGTCTTTTACTGTGTGCTACAGACTAAATGGACCCGGTCAAACATTATCTAATGTAGAGATGGGTAGCCCCCCGGCACATGATCTCCAAGCAGCATATATACCCTCTATGTCAAAGCCTTTTCATCTCACACCTCATATTTCACAAAATTCTCCAAGCCGTTTTGGACACCAATCTGTTCAAAGATTTACACATGGCAGACCTCCTCAGGGTAGTGATTGGAATCAAATTAAGATTCAGGCTCCTTCTAATTTCAGCAATGTGGGCCCACGTTCTCCCAGGAATGCCTCGTTCACTGGCAATATGACATGGGGTATGTATTACTTGCCACATGGTTCCATGCATCAACTGTTTTCCTTTTTCTTAAATCTGTTATTTGGTTTTATCACTCCAGCACCCCTAATTTTTTTTTCCTGATACCTGGACCCTGGTTAGTTGGGAAACCTGGTTATTTAGAGCTGTTTCTTCAGCAGGGTCCTTGGAAGGGTTGAATCTATTATGGATTTAAGAGTTTGATATAACAACTTGATCCCATGATCTTCAGCCAACATGGAAGCAACTCTAACGGTTGTGTGAAGGCTCCCCTTCGCCTGTACCCCGATTGTGTGTGTGTGTGTGCACGCTACACACACACACACCTATATATATGGAGCGTATTTGGTGAGGACCATTGATTATGGTGAAGAGTGAGAACATTTAATTACAATTATTATTAGAGATTAAAATTGACGGTTTATATTACATCATTGATTACAAACTACACAGTGTTCTCATATATTTTATTTAAGGATCACGCAAGACTTGTAATTAATGATGTAATATGGAGTGTTAAGTTTAATCTAACATTGTAAAGAAAAATTATCATTTCTGACAATAATCAAGAGTTCTCACTTGATACTCTCCTTGTGTGTATCATATTGTCTGATTAAATGATGTAAAAATTTATGATATGCTTGTAAAAATAATAATATATGATGTATCCCTATCAATCTAACTTGGGTGGGTATATATTGCAGGGAGAAGAATGAATCCTCCCATGGCAAGTATTCCTCCTATTTCAAACATGCCACCCACATCTCGTTCAAGAAAAGACTATGCAAGGATAGATTAGCACTAGTCCTGATTGGGTGAACCATCATAGCTTTTTTTATTTTTTATTTTATTTTTATTGTTTCGGTTCATGACAAGGGTGCTTTGTATGAGCGGAGAACGGAAGGGAGTTGTATGGAGAAAAGGTGAAAAGAAATAGCCAGAAGCAATGGTTCCTTACAAACCCTTCTATATCTTTGATCATTTGTTGTGCTTGCGCTTGAAAATAATTTATAGTTTGCATGTCATTGATGATTTATTAAGGTACTGGTATTAAGTAATTCAAAGGCACTATATGGGCTGATGTCGTAAGAAATCTTAGGAGTTGGTCGCGTGCATAATTTTCTAATATTCAATGCCATTTTCTTTACCTTTTATTGTATTATTAGAGCCCTTGGAGGTTTCTAAAATGATCTCTTCTACCTATATGTGGTTGCCCTTCACATCTGAACTATTATATATTTGATTTATTTGGTATGCTAGATAGCTAGCTGCCTTGAACATAAATATGCCTATAGGGTGTGATGGGGTGTGAATACTATCTACAGCGGCATGACCAGAATTTGAAGCTCATGTTGATTTAAGTTAGAACCATTTTTATGTTGAACTAAGTGAATGTCACCATGTCAAGAAAAATGGGGTTTCTTTTAGTTTGTACTGTGGGTGCGTGGAGTTGAGAATTTTTCGCTGGATAGAGCTTGATG
>Ga0315915_1001043_pt1 | contig 32236 bp, 25 predicted proteins | sample MpolbnodulesMG_FD_207738 | JGI IMG/M metagenome (GOLD analysis project Ga0315915, IMG submission 207738) | Medicago polymorpha root nodule microbial communities from Los Angeles, California, United States - branched nodules | ecosystem: Host-associated > Plants > Roots > Nodule | place: USA... | reverse complement strand
CAAAACATTAAATAAAACCAAGAGGTTCTCGTAGGATACTACGGACATAAAGGGTGCTAATACCTTCCCTTTATGTAACTAACCCCCGAACCCTAAATCTCTTCAATATGGGGTAGTTTGAACTTTTCCCCCCTTTTTCTTAAAAAAATTAAATGTTTAGTCGTGAAATAAAATAGTGAGTCTATGCTAATAAAATAGCTTGACCTCCGAAAAATGACGCAACATTTATGTTGTAGTTTTTAGTTTTAGAGAATTTTTTTAGATTTACGGTTTGTTTAAATTTTGATTTTTTTTGCAAGAAATGATACAATGTTACATGTAAATGACTTATATTGCTTAATTGTTTAGATGTTTGCATGTTAATGTAGTAGTTATGAGTTTTAGGGTTTATGTATAATTTGCACTTTATATGTTTGATGAAATGTTTGCATGAGTTTTCATTGATTGTTTTTAATTTCTTATTGTGTATATTTGAAGCAATGGCTGATATGTTCGACGTTCATGCACAATTCAACGGTGGAGAACCTCAGATGTTGAAGGTTTGGCACCTTGTTGTCACGTTAAGAGGTATCAAAGATCAACTGAATGAATTCAACTAAGGAGTCAACCCCGGAGACACAAGGAGGGTGAAATACGTTCGGTATAAATGTCCAACGCTCGACGATGGGAGAATATCATTTAGTTGAGTGGAATTAATGAACGACGATAACGTGAGGAGCATGTTTTGGGAGCACATCATGTTCCAGTTGATCGATATGCGTGTAACGTTGTTGAGATCAACTAAAGATATTATCAACAATCTGATTCCGCCAGAAGATCGTGATTAGGTAGGGAATGCACCTTCCAACTACAACAATTGTCTTACTCTGAAATGGGGTAATTCAAACTTGTTAAACGGCAATTCCCAAGCTTTCACCCGGCAGTTCTATTGTTCCATTCAAAAGATTAAATTCTTGTTAGGCTGGTTTAGATGTAGGTATTAAAGTGTCAAGGAATGCACCTCATTCTTTTGACATTTGAATACCATCATTTAAACAAAGCCAAACAAGAATTTAATCTTTTAAATGGAATAATAAAACTTCTGGGTGAATGCTTGAGAGCTGCTGTCTAACAAATTTGAATTTACCCCATTTCAGAGGTAAGACAATTGTTGTAGTTTGAAAGTGCAACCCGAATGTAATGTAATGGTAGGACATATTTAACCCACTTGAGTTGGCCTAGTGGTATTGGCTTGGGATCTGGAGTGTGCTCCTCCTTGAGGTCTCAGGTTCGATTCTCTCCGATGCCAATTTAGGTGGGCTAATTTAACTTCTTCAAAAAAAAATGATAGGACATATTTAGGAACGTGTATTATTGAGAATCAACTATATAAGTTATGATATCAAATTCTTTCATATAAGATGAGTGTCACGGAATGCACCTCATTTTTTAATTAGTCTTTTTTTGATTTTTTAATACGTCATTCAAATTTATTTAATACACGATTTTTATTCAAATTCACGCTGAATTTATTCTAGTTTATTTATTTACGTTATTCTAATTTATTTATTTACTTTATTCTAATTTATTTTTTCACTTTATTCTAATTTATTTATTTACTTTATTCGAATTTATTTATTCAATACATAATCATAAAATAAATGCAAAATTTAACAAAAATAATAGATATAAAATATCATTTTATTAATATAATTCTTATTACATTTACAATGGGGTAAAACGAAATCTGCGAAGAAAGAAAAATCACCAGAAAACCTAGCTTCCAGTGGTAAAACTAAAAGAAATTCAGAAGAAAACCAGTCTTCATGTGGTAAAACTAAATATAATCCACAAGAAAACCAGCTTTCCTGGGGTAAAACTAAATCTGCTCATTTAGTTTTACACAATCTGGTTCTTTTTTCCCCATGAAAGTTGCTCACTACTCATCTTTTTATCTCTAGAATTGACCTCTTTCTCTTTTTACACCAAAATAAAGAACGAAAAAAAGAAGGAAAAGAAGGAGATTCATAGAGGGAGAGAGTGATGAGGAGAGTGAGAATGTGAGATGGTGTGAGGAAATGGGGAAGTTTGGAGGTGTATTTATAGGGGGAGATTGTAACATAGGTTATATCTACCATAAATATAGTCAAAAAACGTATAAATAATAGTAAAAAAACGTGCAAAGCCAATTAAATTCACTTGACCAAAGTTCAAAAAACGTGTGTTCTTGAGCTTTGGCCAGCCGGCCAACCAGCGTGAGTTAACTCGCTCACAGGCCAGTGGTGCGTGACTTAAGTCATACAGAGATATAAGGTGCGTGAGTTAAGTCACGCTGCGTGACTTAACTTACGCAAGGGTATTTTCGACAATTCAATTGGGCGCGAGCAAAATATGCATGAGAAGAGCAGAATTCTATTAAAATGGTAAAATTACTATAGCTAAGTCAATTAAATTAGCATGATCCTGGCAAGGGCCCTGACACAGGGCCCAAGAGCTTATGTCACACAATCTGCCTAAATAAATTCTAGAACTACTACCCATCCATCACAACAAAAACGCATTCTCTCCAATTCACAACAAAAACGCATTCTCTCCAATTCACAACAAACACACACACACAATCCACTTTCGAGTGTATTACGTTTCGGTTGTCTTTTTTTCCAGGTATTAAGAAATAAAGCCTAAAAAACACATTTCAATTTTTGTAGTTTTATATGTATATGATAAGATGATATGATGCCTATATAACTTGTGGTGGGCTTTCTCTTTGATGTCATTGCAGAAAAAAGAGAATGGAGTTTTGGACAGAAAATGTTGTGATGAACAGTTTGGGAAGAGAGTTTGTAGCTGGAGGATTTGGAGGCACTGCTGGTATAATCTCAAGTTACCCTTTGGATACTCTTCGTGTCATGCAACAACAATCTGGCAATGCATCTGCTACTAGCATCTTTAGAAATTTGTTGGCTAAGGAAGGACCTACTGCTTTGTACCGTGGCATGGCTGCTCCATTGGCCTCTGTTGGTTTTCAGGTTAATTTTTCACTTTAATCCCTTCATTATCAATCAAATTCTTGAAATATATAATGATAGGGGTAGAGGGTTCATAACATATAACATATTTTAAGTCTGTAAATTCTAGTTCATTTGAAAAAAGTGTCGAAATTATTAGGTCGAACGTCGTAATCAGGTTTGAATCTTGAATCTATCACCCGTCCCATAATAGATGACCTAGTTGACAATGTGTATTGTTGATCTGACATACTTTGACCATATTTTTATACTAATATACAAATATAAATAATATCATATAAGATGTTGGATTCGTCTCGTTGAATATTTTCAAAATATTAAATTTTCATAAACGGCACCGTGTCTTAATGTAGCAATTTTATCATCTAATTTAAAATGTGAATAAGAGTCACCGGTGACCATTTAATAAGTTATTGTTCATAATAAAAAAAATTAATAATAAAAAAATTAGGGTTAATTAAGTTTTTATTCCATATAAATATTCACAGTTTTGTTTTTAGTCCTTACAAAATAAAATCACACTTTTTAGTCTCTGTGACATTTTCTTTAAGCATTTTAAGGACCAAAAATGTTGATGGAAATTTTTGATAAAGACTAAAAATGTTGATGAAAATTTTTTTAGGGACTAAAAATGCTGATGGAAAGTTTTATAGGGACTAAAAAATGTGATTTTATTTTATAGGTACTAAAAACAAAATTCTGAATATTTATAGGGACCATTCTAAAAAGTGTTTTTCTTTTTTTTTGTTGCAGAGCGCTATGATTTTTCAAAGTTATACAATTTTCACAAGGATGTGTAGCCCTTCCAATGGACCTCCTTCCCTTGCAAATGTTGCTTTAGGAGGACTTGGTGCAGGTGCTCTTCAAAGTCTGTTGATCTCCCCTGTTGAGCTGATTAAAATTCGCATTCAACTACAAAAAAACATAGATCATTTTCCTAAAAATAAAAGGAGTGCTCCCATGAATCTGGCTAAGAACATTTGGAAAAATGAGGGCCTTTGCGGCATTTATCGAGGATTTGGCATTACTGTTCTTAGAGATGCACCTGCTCTTGCCTTATACTTTGGGGCATATGAGTACACAAGAGAGAAACTTCACCCTGGTTGCAGAGAAAGTTGTCAAGAAAGTGTGAGTACTATGTTTATAGCAGGAGGATTAGCAGGGATAGCTAGCTGGCTTTTCAACTACCCTACAAATGTTATAAAGACAAGATTACAAGCTCAAACATCTTCTTCATTGAAATACAAAGGCATCTTGGATTGCACCCTAAAGATAATCAAAGATGAAGGTTCTGTTGTGCTATGGAGAGGTTTAGGAGCAACACTTGTTAGAGCATTTGTTATGAATAGTGCTATATTTCCTGCTTATCAAGTCGCTCTAAGATGTCTAATCAACAATTAAAACATTCATCAAATGTATAAAAGCATTACTCCTTCAATGGTTGAGGACATAAATAGCCAAAAAAAATTGCAATAAAAATCATTTAGATGGAATGATTTGCTTCTTATCTGTCTTAGTGTGACTGATCTTAGACCGTTATGTTCGAAAGAGCTTATAAGTTTGATGCTCTTTTCAAAAATTATTGGTACGTTGATTTGGATTCAATGTTGGCGCCCAATCCATTCGTCAACTTTAAACCTTGTTTGATCTTTGCATATGCTCATTTTTCACTATTTTTTATAATCTGATCTCGCTTCCGTATTTGGGTTCGCAGTGCTGTGCTTGTGATTAATGTTTGTTTTTTAGGATTGATTGGGGTGGTTCCATTAGGTTCTTATTTAACATGCTTATATATTCCCATTTGGGTTGTACCTGGGTCAGATCCAACGACCCTTCAATCTATGTATCTTTTTATTTTATTTAATATCATTGTGTGGCTTAAAAAAAATTGCTGATTTAATTTCATCAATTTTCTTTTTTGCAACAACCATCAATATTTTCTTAGATTATCTTTTTTTTTTTTTTTTTCTGACACAAAACAAATGATATTCATTCATTCAAGTTGATAAAGTACATCGATGCAATACAAATTCGCTAAAAACAAAAAGGATAAATATGTGAACAAACTCACGACATCTATGTTAATAGCATAAAACGGCAAGGTACATAAGCCTACAAATATGACTATATTAAAATCTCCGAAATAGCCATGCCTCCGGATCTGCAACGTTGATGACGCCAAAGTCATTGGTTGGATCTGCACTGGATCGAAGCTGATCTGACAATCTGAATCGAACAAACACCTGAACAGGGGAAAAGACAAACAACGTCGCACAAAGACGACAAACAAAACAGCGTCGCACTAAGACGACGAAATTACAAAAGGAAAACCTAATTCGATGTGAAAATCACTTATTTAAATAGAAGGGAAGGAGAAAAACGATTTAAAGGGGTGACTTGGGGTCAAAAATTGACCCTAAACCACCCCTCTTTGGTGAATGAAGGAGAAGAATTAGGGTTTCAGCCGACGACTCACAAAAGAGAGAGGGAGATGGTGGATAGGGGTTTTGAGAAATATTTAGATTATCTTTTAGTGACATCGTGCCATTGAAAAATATTTAGATGAATCACTTAGTATGGGACGGTGAGAGTATATACTTCCTTCATCTCTTTATATAAGACATTGTAACAAAAATCACATATATTAAGAAAAATTATGGAATCATAAAATAATGGAGACTTATTTGTCCGTACTCTAAAATCAATCACCAACATTGTATTTACTCTAAACATTGAGTTTACTCTACATTCATCTTACAGTTAGAGGTGTGCCGGAGCACTACTTAAGGGAAAAAATTATATTAAAAACATCATTTTTTTATGCTTTTAAAACTTTGACTGCACAAGTTCTAAGACATCCATGCTATATTTGTTTTCCATTATGTTTTGAGAAATAATTTATTTCTAAAGGGTCAGTCCAAAGAGATGATGTCACACAACCTACCTAAATAAATTGTACCTGCCCATTACAACAAAAATAAATTATACCTACCCATTACAACAAAAACGACGCATTCGTTCTCTCACTCCACACACGCACTCCACAAACTCTTTCAATGTCCACCTCTATTAAAGTTAAGAGTGAAGATGCAATTTGGGTCATTTATAATTTTTTCTTGAGCCAATATTTTTATAATTGAGACATTCCGTCCATATGTCATAATGAATCAGAAACTAGTTTATCATATATATAAAAATATCAAGGCCTAATGTAGATTTATTTTTTATTGGAGACTAAATTGGTTCAAGAGAAAATTTTAAGGAATCTAATTCAATACTCACTCTAAACTAAGTGAAAAGTGATATTTACACAACTTTAAAATATTGGTTCATTAATATTTGCGTTTCTAGTTCATAAGTTCTAACTAAACTGACAAAAATATCAATATTGTTTAAATGAACGTTAATATTATAATTAGGGTTCAAACATTGACTCTTCTACTTGTAAGTGAGTTTATGATAACTATTGTCGTTTCATCTATCTAAAATAAATTACATTTGTGTTTCAAATATGTGATTTTTGTGTTCATAATGTATCTATTATTATATTATCTAATCTAAAATGTGAATCACCAATGACCATCTTTTACATTACTGTGTTTATTTGTGTGTTGTCCAAAACGTTATGCTTTTTCAAAGTAATACAATTTTCACAAGGATTTACAGCACTTCTATTTCTTTTAAGGGAAATGCTAACAATTGTCAGAGTACTTGATAAGAAGTCTAAATAGTAAGTTTTTTTTTAGAATGATGCATTTAATATATTGAAAAATTAAAAAGTAAATTTTTTTACATAAAACATATAAATTATTTTTCTTTTTGAATCCTTAACTTTTTCAAAATATTGTTAGCAAAACTCTTCTTTCAATCGACCTCCTTCCCTCATAAATCTTGCTTTAGGAGAACTTGGTGTATATGTTCTCCTTATCTCCCATGCCGAGCTACTTAAAATTCGCATTTAGCTAAAAAAAACATAGATAATTTTTCTGAAAACAAAAAGAGCACTAGCCAAAGAGATTATAGTTTAGAGATGATACATGTTAGGGTCTTAAAAAAAAAGTGAGACAGTATATTGAAAAAGTAAACAAAACTAAATTTATTGTGACTACACGGCCTTCAACGAACAACTGTTTAATTTTCCACCTTGACAATCTCGACTTCACAACCTCAATCATCATGTGCTACATATTCATTCTCCTTGAACCGGCAATATAAAATGTTAGCCTCCTCTTAAGCAACCTCTGAGGAAATATTTAACACTGCAAATAATCTCTTGTGAAAGTTACACTCCAAATCTAACATTATTTAAAACAACAACAAATGTACCTTATTTGTCAAAAAAAAAAAATGTACCTTTATTATCAAAATATTAATCCACCTCTTCTCGCCAACAATCAAAGTATCATCAATGTATTGTAAACGTTTGTAGCCCATATCAAATTTAAAACCAAGGTACTTCCCCAACTCCAAAGCTGTCCTTACTAGCATATTAAATCAAGTAAATTCACTTGAGTTGGCTTAAGAGTATTGACTTAAGAGCTGAGAGTGTACCCCTCCTTAAGGTTTTATGTTCAATTTTCCTCGATGCTAATTTGAGTGGGTTCTTACAAAAAAAACATATTAAATCTTGATGGAAACATTTCACACAAAGAAAGGACATCTCCCTTCACTTGAGGAACTTTTTAAAGATTACTTATAATATGTGTCATTTTCTTTCTTCTTAAATGAGCAGACAAATACCACAAGTAGGAGAAAGGCCCGGAAACACAATACTGTAGGCCCATAATGGAGCGGGCCAACGCCGCAAATTAGTATAGACCCGGAAACAACAGGATTTTGCCACGTGGATCGATATAATAAGATCTTACATTCAAAAAAAAAGTCATAGAAATTTTGAATGTGAAGCCAAGCGCGCAACGATAATTCGTAATAGACAATAGTGGTCCCCACCCATGTGACAAACGGGACAAAACTTCAAAAAACAATGGGTCCTACTCTACTACACCGGCCCCGACTAAACGTCGTCGTTTTCCCCTTATAACTCACTCTTCTAGCACGTGCCAGTCACAAAAAAACACTTGATTCAAAAAAAATTCAAAATCTTGTTTTCTTTTCCTTCATTCATTTCATTCTCCAAACTCAAAGCATAAAACTTCACTGTTATTCTTATTCCTCTATCTTCATCTTCACATTTTTCTAACTTCTTCAGTTTCTAGAAACTTCCGATCTGATTGAAGTTTAAGTAAAAGATGAACGGTGGAGGAAGACAGGGACTTAGATCTGGCGGTGGTGCTACCGGCGTTCATCACCAACGGCAATACTCCGAGAATTTCCTCGACGGCGCCACCACCGGAAACCGTTGGCTTCAATCCGCTGGACTTCAACATCTTCAATCCTCCGCTGCAAATCCTCTTCAGGTTCGTTTCATCAATTTTCTCATTCTCGATTTTCGAGACGATCTTTTGAAGTTAATGATCATTTTGATTTGATTTGATCTAATGAGATTGTGATTGTGTAATGCGAGTAGGATTATAACTTGTACGGTGGCGGAGCGCAAGGAGGGAGAATGTATAGGAATGTTCAGAGAAGCTTTAATGGCGGAGGGAGTGATTATTATATGGAGCCTTCATCGCCTCCTGATGCTTACCGTGCTTCGACGTTGAAGATGAACGGTGATGATTCTAACGGTGATTTTAGTCCTGGCTTGTTGGATCTGCATTCGTTTGATACTGAGCTTCTTCCTGAGGTTGTTGTTGTTTATGATATGATATTTGATTTAATTGACCGTACTGTACTTTTGAATTTGGATTTATATTGAATGTAGTTGTACTTGGATATGTTCATTGTTTGCAATATGTGAAATTTGAATTGATTTTTAGACCAAATTTTGATGTTGAACTGTTTATTTGTTTTTATATACGATGCTAGGTTAAAAGTACTCATTCAATCTAGATGTTATAGTTGATTACTTGATTTGTTTTTGAATAACTTATAAGCTATGTAACACTGAGGCCTATGATCAAATGCGTGTGTGCGACATTGACACATGTGATTATGTTAATCAATTCATTTTCTTAAGTTATTACTGGTGTCGGCGTGTTAGTGTTGTGTCTGGTGTCTGTGTTTGTGTCGGTGCTTCATAGCATATAAGAATTGCATTATGAAGTTGGTTATATAGATACATGAAATCTTAGGTTGATATGTTATCAGTTTGGAGGATTGATCCCTCATTTTCTCTTTAGAAGAGGGTAATTATGATTAGGTGGTTTGAATTTGGTTATAATTTGTTTATTTCTATGGTGGTAGATCCCGGTCTCTAATGCATATGAGTCCAACTCCTTGTTGTATCGTGGTAGAAGCTTTGATGACACTGAACCTTACATGATGAGCAAACAGACTGCCAAAGCTCGTGCTCCTGACAACGCATTGAAAACTTTACCTGCAGATAAAGAGAAGTCCAGTTCTGTGGCAAAGATTAAAGTTGTGGTATGTTCTCTTGCATATGTCAATTTATCACGCATATTTCATTTTTAATTGTTTTGTTCAATTTTCATTTGAAATGTTTTTGCTGACTGTTAGCTGGTAAATTTGAAACGTTTTTCTTAAAGACTGCTTTGGCATAATACTGACTACTGAGATTTGTACTCATAGAGTTGTATTTAAAATTCATTGAATGATCTGAAATTGAAAATGAAATATTGTCCAGTTCTGATTTGTGAAGTGCATTTAAAATTATGATTGGATGATATTTGTGTCTCTTTTATGCAGGTTCGTAAGAGACCATTGAATAAGAAGGAATTAGCAAAGAATGAGGAAGACATTATAGATACCCATTCCAATTCTTTAACAGTGCACGAAACTAAACTGAAGGTGAGTCTGATTATCTGTAGTTTTATGTTAGAAATTAAATAAGCTTTCAATTTTCAAAAGATTGTAATGGTCCTAGGTGATAATATTTTACCTACTAACCTCCTCACGTGTAACTTCATATGAAAAGGTTTATGGCATGATAATCTTAGATCTAGATGTTTTATATTTGAAGATTTAAAAATCTGTATGCCTTACAGGTTGACTTAACTCAGTACTTAGAGAAGCATGAATTTGTTTTTGATGCTGTCTTGAATGAAGAGGTTACGAATGATGAGGTAACTATAATGTGGTTCAATAGTTCTGTTTAGCATATATGATATAACTTTTTTGATGCTAGTGTAACTATTTATATAACATTTTTGTTTTTAGGTCTATCGTGAAACAGTGGAACCCATAGTTCCAATCATCTTTGAACGCACTAAGGCAACTTGCTTTGCTTACGGACAAACAGGTGATTACATCCCTCTAATATTTGATTGCTGCTATATTACAGCCTTCCTGGAGATAATCCGATTATGTCTATTTAATATTTATGAAGTGATGCTTCCACTTGAAATCATATATCTTTTGGATTTTTCTAATATTTCTTTTTAGCCTACAAAGTGTAGGCCATTACTCATGAGGCTATAAAATGTTTAAACTTGCTGACTTTGACATACAATTTATCACTTTGGTTATAATATCTTTTTTTAATTAGTTTGAGTATTTTGAATTTTTTTATTTTTAGATATTCCTAAATCAATGCTTGCATTTTGTTTTATATCGAAGATTTTTTTTTTTTTGACAATTTTTTTTGAGACTTTGTAGATAAATCTAGATACTGAGGTACTGTATTTCATACCAACTGGACTTTGACATTTTGTACAATGAGCAAACTTGTAAACACCTTCATTTGCTTTTCTAGGAAGTGGAAAAACATTTACAATGAAGCCATTGCCACTTAAAGCATCAAGGGACATCCTAAGATTGATGCATCATACTTACCGGAACCAAGGATTTCAATTGTTTGTGAGTTTCTTTGAAATATATGGTGGGAAGCTCTATGATCTCCTTAATGAAAGAAAGTAAGTCGAATTCTCTCTCATATGCTCCTTTTGTCTCTGTTCTAGAGGTTAAATTAAAAGTTGTATTGTTCCAGAAAGCTTTGCATGAGGGAAGATGGTAAGCAGCAAGTTTGCATTGTTGGTTTGCAAGAGTACCAAGTAGCAGATGTGGAGAATATCAAAGACCTGATTGAGAAAGGAAGTGCTACAAGAAGTACAGGAACAACAGGTGCAAATGAGGAATCTTCACGGTCTCATGCAATACTTCAACTTGCTATCAAGAGGTCAGTTGATGGCAATGCATCCAAACCTCCCCGGCTTGTAGGCAAGCTCTCCTTCATAGATCTTGCTGGAAGTGAACGTGGAGCAGATACCACTGACAATGACAAACAGACAAGGTATGATTTAGCTTGAATGGATAAAGGTGGATTCATGTTGTTACCTTTCTAAAAAAATCCTTAGGAAAATTAGATTGAATTAAGCTCCAGTTTTGGCCATATACTTCGTTTTCAATGTCATAGATATATCAGATCTGGGATTCTATCATGAATTATATGCATTGCACATGCATTTTGATACTAGTCTGATGATTGTTTTTTATTCATGGCTGTTTCCGATTATATAATGCAGAATAGAAGGGGCTGAAATCAATAAGAGCTTACTTGCCCTAAAGGAATGCATAAGAGCTCTTGATAATGACCAAGGACACATCCCTTTCAGGGGAAGTAAACTGACTGAAGTTTTGAGGGATTCTTTTGTTGGCAATTCTCGTACTGTTATGATATCATGCATATCACCTAGCTCTGGTTCGTGCGAGCACACTCTGAATACTCTAAGATATGCTGACAGGTAACGATGATTTTTTAAACGTTCTATACGCCTTCAAATTACCCATACCACATCTCACACATATATAATAGTGGAATATAGCAACTGACATGACAAATTTCTTTGTTACAAACTGAATGAAAATCCAGGGTGAAAAGCTTGTCAAAAGGGAACAACTCAAAGAAGGATGTTATATCGTCGAATTTCAACCTTAAAGAATCAATTACGGTTCCCTTATCTTCTGTTACTGCACCGGTCTATGAGGATCACACAGCCGATGCATGGCATGATGAAAATGAAGGGGATGATTTTAGCCCCCCTGAAGAGTACTATGAGCAGGTGAAACCACCATTGAAGAAAAATGTAAGGATGGAGTCATATGCGATGACAGATGACAAATCGAAGAAACCTAGTGGTTTAGTCAAATGGAAGGACCTCCCAAAAGCTGAACCTAAACCCGCTAATTCAGAGGATGATTTAAGTGCCCTCTTACAGGTGATTTGCTGTCTACTGAAATAATTATTATCATATAAGAAACCTTGTGCTCGTAGTTACCTAAAGCGTGTCGTAATTTCAGGAAGAAGAGGATCTTGTAAATGCTCACCGGACGCAAGTAGAGGAGACCATGAATATTGTTAGAGAGGTATTACAATGTCTCTATTATTATCTATCATTTCACGTGTCTTAACCATCTGAGTAATTAACTAGTTATGAAGTGGCTTCAGTTTAGATAATCCCCCAAAACATTACGGCGTTTGTTTTTTATTTTTATGATGGGAGTGACGTATGTCACTGATTCTTTTGATAAATACTAGTATAGCATAAGCAAAAAGGCAAGTATTCAGCAGATATTAGCGTCAAGCACATTGATATATTAACTAAACTTCAATTTGTTAATATTTTTTTGAATTTGTCCATGGTTTTAGCATTTATTTCTTCTAGGAAAAAGAAACAAGTCATCCTAGAACAGATAAATGAATTTGTGAACACTAACCCCTTGTCACTGCATTCTTCCATGGAATGGTGTGAAGTCCATTATTTTTCAAATTCATATTTTATCTGCACTTGACATGCAGGAGATGAACCTCTTGGTTGAAGCAGATCAACCAGGGAATCAGCTAGACGATTACGTAACAAGACTAAATACCATTCTTTCTCAGAAGGCTGCTGGCATTATGCAATTGCAGAACCGTTTAGCTCATTTTCAAAAACGTTTAAAGGAGCATAATGTCTTGGTTTCATCTTCTGGCTACTAGCATCATTCAAAAAGGACTCCCTAGTGAGAAAGTCTTGTTTTAGATGGGTGAAATCATGCATTTCTGTGATTGAGTGACAGATTATGAGAGATCGGGAATATGTCATGGCACTATTTCAAGTTGATTTACCATAATTTTATACCTTGGCAACTACTTCAGATTTGGGAAATTGGAGGATGGGGTTTTCATTTATTTTTATCTTTACCCTGCTATGAAGGTAGACATGTATTGGTTTTACGCGCTGCTGTTGTTGGATAGATAATGTATAAAGCTCTCAATTGATGTTTGATTGATCAATGGAATACCTAATACCTATATATTTCTGATCGACTAGTGCACTAATTACTTGTTCTGTTGTCGGTGATGAATCTACTTGTTTTAGAAATAAATCTTATATCAGTATGATTAATAGTTTTCTTTACAAGGATTGAAGTTTTCAATCTAATTAAATTTATGTAGTCTCCAAAATATGCTTCATTTCAGCAGGAGATAACATTGAGATTTGATTTTGGGCAAAATGTGTCAAAGCTTTACATTTACAAATAGTGCATATTTAAGTTGGTATGACGCGTTCTTTGTTTTGTATAGACAGTCATTTTCAACGAATGCATTTAAAATCAAAGTAGACGTTATTTTCAATTACAGAATTAGTCATGTACGACTATAAGTGCTTACAAGTTACAATACACTCCCCATTCAAAAACATGGACAACTGTGCATACAATTGTCCTCTTTTTTTTCTTCAGAAATATGGACTCCATTCAGAAACAAATGTATTAGTTTAGCAATTTATACTTGTTTTCTATAAAATTCCCAGTTGTGAAACATTTTAAACTCTGGTTATACTAGTGTCTTGATAAATGAGAAAAACATATTAAACATTTGTCACTAAAAAAAAAGTGACTAGTTGAAAGGACCAACATTTAATGAGTTTTGAACCACATGCCCTACTGAAACAGTAACCAATTAAGAAGGTGCCAGATAGGAGATTCATTATATGTGAATTGTCTATTTCAAAGTTGCACACGACTTGAATGTTATTGGCATGTTTACTTCAATCAGGAATAATTCAAATTAAAATTGATGCCTTGGAACTTTATGCCCAGAATAAAGATGAGATACTCTCCTGTATGTGTACGCATTGAATTAGTTATTTTTGATTGCCCTATGCGAAAAAATTAAGATCTTTTAATTAGTTATGAATTACTTAAGACTTCATTTCATTTGTGTTCTCTCACCTTCTTATCAAATAGCTAAACAAGATTTGAAAATTCTTATCAAGAGTCTATGAGAATTGAAAAAGAAGTCATAGACTCAAATAAGGCTTTCAAAATGGACAAATTCTAAGTAATTTATTATAGATGAATGACATTATAAATTCAATTCATGCATAAAGTTTAATATATCTGAAATTCAAACCAAACAAACTCAAACCCTTCAACATACTAGTTGAAGTAAAATAGAAGTCACACAAAAAAATGGTGAAAGTAAAACAGATTTCATATACACCACAAGAATTAAGATTTATGTTATCTACAACCCGATTGATCCAAATCTTCCCTTTGACTTTGAGCGTTTGATGCTGTCAGAGGATTGTGAAACAGACAATTCTGAGTGCATGTCAGTGAAAAACTTGTCCACAATATCTAAATAAATAGGACTCCTGAGACGAGAATAATAGTGAAGTGCTTCTTCTATGTCAAGTACTTGTTCAACATCACCTGAATCATTCATCTCCAATTCCTTCATCTTCAATGCCAATTCATTAACACCTGAATCATTCTTCTTATTCCCTTTGTCTTTTTTCTCTTTCACTCCATTTTCAGTGATGTTTTTTTGTGGACTTTGTTTCACAAAACTCACATGTTTTTTTTCAATACTTGCAGCATCTTCCATTGCTTGTTCTCTTGACATGTTCATGCTAATTTCACCATTCCTGTTTATTCTGTTGAGATCAGACTGAAGAATATCATAAAACTCATTGTAGAATTGATCACTTGTGTATGTTCTTGCACTATTGCTACTTCTACCTAAGAATGGATTGAAGGAAAGAGATCTAGGTAGTTTTTGGTACCCTCCAAAGATGAAACATTTGAAGTTTTTGAGTGTTTTTTTAAGTAAAAATCTGGTCTTGCATATGGTTTTTCTTAGAAGCATTTGTGGTTCTGGTCTAATGTGATGATTGAAGAGAGGTTTTCCTGTGTATTCTCCAATTTTGTCCTCACTTAGACTTGTATATAAAGAGATGTTAACTATTCCTAAGGTTACCAAAAGAAAAATCAATTGTCCTATAAAGGGTTGTGTTGTATTTTCTTGTCTATGTTTCAAATCTAGCTTTTAGTCCACAACATCCCATGCTCTTTGTCATTTTCAATCCTTTTCTCTTTCTCTTTTTTCCCCTTTGTATATATGATAAGATAATAATTTTGATGTACGATGTAAGTTTTTTTTTTATACCATAACACAATCACAAACTATCATTTTTATGATTTTTAAGATAGATATGAAAGCAGTAAAAAATAAAAAATTAATACCTCAAATAGGTGAAATTTGAAAGTAGCCCTTATAAAGGGTTAAAACATGAAGAACCTAAAATTATAAGGGTGAAATCTTTGTTATTTTTTTTATGATAGCTATTATTTTCAAACATCGCTCAAATTACATGGTTATTAGAGATATTAACCCAAAAAAGAAATATGTGATCATATGGTCATGATTGATCCACGGTGTAATTTTTTTGTTTGTTTGTTTGTTAGTATATAAGAGGAAAGTAAATCCATATGATAATCAGAGAGCCAAAGTATTTTAGGGTCCCAGCACTTGAAGAGATTTTCCCCTTAATTCTTATGGTTTTTCCTCTTTGAGTTAAAGATAATTAAAGAAAAAACTATATAAGTTTGGTGACTTTAGTATCTTAATTTATCACAATTCATATGGTTTTTTGACTAGGTGCTGTTTAAAGTGCAGTGGCATTGATTAAGATGCAAAGCTAAAGTAAAGGTAGTGGGTAGCAAAAAAATTAAAACAATAACGTGTGTACTATAACACGTTGCTAGCCAAATTTGAAACCTGAGGACCCCTAAATAAAATAATCCTAGATTAATTCCTTCTGGTCAATCTATAAGTAAATTTTATTTTATCATCATGAGTTACTATAAATTCACTGTGTCATTGAGAAAATTTTATTGTACTATCTCACGGTTAGGTTGGTGCATATATGATCTTAATTGTGATATGTATGTCCTTAGCTAGCCCTAGGCCTTATTGTGATGAAATTAATCTTTCTTTATTTGTAATAAGGAAGACATGCATGCATGGTCCCCAGTCTATATAGTCTGGTTGGCAATTGAGAAAAGAGAAGTGAGAATTAATTAGGAAGATAATGTAGGGTGCATTCCATTTCCAGTAATGTTAGGTCACTATCGGACAGTACCCAGTTTTTAAGTCCTTCACCCACCACTGACCCAATTATAAGGCTATATGTGCAAGAGATAAGTAATTGTTTCTTTCTATTGAACTCTAGCAACTGACATAACTGTAGAAACATCAACACGGGTTGTAAGTGATAAAATTGCTTCTTTCCTTGCAAACATTTTGTTGGTCCGGTCAAGATAAATAATCTTTAAATCTCATTTTTTTTTTGCTGAGGTAAATCTTAAATCTCACTTTTAAAATTTAGCTCATAAGATGATATATTTAAACACATATACATCCGACAATCCAAATTTTCTGATGTTGTAAGACTTCAACAACAGAAACCGAAGTGGTTCTAATCACTAACCTTCTATTTTTTGTTACTGATTACTTCCTTGAATTCGATAGGTTTTGGGTTTGAACCCACTAGTGTATTTGAAGGGAGGTAGATAAATAGATTTATACGGTTTTTTTAATTTTTAATTTGAAGGTCTTTCCTATTTTAAACGGCCTTCATCCCTTCATTTTAAATGAATATCACTTTCTAGTAAAAAAATAATTCCTCAATTTTGTCCTCCAATAATTATTGAGTACAGTACTTCCCTAATATTAGACTAAGTAAAAAGTCAGATGTATTTGATCCAAATCAAATACAAATGACTTTTTTTCTTATATAGTATTATTCAATTAGTGATTTATACTCAATTTTCATTTATGATAGTGTGAAATACATCAATTGTGAACAACGTTAGTTATATAAAATTGTAATTTTTTTGAAAATATCATTATATTTCTTAATTTATGTGTAAAAATCTTAAAATGGATAGAATGGTATTCTTTTTAGAGAATTTCTTTATTGACCATTTATTTTGCTCAAAACCCCTTTAATCTATCATAGATGAATCCATTATTAATCAGACTATACTTATATCACGACAAAATCTATGTATTAGGAGAACTCAAAAAGAAAACATCAAAACACTTAATAACAAATGTTTTGAAGTTCAGGAAATTTAATTGCGGGAACCATTTTTTGGCGCGAATTCGCACAAGGCTATTATCTATCCATTTTAGGGTTTTCTCTTTCTCATCCATTTTCGCACAAATTTCAAAGCTTGTCAGTTGATCACGGTCGTGGGTCCCACTGTTCTTGTCAGTTATTACTTCAATCTTCTTCTTCTTTCCGTTGCTATGATGATGAACTTGATCTTCGTAGTATTTGAGTTTCAAAGCTCTATTTTTTATTTTTTAAAAAATCATAATTTTTGGCCTTTGTTAAATACCCATATGTGAATTTAGAGATTTAGAGGCTTTAGTTTTTGTTGGGTCGATTTTTCAAAAATCTATGCTTTTTTAATGTTTAGATGTGTGTTCTTATGCAAATAATAATTGTAACTTGGTTGATTTTGATGCTTTATTGTATTTGTATAAATGTAATGAATCTTCTGATTTTGAATTTTTGTGCTTGTATTCATTCATCACATTTGCAGAATTTAACAGATTCATTGTTATCTTGAGATTGTGCGTGTTGGCCATTTTATCTGTTATAGTTTTTTTTTCTGTAATGAATTTCATTTCATTTCATTTCCCTCCACATGTCTAATAATAACTATCAATACTTGTCACATTTGCTTCTAGAATTGTTTGTTTACAAGACAATGGTGAGAGTGAGACATAATAAGGACAACGAAAATGAAGACATTATCAGTAACTTGATCGATTGTATTCTCATTCACATATTGTCCTTTTTGAACGCAAAAGAGGCCGTTCAAACTTGCATTTTGTCCAAAAGATGGATCTCTGGAAGGGTCTTCCTACTCTTACATTAAGTTATTCGAACTTTAGGACCGAGGAAAGTTTAGCCGAATTCCTGTCTCAATTTTTATCTCTTCGCGATGGTTCAACCACTACACACTCTTGATGTTTACTGCTTATATTACTTGGAGCCTAGCCTGTTCCAAATGATTATAAAATACGCTATTTCCCACAATGTCCAACACTTACTAATGAATTTCCCTTGTCGTATTGACCTCTTTCCCTCTTGCTTCTTTTCGTGTCACACATTAACATCTCTTAAACTTTCTGGTTACGATATATTGTTTGGTCAGATACCAATATTTCCAAAAAATTTGAATTTGCCAGCATTAACCAGCTTGTCTTTAAAGTACTTTTCCTTTCATCGCAGTGATGATGGTTGTGTCGTCGAGCCCTTTTCGACATTTAACATGTTGAATCGTTTGATCATTGACAGTTGTATAGTTCAGGATGCACAAAACCTTTGCATATCAAGTACCAAGCTTGTCAATTTAAATATACTTATGCATGATTGTGATCCTAAGACCATTATCAGAACCTATTTTGGACTCGAGCTATATGCTCCAATTCTTTAAACCTTTGATTTTTCTGGTCCTTATACTCCAAAACTTTTTGCAAGCAAGAATGTTCTCTCTTCTATAAAACATGTAGATATCCATGTAACGTGTTACTGGAACTTGAAGGCAGAGCAGACTTCGTCGGTTCTACTCAACTGGTTGGTTGAGCTTGCTAACATTGAATCATTGACTCTCTCTTGGTATACTCTTAAGTTACTTCATACTGTATCATTATTGCTGCTTTTTATTTTGTATTTATAACATCTATAAAAAAAATATGACTTGCATTATCTTCCTGATTGCTTAGGTTCTTTCCTTAGTTCGTAATTTGTTGAAGGTAGAGCTCCCTTCCTTGTGTATCTTAAAGTCGCTGAAAATTAAAGCGGCCATACCTTCATCGATACGTGACGAAATGGTAGACTTTTTGATTCAAAACTCACCCTCGACAAAGGTTGACATCGTACATTTATAAAGTTGAAATGTTAATTCAACAACATTTTAAATATAGATTGTTTGATTTAGTAATTTTATTTTTGAATCCTTTGTTTCTGTTTCCCACGATGTCTTTGGTTGTATTAACTTGCTTTGTGTGTATAAATTACAAAACCCTTATTTAGCGAAACAAAGGAAACACACCTTTTAATAATTGCCCTCATGAGTTTTTTCGGTTCGTTTTGACTTGTGTTGGAAGGTCTGTTGGGTTGGTGAAATGATGACTGGTATTCTGCTTTTTGTTTTCTCCTTGGATACCAGTGCTCCTTGGGTCCTATGAAACCCTTACTATAAAAAAACTGTTTTTTATTGATCGTTGGCAATTTGGTACTTAGTTCCACCTTCGATCCTTCTTTGTGCTGGTGTGATGCATTGTAAGAGGTGATAAAAAAACATAAGAAAGTTTACATTTTGTGAATTTAGATAGTTTTTACTCGATTTTTGGGCTTCATATTTTTTCAGTCACTCTTTATGTGTTGATGTTGTTATGAATTTTGAAGCTTGTTGTTTATCTCAATTAATATATGTCTCCATAAAGAAACCAATTAGAAAATGTGGAGATCCGTGGATACATGTCAATGTTAACTGTCAAGGAACATATATGTTTACAGGGAGTGATTTATGCCTAAGCCTTTTTGAAAATTTATTCCTTCCCTTTCGTATGCTTCTCATTGATTTGTTAACTTTGTAAATTGAGAAGCAGGATAACAAGATTAAATCTTGTATGAAGTTGATCTTACACAAGAAAGGACCAAAAATTATGAGTCTCCAAAATATGCTATGAAATTGACATCATTTTTTCTTATTTTGTGATTAGAATTTTTTCACTGTATTGTGGAAATACCTATATTCATCTAGATTTCAATCTTCATTGATCAATATGTGAATCCCCCTTTGGATGTTTTCCTATTTGAGTATGTACGTTGTAATTCTCATTATTTCTTAATGATTTACTGGTCTTGTTGGAGTTTGTGTAAGGCTCACAACCTGAATTTATTGGAAAGGTAATACAAGTTCTTGACCTTAATGGTGTGTTTTTTCAATTGCAACCAGCCGTCCTGTTGTTTGAACACCTACTGCATTGGTGAACACAAGAATTTGTTGCGTTGCAGAAAAAACATGATGAAAGATACATTATCAGAAGATTGGAATCAAGAAAGTCCTCAAAGTATTGATGCATTATAACAAGAACACTTTTGCTCATTTCAACTTGCTAGACTTATTTATAGCGTCGTTTGATCCGTGTAATCAATCTCATTTGGTGAGATAAGACTTTGGTTATTGTTTGATGTATTTGCTAGATTTGTTTGTTTGCCTCAAAAACAAAAAATAAAAACTATGAAGTTCATGTCATAATATATTAATAAACAATAAGAACATTAGCATATGAACATAGGAGGGATCGGTTTAATTAACATGCTACAGCTCAAGTCTTAGAATTGGAAATTTGGAATAAGAACAAGGTAAAAGAACATTGCTAGTGGTGTGAGGAAAATCAAGTTAACGACCAAATATTGTGAAGTTCATTCTAGAATCTATTAACAAACATTGCCTACAATACAGCAAGTGATCTGCATCAGACCAATCACCTTTGGAGTATGTCCAAAAAGTTTAATGCCTCCTTTTAATGACCTGCATATTTCAAATATTACAATATGTTTGAATCACATAATGTTTTGAACAATGTTAATAAATTGCATCGATGAAAGCACACTCCTAGGTCTCAAGACAATACCACTAGGCCAACCCAAATGAGTTTATTTATAAAGGAGTGTTGATATTTATAAAGAGATGTAATTAAATTTTTAATATAATATAGCATCATTTTTTGACAATATAATATAGTATCATTTATTAATTCATCTTTGCAAGAGAATTGATTAAGATTTATAAATTAGATATAATTATAATATAAAATTTTACTTTCAGTTAAGTCTTGTTTAACTTATTCTTTGAATGAAGGTATTTTAGTCTCTGGAAAAAAAATCTTAAGATTCAATTTAGTTTGTGAGAAAAATAATAGTCACCTTTAGTTCATATAAAAAGAATATGGACAGCTTATTGTCTATCTTTTTTACATTTGTTTAGTCGTTGAAGGAAATATCTACCGTTATCTACTAGTATTAATATATAAAATCGTACTCAAAATTTCTTGAGTTTAAAGGTGATGGATTGTCAGTAAACAACTAATAAAAAAACATAGGAGAAGGCATCAAAATTTAACTTTGATCGATTACATGTTCAATCAATGACTTTTGCGTTGACAACGTTGCAGTTATGTAAACATGAGTTTGAACTCCGGACCTTGCATGTATTACGCATTGTTCATATCAAGCTAACATTACAAGAAATCAGCCATTTAGAGACCGAATATTCAGTCGCTACATCAGCAAAATCGGTCTCTGCTTGGCTTAGTGACTGAAATAGCGACCAAAAATAAGAGTGGCTAAAACGCTGGTCGCTGATTCTTTGTGACTGACTAGCGACTGAAATTTCGCCACCGCTTCTCTGACAACACATAGAGACTCGTTTTGTCACTGAAATCTCAGTGGAATTAGAGACCGATATATAGACGTTTTCGGAGACTGATCTAGAGACGAAATCTAGTCACAAATTTAGACACTCTTTTCTTGGCTGAAATCAGCTAGTTTAGTGACTGGGTTTGACACTTAATTAGCCACCGAATTTAGAGATCATTTATGACTAAAATTATTTTATTGTCATTATTTCTAGTCGCTATTTCGGTCTCTATCTAGATTTTTTTTGAATTGTTTGTTAAATACTATACTGGTCACTGTTTTGTGACTGAAAGAATTACAATATATTTTTTTTTTTAATATTGTAATTTTTTAACTCACATTTTTATCAAATTCCATACAAAAGATCAAAATGATTCAATGTAACCTGATGATAGAAATAACATTAACCATTCAATGCTACATACATAAACTAGTCAAAATATATTACTAATGAACAGAGGAGATTTGTCAATTCACAAAAGCCTATGCACTTGGTAGTCTATACACAATACTAACCAAAAGAAAGTTGCAAGTGGTAGGCTTGCCAAAATACTAATCCAAAAAGATTTGTGAATTAACAAAACACATCAAAGTGTCTATTCAGGAACATTTTGTGCTTCCAACTCTAACTCGTCATCAACTTCATCATCATCAACCTCATTATCATTAGCTTGGTCGTCCTCATTGGCATGGTCCATAGAATGGTGGGTGGGTTGGAAGTTCATGGTTTCCATCATTTGTTTTATCAATTGAAACTGGTGTTCAACGACCTTATTTGTTTTTGCCAATTCTTTCCGAAGCTGGTCTCTTTCATTTCTCATTTCTTCAAGCTCATGCCTTTGCACCCACTCAGTTGAAGAAGAACCAGAGCCACGATAATGTGGACGTCCTGCTAGTACAGAAGATTCCATTCCAATACCATATATTTGTCCTTTCTTTACTCCTGCAACATCAGTCCACACCTCTAGCTCATTTGGTGGAGGCATTCCTTGCGAAGATGCTTTTTGTGTCAAAGCATCCCATTTGCGTGTAAATTCTCTCTGTTAACCAAAAGATAAGATTAATTGATATGTCAAACTAAAACTTATTATTAGGTTTTAGTTTTGATGAAAACATGAAAGGGGGGAAATTGGTTTTCATACCACGCTCAAAGCTAAAGCTTATTATCAAAAAAATATGAAATATAATCTTTTTTGTAACCAATAAATCGGTGGCTACATAATATAAATATTTTTTATTTTACAAATTAAGAAATTAAGAGAGAGTGTAGACGGGGATATTTGGGTAGCTAAAAAATTGGTTTTTGAATCAGTGGCTAAATAAATTTTGTGACCGATTTAGAGACCAGCTAAGTTTTGGTTATTGTTTACAATAATCAGTTGTTATTCCGGTCTCTACTTTGACCAATTTATTTTGGTGTCTAAATCGGTCTCTAAACGACTGTTTTCTGGTAGTGTAAGCTTACGAAAACATCCTTTTATGCTATTAACATGAATGATGTGAGCTTGTTCGCATATTCATCTTTTTGTTTTGGATTAAACATTATTTTTTATTGGACAATGTTTTTTTTGAAGAGATTTTATTGGGAAATGTTAATGGGTGCCTCTCAGCACCCACCTTTAAATGGTAACTTTTTATGAAAATATATATAATCAATTTATAAGACATTAAAATATTTAACTTTTTTATAAATTAATTTATTCTTTTGGATTCTTAAAAAGTGTTTCGGGGCTGTCGTTAAGGAGACCTTTTTTATTTATTGTACCAAAAAATAAAACATGATTTTTTTTTAATCTAGGATTAATTTAGGCCTTTTTTTAGAGTTGAATTAGAGTCTGTTTGTTACAGATTAAAATAAAAGTGATTTTGACATAAAATAATTTAGAGATTTTATGAAAAATTAGAATCTATTTTGCATTTGTTTACCGGGATAAAAATCACTTTTTTTAAACAAATGATTTAGTTTGTTTGGATACAACTATATAAAAGAGACTTTTTGTTAAAAAATTAGTTCAATCTTTTAAACTATATTTTTTCTCTCTCCTCTAAAAAAAATCTATTTTTTGTGAAGCTGCTCTTAACAACTTTTCATTTGAAGTTGTTTTTAGATTTTTTCAGATTCTAAATTTTTTAGAAAGCTGTAACAAACGGATACAAAACTCTAAAAAGTGATTATTTTCTTAAGGGTTAAATATGTTTTTGGTCCCTATACATATACCAACTTTTCGTTTTAGTCCCTTTAAAATTTTCCTTCAACTTTTAGTCCCTATAAAATTTTCAATCACTACTTTTGGTTCCTATTTTTAAGTTAATTTTAGTATTTTTTTTTTTTGTAATGAAATTGTGGAGAAATGTGTAGAATATTGTAAAAATATTTACCAAAAAAAATTAGAATTTTTTAACAAAACATAAATTTAATAAATTTTTAACCATAAATAATATAAAAATTCATATTAAATTTATGTTTTGATAAAAAAAATTATAAATTTTTTTGCGAGAGATTCTTATAATGTTATGAATTTTTCTGCAAAATTTTATTCAAAAATATGAAATCTACATATGAGTTTACTTTAAAAGAGAGACCAAAAGTGAAGATAGAAAATTTTTGGAGACCTAAAAGTTGAAGGAAAATTTTAGAAAGACTAAAACGAAAAGTTGGTATATTTATATTTACCAAAAACATATTTAACCATTTTCTTAAAAAGGTATAACAAACGTCAAACACGGGCTCTTAATATACTTTGTATAATTATTTTATTTAGGTGATAACTAGGGTACCCATGAAAGAATGATGAGTAATTTACCTCAAACAATTAATATTCACCTTTTTAAGTGGTATCCATGAAGTATCTTCTAGAATTTCGTGAGGTATTGTGGGATTCATTGATTTTCATTCTTTTTTCACAATGTTTATTCATTCAATTGCATTCCTACAATTTATTTAATAAGATTTTAACTTTCACAATATTTGGTTTTGTAGAATTTTTGTTGTTTACGAGACAATGTTGAGACGAAGCAACGAAAATGAACAAGACATTATCAGTAACTTGATCGATTGTATTCTCATTCACATACTGTCCTTTTTGAACGCAAAAGAGGCCGTTCAAACTTGCATTCTGTCCAAAAGATGGATCAATCTCTGGAAGTGTCTTCCTACTCTTACATTAAGTTCTGCAAATATTTCCAAAAAATTTAATTTGCCAGTATTGACCAACTTGTCTTTACAGTACATTGCCTTGCATCGTGGTGATGATGGTTGTGTCGATCCCTTTTTGACATTTAACATGTTGAATTGTTTGATCATTGACAGTTGTATTGTTCAGGATGCATTATGCTCCAAGTCTTCAAACCTTTGCTTTTACTGGTCCTTATACACCAAAACTTTTTGGAAGCAAGAATGTTCTCTCCTCTATCAAACATGTAGATATCCATGTAACGTGTTACTGGAACTGGAAGGCAGAGCAGACTTCATCGGTTCTACTCAACTGGTTGGTTGAGTTTGCTAACATCGAATCATTGACTCTCTCTTCGTATACTCTTAGGGTGCTTCATACTGTATCATTATTGCTGCTTTTTATTTTGTATTTATAACATCTATTAATAAAAATATGACTTGCATTATCTTCCTGATGGCTTAAGTTCTTTCCTTAGTTCGTAATTTGTTGAAGGTAGAGCTCCCTTCCTTGTGTAACTTGAAGTTACTGAAAATTAAAGCGGCCATACCTTCATCGATACGTGACGAAATGGTGGACTTTTTGATTCAAAACTCACCCTGGACAAAGGTTGACATCGTACGTTTATAAAGGTGAAATGTTAATTCAATAACATTTTAAATATAGATTGTTTGATTTAGTAATTTTATTTTTGTATCCTTCTTTGTTTCTGTTTCCCACGACGTCTTTGGTTGTATTAACTTGCTTTGAGTGTATAAATTACAAAACCCTTATTTAGAGAAACAAAGGAAACATGCCTTTTAATAATTTCCCTCGAGTTTTTTCGGTTTGTTTTGACTTGTGTTGTAAGGTCTGTGGAGTTGGTGAAATGATGAATGGTATTCTCCTTTTTGTTTTCTCCTTGGATATCAACGCTACTTGTTGACGGATCTTCATACTAATAGGTCGACTTTTTGTTTTACCCTTTTTGCCTCTTGTTTGTTTGACCTGCATTGAATCCAAAACTCCCCATAACTTTTATAGTATTTTATTTTATTTTTCCGGCCCTTATTTATTGATTCACTTTTTGTGTTACTTTGTGCCTCTTTGTTGTCTGAGTGGGCAGATTGTATTCAGCTCCTATTAATGGTTTGATAGAATGTTAGTTATTTGTCTAACTGCTTTGCATTTTTCCCATGTACTCGTGAATCTATTGCTTCTTATTTCCTTCTTACTGGTATCTGCTTTGATTTTCTATTTGGTGTGCAAGATATTGTCTCTAGATTATTGAAGATGTTGACTGAAGGATTTCCTTTCTTTTTTATTGATGATTTACTTGTATGGTAAATTGTTGATGCTTGTCTATTCACCTGTGTTACCTGCAAATTGATCTCAACACATTTTAGCATCAAATATTGTTCAGAATTATTCACGTGCTAACAGAAATAATTGACATGATTTCAAGTGGCACGAGTTACTCGACATTCATTGCTCTTCCATCACTATTTCTAACCGTTCTCCCTATGGTTCTTACACCTCGATTAATAATGAGTCCTTTTCAAGGCTTCTTGAGGAATATGGTGGCGGTAAGGGGAAGTGATTATAAGCTTAAGATTGTCTATTTTTGCTTAATAATTGGAAGACTTAGAATGGTGTTTGGGTCCTATGAAACCCTTACTATAAAAAAAAAATTGTGTTTTATTGATCGTTGGCAACTTGGTACTTAGTTCCACCTTCGATCCTTCTTTGTGCTGGTGTGATGCATTGTAAGAGGAGATAAAATAAAACGTAAGAAAGTTTATATTTTGTGAATTTGATATTGAGTTTTTATTCGATTTTTGGGCTTCATATTTATCAGTCATTCTTTATGTGTTGATGTTGTTATGAATTTTGAAGCTTGTAGTTTATCTCAATTAATATATGCCCCCATAAAGAAACCAATTAGAAAATGTGGAGGAGATCCTTGGTTACATGTCAATGTTAACTGTCAAGGAACATATATATGTTTACAGGGAGTGATTTTTGCCTAAGCCTATTTTGAAAATGTATTCCAAAGCCTCCTAGTCAAGTTTGATTTCCTTCACTTTCGTATGCTTCTCATTGATTTGTTAACTTTGTAAATTGAGAAGCAGGATAGTAAGATTAAATCTTGTATAAAGTTGATCTTACACAAGAAAGGACCAAAATTTATGAGTCTCCAAAATATGCTATGCCTTGATGAAATTTACATCATTTTTTCTTAGTATTTTTTCACTGTATTGTGGAAATACCTATATTCATCTAGATTTCAATCTTCATTGATCAATGTGATTCATTTGTTTCCCCCTTTGGATGTTTTCCTATTTGAGTATGTACATTGTAATTGCCAATATTTCTTAATGATTTACTGGTCTTGTTTGAGTTTGTATAAGGCTCACAATCTGAATTTATTGGGAAGGTAATACAAGTTCTTGGCCTTAATGGTGTGTTTTTTCAAAAGATTGAAAACCTACTGCATCGGTGAACACAAGAAGATGTTGGGTTGCAGAAAAAACATGATGAAAGATACATTATCGGAAGATTGGAATCAAGAGAGTCCTCAAAGTATTGATGCATTATAACAAGAACACTTTTGCTCATTTCTACTTGCTAGACTTATATATAGCGTCGATTGATCCATGCAACCAATCTCATATGGTGAGATAAGACCTGGTTATTGTTGGATGTAGTTGCTAGATTTGTTTGTTCGCCTAAAAAAAATTGCTATGAAGTTCATGTCATAATATATTAATAAACAATTAGAAAATTAGCGTATGAGCATAGGAGGGATTGGTTCAATTAACATGCTACAGCTCATGTCTTTGGATTGGAAATTTGGATTAAGATCAAGGTAAAAGAACATTGGTAGTGGTGTGAGGAAAAATCAAGTTAATGACCAAATATTGTGAAGTTCATTCTAGAATCTATTAACAAACATTGCTTACAATACAGCAAGTGATTTGCATGAGACCAAAAACATCCTACATTTTTAGTGACTTTGAAAAATAGCCCTTACATTTCAATAAATGTTTTTAAAATCCTTAAAATAATAAGGATTATTCTTCAAAGTCACGCAAAATATAGGGACCAAAAACATATTTAACCCTTAAATAATTGGGACCCACTAACTGCCACATTAGCACAACAGTGACTAATTTTTAAAAACATTTAATGAAATGTAGGAACTATTCTTCAAAGAGGCGCAAAATGTAAGGACCGAAAACATATTTAATCCAATTTTTTATAAAGACGAAAACATGTCATTTTTTTTATGAGCACTAAAAACGAAATTGATTATATTTATTGGAACCAAAAACCTATTTAACTCAAATAAAGATAAGTAGAAAATGGACTTGTTGTTTTGCGTTGTGTTTCTGTTTCTGTTTCGATCTTTACTGAACATTTTTACATAAGGTTCTTATTGAGTGTGGATGAAAGTTGAATTTATAGACTTTGTCCTTAAACGAACTCTAAATTTTGTTTATTTATCCTATTTCATCCCCTCAATTAATCTTAACATATCATTTTCAAAGTTATTCATCCCAATTTGATTCTCCAATTCCAACATACTACTGATACCACTTCATCAGTTTCCTTCTCTCATCAACCGAACATGACTCGACGGCGAGGAATCCTATATCTCCTCTCTCCTTGGCCATCCCGTCGAGGTTTAAGATCTGCAACCCATCCTCTTCTTCTGCTCAGTTGTTGGCTGAGGTAGTATCGACTCTCCATCTTCACAATAACCACCCATAAATTTCACTTATTGTCGTGCTTCCGAGTTTTGGTTCGGGTGATGGATATGCGAGAATTGAGAAGGAATGTTTGTGGTATGTCATCTTTACCAATAATTTATACTTTTTTCTTTATTGGATTCAGTTTAGATGATGGATTTTTCATTAGTTTCTGAAGTATCTACCTAATTAAATTTCAATGATCTTTAGGGAGAAGATTTAGTGCAAATTGGTCATTATACCTAACAGTGATGGTGAACTTACTCTATCTATGAACATATTGAACAATCAAATTGGCTTCTCCCCAAGAAGCCCTTCTTCCTTGAGAATGTTATCACAGAACTCTAAAATGGGGAGTGATTGCATTTGAACAACTAGCCGCGATGATCGAAGACAAGTAGTTAGCAATGAGGATGCTCAATATTACGGTCATAAATTCATTTATGAATCTAATAACCAGGTATATAACATGTTCATTTTTCTTATCAGTCCTAAATGCAATTTTGCCTCCTAATTTTGTTGATTCGCGTGATTTTGTTGTTATACTCAGAATGTAGGCGAAATCAAGTTGATACACTATCACATCACTTGAGTTTGCCAAGAAAGTCATCAGATATGTTTGTTGTGGAGAATTTGCTTTAGTTTCCAGATTCTGTTCCAAGCAGTATCAGAGCAAAGAGAGGCTTTGCAACACATCCTAGAAGCCTTGCCGAAAGGGTAAGAAGAACTCGGATAAGTGAACGAATGAGAAAATTGCAAGAGACTGTTCCAAACATTGATAAGGTCAGAATCATCATCACGTGCAGTTGTTGATTTTTTTTTTCCCTTTTGAGACAATTATGTTTGTGTTTAGAAAGTTATACATTGTTTAATTATTGGTAGCAAACTTGCACATCAGAAATGTTAGACTTGGCTATAGAGTACATTAAAGATCTTCAAAAACAATTGAAGGTACATAATTAAATTTACAAGTTAGTTAATTTTATTTCCCTATTCATTTCCATGCAGTTAATCATGATTAGTTCATGCCTGCACTAATATATATTTTAATTACGTTTTGCAGACTATGAGTGCAAAAAGAGCCAAGTGCAGATGCATAAACCAGAAATGAATCAAGTTGTTTAAGTTTCTTTTGTACAGGTTATAAAGGAAGTTGCAAAATAAGAAGTAATAAAGCTGATATAAAATGCTATTACAGTAACAGAGAAAGCCAGCTTATAGCTTTTAGCCTCAACATGGAGGTTTTTTCATTAGCTCATAATTTGTTACTGAAATTCAAATGTACTTATTTTACACTATGTTCTGTGATTTTCCCGTACAGATATTAAAGCTTTCACAGAGAACTTGGATGAGGTATTTCCAATATTTGATGCTTCTCTTTGAGTTGTGCATTATAGATGAGAATGAATGTATTACTAGGAGGGCTGTGTATGGTATTCTTGGTGTTATTAGATTAATGGTTGTTGTAAGGACCAGAGATGTAGTAATGCATGAAGTGACCTATATTCTTCACAATCCATGTGTTAGTATGTGATGAAAATCGCGAAGCTTCAAATATTCCGAGCCCAATGTGTAGGTTATCTCTATATTCTGTTAAATAGTTCACTATAGTATTTGGCTTCTTATAGGATTATTTTGACATTGGTTTCTACTCTATTGCATTGAACATACATCGTGGGTTTTACTCACATTAATATATTTTACAAATAAACATGTTTCTATATGTAATATTCTTGCTTCAAATATTCCGAGCCCAATGTGTAGGTTATCTCTATATTCTGTTGAAATATTTCACTATAGTATTTGGCTTCTTATAGGATTATTTTTGACATTGGTTTCTACTCTATTGCATTGAACATACATCGTGGGTTATACTCACATTAATATATTTTACAAATAAACATGTTTCTATGTGATATTCTTGCTTGATGTGCATTGATGCAATGTATTTGTCAAGGGATGCTCTGTTATATCCATTGGAAGCCATTGATTTTGGTCGAAGAATGGCCATTGAGAAAGAAACAAAGACAGAAGGTGCACCACAACGAAAAGCATATTTTTATGATAGCTTGAACTTTGTTTGATACCCATTGATTTTTCTTACCGTTAACTATGTTTAATTCTGTAAGACATTTTATCATTTATGAATATAGTTTTGTTTCTTTCTTTAAGCACCTTTGTGCAATTTAAGTACCCATTTTTTTTTTCAATTTATATCTATGTTTGATGCATTTAATGTACTTTCTTTTTGAAAAAGCTAATGAAAATTTTATTGAAATGAAGTGTAAAATGGGATGCAAAGTGTGCTACACATGTGCAGCAAAAGAATATATATTCACTCAAAACTCATCCTCTATATTGAGCTGCCTATTTGAGTTTGAACTTTTACTGAATCATGTGTTTTTCTTGATTGTTTTTTTCTGCATAACTTGGAGCTGGTCCAAGGTAATTTTCTGCATAATTTGGAGCGAGTTTGAAGGATTTTTTGCATAGTTTGGAGCAGGTTTCCAGCCTGTTGGCTGCTGTTGTGCAAAAAAAAGTGTTTTGATACTACAGCTGCAACATAGCGGCATTTCCATAAAGCATGACGCGTAGTGAAAGATACATGTTTTGTTATTTTACTTTGCAAATAATATGTTTTCAAAGCTTAAGAAAAGGGGCAAGTCTGAAGATGTAGTGGCCGATGTTGATAGGATTCTCAGGCCTGAGGGGAAGCTTAATATTGTCCGAGACACTACTGAGATCATTAACGAGCTGGAAAGCTTGAGGAAGTCTATGCAGTGAGAGGTTCACATGATTTACACTAAAGATACGGAAGGTATGTGGAGGCCTACAGAATTGGAGACAGTAGATTATGCTATTGTTTAAGCATGAATGAGATGCCAACAAGAGTTGGGTGATTTTTGGGTTTTATTTGCTTAAAAGTCTGTGTTTCCACCATTATCTGTTATGTATCATTACGTATTTACGTTAGGCATTTATTTTTTCCTTCTTTTTTCATTTCTAATTCATTTTGATCTCCACTGTTTGGAGGTTTGTTTCTGTTGTTGTAACATGGTGCCGTAGTTAAGAAATAATGATTACATTCTTGCGGTTGTATAGTTATTAAATCATTTCTATTAGTGACTTAATTTTTTATGTGGATCTTGGATTAGAGTCAAGACCTAAGTTGTTTTGTTTCCATATATATGTTTAGCTCGCTACCTTTCTTATTAGTATGCTCACTTGGTTCCTAATAGTTCTTTGCTTTATCTCACTATTTTTCTATTGTTTTAATTTCTTTATGATAATTATATTTATAGGTGTTATAGTGTACTGTAACAAGTAGCATTGATTTTTGTTAGTTCCATTGTGGGTTTATGTTCAATCTTTCCTCCGGCAAGTTAGGAAGACATGAAAGCGAATAGTGACAATAGAAACCTGGACAAATAGGCAATAGTTTTACAACAGGCCAAAACAAAAGCGCAGTGGCTGGACAGGAAAAGCAGGAAACCAAAAACAAAGCCTATGCACAAAAACCAGTCCCAGCA